>Ga0302325_10002436_pt1 | contig 45233 bp, 44 predicted proteins | sample Palsa_T0_2_FD_201948 | JGI IMG/M metagenome (GOLD analysis project Ga0302325, IMG submission 201948) | Peat permafrost microbial communities from Stordalen Mire near Abisko, Sweden - Palsa_T0_2 | ecosystem: Environmental > Terrestrial > Soil > Palsa > Peat permafrost | place: Sweden: Abisko... | reverse complement strand
GTAGCCCAGGACGCAGTCCTGGGAACCGGGTCTCAACCCAGAAACCAGTCCCGTTAGGGACGACCGAGAATAACCCAGGACGAAGTCCTGGGCATCCCCGGACTTTAGTCCGGGGGTCGGTACGGCCTTTAGGCCGTACGTAACAACTGTAGAATCAATGCGGCTTTAGCCGCTGAGGGCTGCGATTTCGCTAGGTATCGACTTTTTCCGCAGCCTCTTTGGTCGGGCCGTAACCGCTTGACAATATGCCGGGCTTTAGCCCCTGCGGTGCCTGCCCGGTCCCGAATTTTTCCGCAGCCCCTGAGGGCTGCCTTTCGAGCCCTCACGCAGACTCTTCATGCCGTACCCAACAGATCAAGAGCCACCACGACTTTAGAAGCCGCTGAAGGTTACGCTTTCACTCGAAACCGAGCACAGTTCATCGCGACCAGCACCAACCCCACCGACAATAGCGGGAACCTATCTGCAAAGAGGAGTCAGACAATGAGAGAGACAAATGTTCTAGTACCGGTCGGGACCGGTGGATTTGATTTGTCAGCCCGCGACTTCGTCGTGCCGCTGCGTCGCCGCAAGCGCGCCCTGCTCGTAACCTTCCTCGTGGTCCTGGCAGGCATCATCTCGCTAGCCCTCTTGTCCGGGCCCTCGTACTCATCGCATATGGCGATTCTCGTCGATCTGCAGCGCTTTGATCCCATAGTGTCAACCGGTGCAACGTCGCAGGTCGTGACCACGTCAAACCCCGTAACCGAAGAAGAGATCAACTCGGAAGTAGAGTTGCTCGGCAGCTCCGATGTTCTCGAGCAGGTTGTGATCGCCAACGGCCTTTGGGAGCCGCACGGGTTTTCTCTCCTGGACCTGCTGAGACCGGGACAAACCAGGGAAGATCGGATCGCCAGAGCAGTGAAGGGGCTGGCAAAACAGATAAGAATTAAAGCCATCAAAGATACGAATCTGATCGACATCACCTACAAATCTCCAGATCCGCAGCGCTCCTATGCAGTGCTTAAGTCGCTGGGCGATTTCTATATGGCTAAACATGCTGCGGTCCATCGCCCGGCCGGTTCCTACGAATTCTTCGCTACGGAAACTCAGAAGTATAAAGATGAGCTACAGCAGGCGGAACAGAAACTGCGCGACTTCGGGCGGAAACATGCGACCGCGGCTCCCGACCTGCAGAGAACACAACTGGCGACCGACGTTGCAGGGTCGGTTGCGCAGTTGCATTCGGCGGAGCAGGCAATCGCAGCGGACAAAGAGCGGATGCATAGCGACTATCAACAACTGCGCGCGACACCGCAGCGTTCGATCACGCTTCAGGCCTCTGCGGCAAACGATAAGCTCATCAGCGATCTCAATGCAGCCCTGTTTGCAGCAGAAACGAAGCGCGATCAGCTGGAAGCGAAATATGACCCAAGCTATCCTCTAGTTCAGAATGCAGACCAGGAGGTTGCCGGCGCCAGGGTCGCGGTTGCCCACGCCGAACAGAAACAGTATGTCGCGGAAACGACGGACCGGGATCCGACGTACGAACTCCTGCGCGAAGATATGGCCAAGTCACAGGCGGATCTCGCTGCGCAGCACGCCACTCTCGTCGCTACCAAACGCAGCGTGAAAAGCATTCAAGCAGAAATGGTCGGCCTGGATGAGCTCTCTCTGTCGCAGCAAGATCTCCAGCGGGATGCGAAAGCCGCTGAGACCAACTATCTTCTTTACCTGGCAAAGCGAGAACAGGAGCGCACATCGAACGCACTCGATGTGACACACATCTCCAATGTGGCGCTTGCTGTGCCACCGGTAATCCCCGTGTTGCCGGTGTTCAGTTGGCCGTTGATCGTAGTGTTCGCTTTTGCTGCAGCAACGGTCTTTGGCGTGGGCACTGCTTATGCGATGGATTTCCTCGACCCAAGCTTCCAGACCCCGGGCCAGATGGCCGAAATGCTGGGAATCCCAGTTGTGGTGGCTATGGCGAAGAAAACCGCATAGGGAATCCATGGTTCTGAAAACTTACCTCGAATCAACGCTCGAAATCATCTACGCACTTGAGATCTCCGCGCGGCGTCGACCGCCTTCCTGCGCCTGGATAACCGCGCTCGGGATCAGTCACGGAGCATCGCGATGAGCACGACGTTGGCGCCCGTCCGCATTGAACCACCCACGACTCACCTCATGGCAGAGGATCCGCTACTGTTCCGGCGCGCCCGAACATGGTGGACACTGACTGCACTGTTTCTTATAGCCCAGGCGGGTGGCCTCTTCTCGGGGCAATATCAACATTACGCAGTGAAGCTGATAAGGGAAACCACGAATGATCCATCCCATGCTCTTCTGCCGTTGACGCTTGCGATGGTGGCCATTTGCATCGGGCTCATGGTCAGGCACGTAGAGCCGATGCTGCAATTGATGCTCAGGCAGAGGGCGTTGCTAGCCTTCCCGGTTCTCGCCGTTGCCTCGACGTTGTGGTCCCAGGTTCCCCTGCTGACGCTCCGCAAGGCGGCGTTGCTGGCTCTCGCGTTCGCCTTCGCGTGGTTCATGGCCACGTACTACTCGCCGCCCGACCAGATGCGCGTCATCCTTGGCGCCGGCGTCCTCGTTGGGCTGGCGAGCGCTGCCATGGCGATCCTGCTTCCGCAATACGGCACCTCTTGGGATGGAGCATGGAAGGGAGTGTTCACGCAAAAGAACCACATGGGGATTAGCATCTTCTTTCTCTTCGCGGGTCTTCCGTTCTGCGCCGTTTCGAGCCGCCGGCGGCTCCTGAAGCTGGCCTCGCAGGCGATCCTTCCCCTTGGCTTGATCCTCCTTTCCCGGTCCAGGACCTCATGGTTTCTGACGATCTTCCTAATAGTGCTCAGAGTCTGCGGGCCCGCGATTACTCGCGCAAGAAGAGAGAAAATTCCGTTCATGCTGTACACCATAGGCTTCTTCTTTGTTGCGGCTGCAATCAGCCTGGGCTTTATCCTGCAAATGTTGGGTCGGGACCTCACGTTCACGGGACGAACTCACGAGTGGGCCATCATTGCCCCATTCACGCTTAAACACTTCTGGCTCGGTTACGGCTACCAAGCCTTCTGGAGCGGCGTTACTGGGGATTCCGGTACCATCCACCACTTGATTGGGGGTCAAAACGTTTCCGACAACGGCTATCTTGATGGAATGTTGCAGTTCGGCCTTGTGGGTGTGGTGATGCTAGCGGTTGTCCTGGTAGCCTGCATGCGAGATTTTCTGAGACTTCTGCGCGGGTCTTACGTGCCGCTTATCGCGTACTGGTATGCCGCTCTTATCCTGGCCACCCTCGTGGGCAGCTTTACCGAGAGCCTGCTCTGGGGCGCCTCAGGTGGATTCAATTGGTTCATGTTCGTTCTCGGCTGCGCTGGATTGCGAACCTTGAGCTTGAACCAACCCACAGAAAGGAGGCATCCTGATGCAGCCTGAAATCGTTTTACAGAAGGAGCCTAACCTAAACTATCCGGCGTCACTCTGCTCTTATCCTACCCGTTCCTCCTGGTGCTATGCGTCTTCAAACAGGCTGGCCAGGATGATAAAGATCTCAACTGGCGTCAGTTAACGGCCGCAGTTTTGCTCTTCATTCTGCGCAGAATCCCGACCGGGTTCGGAGTAATTTATGGGAAAACTCGAGAGCCTTCAGGTGGGCCGCGGCGCCGCGGTTTTGAGCGTGCTGTTGTTCCATCTCCTTGGTATGAGCGTGCAATATCAGCATGGATACTTCGCCTATCCTTGGATCGAGGTTCTTCGGGCCGGTGTGGACGTCTTTTTCGTAATAAGCGGCGTGGTTATGGTTGCCACCACCTACAGAACGTTCGGACAGGGGGGGGCAGGCAAGCGGTTCCTAATCCACCGTGTGAGCCGGATATATCCCCCTTATCTCTTTCTGACAGCGATTCTCACCGTTTTATGGTTGGTGCGACCGGATGCGGTGAATTCCAAGACCGGGGTCGATCTGTTCAGCTCCTATACTCTGTGGCCACAGGTCGACGGGTTCCCGCTTCTTCAGGTTGGATGGACGCTTTCGTACGAGATGATGTTTTATCTCGTGTTCATCGGCATGATCGTCTACGTCAAGAAACATCGGTTGCCTATCGCACTCATGCTATGGTCGTTTGCAATAATTGCCGGGTGCACCGCAATCGCACTCGACTCCTCGGGAACAATTGTCACGGTTTTTCCAAGGGCTAAGTTTCTTTTTAGCCCGTACGTGCTTGAGTTTGTCGCTGGCTGCTTTATCGGACTATGTTCTATGAAGGTCAAGCTTACCGCTGGACGGGTCAGCACGATCGTCGCGGTTATCCTCTTCATTGTCGAGGCGGCAGTATTTGAGGCGACAAATTTCGACGGGAACCGCAGACCACAGGTCCTCCGGGTATTGCTTTACGGGCCACCCGCAGCGTTACTAATTTACGGTCTTGTCGCATGGGAGAGGGAGACTCAGCGCCTGAATGCGCCACGTTGGATAGTTCGCTGTGGAGACATTTCGTATTCCATATACTTGGTCCATCTTCTCGTGATCCACTTCGCCTACCGGTATTTCTGGCACTTATTTGATCCCTCCGGATTGCGTCCGCTATTCCTTGTTGTCACGACCGGTGCTGCCATTGCCGCGAGCGTAGCGTTCTATACGCTAGCCGAGGGACCGTTCTCTCGGTGGACTCGAACGCGGCTTGAAGGCATTTTCAAAGTCCCGCCAAGGATGGCAATGACACCTTCGTCTGTTACGGCAAGCAATAGCCCTATTACCATTGAAAGCTGACCAGGGAAATACCAGCAGCGGCTTCCGGTCGAACCCGGGAGGCCCATCGACGGTCTTCCGTGGGGCTCATGCTCGGCATGCCTTTAACCCTGGCGCACACGCGGAAGCTTCAGTGACAGCATACTCTGGGTGCCGGGCTGAATCGAGGTGTTGATTTTCGTTCTCCGCGGCGCTCGAATGCGAACACTGAGCTTGGATCAACCCACAGAAAGGAGGCATCCTGATGCAATCTGAACTCGTTTTAGAGAACGAACCCCGCCTAAGCTATCGTCTATCGGGCGCCCCTCTGCTTTCGAAACTGATGCCCATTTGCTTCTGGGCGTTCCTCATCATAACTGCATTGGCTGTTTTTATACCCTTGAATCCGAGTATGCCAAGCAGGGGGATTGATCCTTCCTACGCTTTCGCCATGAATCAGGCGGTTGCACGGCATCTGAGCTTCGGCAGGGAGATCGTGTTCACCTACGGGCCGTACGCATCGATTGGCACCCGCATGTACGATCCGGTAACAGACCGCCGGATGATGTTGGGCAGTCTCCTCCTCGGCGTATGCTACGTGACCGGGTTGATGTTTGTGGCGCGCGGACGAAGGCGATATTTGCTCGCTATCTTGCTGTTTTTCTTCGCTACCTTTGCATCTGTCGAGCTACTCCTCCTGTCCTACCCGTTCCTCCTGGTGCTGTGCGTCTTCAAACAGGCTGGCCACGATGATGCAGATCTCAACTGGCGTCAGTTGGCCGCCGCAGTTGTCATGTGGTTCGCGTTGGGGTTGCTGCCCGTGGTGAAGGGCACTTTCCTGGTGCCCTTCGCAGCATCTATTGGACTGCCGTTCGTGTTTCTCCTGTATCGCAAACGGTACAGGTACGCTTTCCTTTCGGTGCTCATACCGATCGCAGCTAGTCTCACGTTTTGGCTCATCGCCGAGCAATCGCTTCGGAATATTCCCAGTTTTATCGGCGGCAATCTCGCGCTGACCTCCGGCTACACCGAAGCAATGTCAACATCGTGGTCGGTTTTGCCGGCCATTGTTGGAGACGGATTGGTAACCCTATTTCTAGCGATCTCGGTGCTAACGCTTATATCCGTAAGCCGCTCTGCTCATTTCGCCGCGTCAGCCAAATGGACACTAAGCCTCCTCTACGCCTTATTCCTGCTAGTAGCATTCAAGCATGGATTTGTCACCACATCGAACCTCTCGACCGCATTCGCCGCCCTTGCCACCTTCATCCTGATCATCGGCTTGCTTCATCTGGACAGAGTCGTTGTCTGGTCACTTGGTGCTGCTATTGTTCTGACCGCCGGTACTTCTATCATTCGCGACCCGGTATTGGGCCAACAGGTTCATCAAAGGTTTGGAGTCGGGGCCGCCTGGACCGGCGGGGCGGGGCGCACTGACATATTGGCATTCTGCCTGAGGCGAGCAATGGAAGCCTACTCGCGAAGCACTTATAAGAGAACCTGGAGCACGTACACCGGAGCATGGAAGGGCGCCGTATCCAGAATGGTCAATGACGACCTGGAGACCCGGTTTGCTGCAGCCAAATCAAATATCAAAAGCAGTTATCCGCTACCTGTCCTCGAGGGAAGCGCCGATATCTATCAGTACGACCAATCGGTTCTGCTTGCATCTGACAATGCGTGGAATCCTCGTCCCGTCCTTCAGGGCTATACCGCTTATACGCCGGCTTTAGCGAGGCTAGATGAACAGCATCTTAGAGGGCGGAATGCTCCAGACTGGGTATTTTTTGATCTCCAGACCATCGATGGCCGTCTCCCCTCCCTTGATGATGGACTGAGCTGGCCTGCACTGTTGGACAACTACACGTTCGTCTCCAATAGCGGGCAGTTTGTGGTCATGCGCAAGAATCATGCGCTTCGGCCCAGCAGTCATTATGACAATGTTGCCACTGGAAAATACAAGACCGGTGCGACTATTGTCCTCCCGAACACTGAAGGTTTGATCTTTGCTCAACTTGACTTGAAACCTACGTTAATCGGGCGATTGCTGACGGAGCTCTTTAACCCGCCGGAGTTGCACATCGTCGTTGGCCTTCAGAGTGGAAAAACTAAATCCTTCAGAGTTATTTCAAATATGACGAGGACAGACGTCCTGTTGTCGCCATTGGTAAGCAGCACAGGCGAGTTCGCGGATCTCATGGCAGGCGGCGGGCATTCACTCGATGAAGATAGAGTTCGGACCATCTCCGTTGCGCCATCCTACGGTGGCTCCCTCTATTGGTCGGGGACATATGCATTGACACTTAAAAGGTACGTCGGGGTAAGCTAAAATTCCCGCGCATCCCCATGTGTGAAGCCCAAATCTAATAGTAGTAGTAGTGAGAGGAAATTACGTGATGCCCGAACGCGACCGCAGACTACCCTCGGTCCAAGCTCTACGCGGAGTTGCGGCCAGCCTCGTTGTGTACCACCACTTCGCCCGGATCTTCCAGGGGGGAAGCCCCAGCCCTTCATGGATCTATCGCTGCGGCCTAGGCAACCTCGGGGCATGCGGGGTAGATATCTTTTTTGTCATATCAGGATTCATCATGGTTTACACAACCGTGGGGAAGGATGGGACACGAGACGCGCTGACGTTCCTTGACAGAAGGATTCTTCGAATCTATCCCCTGTACTGGGTGTGGACATCCCTGCTGCTGGCCCTGTGGCTAACGGGGATCGCGAAGCTAGGAGGGACAAACCAAGGGCAGCACTATTCAATATCGTACCTCTTTAAGTCCTATCTGCTCGTTCCATCGTTTAACGGCGAGTACTTCCATCCATTTCTAGCTCAGGGATGGACCTTGTCCTTCGAGATGTTCTTCTATTTGCTCTTTTCTTGCAGCATTCTTCTGGGCCTACGGTCAGGAAGGCTGCCGTTTCTAGCCGTGGCCTTTTCAGTTTTAGCTCTCTCCAGCACGTTTGTTCCGGGCGGCGGACTCGCGTACCTCCTCTCAAATCCGATCATTATTGAGTTTCTGTACGGCGTTCTTGTGGCGGAGCTGCTCCTACATGCAAGCAAGGCTCAAGTGCGCTTGCCGAGAGGCTTACCGATAGCGTTGATGACCATTGGCGCAGCAGCCCTATTGTCCACGGTTAAGCTGCAGACTCCGGATTCTTTGCGTTTTTTGTTCTATGGGGTTCCCGCACTCTGCATCGTCTCCGGCGCAACCATGCTCGGGCCGATGCCGGCACCGCGCCTCCTCGTCTATCTGGGAGATTGCTCCTACTCTATTTACATAACGCACGGATTCTTCGCGATGGCCTATGCTTCCGCGCTCAAGCACTCTTCGGGGCTTGACAAGCTCCCGCCCGATGGGGTAATTCTGCTGGCCGGCACGATCACGATCGCCCTCTCGTCCTTTACTTACGCGCTGGTCGAAAAGCCATTGACCCGGTCCCTCTCGTTTATGGCCGTTCGCTCGCTCCCATCAAAGGCTCAAGAATCGACGCCACACCCGGAGCCAGCGTGGGACTCCGGTCAGTAACCGCTGTCACCCTCCTGCTGCGTATCCCCTCTCGGTCGATTACGTCACTTGTCATGCTCATCTGCACGGGGCAGAGTTCGACATTTAATTCTGGTCTGCTCGCAGTAACCCGGTGCTGCCGCCGGAGCTTAATGGAGAACGATGTGAATATTCTGCTTGGGGCCTATGCATGTCTTCCAAACGCCGGAACAGAGCCCGGTAATGGCTGGAATTGGGCGACTCATCTCGCACGGAGGGGAATGGCCGTTACCGTCTTGACGCGGGCAGATGGTCGTGATCAGATCGAAGCCTACCAACGCGACCACCCCATCCAAAACCTTGAGTTCGTCTACGTGAGCGTTCCCGAGAAATATTTCAGGTCCCGCAGTGTAATGCACTATATGTTCTGGCATTGGTCTGCGGTGAAGGTGGCGAAGGCGTTACATCGGATTCGTCCTTTCGATATTGCTCACCACGTTACCTATGCCAGTCTCCATGTGCCGACCCAATTGTGGCGCCTCGGTGTGCCCACCGTCTTCGGGCCTGTTGGCGGAGGGCAAATCGCGCCGGCGAGTCTGCTTGGATATTTGAGAGATGCTGCCCGATCAGAGAGGCTGCGAACTTTCGTCACCCGGGCTCTACCCTACTCTCCCTTTCACCGCCGCTCGATACAAAAGATGGGTGCCGTTTTGGCCGCCAACGTCGATACGACGAGTCTCGTTCGAGCGATGGGCCGTCCGGATGTCAACGAAATGTTTGATGTAGCGATCGCGGAAAGCTTCATGCCTCCCACCCCGCCTCATTTACCGGAACGGTCCTCCACATTGCGACTCCTGTGGGTAGGAAGGATTGTGCCGCGAAAAGGATTGCCCATCGCCTTAGACGCTCTCGCCCAGGTTAAGGGGTCCGTCACCTTAACCATCGTAGGGGAGAGCCCGGATGAAGGGAAGCTCCGAAATGAAATAGCCGACCGCGGGTTGACCGGCCGCATTCATTGGGCAGGGCAGCGTCTCCCCTGGCCGCAAGTTAAAGAAATGTACTTGAGACACGATGCATTGCTGTTTACCAGCGTGCGTGACACTTCCGGAGCGCAATTGCTGGAGGCGATGGCCCTTGGTTTGCCAGTCATCACGCTCGATCTGCACGGCGCGAAAGAAATAGTTCCGCCTGATGCCGGGATCAAGGTGCCGGTGAACTCTGTTGGGGTCGCCCGTGACCTTGCGGCTGCGATGGAAAGTTTTGCCAGGCTGACGGCAGAACAGAGAGCGGCAATGTCACTTGCTGCTTGGACGTTTGCATCGCAAAACACCTGGTCTGCCCGAGCGGAACAAGCTTCTTGCGTTTATGATCAACTGGTCAGGAAGCCTGCAATTGCATCGGCCTAGGGCGGTCCCAGCGCGATCGTCAAGAACGAAGGGGTGGGAAGCAGAAATCCTCTCCGAGTTCATGAAAACTTATATCCCCCGGCCCCGGCGGCTTCCTCAGGTTGAAGCGACGCGGTTTCAGCGAAAGAATTGAGGAATTCTGCATGAGTCGTAGGGTCGTTGGCAATGCAGCTTCGGTAATGGCCGTTCAGGCTGGAAGCTATATCTTGCCGCTCATCAATGTACCCTATCTGTTGCGCGTGATCGGCCCCGAGCACTACGGCCTGATCGCCTTCTCGCAGGCGGTGATGATGTATTTTGTCACTCTGAATGACTATGGTTTTAACCTGAGCGCGACGCGGGAGCTGGCGGTACATCGCGATGATCCGACGTTGCGCTCCGAACTCTATTCTGCGGTCATGACCATTAAGTGCAGTTTTTGCCTGGTGAGCTTTCTCATCCTGTGCGGCCTGGTCCACTTTGTTCCAAGATTCCATAGTAATGGAGCTGTATTCTTTGCCAGCTTTGGCATCGTCGTAGGAACGATGATGTTCCCGCAATGGTTCTTCCAGGGCATCGAGAAGATGTATTGGATCTCAATGGTGAACTTAACGGCGAACCTGATTTTCACCTTCGGTATCTATTTTTTAGTACGAAATTCCTCTGATTTCCTGATCGCGGCGATCGTCCAAGCCGCAGGCAAGGTCCTGGCCGGCATCCTGGGCCTCATTATTCTCTTTCGCACCGAGCACGTGAAGCTATCCAGGCCAACGCTTGCCCAACTCCGGTATCGGTTGGCGGACGGGTGGCATCTTTTTATGTCGTCAGCGGCGTCCACGCTCTACACCAGCTCGAATGCGGTGGTGCTGGGATTTGTTTCTGGCATGACACAGGTAGGATACTTTAGCGCTGCTTACAAGATATTCGCTGCCGGCCAGGGACTGGTTTCTCCCATGTGCCAGGCGGTGTATCCGCACGTGTGTTCACTCGCTCATCGTTCCCGTGAGTTGGCAGTTGACTACCTGCGAAAGACGATGGTCGTTATCGGCGGTATTACGTTCTTTGGTGGCCTCCTAGTTCTCTTCCTGGCTAAAATCATCGTGCTCATTGCCATGGGTTCCAAATACATGGCTTCGGTCCCAGTATTGGAACTCATGGCGATGACTCCGTTTGCGTGCGCCATCAATAACATCTACGGTACCCAAGGCATGCTGAACTTCGGGATGAAGCCGCAGTTCAGTCGAATCATCGTGTTCTCGGCATTCGCTAACATCCTGGTTCTGGTTCCGCTATGTTATTGGTTTGCAGCGCCAGGGGCAGCTGCCTCCGCATTGCTCACGGAGACGCTTGTCACGGTTGTGATGGCAGTGGTGCTGTATCGTCGGGGTATCGATTTGCTCCCGCGCCTATCGGATGTGAGAGGGCAGATCGCGAGCCTCTCATTCTTTGCCCAAAGAAGCTATGAAAAAGTAATAGGATGAGCTGTAAACTTAGAGTCACCTTTGTGCTGCCACGAACCGGCGAGTGGCCCAGTGGGGGCCTTCGTATTGCCTATGAACATGCGAACCATCTCGCGCGACGAGGTCACACAGTAAGCGTTGTCCATCCACTTTGGCTGATGGCCAATCCGACTGGACTCGACTACGTGAAGAATTCAGTCCGTTATGTCTTGCGCAAGCTAGATGGACATTTCACTCCTGAGAATTGGTTTAGAATGGAACCGAACGTTCGCCTTCTGTGCGTCCCATCTCTCTCTGAGCGGTTTCTACCTGACGGGGATGTTGTCATCGCAACGGCGTGGCAGACCGCGGAATGGGTCAGCGGCTATTCAAGAGCGAAGGGGCGTGGCTTTTACCTTATTCAACACCTGGAAACCTGGAATGGACCTGAGGAAAGGGTGTACGCGACATGGAAGACCCCTCTGCAGAAGGTCGTCATTTCAAAGTGGTTGGCAGAGGTTGCTCGAGATCTGGGTGAAAGTGCTATCTACATCCCGAATGGTCTGGATGTCGACCGATTTCCGATGCTGATTCCTTCCGAAGACCGGCTGCATAACCAGTTGATGATGCTCTACCATAAAGCAGAATGGAAGGGGTCCGAAGACGGTCTTGACGCGTTGCGCTTGGTTAGGGAGAAAGAGCCCAGTGTTCGAGTAAGCCTCTTCGGAACTCCAACGCGCCCTAAGGCGCTCCCTGACTGGATGGATTATCATCGTTTGCCATCACCGGATCTGTTGCGCGAGTTGTACAACCAGGCGGCAATTTTCGTCGCCCCTAGCAGGACCGAGGGATGGGGTCTTCCCGCCTGTGAAGCAATGCTCTCTGGAGCTGCTCTCGTTGCCACGGACATCGATGGACACAGGGAATTTGCGTTTCATGGACAAACCGCACTAACCAGTCCTTCCAGGTCGCCAAGCGCTCTAGCCGGGAATATTCTTCGCCTGATAAAAGATCACGCGCTGCGAATCGAGTTGGCGCAGAGTGGCTCCCGCTTTGTCCGGCAATTCACTTGGGCGCGCGCATCGAGCAGCTTCCAGGCGGCGCTGTGCGAGCGGGCAATACTCGACGAGAGTTGAGGCGACCATATTGCCAGATTGGACCAGCTTCCTTTGTTCTCTGGCCTAGTTGCGGTCCAAGCCTGCAGTTGATCTGCACATGTTTGCCATAGCGAGTGCCTCGGTAAGCCCTGGAGTGAATGAGCCGCCGGCCATTGCGATACCGCTCCGAAGGTTGCCGAAGGATGATGCAAATGATTGAAAATAAAAGCGTCAGCGCAATCGTCGTAACCTTCCACCCGACTGTGGAACACCTCCGGAATCTCGCCAAGATCCGGTCTCAAGTGGACCTGTTGGTTGTGGTCGACAACGGTTCAGGCGAAGACGAACTGGCGGCCATACGCCGTGCTGCTCAGGACCTGCACTTCGAACTGGTCGATAACGGAGAAAACCTTGGTATTGCTGCGGCTCTGAACCTCGGCGTCATGGAGGCTCAGAAGCGTGGCTGTCGATGGGTGGCGATGTTTGATCAGGACAGCGAGGTGACCGACGGGTTCATTGCAACTATGATCGCTGAGTTTGAGATGTACCGCCTGGAAAGAAAGATCTTGCAGATCGTCCCGCGTTATCGTGACCCTGAAACCGGCACAGAGCGGCCTGTCTCCCAGTTCGAGGATGGGGGGGCCTTTCTTACGATTACCTCGGGTAGCCTGTTTGCAATAGAAGCATTCGAGAAGTGCGGTCTGTTCCAGGAGAATCTATTCATCTATTGCGTTGATGATGACTACAGTTTGCGAATCCGAAAGAGAGGATTCTTCATTGGTCTGAGCAGGCACGCGGTTCTCTTACATCATTCCGGGCATCCGACCTCCCGAAAACTATTCGGGAAGACCATTACCACCAACAACTACCGCCCGGAAGTGCGCTATTACTATGCCCGGAATAAGGTATGGCTTTTGCGTAAGTACGGTAGGACATTCCCCCGCCTGATCGTGCCAACCCTCCGCGAATTTGTGACCATTCCCGTCAGGATTGCGCTCATGGAAGACGCATCGTGGAAGAAGATCAAGCTATTTGCGCACGGTTTGTTAGATGGGGTCACTGGAAGAATGGGCCCACTTAGAGTGACATAGCGAGCGGAACCCAGTGGGCCCGTATGGCCAATGGTGCCTGCCCCCTGTTTTGGGCTCGCAGGCTGCTGAAAAAATCCAAGCTTTTGAAGGGTACGGCCTTTAGGCCGAACGGGGCCGATCCAGAGTCACTACGGCTTTACCCGCTTGGGGTTAGGTTTTTTCTCGAAACGACTTTCCGCAGCCTCTCTATCCCCGCCACCAATCGCAAATCTCACCCTCCATAAAAGTACGTAGAAAGAACAGAGGGATTACGAGGCGCCTATGTCCATACAAGCTATCCTTTTTGTCCATCATGCAAACGATATGTACGGAGCCGATATCGGCTTGCTTCATTCCATAAAATCGCTGGACCGAAACAAGTACTACCCGATTGTGGTCTTGCCTTCGGACATGCCGCCGCCAGGCATGTTGTCTTCGGAACTCGACCGTCTTGGCGTCGAGTACCACGTAGCGCCCCTGGGCATACTGCGGCGGAAGTATCTCTCACCGCGGACGATCATCCCGCTGGCGGTGGAGTTAGTGAAGGGCATAGCTTATGTCCGTAGCACCGCCAGAAAGCGAGGCGTGGCGCTGGTATATATCAACACCATCGTTACAGTGTCCGGCGCGATAGGGGGCAGGCTCGCCGGCGTGCCCGTACTCTGGCACATACGAGAGATCCTCTCCATGCCCCGTCCTATCCGCTGGGCTCTGCACAAAGCGCTCGGCTTGTGCGCGAGTCGTATCGTATGTATCTCCAGCGCGGTGCGCGATAGCCTGCTGAAGGAAGCCCCCTCTCTCGCGTCAAAGTCTATGGTGCTGTATAACGCCGTATCCGCGGCCCCGAGCAATGGCTTAGCGCAGAGCGTCCCGCTGCGAGAAGAGCTTGGAGTCCCGCAAGGCGCCCCACTCGTCGGGATGGTCGGCCGTATCACTCATTGGAAAGGGCAGGAAATTCTGGCAGAGGCGGCGGGCTTGGTCGTGCAAAACCATCCTGACGTCCACTTTGTCGCTGTCGGTAGCTACTTTGCGGATGAGTCGCACTACCTTCATAAGCTCCAGTCGTTGATAGGAAGCCTTGGACTGAACGGCAGGTTTCATTTAGCCGACTACAGGTCCAACGTAACCGATGTTTACCGCGCATTGGATGTCTTTGTGCTCCCGTCGAGAAAGCCTGAGCCTTTTGGCCGGGTTACTGTAGAGGCCATGACGCAGGGACGCGCAGTCATTGCCACCAACCACGGGGGTTCCTGTGAGCTGATTCAAGAAGGCGTGACCGGGATGCTTGTGCCTCCCTCGGATCCGACCTCGCTGGTAAAAGCGATTGAACTGCTTTTGGCGGATCGAGCCCTACGGGAAAGGATGGGCCAAGCTGCAGCCAAGTACGCGCACGAGAACTTCGCCCTCCCTCGCTATCAGGACAGGATGAGGGAGGTTATCGACCACCTTGCAGGCTGCCCACCTGAGGTTAATGCGTACTCCTAAAGCAGGATTCGGATAGCCCGGTATTGCGGGCACTGACCCCACAATACCGTCGGAACTAAGTGATTTGTGTCCCTTTATGACTTCACCGTATCAGTGGGGCCAAGGGAGCCGTCCCGGTAGGTACTTGTCGGAAGAGACCAAACTCGGTGTGGGAACCAGTTCTATGGTGGGGAAAGCATATGAAAATGCTACAAAACGTCGTCTACTTGGGTAAGAAGATTAGTGATAATGCCTGCGGGCGGACGGTTACTTATGCGACGAAGTACATAGCCGGCTGCTATTTTGATGTGTTTTGTAAGCAGTACCGGACTGCTGGGCTGACCTTCGAGGTTCCTGTAGACCATACAACAAGGGCCATGAGGGGCAGGTTCGCAGCAGATACCTACGAGCTACCAGAGCGTGAGCTGATACGTAAATATTTGTCGGCCGACTCGCGGGTGCTAGAGCTCGGAGGCTGCATTGGTGTCGTGTCTTGTACGATAAACAATCTTCTGCGAGACCGACATGCCCACGTGGTCGTCGAGGCAAATCCGTTCTTGATTCCGTTTCTTGAGCGGAATCGTGATGTTAACGGAGCGAAATTCTCGGTTGAACATTGCGTCGTGACTCGAGACTCTGCAGCAACTCTAAGTATTGCTGCAAACATGGATGGGAGCAGGAGAGGTGAGCAAGGTTTAGCAATCCCTACTCATACCTTTGAGTACATTGAGGGCCGACACCAAATTTCGTTCAACACTCTGGTCATGGATATCGAAGGTGCTGAAAGCGAATTCATTATGGAAAATAGAGCGACTCTGGAGAGGATGCAGCTTCTTGTGATCGAGTTTCATCCTAGCGCGATCGGGAAAAACCAAGTTGGCGACCTTCGGGAAGTCCTCCATGCGTGTGGCCTAGAGAAGGTAGATCAGAGACTCACGACAGAAGTGTATCGACGGGTTCAATAGTAGCCACGGTATTCAGCTGCAAAGAGTGCATGTCGTCTGAGAGTTACCGCGTAACCCCCAACGCTTACGGGGTGAGCCCCCTTGGGGGCTCACCCCGTCTGCTTCCAGCTCTGGCACTGTCCGTTCGCGTTACTCCAAACTTGAAGGTAACAGTACAGGCTGACAGGGGAGCAGGCATGCGCAAGATTATTCCGTCGCTACTATTGTTCGTGAGCATGTCCGCATCCGGACAAGTGAATGTTCCGGATCACCCGACGAACGACTCTCCACCTTCGTCGACTGCGACCGCGGTAATCGAACGCCCTGGGTTCACCTTGGCGGGGACATCTCATTCGTTCCCTTCGGCCATAGGAAATGCGCAGGCAGACGACGAGGTTACGGCCGCTACCGCCGTTATATCCCCGAAGCCATTCGTTGTAGCGCATAAGGGCATATTTTCCCGGTCTAATTCCTTCCTCGGCATTACTTCGAACATCAACGGATGCGATCCCTCTGCTTTATTTGGACAATTCCAAAATGACGGACACGGTACGGCATTCACCTATACGGGCGGTCTAACCGGTTGTGTTACTGGCGACGCTTCCGGCAATGATCGCGGGATCATCGCCGTGCAAGGGTTCGCATCATCGAAAAACTCCGCCTCCGAGCCGGTTGGGGGCAGCTTCTACGGCTTTGCTGCGGGAGCAAACGGCGTACACGCATTTGGGACAAATCCACTGGTGGCGGACACGCACGACTCCAGCACGAACATAGTGCTAACCGGGGAAGAGATCGACGTCCAGCCGTCAAAGGGACCATCGAATTACTTTGCTCTCCAGGGTTTGTATATCCGCCTCTATAACCCGTTCAACGTGGGCGGCACTTATCGTGGGGACGCAATTTCTGTCCAAGCTGGAACTTCTTCATCGAGTATTCCGGCCTATTGGAACGAGGGCCTGACATTTTTCACCAGCGCGATCTCGCCGAAAGGGGTGGCGATCAATATTGGCGCTCTAGGCACAGCCACTGCAAGCGCGAATTATGATTGTTCACGTGTATTAAATGCCTACGAAGCCTATTGGACCGGATCGGCCAACGCTTTCGAAGCGTGGGGAATGCAGTGCACGATTGCGGCCACTGGTGCGAACCCAAGTGCGGACTACTTCAAAATCCTGCACAACGCCGGCACCAGCCCTTCCGGGCAGGCCCACTACTTCGATTTAACCCGCGGCATTAGCCTCGAATTGGAAGGCGCCAGCAGTGGATCGGCGGTGCTCTCAGCATCCGCGACTGGCGGAACACTGAACCTGGGCAGTGCCAATGCAACCGTTACTTCGAACGGGGCCCTGTCGGTAACAAGCTGTACCGGATGTGGTCTCCCCGGAACCATCTACAGTGCTGAGGGGACGGCGTTGCCGACGTGTGGGTCAACGTCCAACGGAGAACAGGCAGTCGTGAGCGACGCCGCCAACCCCGCCTATATGGCCGCTTATAAGAGCGGCGGCGCAATCACAGCCCCTGTGATCTGCAGCTACAACGGGAAGTCGTACCTCTGGCTCACTCACTAAAGAAATCAGCAAAAAACTCCGCGTCTCCAAGAAAGAGCATCCACACAGTGATCTCTCCACTGCGCTCCCCCGGATTTCCTGTCGAGATGAGTGGCGCTGATCATCTTCATGCGGTTTCCTTTAAGGGAAACCGCACCCGTGGTCCTGGCAAATGCTGCGAAGTAGGAAATCTCGGGTACGCTTCGGTCGAGATGACAAAGGGGAGGGCGGTGCTTCCAGGGAGAGTAGCTGAACAGGGACAGAGAGCTGCCGCTTGCGCAACAAAACATAACTCCAAGTACGAGGTTGACAGATGAAGATTCAGGAAACCGCTCTCCCGGGAGTTCTTCTGCTGACTCCGAAGATCTACCACGACACCCGCGGGGCCTTTCAGGAAACCTGGAACCAACGCGCCATGACCGAAGCCGGTTTGCCCACCGATTGGGTGCAGGATAATTTCTCTATTTCAAAAAAGAATGTGCTTCGCGGCATCCATTACCAGGTCAACAAGCCGCAGGGAAAGCTGGTGCGAGTCGCCTACGGCGCTGTGCTCGATGTAGCCGTGGATTTGCGCCGCAGCTCGTCGACCTATGGCAAGCATGTCGCAGTTGAGCTCTCCGCGGACCTTGGCAACATGCTGTGGATCCCTGAAGGTTTCGGCCACGGCTTTCTCGCCCTGACCGAGACTGTGGGCTTTGCCTACAAGGTGACCGACTACTACTCACCCGCCGCCGAGCGCACCATCGTGTGGAACGACCCTAACATCGCGATTGACTGGCCTGTGTGTGGGGGGTGTGTGCTGGTCTCAGAAAAAGATCAGAAAGGAGCAACGCTATGCGAGGCCGAAGTCTTTGCGTGATGTTACGGCCTGGTCACCGAATACGTGCTGCCGGCTGTCCGGATGCGAACCACTTGTTTGGGCTGCACATGGACCACAAAACCGTCCGCTCCCTCTAATGCTACCTCCCCTGGTCCAAGGTTCCTGACATCCACGTACCAGGGCTTACCTTCGGCGTCCGCTGCGGGTATCTGCTTAGGGAGCGACAAGGAAGGCGCCGCGTACAAAAGCTCGACCATCTTCCCGCCATCAGAAGTAAGGATTGCCGACACATGCGGCGGCAGGCGGACGACAGCTTCGCTTTGAGACGGGTGCAATTGGCCGGCGAAGAGCGCTATGCAGAACAAGAAAAGCTTCATAAGGGTGGAAACGAGAACTCCAGTGTATATTGAACGCTTCTGCCCAGACCATAGCACATGAGTAAATGGCAGGATTCTGCCATCGCCCCGCCTGTCATCCATCCCGTACAGTATAGTGATCGACTTCCGCTGCCGACCCTCTCTCGGAACGGACGAACGCGCGCAGCTCTGCTCCAAGAGCCTGATCGCGCAGGGTTGAAGATGACGACAACCGATCGGACGAGCGAAGTCCTGTCTTTCTTGCGGTGCAATTTATCGCTCAGCCGAAGCGTAACGGATCTTTTGGACGATTACCGGCATGCCAAACCCTTTCCCCACCTTGTACTGGATGACCTGTTCCCGCCAGAAGAACTAGATGCTCTTCTCGACGAATTACCTCCTCTTTCCAATGAGAATTGGGTTCATGAGCGGCATCAAGGATTCGTCAAGTCCAACTTCCGCTCTGCCGCCTATCTCCAGGAACACGGTTATGCTTTCTTATCTATGTTGCACTCTGCTGCCTTTTTATACTTACTAACTGAGGTCACGGGAATCAAAGCGCTTCTTCCCGACCCTTACCTCCGCGAAGCCGGCTATCACGTAATGGAAGAGGGAGGAAGATTTGAGGTGCATGCGGACAGCAATACCGATCATTATTGTGGTCTGCACCGGCGATTGGCGCTGATAGTCTACCTGAACAAGGATTGGAGACCGGAACTCGGGGGGCAACTTGAATTATGGAATCAGGATGCAACCCGATGCGAAAAAGTGATTGAACCGCTCTTCAATCGAACCGTGATTTTCGAGGTTGCCGACAGCAATTTCCACGCAGTGAGACCTGTTGTCGCTGGTCTAGGCGCCAGGCGCAAATCATTCGCCGCTTATTTTCATACGGTAACTCTCGATCTTGAGTTTCATAACTCGATTTATTCTCCAACCTTCTATCGTGACCAGGACCCACTGATCCGCCGCATCGTGCGAGCCACGCTGCCCCCCTTTATATGGGCAGCTCTAAAGGAATTGAAAAAACGTAAGATGAGTAACTCCGCTTAGTTACCATTGATTGCCCAAAAACTGCTCTTATGCACTTACGCAGAGCTAAAAACCGTGATAGTGTCATGTCATGACACCGGACAGCGAAACGAGCTGTTCCCGGGTTCCCCACCCTGTCTGCAGCCAGGTCGTCCGCAAGGCAACCATTCCACCCCGCCAGGGCCCTTATCACGCATACCACGCATACCACGCGCATTTTCCGGCTCGTCGCCGATGGCTTTCGGTACCCGGCCCCCCTTAGTGCGCAGCATTTCCCGCCGCACTCGCAATCGCTTTCCGTTTCCGCCAGAGCCTTTTAACGCTTTTAACGCTTTTTGCGCACTTTTTTTGGCGCTCTGACAACGGCTTTTCGTACCCACCAGCCCCCTTAATGCGCATAAAACGCATAAAACGCATAAAACCACCCTTTCCTCCCGGCTAACTCGACCGGCACGACTCCGTCATCCAGCACTGAGGATGAACTAAACTTCAGACCAGCAAAAAGCCTGACCGCCGATGGGGGTCAGGCTTTTTGCTGTGCTCACCCCGCTCCCGGGGCCTCGCCGGAGGGCGACATGTTTCCGCTTAGCAACAAGAGCAACAAGCGTTAGGCGAGCGGGTGCCACCGTGGTCAACGCCACAATGTTGCGCTTCCGCAACAAACAATAATCTTCAGCAGTCGCCCTCCAACCTCCTCCGGATAAGGCAAAAACGAAACCATCACCATAGCCGCCAAAGCTGCGTCCCGGCACTGCACCCCGCCTGGATTCGAAGATTGTGCTGGATCGTGCGAGACTAATTCACCGTACGCAGGCCGGCCCGGGGGGCACAAATGCTACCCACGCATAACAAGTCGGTTGCCACAGGCGAGAGCCTCCGCTTCACGTTGCGCGATCTGGCCCCACCGATACTCCGCCGCAAGTGGACGTTGTCGCTGACCTTCCTGTTCGTCGTCGCGATAACGCTGCTGGCCGGTAACCTGCGATCCCAGAAATACCAAGCGCACAGCTCGATCCATCCAGTCCGCCTCTCTCCCTCGCCGGTGGAGAACTACCAGGCAGCCCTGACGGATGCCAAGGCCGCTTCGAACACGATTCCAGCAACGCAGGCGAGCCAATCGCTCGACCAGGCTGACCTGGACCGCGAAGCCAAACTCGACGAGCAGAACTATCTGCTCTATCTCTCCACCCAGGAACAGCAACGCGCCAAGGATACGTCGGCCAACAACCCCATCCCAAACGTAACCATCACCGTATCGTCATCGACCCTGGAGCCGCCCCCGCACATCTCGGCCGTCACCGTTCTGATTGCGATCGTCTTCGGACTGCTGATTAGCTTATCCGTCGCTTACATCGCCGACTACCGCGACCCATGCTTCCGCACCCCGGTCCAGGTGATTCGCGCGCTTGGTGTTCCTCTCGTGGTAGCCATCCCCAAGAGAACTTCGTAGGCAACCTATGGTCTTACCTTTTTACCAACTGCGAGAGCAACCCTTCGGGGTCACGCCGGACTCGCGTTACTTCTTTTTGAGTAATACGCACCGCGAAGCGCTCGCTTCTCTTCTCTACGGAGTCGATGCAGGCTGCGGCTTTCTCGCCTTGATTGCCGCCCCGGGCCTGGGAAAAACGACCTTGCTTTGCGACGCCTTGCGTTCCTTGCGGCGCAGCGCCCAGACGGTATTTCTATTTGAGACCGTATCTACCCCCATCGATCTTTTGCGTTCTCTGCTGACCGCGCTAGGCGTCAAGGACGCACACGGGAACCTCACCCGCATGCAGTCGAGATTGAACCAAGTTCTGATCCAACAGGCGCAATTGGGCAAGCGCGTCGTGGTGGTGATCGATGAGGCGCAAAATCTCGACCCCGCCGTCCTCGAGCTGATACGAATGCTCTCCAACTTCGAAACTCCGCAGCACAAGCTGCTGCAGATTATTCTTTCCGGCCAGCCTCCTCTGGCAGAAAAGATGGGCTCCCCCGACCTCGAGCAACTGCGCCAGCGGATCTCGATCTTTGCCCATTTAAAACCATTCTCTCGCGAAGAGACGCGGCTCTACATAGAGCACAGGTTGCGAGTCGCGGGCCACACCCGCAAGGCCTCGTTGTTTACCCGGGAAGCACTGACGCTGATCGCCGACTATAGCGGGGGCGTTCCCCGCACCATCAACAACCTGTGTTTCAACGCGTTGTCGCTGGGGTGCGCCCTCAAAAAGCATTCCATCGACAGGGTCGTGATGCGCGAGGTCATTGCCGATCTGGATGTTGACCGCTGGAAAGAGAAAAGTTCCGCGGCAGGCGCACCCTCCAGGTTCCCCGGCCGCAGATTAGCGCTGGCCTTCGCGGTGATGGTGATCATCGCGAGCCTGCTCTTCGCCCGCACGCAGACTGCGCCGCCCATCCCGGCCGCTCCTCCAAGCAGTGCTGCTCACAGCCTGGAAACCCCGCCATGAGTAGAAATTACGAATTGATGCGGGAACTCGAAAGCGACCGCGCCTTCTTTTCCAGCCGCTTTCGCGAACCGGCATTCTCCGTGCCCGGCGGCCAACAGAATGATCCAGCGGACCACCAGGCGCCCAGCGAATTAACCCTGCTGTTGGTCCAGCGACTTTTCCTCGAAACCGCAGCAGCGCCGCGCATGGTGACTTTCGCCGCCGTCGATCACGGCAACGGCTGCAGCCAAATTGCCGTGTTGGTAGCCAAAACCCTGACTGGGATGGCTGCTGGTGGAGTGTGTTTGGTGGAGGCAAACTTTCATTCGCCGGCGCTCCCCGGGATATTAGGCACCACCAATTACCGCGGTCTGAGCGACGCTCTGCGTGAGCCTGGCAACATAACGTCTTTCGCCAAGCCAGTGTGGAAGCGAGGCCTGTGGTTACTCTCGTCGGGTCCGATGGCTGCTGATTCGGCAAACCTTCTCACCTCTGAGCGCATGACTGCACGATCTGCGGACCTGCGCCAGGCGTTCGACTTTGTCATTGTCGATGCGCCGCCGCTGGCGCGTTACCCGGATGCAACTGCCCTGGGAAGAGTTTCCGACGGGGTTGTGTTGGTGATCGAAGCCGGATTGAGCCGTCGCAGGGCGGCGCGCGTAATAGTCAAAAATTTGCGCGCCTCGGGGATTGCCATTCTCGCCGTCGTCCTCAACAAGCAAAGCTGAGTCGGAACGGCCACAATTGCTCCAGAAAAACTCTGCTTGAGGAAGGGTACGGGCTTTAGCCCGTACGTATCTGATTGAAAAACAGGTCCGGGCTTTAGCCCCTGAGGTCACGAGTGTCCGGTTCGTTTGTTTGGGGATGTCACGATTGGAAACGGCTGATACGGTTTTGCGACGCTGAGCTTTGGTTTTGCATCGCTGCTGAAAGACTCTGGTTGTTGAAGGGTACGGGCTTTTAGCCCGTACGTATCTGATGGAAAAAAGGTCCGGCTTTAGCCGCTGAGGGCCGCTTTCTACTTGCAACCGTGACTTTGTCCGCAGCCACTACAACCGCGAACCGTGCTGATATCCGCGCGCATATGCGGTGCGGTAAGCCTGGTTGTATTGCTCGCGTGTCATGCCAAAATGCGCCCCGTGCTCTGTTGGGGTCAGGTAACGCGGCTTGTCCTCCGGCCGAAGCTCGTCGCCGTGATTGCGATCGCGTCGCCCGTCTTCCCATCCATCGTGGTAGCCCCACCGGGCAGTCAGGTTCGGTGCAGCTTCTGCGTCGTGGTAGTAGAGACCATAACCCGGGTCTTGCGAAGGAACAGTCTCGGATGCTGATCCCGATTGAGCCGCGGGCGCCTGCACGCACACGAGCAGCGCCGCACATGTGAGAGCCGTGTTCCAGCGCACAGTGATCCTCATCGCTGCACTCCGCTATGAATTTGCCGTGGCAAAGCTACTCTCCACCTGCTCAGGCACCCGAAGAACTTCGCGATAAACCGCCTCAACCGAACGCGCCGTCTTTTGAATCGTGAACTGCGCGGCCACCCGTGCCCTTCCATTGCGGCCCATCTGCGCCGCTGCCTCGGGATTCGCCAGCAGATAGGTGAGCGCCTCAGTCATTCTGGCTACGTCGCCCATCGGCACCAGCATCCCTGTAATCCCGTCTTCCACGATCTCCGGTACCCCGCCGCCGTTGGTAGCCACTACGGGCTTCTGTCCGGCCATCGCTTCGATGATGACCTGGCCAAAAGGTTCGCCGGTCGTGGAAGCATGAACCACTATATCGAGCTCGGCGATGCGTGCAGGTACATCTTCGATGAAGCCGGCAAACTCCACCGCTTCTTCCAGCCGCAGGGCACGGCACAGTTCGTGAAGATGAGCCTCATACTCCCGTTCAGAGAAGAGAGCCGCGCCGATAATCTCAAATCTCGCCGTAGGGTAAACAGGATGAAGCGCAGCCGCAGCCTGCACAAAAATATGTTGTCCCTTCCATGGACTGATCCGCCCGATGAGTCCGATTCGAATACCACTGTTCCGTTGTACTTCTCTAGCTGGCAGGACCGTACATCCGTCGTGCACCACTCGAGCCCGGCGCGATGATTCTCCGCTCAAATGCAGGCTTGTTAGGGTGGCCTGCGAATTTGCCACCACGCAACTTGGAATCGCGCGGCTGAGCCAGCGGAACACGCGTACAACCGGTGCCGGAAGATAGTCCGTTTCAATTCGGTCGCGGACGTGCCAGATGGTGGGGATACGAGCCAACCGCCCGGCCAGGCCGGCGATAACATCGGCCTTAAGCGAATTGCTGTGAATCAAATCTGCCCTTAAGCGCCTCGCTGTCCGGGCAACTCTAAAAATATGTGCGCCCGTCTGAAAAGCCGCCTTGCACTGGAGCAACGATCTCCATCCCAATCCGTCTTTGGCCGCGCGGCTTACAGTTTTAGAGAGAGGAAGCACATGAGTTTCTGCGTGCGGCCGTATCCGATCCACCAAGGGCCCATCCGCGAAAAGCAGAACGATCGGATAGATGAAGCTTTTATTAAGATTTAGAACCAGATTCAGCAGCGCAATCTCCCCACCGCCTAATTCGGCAGTGTGGTCGACAAAGAGCACCCGAATCTGACTTCGCTCATCCGTGGAGGTCATATCCACTCCCATTGTAAGGTCTTTTGCATCAAAGGCATTGGGCCAGTCACCATCTCCTTCCAATGGAGCGCGGTAACCACGGTTGATTACTAATTCGTATGGCTCTGGTTACCGTCGCTACGGAAGTTAAGTTGTCCAAAAAAAAACAGCAAAATCGTTTTCCGCTGTTATAAATAGGTAACGAGCTGCAGCGAATCTGTTTTGAACGCTCACTCGATCACGGGCTCCCACGTTCTCGTCGACGATTAAGTTCACGCATCGATCGAAAAACGCAAAAGACAACACCGCAATAGTTCTCCGGCCCGCATAAACGTGCGCATTGGAATTTAATTTTCCTGGAGTTCTGACGGTATGCAGGCTCAACCGAGAGACCTGGTCCAAGGGCAACCTATTCTCACCGTTCTTGAAGGACTTTTTCGCCACAAGCGCCTGTTCACCGCGCTTGCGCTAGCAGTCCTGCTCATAGTCGCGGCCTTCACTCTGACTGCGGAGCGGCAATACCGGTCGGAAATGAAATTCCTGCTGGAAAACAACCGCAGCAATGCGGTCATTGCGGCAGACCGCAGTGCAACGCCGGCTTTAGCAGAAATTACGGAACAGCAGGTCAATTCCGAACTCGAGGTCCTAGGCAGCGAAGACGTACTTGAGGTAGTGGCCGACCCGGCCTGGCGCACGCTTCCGGCCTCCCGGCGAACACCCGCCGCGATAAAACAGCATCAGGACATGCTGGACAGGTTCCGCCGCCGGCTGCATGTCGAACCAGCGAAAAAATCCAACGTGATTAATGTGAGTTTTACAGCGCCCTCGCCCGAGGAGGCCAGGGACACCCTGGCGCGTTTCTCCACCGCTTATCTCGCTCATCGTAAGCTCCTCTCCCGTCCCAGCGGCACCTCGAAATTTTTTGCCGAGGAGGCAAATCGCTATAAGGAAGTGTGGCAAAAGGCAAACGGCGAACTGGTGGCTTTTCAGCAGCAGAACCAGCTCGTCTCCGTGCAGGATACCGAGCAGACTCTGAGCAAGGAAATTGCTGGAGAAGAAGACGACCTACGGGCGAACCAGGCCAGCCTCGCGGAAACGAACCAGCGCTTGATCGCCGGCAACAATGCAGTTGTTAAGGTGCCGGAACGGCAGCAGACCCAGCAGCATACCATCCTCAGCCAAAGCTCTGTCGATCAAATGCGCACCATGCTCGTGCAACTACAAAACCGTAAAACCGAGCTCATGACCCGGTACACCCCGACCGATCGACTGGTCGTGGAGGTGAATCGTGAGATTGCCGATACCAGCGCTTCGTTGAAAGCGGCACTGGCACAGAGGGGGCAAGAGGACACAACGGATGTGAATCCGGCCTGGCAGCGAGTGAAGAACCTGGTGGTCGAAGGGACGATCAACCGTCAGGCGTTGCTTGGCCGGGGAGAAAGCCTGCGCCAGTCGATAACAGATCTCCAAGGGCGTCTTGCCCAGCTGCAATCACTGGATGTTCGCTTCAACGCTCTGCAGGAGCAGGCAGACCAGGCGCGCAGCAACTTCGAAGTGTTTTCCCAGAAGCGCGATCAGGCACAAATCGAAGATGCGATGGACGAACGCAAGCTGATCAACATCGCGGTGGCGCAGAGTCCCACATCCACCTTTCGTCCCGTCTCACCCAAGCCGCTCTTGAACGCGGCGCTGGGCCTGCTGACGGCGCTGTTCCTTGCCGCCGGCGCCGTATACTTCGCCGAATACATGCGGACCACCATAGCTAGCGCGCGCGAGCTTGAGTTGGCATCACGTTATCCGGTGCTCGCCACCGTACCTTTTGCTTTAGAAACACATACGACTCCGGATCTTGAGGCGTCGGCGGAACGAGTCTCCAGGTGGGCGCAGGGTCCGCTCTCAACCACACAGATGATTCCTGCCATGCAGAACTTCGGCGATATCAAAGAAGCATAACCTGTCGCGCAAGCGGAGGCATATCCGGGTCATGTCTAAAGGGCTTTTTTCTCAGCACGCATCTTCGTGTCAGGGCCTTATCTACAGTGTCCTGCAGCGGCCTCTCCTGGCGGCAGGAAAGCAAGGATTCACGGCCGCGTTGGTGGCTGCGCATCCGGGCGCCGGCACGAGTCATTTAACCGCGGTGCTGGCCAGGTTGTTAGAGCGTGATGCAACGGAGAGTGTTTTACCGCTGGACTGTCGAGAACTGGCTGGTATGCGAGGCGATGCCGAAGCCTCGCAGGATGGAACAAGAATGAACGGAAATGCATCAACTGGCGTGTCGTCGACAGGGGTTTCATGGCTGCCGGTCTTCGAGGGCAGCTGGCGTGGCAGCCCCGAGTACCGCGCGACCTTCCTGGCGCAGCTTCGCAAGCGGTTTCCGTACGTGCTGATCGATTGTCCTTCTCTGAAGGAGAGTACGGATGTGCTCAGCCTGGCGCCCATCGTGGATGGCGTTTTTCTGGTGATTGAAGCGAATAAAACGCGCAAGAGCCAGGTGGGCTACTTGGAGCGCACCATTGAAGGCGCAGGCGGCAAGATCTACGGCCACTTGCTCAACAAACGCACTTATCCAATTCCCCCATGGTTGCATAACAATCTCGAACGCTGGGGTATATAGAGATGCGAACGCGCAGTTTGATCGCTGGTTTTCTACTCCTGGCTTTTTCCGTCAGCTTGCTGGGTCGTGCCGACACCCAGCTACATCCTCGGCCGCGATATATTCTCCGTCCTGGGGATACCCTGCAGTTGCAGTACCGGCTTACGCCTGATCTTAATCAGACGGTCTCAGTGCAGCCTGATGGATATGTGGATTTGAACGTGGCTGGCGAGGTACAGGTCGCCGGTCTTACCGTCACTCAGGCGCATGATCTCATCATCCAGAAAGAATCGGAACACCTGAATCATCCCGAGCTGAACCTGATTCTGGAGGAGTTCACCCGGCCTTATGTGGTGGTGGCAGGCGAAGTAGCTAAGCCAGGGCCAATCGAGATACGCGATAACATGACAGCGCTCTCTGCCATCCTGATTGCCGGAGGATTCACGCAATCAGCAAAATCCGGGCAGGTAATCGTTTTTCGCAAAGTAAACGACACCATCGATGAAGTAAAGCAGTTGAACCTGACCTCGATTCACAAGACCGTACAACTGGAACACGACCTGGCGCTTCAATCCGGGGATTTGGTTCTGGTGCCGCACGACAAGATTTCCCGGCTGCAGCACTACATGCAGGCGGCGAACCTTGGGGTGTTCGTGAATCCTTTGCAGTATGTGCCATAGGGCCCTTCGCACTTAGAGTCCCACCAAACAGTCTTTCCAAGGGGAGCATAGAAGCAGGACAACATGGCCCAACTACGCTCAAATCAGCCTTCAGCCATGGGCGCCTTCGTGCAGTCTGCCGGGGCAAAGCTGCTGATCATTGCTTTGAACGCCGCGACCGGCATCCTCACCGCTCGAGCTCTTGCTCCGGCGGGTAGGGGAGAGCTGAGCGCGATGATACTATGGTACGTTTTTCTCGCCAGCGTCTTCAGTCTAGGGCTCCCCACGGCGATCACTTATCGCCTCCGGATGCAACCGGACCAGGCATCGGAGCTGAGTGCCGCGGCCCTGATGTTTTCAGTGGTCATCAGCGTGTTTGCGATTGCCGTCGGGTTCTTCGGATTACCCTACCTCATCCCTCAGTACTCTCCTCAGGTGCTCTTTTTCGCACGCATATTCTTATGGAACACCCCCATCATAGTGTTCGTAGTTATGGGACGCGCCGCGCTGGAGAGCCAAGGCAACTTTACCGCCTCTAACTTATCCTTGATCGCACAGCCGTTATTGACCCTTGGTGGGCTTCTCCTGCTGCTGTGGACGCACACGTTTACCGCCATAAACGCAGCCTGGTGCTATGTACTTTCGGGCTTGCCGCCACTGGTGGGGATGCTTCGTTGCTTCTTCCGCACATTCAAGCCGCATTTTAGTCAGCTGCGGAGATCGGCTTCACTGCTGCTCTCCTATGGCATCCGCTCCTACGGCATCGACCTCTGTGGCACCTTATCACTCTATGTGGACCAGGCGCTCGTAATCCGGATTCTGCAGCCCAGTCTCATGGGCACCTATGTCGTCGCGCTCAGTTTGTCCCGCATGCTGAACGTCTTCCATACTGCGATAGCCATGGTACTTTTTCCCCGGGCTGTGTCTCGCACACCACGCGAGGTGTTGGAGTTGACCGGACGCTCGGTGCGGATGACCACCTTTATCGCCGCATTCTGCGGCGCGGGCATTATGATTGCCGGACCGCGCCTGTTGATTCTGCTCTATGGGCGCGAGTATGGCGGAGCAGCCGCTATCCTCCGCATCCTGGTGATCGAAGTCGTCCTTGCCGGCGCGACTCAAGTGATGTCGCAGGCTTTTATGGCGTTGTCCCGGCCGGGAGTGGTCACCACTCTCCAGGCGATCGGATTGCTGCTTACCATTCCGCTGATGCTTGTCCTGGTCCCCCGGTTCGGGATTGAAGGCGCTGCACTTTCGTTGCTGCTCTCTACTTGTGCCCGTTTTGCTTTCGTGCTGGCCAGCTTTTCGCTGTTTCTGGATTTGCCTCGCCCCGCTGTCCTGCCTCGCCGCGCCGACCTTTCCTTCCTGTTGAGCGCATTGGCTCGCCGGCTGCGAGCGCTGCAGCCCAGTGTGGTCGGAGGTGAGGCGTGATTCTCGACTGCCAACTTGATCTTGCGCTACGCACTGCAGGCATAAGGAGAAAGCATGTCACGAGAGCATAATTCCCGTTTGCTGCTAAATGCGACTGATGGCCTCATGGCCCTGGTGCTCGCCGTGGGCGCGGTGGTCTTGGCCAATCAGCAGAGCATGCCTCAAGGCGGTCTGGGCGAATTCCTCAAGTTGCGGATCACTCCTCTGAACACGTCGTTTTTGATCGTGTTTGCGGTACTGTGGCACCAATGCATGGACGCGCTTGGTCTCTATCGCCGGGTGGGCGGGTTATTGCGCTTCACGCTGGTCACCACCACCGGCGTTGCCATCATGACAGCGCTGCTCGCTCTGTACCTGGAAGCCCGTCGTGCCGAGGGCCCAGTACCCCGGATTCTCGCCACTTTCTTCATCGTGGCATGGGTTTACGAAATGTTTTGCTTCTTTCTGTCCAGCCCGCGGCCGCGCTGGAAGAACGGCGACCCGCAGCAGGTAGTGATCGTCGGCAGCGGACGCCGGGCGGCCAAGGCCTGGCGGGAATTGCGTGTTCAGCATCATGGCGCTAAATGCCTGCTCGGTTTTGTGGATGATCGTGACCCCGCCTTCATGGCGCCCGATATTGCCGGCCGCTTTCTTTGCCGTATCGACGATTTGCCCGACTACCTTCTTCGCCACGCGGTCGACGAACTCGTGGTAGCCGCACCGGCGCGCTCATGCTACGACATGACGCAGCGCGCCATCGCCATGGCAGAAGCTGCCGGCGTGCGCGTGGTTTGTCTCAACGATTTCTACTGCTTGATCCATGACAAAAAACTCCGCCAACGGGCCGCCGTATTCCTGGAACTGGTGCCCAAGGACGAAGCCCACCTGTTCGCTGAAGCCGTCAAGCGCACCATCGATATTGTTGGCTCCGCCGCTTGCCTGTTGTTGTTGGCGCCCCTCTTCGTGGTCATCGCACTGGCCATAAAGCTCACCAGCCAGGGACCGGTTTTTTTCCTGCAGGAGCGGTATGGCTGGCGGCGGCGGCGGTTCCGGATGTGGAAGTTCCGCAGCATGGTGCGCAACGCACCCGACCTTTTGATTGCCCTGGAGAAACAAAACGAAGCTCATGGGCCAATCTTCAAAATGAGGAATGATCCGCGCATCACTCCGCTGGGCCGCCTGCTTCGCCGTACCTCACTCGACGAAGTCCCTCAGCTTTGGAATGTTCTGTTGGGCGATATGTCACTCGTTGGTCCCCGGCCCATGAGCGTGCGCGATGTTTCCCATTTCAGCCAGGCACAGTTGATGCGTCGTTTCAGCGTGCGGCCGGGAATGACTGGGAGCTGCCAGGTTGCCGCGCGCGACTCGTTCAGCTTCGACCAGTGGATTACGCTCGATTTTGCTTACATTGACGATTGGTCACTGGGCCTCGACCTGAAGATCCTGGCACGAACCATACCTGCAGTGTTGAAACGGTCCGGCGCCGTCTAGAGACTTTGGAGTTTTCTGATGAAGATTGCTGTAGTGCACGACTATTTCACCCAGATCGGTGGCGCTGAACAGGTGGCTGCGGCGCTGATGCAAATGCTTCCTGGAGCTGCACTGCATGCAACCGTCTCCCTGCCGGAATGCGTCCCTGCTGGTCTGGCGGGCGTGCCGGTGACGACGTCATGGATGCAGAAGTTACCCGGAATGCGCGACTACTACCGCTTCTACTTTCTCCTCTATCCATTGGCAGTGCCTTCACTGGATCTCTCCGGTTACGATCTGGTTCTGTCCAGTTCGTCGGGATACGCCAAGGGCGTGCACACCAACCGCGACGCAATCCATGTCTGTTACTGCCACACGCCTATGCGCTGGGCCTGGAACTTCGAGAGCTATTCGGCGCGCGAGGAGATGGGGGCAGCGAAACAGCTCTTGCTCAGTCACCTTATCCGCGGCCTTCGCCATTGGGACGTGGGCGCCTCGCGCCAGCCTGACCACTTCATCGCCAATTCTCAAACCGTTGCGGCGCGCATTCTCCGCGTCTACGGACGTTTCGCTGAGGTCATCTACCCGCCGATCGATCTTGGCCGCTTCCGCCCCTCGCAGGAGCAGAAAGATTACTACATCGTGCTGGCCCGGCTGGTCTCTTACAAGCGCATCGACCTTGCGGTGGAAGCCTGCACCATGCTGGGACGGCGCCTACTGGTCATCGGTGACGGACCGGATCGGGCCCGCTTAAAGGCGAAAGCCGGCCCCACCGTTTCCTTCCTGGGACGGCTCTCCGATGGAGAGGTGGAGTACTATGCGGCCCGCTGCCGAGCCCTCATCTTTCCTGGTGAAGAGGACTTTGGCATGGCCCCCCTTGAGATTGCCGCGGCCGGCCGGCCCACGATTGCCTACCGCGGAGGAGGAGCTGTCGAGACCGTCGTGGATGGTGTTACGGGGATTTTCTTCGATCGCCAGGACCCCGGTGACTTGGCCGATGCTATCACCCGCTTTGAGCGCATCGAATGGTCTCCAGCCGTCCTCCGTCATCATGCGGAGAAATTTGGTGCCGATGTTTTCCAGGCCAAGCTGTGCGCCTTTCTGGGTAAGGTAGGTGCGCCAGTTCCGCAGACGGCATTTCATCCGTTCAACGAAATCCCCCGAACTGCGGTTGCCAGTCTCGCCTTGGCGCCCGTGCAGGAGGGGATCACCGCATGATCGCAGCCGCACCTCCGTTGTCCGCTCCACCCAGGGCCTCGGCTTCGCTGGTCTGGCTTGCGGCTGCTGCCAGCCTGCTACTCGTCATCGCCCTCTTTCTCACTGGTCGAGTCGCCCTCCTCCGTCTCGCTATCCCTGTCGGCGCCGTTTTCGTGGGATTCGCCCTCTATTTCCGCCGTCCCATCGGCTATCTCCACTTCACCCTTTGGGTCTGGTTTCTCACTCCGCTCGTTCGCCGTCTTGTGGATTGGCGTGCTGGCTTCGAGGATCAAAATCTCCTTCTGCTCGCGCCGTTGCTCGTCTCCATGATCGCGGGACTCACTTGCCTGGACCGAAGGCGGACTGCTGCTGCCGTCCGGCCCATCTCCTTCTTCTTCTGCGCTGCCGGCATCTTTTATGGATTTACAGTCGGCCTCATTCGCTGGCGCCTCCACGACTCCGATGCATCGTCTGCAGGCGAAATCGTCTATGCGCTCCTGAATTGGCTTGCCCCGCTCATTCTCGGCCTTCACCTTTACCTTCGTTGGCCCATGTACGAACAGCACAAACAAGCGATTCAGAAGAGCTTTTTGTGGGCCACCCTCATCCTCGGGGCGTATGGCGTTTACCAGTTCGTTGCTCCTCCCCCATGGGACAGGCTTTGGCTGGAGCACATGCTGTCGGACATTGGCGCGGCAAGTTTTGGTCTGCCAGAACCGTTCCAGACTCGCGTCTGGAGTACCTTGAATTCGCCCAGTGTCTTCGCCGACATGCTGGTAACCGGCTTGCTTCTGCTGTTTTTCGAACGCTCTCGCGTCAAACCGCTGGCTGTCGTTGCCGGATATTCCTCCTTCCTGCTCTCCCTCGTCCGCACATCGTGGTTGGGATGGCTGGTTGGCCTTGCCGTCGTTGCCCGGAGGTCCGGGGGCCGTCAAATGACGCGCCTACTCTTATGGTTATTCCTGCTACCCGCGATGGTTGCTCCGCTGATGCTCATTCCGCAGATCGCCGCTGTGGTTACGCAACGGCTGCAGACATTCCTGAGCATCAAAAAGGATGACAGCGCCCAGATTCGCGCTGAGGAGTACCGCGTGCTGCTGAGCAGCCTCGCGGCGGAGCCCTTTGGACAGGGCCTTAACCAGGTCCAGACCTACCGTGGCTACATGATGGATAGCGGCATTCTTCGCTTACTCTATTACTTCGGTTGGGTTGGGGCGGCGCTCTTTCTGATCGGGATCGGCTTGTGCGCGAGAGGCATGTCATTATCTTCCGCCCGAAGCAGCGCCGATCTGGTTGCCCCTGTCTATCGCGCAGTCCTGGTGGCGATGATGTTTGAGATGTTCTCTGAGAACACCTTCATCGGTCCGACGGGAGCGATTGTGTGGATCTGTATCGGTTTGGGCCTCAGTGTGCATCAGACGGAGCGAGTCTCGTCCTCATCTGCGGAACAACTGGAGTTACTCGCCCAAGAAAATCGCGTTCCATCAGTTCTGGTTGCATGGAGAACAGAAGCCCGAACACACTGAGCTGGAAATAAGGCCTGCGAAAGTATTCGCGAATGAAAAGCAACACAGCCACCCAATTCGCTGCTCTCCCGCCCACCGGGACCATGATCTGCCCCAGTCGCGGCGGCAAAGTGGACCGCCCATCCGTTGCGCCGCTCTCGTCGGTGCACGTAGGGCTGGCCTATGAGTTGGGCGGCTGCGGACGAGTCTTCGCCGAGCTCTCGCGATCTCTGGCAGGCGCCGGAGTCCGCTTCTCCGGAGCGGTCGCCGAGCCAGATAATGTGGACGCGCTGAGTCACGGCCGAATCAAACTCTTCGCCACCTCGACCTCCAGTATGAAGACCCGGTTGCAGCATGGGCGGCTGACTCTGCTGCAACTGATCGAAGCAGAAAGACCCGACATTCTTGCCTCCCATTTTGCGCTCTACGCCGCACCCGTCCTCGATAGGCTCTATGGGAGAAAAAGCTTTGCCTTTATTAACCATTTTCACGGTCCTTGGGCCGCGGAAAGTGTGCAGGAGGGCGCAAACTGGAGCTCCGCTCTGGTCAAGAAAACTCTGGAACGGATTGTCTACCGGCGCGCGGATCGCACCATCGTGCTCTCCCGCGCTTTCGCGCGCATCGCCGCCGAGCAGTACGGCATCCCTGAAGACCAGATTCGCGTGGTGCCGGGCTGCGTGGATACCGACCGCTTTAACATGGACCTGAGCAGACAGCAGGCGCGACAAGTCCTGTGCCTGCCCTCGGATCGACTGCTGCTCTTGACCGTGCGCAGGCTGGTAAACCGCATGGGTCTTCAGCCCCTGATTGAGGCGATGCGGGAAGTATCTCGCGCCGTTCCGGACGCCCTGTTGCTGATCGCCGGGAGCGGTCCGCTGCGGGAGGACCTGGACCGGGCAATCGCCGAGTTTGGGTTGCAAAACAACGTGCGCCTGCTCGGCTCCGTACCTGACGACCAGCTGCCGCTCCTTTACCGCGCGGCCGATCTAAACGTTGTTCCATCGCAGGCCCTTGAAGGCTTTGGACTTGTGGTGGTCGAGGCTCTTGCCGCCGGCACCCCGTCCCTTGTAACCCCCATTGGCGGGCTGCCGGAAGTCGTCTCCGCCCTCAGTCCGTCGTTAGTATTTTCTTCCACCGCGTCAACCGCGATCTCAACTTTGATCATCGAAGTGCTCAAGGGCAACCACGCTCTCCCCACGCAAGAGCAATGCCGTGATCTTGCGCTGAGCAACTATACTTCGAAGTACATGGCGCAACGAACCGCTACCGTCTACCGTGAGGTCGCATGAGGATGTACGGATATCGAAAGGGGAACCCGTGGGTTTATGCCTCAATGCCCAACTAGAGTGATGGAAGGGCTCGGGAAAACGCTCGTAACACTATGCTCATTTGTACGGCGAAATGACATTTAACTTTGTGAGAGCTCCGCTTGTCGGGGGACTTACCAGCAGCATGGGAACTTGCTAGCCTCCCAGCAAAGTGAGGATCGGGAATGACTGTTTCGCGAAATTTAATCCGCACAACATCTCGCGTATTGGCTCGGCGCAATCTCCAACTTGGCAGGATAACGCGTGACTTCGACGCCCGGCTTGACCAGCCGGATCAGCTCGCCCGCATTTTCTGGGAAATTGGCCGCGCCGCTGATGAATGGCTTTCCAAGCAAACCCTGTTTCCTGTCAGGAGGTCGTTCAACTCCGCAGAGGAGTTGCATTCCCTTTACGAGGAGTTTCTGGAAATGCCCTTTCGCGATCGTAGCGGTGGGAGTCGCTTTAACAATTTGTCCTGGCTTTACCTGATCGCTAAGGCCATGCAGCCGTCGGTGGTGATCGACAGTGGTACGTTCAAGGGCGCCAGTGCGTGGGCGCTATCCCGCGCGGTTCCGCATGCCGATGCCTACAGCTTTGACATTGACCTCTCGCAGCTCGCATATCGTGCAGACGGAGTAACGTTTGTCGAGTCTGACTGGACCGAATTCGGCTGGAGTGAAATCGATCTGACCGACGCGCTGGTCTACTTCGACGACCATCTGGACCAGGCACGGCGATTGATCGAAGCATCTGCGCGCCGTATTCCTGTGGCCGTCTTCGACGATGACTTCCCGGTCACATCGTTTGCGGAAATGGCTCACGACGGCAGCGCACTTCCCAAAATAGAATTTGTCCTGGATGACAGATTGAGGGAGTGCCGGGAGATTTCGTGGGTTGATCGCCGCGGCAGGCATTCCTTTACCATCAACCCTGAGTATCTCGACAAGGCTCGCGCACTGATTGCCGGAACAGATCGGCTTCCGAATACCTCGCTCATCACCGGAATCCACCAAACGCCTTATCGGATTGTGGCGCTTCGCTGAATGGATAGAGGAAACGCTGCGCGGGCCCGACAGGGTACACGATAGCCTGGGGAATTGTTTTGCCGAAGTGTGCTCCAATCCTGAAACAGTGTTCGCGACCGACGAGGGACGAAACGATGCCAACGCCAACAATAGATGATGCGGCCGCAGAGAGCCGATTGCTGGATGTTCGACAGTTCGAATCAGAGTTGACTGCGTTAGTCAGAAGGATCCCTCCAGGGGTCGACCCGGTCCTGGATGATCTGCGCGAGGATAAAACAGGGGACAACAACTACAGTACCAGCCTCAATAGGCAAGTCCGAGCGTTTCTCCTATATCGAACATATGCCGAAACAGGGACTCGGTTCCTGGATTGGGGCTGCCGGCATGCCTGGGACTCGTGCATGATCCGAATGGTCAACCCGCATGCTTCGATCGAAGGTTGCGACATAACCGAGGAGATGGTAGAGGAAAATAGATCGTTCGCAAGGATGCGATATACACAACTTACGCATAGTTGGAATCTGCCCTACGAGGATGCCGTGTTTGATCGGATCATCTGCAGTGGTGTTCTGGAGCATGTCCCAATATTGGGGGCCTCTCTTACAGAAATCAATCGAGTTATGGTGCCGGGCGGCTACCTGATCATTACTTTCCTGCCCAATCAACTCAGTTATACAGAGTTCGCCAGCCGCAACATCTTCAAGCGTGGTTATCACCGGCGTCTTTATTCCAGGTCGCGGCTAAAGAAGTTATTGTTGGAGCATGGGTTTGAGCCGATTGAAGAAGGCTTTCACCAGGTTCTGCCGAGCTTAACCATGGGGCACGCTTCCATCCGTTGGCAGTGGCTGGGAAGGGCGATTCGCGCATTGTTTAAGCTCGATCCTATTGTTGAACGAATTTGGCCGCTCAGGTTGTTTGGAGCGAACCTGTATTGCATCGCCTGTAAGCGCGAGTATATCTAAGACCGGCGGAGCAAAACGAGCAGAGACGAGTCATCGGTGAAGTGTGGTTTTTGCAGTACTTGGTCCCTTTTTCATGGTTTGAGGCCAAAAGTGTGAACGACGTCCCGCAAACAGTAGGTATCCTGATCGCGACTTACCGACGCCCGTACGAGCTTCGGAGATGTCTCACCGGTCTGGAGAGGCAAACGCATCCTGCGGACGACATCCTTCTGGTCATACGGGAAGACGATGAGCAAACAAAGGCGGCCCTGGACGGCTTGGTTTCGCAATCCCTTCCGATACGGATCATCACCGTACTGGCGCCCGGTTCGGTCGCGGCTCGCAACGCGGGACTTGATGCCTGCAGAACTGACATTCTGGCAATCATCGATGACGACACGTCTCCCCATGTGGACTGGTTGGCCCGCATCATGGCGAATTTCAGCAATGATCCGACGATTGGAGGCGTAGGAGGCAGGGACCGCTGCTTTATCGGCAAAGCCTTCAACGATAGCCAGGAGCTTGTCGTGGGTAAGATTCAATGGTTTGGCAGGATTATAGGAAACCATCACCTGGGTTTCGGTGAACTGCGCGAAGTTGACGTCCTTAAAGGCGCGAATATGAGTTACCGTGCGAAAGCATTTGCCGACGTCCGGTTCGACACCCGGTTGAAAGGCAACGGAGCTCAACCTAGCGAGGACTATTGTTTTTCGATCGCAGTCAAACGTAAGGGTTGGAAGTTAGCGTACGATCCCAGCGCCGTTGTGGATCATTACCTGAGCCAGCGAGCAGAGGCCCGGCACTACGTTGGGGTGGCGCGAGTTGAGGATGACGCCGCGTTTCGCGATTTTGCCTATAATCAGGTGTTAAGCATTTGGGAAGCTCTCAGCGGGTTTCGTCGACTCGTGTTTTTTGTCTGGTCTCTCTTGGTCGGCACGGGAATATTTCCGGGATTAGTTCAAGCCATTCGGTTTACTCCAAAATTGGGGATTCACTCGTGGCGAAGATTCTTAATTGCCCAACAAGGAAAGATAAACGCATTTTGGGATCTCATCTTCTAGCAAGCAGTGCCTTGGAGTAGGTAATTGAAGATCGCCATAGTCGGTCCTTTTTTCCTTCCTCAACTCTATGGAATAGAAAAGGTGATGTGGAATCATGCACGACATCTCGCCCTGCGGGGGCATGATGTGCATGTAATCACAAGCCGTCAGCGCTTTCCAGAAGGGCGATTTGACGAACTCCCAACAACGGAAACCTTCGATGGTTTTACAATCCACCGAATTCAAGTCCTGCTTCGATCGCCGAGCCGTTTATTTTATTACCTGAGTAACAGCGGTCTGGTATTGTCAGGGCTTTCCTCTCGCCTGAAAGAATTACGCCCTGATATCGTTCACGTGCATAACGTGGCTTCTCCCATGTGGGCATACATCGCTGCACAATACGCACGGTCCAATAACAAGAAGCTTTTCTATTCATTACACTATCATCCGGATTGCCTGAAGTTTTCCTTTTGGCACACATCGATCGTACACGGGCTTAACAGGTTTCCGCTCAGGGTTTCGCGCCGGTTGTTTCACCTTACCCGGCTGGACTACGACATTTTCTTGCGCGAGTACCCTCGCGCGGATCGGCAACGTTTTGCAGTACTCCCTAACGGTGTCGATCCGCCTTTAGGTCAAAGTCAGTTGAACCCAGATGAGGAGGCGCTGAACATCCTGTTTGTCGGCAGAGTTGAGGATCACCGCAAGGGCTTCGACTTGCTACAGAAAGCCTATGCGCGGGTTCGACGTCCAAAGTGGACATTGTCCGTCGTAGGCTTCGTCAGTGATGGAAAACGATTGGCACTCGAAGCAGAGTTTGGTGCTGCGGTGCGAGTATTAGGCGTGATCGACGAACCCTCACTCGAACAGGAGTACGCGGCGGCGAGTCTTTTCGTCATGCCCTCCCGGTACGAGGGTTTCGGGATGCCGTACATCGAGGCAATGCGTTACAGAGTACCCGTTGTAGGAACAACGGTCGGGGGTGTTCCTGAAACGGTTCCGGAGGGAACAGGCGTGCTCATCGCGCCCGACGACGAGGCAGCACTCTGTGAGGCCATCGATCACCTGGGAACATCTCCGGAGAGACGCAGGATTTTGGGAGAGGCTGGGCAGCGTTGGTCCGAGCAGTTCTACTGGGATCGTATTGTAGGTCTGCTGGAGAGCCACTATGTCGGCGACTGATTAAGAATTACCGGTGTGGCGCAAGATCGCGAAATGATCAGCGCAGTAGTCGGGCAGCTCAAGGGAGAACGAGTTGGTATGGGCGAGGAACTCGTCAACTGCCGTCTTAGCACCGCTCGAAAAGAAACCGTAATCGTCCACCACGATGATTCCACCGGGAGTCAAGCGGGGGGACAGCTTCTCCAATGCGGCCTTAATCGGCGCGTAGAAATCGAAATCTATATATGCGAGGCAGATGCGATCCGGCAGACGATCCGCGGTGATGGTGGAATCGAAAAGCTCCGCCACGACGCGGAAGCAACTGGCGTCGATCCCGGCTTCCTTCATGCGGGCTCGCATCTCCGCCTCGGGATGGCTCATGCGGCCGGTGTAGGCCGCCATCGAGCCGAGTTGATCTATGTCATCGATGAGCTGATCTTCTACCGTCGGCGCCGGCAGCCCTGCGAAAGTGTCGTATAGCCAGAGGACCTTGCCGGTGCCGCGAAGCTCGTTAGCCAGTAAGACAGAGGTCGCGCCGCTGCCGACCCCGCATTCGCAAACATCCCCGGGCAGGTCCCTAACTGCCGCGATACTGACGATTAGATGGGACCCTTCGCCCACGCCGGTGCCTACGAGGCGGCTTAGAAGCCTGACGCGGAGCGGACTCTCAGTTAAAGGGACGCCACGCGTCCTGGCTAATAACCGTATGTACTCGTCTATAACCGCGTAATTTCCTCGTTCAAGATCCTGTCTTCCTCGCGGGGTCATTACTTCCAAACCGAAGTTGGAGGCGGCTCGCTTGATATGTTGACGCAGAGTCTTTGTCATAGGCTGAACTGCCGGGTAAAGCTAATTATAGGTGGCACTCATTGGTTCGGCAATAAACCTTTTCCGGCCAAATCCGGTCGGACACAAAAGTCTAATTGGGCGATGGTCGAACCTGAACGAGACCGCTACTGGATCTTGAGCACGGTAATGTTCGGGCCGACTGAGACAGAAATGGCCTGGGATGCACTCAAAGTCGTTGTGGTTATGGTTCCTGCCGAGCTCCACTGATAGCTGGTTACCGCGGCAGGAAACTGCCCCAGGAGGATCTGGACAGTCTGCGATGGGACCGCAGTTGTCTGGAGCGAGGCCCCATTCATCCCCGCCGCTTCGACCCAAAGTGCGAGATAGTAGGAACCATCCCGCTTTTGAAAAAGCAACTGATGCACTTGTGGCGAGGCTCCGGAGAGTGCATAAGAAAGTGAACCGGGAGTAAACGCGGCTCCAGGGTCGTTCAGGAGCGCCAGCAGGTTCGAGACCGCGTAGAAGGCGGGTTTGGCCGAACCATCGTTGCGGATAAGTCCGAAGAACGAGGTGCTGCTTTCGTCTGCGAGCTCATAAATGTAAGTACGGCTGGCGCCGGCCAACCACGATTGGAAGAGGAGCCTGGGCGTATAGGTTGCCATCAACGCCTCTCCGACTCCATCCCCTCCATAGTAGGGGGCCTGCACGGACCAGTATCCTGTCTCCGTCATCCAGACTGGCTTTGCCGGTACATCCACCAGCGCCAAATTGATGTAGTAGGTGGGATTGGCTTCGCCTCCGGTGCCTGCGTTTCCCGGGTTCCAGCCACCAAAGTAAGCGTGGGTGTTTCCTACATCCGCAATCGCGGAGATATTTCCCAGTTGGCTAGCGTTCTGTGGCTGTTCCAGCGATGGTGCGATAACCGTGATGTTCTGGGTCTCGGCTGAACCATGAATCTGGTTATATAAATCGGTCTCCTGTTGAGTGATGGTCTGGGCCCAGTTCGGGTCCCCGGAGGCATCGTATTCGTTGGCCGGCTCCACCGCCTCTAGATCGTTCACCAGACTTGGGTAGGCGGCTACCTGCGACATGGGAAAGGACGGCGAGAGGAGAATGTAATCGGTCTTGATGCCCATTGTTCCAAGCTGGTCGTGAACTTGGTAAAACGGGCTGGAAGTGGCTGTTCCCTGCCATACCATCGAGTCTCGGACATGCCGGACATTCAATTGCCCGAGATAGGAGATCAGTTGCGGCGTCTGCGACGTGTAGCTGGTTCCGTAGTAACCAAAATGAACATTGACACCCACCGAATCCACGAAAGCGTCCGCGGCTTGTGCCGGAGTCGGCGGCGCATTGAGGGTTGAGCTGACGGCGAACGTTATGCTGGCCGCCGAGGCGAGGCCAGAACTGGTTGCCGACAGTGTGTACCCGCTACCAGCAGTGTTGACAGTAAGGTTGCTAAAGGTTGCGACGCCATTCTGCGGGATGGCGGTGAGTGTTCCCCCGAGGCCCGTACCGTCCACCAGAGCGAGTGCGACTGGATTGATGGCGGTGGGCACCGGATTTCCATTGCTGTCTTCTACCGCCACTTGGACGGCCGGTGAGATGGTTGCTTGGATCAAGGTATTCGAGGGTTGCTGCAAGAATGCCAGCTTGACCGGTGGAGCCGGCGTGCCGCTATTTGGCGAGCTGACCGTAAAGCTGGCGCTCGCCGCCGAGGCGAGACCTGGGCTGGTTGCCGACAGCGTGTAACCACCACCAGCAGTGTTGACAGCGAGGTTGCTGAAAGTCGCGACACCATTACGCGGGATGGCGGTGAGTGTCCCCCCGAGCCCGGTACCGCCTATGAGAGCAACTATGACTGGATTGATGGCAGTGGGCACCGGATTTCCATTGCTGTCCTCTACTGCAACCTGAACGGCAGGTGAGATAGTGGCCTGAGTCATTGCGTTCGAGGGTTGCTGCAAGAATGCCAGCTTGACCGGAGCATTGGGAGACGTGATGGTGAGCGTAGAAGAAGCGACTGCACTCTGAGACTGTTGCAGAATGGCGATTGCCTGCAGAGTGGTGGTGACGGCGATTGGGATTGGTTGGGTATAGGTAAGAGAGGAACTGGTTGGAACCGTGCCGTCGGTGGTGTAGTAGATGGTGCTTCCCGCTGTCGAGTCACTGATGGCCACCTCTTGCGTGCCGGAATAGGTTCCGCTGTTTAAAGAGAGGATGGGGGCAGCAACGGTTTGGCTTAAGGTGAGTGCCCAGTTTGCAGGAGCGACCGTCAATGTCGGCTGAAAAGCTTTTTCAGCCGGGAGCAGGCTGAAAATGCCTGTCACATTATTGTCCGGATTCTGAGCAATGCGTATGGCTGCGGATATTGTGTCGGTCGGAGCACTGCCGCCCGGAGGGGTGGCCATGGAGAAAAGGGGACCGCATGGGCTGCCGTCATCGCCAGCTGAGCCGCCTGAAGAGTTGTCACAGTTAGCGAGAACGTTGGCCAGACTATAGAGCTTCGCGCTTTGGGCGAAATAGCTGCTGCCGGCTTCGGTGCCCGGAGAGCTTCCCTGGGCGAGACTGACGAATTCCGGCACGGTGGAGATAGCCGCCAAGAAGGAAGGGTCATCTGGCGCCGAGCCAAGATGTGTAGGGGATTTCATGTATGAAGCGAGAGGCCAAACTGAACCTATGGTGGTGACCTCATTGACCGCGATATGGCCGAAGGAGGACAGGTTAGTACACGAGCCAAGCATAGCGGCGAGGCCGAGCGCAGGGTTGTCCCCGGCGGAAGAAGCCCCGGCTTTTCCGCCGCGGGCGACAATGTAAATTTGGGAGGATGCGGAAGGACAGCGATAGAAACCCGGTATAGAAAAGTCCCCGTTACTATCCGACTTTACGGGCTCGAGCAGTAAAGGGTGAGCCTCTGAACCAGCACCGCTGATACCTGCGGCATAGAGCTGGACGGTTGAGCCAATCACTGGCTGATCCCCGCTGTGCACGGTGCCGGCTAGCGGAATGGCTAAACCAGCCGCAGAGGACGCCGTGTATCCACAACCCGCAACGACACCCAGAAACGACAGTGTCAGACACACTGCCAGGACACGTATCACGGCGACCGAATAAGCGAAGTCCTTCATGAGCGGGTCCGCTACAACTCTGGCGCGGCGTCTGAGGCCGGACACCTCCGCAGCAGAGGGAAAGATGATATGAAGTGCGCAACCGCCGGATCGGAAGTAGTTGCGCTCACTGCCCAGGTATAGTGCTTTCTACTCAGACTGGTTGGCTTAGGTGGAACAATCCACACCACCAAAGTGGTAGGACCGCACGCAGTGCACGAAACAAAAGAGTTGGTTTACACAAAGGTAACAATCAGGACCTAAATATCGCCACGGAGGAGCCCGGATCAGCCCAACTAAAAGCCCTTGGAACACTGCAGAGGTAAGGAGATTTTGATCAATCGCCTGCGTAACGAGTTTACTACGGGTGTCCACCGCGGCGGCGATTTAATCTGTGCTCCTTTTTCGCCCGCATGGCTTTCGGGAAGGGGGCCAAGAACCGCGACAAAAGAGCGAATTGCGACCTCTGGGTAGGGATGGTCTTTGGCTGCTTCCGGGTGGGCTGGATGGCACAAAATCCAGACCACTCTTCCGCCAAGCAGGCGTGGTATGCTGGTGGGGTTCTCCAGCGTTCGAGAAGGGTTGCAGTCACGATCCTGGCAAATATCGGTGGCCGCTCCTGCCGCGTTCGATGTGCACCCGTGGAGCGCACCGGAACCAGAATGACGTTTCGACCGATCATCCCCGCGATCCGGTCCTGATTGGTTGGAGCCGAGTAACGATTCCGCGTTTTACACCCTGGGCCCCAGAATCAGAGGGCAGCGCTTCGGCCAGAACCAATTTTCGATGCTAAGCGCGTCTGCCGATCATTTAGAGTGCTGCTCGGCAAGACCTTCAAAGTCTCCCCAGCTTCCCAGCTTTGGTTTGGGAGCTGTGCCAAAGAGGACCGCCACGCAAATGACAGCCTTGGACTATTACAAGCTTAAGGAACAGCCCTTCGGAGTCACCCCCGATTCCCGCTACCTGTTCCTGACCTCTTCCCACAAAGAAGCACTCGACTCACTGGTCTACGGCATCGAGTCGGGATGCGGTTTCGTCGCCCTGATCGCCAACCCCGGGTTAGGCAAGACCACCCTGCTCTTTCAAACCTTGGACATCCTTCGCGACCACGCCCGTATCGTCTTTCTGTTCCAAACCATATCCACTCCTTTAGACCTGTTGCGCGCGCTCCTCTCCGGCCTCGGGGTGCGTGAATTACGCGGCAACCTGGTCGAAATGCAAATCGTGTTGAAGGACCTCCTGACCGAGCAATACCGCGCCGGCAGGAGGGTGGTGCTGGTCATCGACGAGGCGCAAAATCTGGATGACTCGGTGCTGGAATTGGTGCGCATGCTGTCGAACTTCGAAACCGAGCGCGACAAGCTGATTCAGATCATTCTCGCCGGGCAGCCGGCGCTGGAAAAGAACATAGCGTCCCCGGAACTAGTGCAACTACGGCAGCGGGTTTCCATCTTCGCTCGCCTCAAACCCTTCACCCCTGAAGAGACATCGTTCTATATAGCGCACCGGCTGCGCACAGCCGGCTACTCCTTCGAAACGGCGCTGTTTACCAAAGACGCGCTGGCCATCATCGCCCAGTGCAGCGAAGGCATTCCCCGCAACATCAACAACCTTTGCTTCAATGCCATGTCGCTGGGAAGTGCTCTGCAGCAGAAGCCAATTGACCGCGACATCCTGCGCCAGGTCATTTCTGATCTTGATCTAGGGCCTCTGCGCAAGAAGTTCTCTCTCCCGTTGCCGGCGGAGGAGAAAGTTACCCCCACCGCCACTGAGATGTTTTGGGCTCAAGAAAGTCCATCCGTCTTTGCCGAGTGGCTCCCCAAGGTTGCCGCTGCCTTGCTCGTCGTGCTCGCTCTCGGCGGCGCTCTCTATGCAGGCCGCCAATGGCTGGGTCGACCCGCTCCCTCGCACGCTTCCGTGGTGACACCCGCGTCGCCGGCTCCTGGGTCCTCGGAACCGCCAGCCACAGCCGTGCCGCCGGCCGCGGCGTCGCCCGCAGCCGCGCAGCCGTCCTCCAGCGCCTCGGCGCTGACGCAGCCAGCCGGGCCCGCGAATAGACCAGGTCTCCCGTCCCTCTCGCAAACGTCAACGCTGGGCAGCGAAGGGAAAACTTCGCCGTCGACGGGCTCTGCAGGAACAGTCCGCGTGCGACCCGGGCAGACCCTGCTGGGCATTTGCACCGAACAATTCGGAACCTGCACCGCGGAACTTCTGCAACAGATTCATGAACTCAATCCTTCGCTGAAGGATCCTGACCACATCGAAATAGGTCAGGATCTCCGCATCCCCGTTTTGGCTGCGCAATCCAACAGTATCGACCAGCCCCGCAAGACCACCTCGGAGCGGGGCACTCACGAGTAGGTATTTCGAATCCGGTCCAGGACCGGCCACTGATTACTAAAATACGATTGACCGATTACCAACTCCCCTCATACGCTCAAGAGGTCCCCTTAAGGCGGCCAAGGAAGGTCGCGCCCGGTTGGTTGATTGCAGTTATCTTAGGACCCATTTCATTCCAGGACAGAGCATGGGGCAAAAACAACCCGTTCTTGCTCTAGTCGCCGGCTCACAGCGCACTAGAATCCTTGTTGCGGACCCTTACCCGGTCATCGTGCAGGGCCTG
>Ga0302325_10002435_pt1 | contig 45233 bp, 37 predicted proteins | sample Palsa_T0_2_FD_201948 | JGI IMG/M metagenome (GOLD analysis project Ga0302325, IMG submission 201948) | Peat permafrost microbial communities from Stordalen Mire near Abisko, Sweden - Palsa_T0_2 | ecosystem: Environmental > Terrestrial > Soil > Palsa > Peat permafrost | place: Sweden: Abisko... | reverse complement strand
GGCGCCATTGCCCCGACGCGTGTTTTTTTGCATCGGTTTTGGTGACGCGAGTGGTTAGTTTCCCTTGATCGATTCGCGCCATCGAGAGCGTCGGTGCCGAGAGTAATGTAAGCGCGATTGTCGCAAGGCCTACGGCGCGCAGCCGAGGTTGATGGTTCGTCATCGCAAATCTCCTTTACTAGGTCCGCGAGCTAGCTCTACCAACCAAAAGGCCTACCGCCATTGAACCGTTCCACTTATTGGCGCTCGGTCGAATCTAAGGCATGCAATCTCTGTCCCAAATCGACGCGCGGTAGGGCAGGGGGGCTGGTGGGGCAGGCTTTTTCAGCGCTGCGTCGCTCTGCGGCGGGTTTTAAAAAGAAATTTCCGTTGGCCGCCAGCATGGCGAGGAGATGGGATACTCCTCGAACGACATCGGTTCAAAGAATATTTCCAGCGAGCTTGCCGCCCGCGGTGGAAAGAGAACGCTTTGCAGGCCGCCGTGCGCTCTCGGACCTGCGGCAGTCGTTGCTTTCGCAAACGTATGGGCAGTTGACAACGCTCTCGCGCCAGAATTTACATGATCTATCTAATGCATAGACTTTAATTGTCAGTGGGTTTCGGTATTCGAAGCGCCGTCACCGTCGCCGGGGCCTGAGGGGGCAAAGATGAAGAAATGGGGTTTGTTGAAGTCAGCGCTGTCCGCGTCGGCGCTCTTCGCCGGCGCGACCTGGGCGGCGGTGGCGTTGGCTGATGAGCCGATTTTGACAAAAGCTCCGGCGGTGACCGCTCCAGCGGCGTCGTCCACATGCCAGGGCGTTCCGGACTTCTTCCTCGGCAGTTGTCAGTTGGCTTGGTACGGTGTCAGGTTCTACGGCGTCATCGACGTCGGCGGCGGCTACCAGACCCACGGCGCGCCCTGGGACCCATACTTTCCGCAGGGCAGCTCCTACCTCGTTCAAAAAATGAACCGGGAATCGTTGTGGACGCAAGCGCCGAATGCGCTGTCGCGATCCCACATTGGCGTCATGGTCAACGAGCCATTCGCTCCGGGCTGGAAATTCGTCGGCCAGTTAGAGGCAAACTTCGATCCTTATTCGCTGCAATTATCGAATGGACCGCGGTCGATTGCTGACAACAGAGGCGTGCCGCTCGACCTGCAAACCGCCAATAACGATTCGAGCAACGCCGGCCAATTCTACAATTCGACGGGCTACCTTGGCGTTACCTCGGACGTTCTTGGAACCCTGACCTTTTTCCGTCAAAACTCGTTCACGCTGGACGCCGTTTCTGCCTACGATCCGATGGAGGGCTCCTATGCGTTCTCGGCGCTTGGCTTCTCCAGCTCCAATTGCGGCGCCGGCGACACGGAAACCTGTCGCATAACGACGGCCATCAAATACCGGCTCGCCGTTGGCCCATTGAGGTTCGGGGCGCTGGCTCAGGTCGGCGGCTATGCCGAGAACAATGGCTCGAACGGCGATTACGAAGCCCAGTTCGGCGGCGACATTCCGGTCGGCAATTTCGGTTGGGGCGATGGCCTTTTGTCGCTCGACGCTATCTATAAATGGGAAAAGGACGCCGTGAATCTTTCGCTCTCCGGCGTATCGAATGCCGCTGGTGTGCCGATCGCGCCGTATTTGCCGCAGACGCTGACTGCGACGATCTCCAACAACCAAAACGTCATGTTGGCGGCCAAATATACGGTCGGGCCGCTGCGGCTATTTGCCGGGTACGAATGGTATCAACTGGCGCCCCCCAGTGATCCGGTAAGTACCGTCACGGGCTTTACCAATATCGGCGGTCTGCCGATGGGCACCGCCTATGCCAACATGACGGCGGTCAGCAACACGGCCTTTTCAGCCGGCTGCGGCACTGGAACCGGATGCAGCGACCGAGTCATGCAGATCATGTGGACCGGCGGGCGCTATGCCGTCGACAGGAATCTCGACGTGGCGGTTGCCTATTATCACTACATCCAGAACCAATATGTCGGCGGTGCTGGCATCTGCACCAATCCGACCGCGCATTCGCAATGCGCCGGCACATTCGATGCCGTTTCCGCCCTGATCGATTGGCGGTTTCTGCCGAAGTGGGATGCCTATTTCGGTATGATGTTCTCGCAGGTGAATGCCGGGCTATCGAACGGCTATCTCGCCCGCAACAACTTCGATCCGACAGTGGGCGTTCGCTTCCGCTTTTAAGCATTGCAGACAGATCAATCGGCAAATAACACTTCTTTGGCGCAGTTGCACTTCGGGATCGCCTCAAGAACTCGGGAGACGTGCTATGACGTTTAGGATCGGCGGAGTTCTGGTAGCCGCTTTGGCAGTCTCTTTGCTCTGCACTTTAGGTACATCGGCAAAAGCGGAGACCGGTGCGGGCGATGGCAAAGATCAAAGGGTGTCGGCAAGTCGCAATCACCGTGCCTACGCCAAGCCTCAACCACACAAAGAAGCTAGCGTCTTGCCTGGCGGTCCCGCGCAAAGCGCGCCCAAACCGCCGTACCGTGAGGTCTTTTGGCAACCCTTTGGGTGGGGTGCACCGCCTCTTCAGGATTCGCGCGATGCGTACCAGGGATATTTTGCCAACCCCGTGGATAATCCCCGCTCGTTCGGCAGCACTGGTCGGGCGACGCTGATCTTTCGGCAATGACGGCGCGGTTCGCGTCGTGCCGATGAGACGTGGTGTTAATGCTGTTTTGATTGCGGGTCCGGCGCCACGTCCTCGTTGCGCGAAGATTCGGCGTTTCCGGAATTGCCGCCGCTGGATTGCTGACCGGCGATATGTACTTTGTCGCCGGCGCCAAGCGAATCCGGCGGGCTATTGATTACCCGGTCCGAGAGCGAAAGCCCGCTGAGAATTTCGACTTCGGTGCCGAGGTTGCGCCCGAGCCTCACCGGTTTAATTTCGACTTTGTCGCCGGGCCCGACCACAGCGACCTCCGTTCCACGCTCGCGAAAGATCAGCGCACTGGTCGGTACGTGCACGATATTAGGATTGCTCGGCAGCTCTAAAGTGACCTGCGTGTAGGCGCCGGGCTGCAGTTCGTCCTCGCTGTTTTCAGCGTGCAGTTCCACAAGCAGCGTACGGGCGTTCAGATTGATGGAACTCGAGGTTGTCGCTACCGTCGCGCGGAAGATCTTGTCCGGAAACTGCGGCAGTCGGAGCTCTGCGGGCATGCCCGCTTGAATCCCCGCCGACATTTGTTGGGGCACCTGCAGGTAAATCCGCATCTTGTGGACGTCGGCGACGCGGAACAGTTCCGGGCCGCTGCCGCCTCCGGTCCCGCTACCGGCGTTGATGAGCGCGCCGACATCGGTCTCGCGGGCGGTTACGACGCCGTCGAAGGGAGCGACGATCTTTTTATAACTCTCCATCGCGTCGACGCGGTCGACCTCGCCCTGATCGGCGTCGACCTCGGCCTTCGCAGAGTTCACTCGCGCCAGCGCGCTGTTGAAGTCGGCTTGCTTGCTCTGTTGTTCTTGGGCTGAAACGACGCCCTTCGGGGAATCTCGCCACCGGTCGTAGGTCGATTCAGCGAAGTCCCTTTCCGCTTCCCTGACTTTGACGACGGCGCGCGCGGAGTTGAGCTTGGCTTGCGCGGCGGTCAGTTGGGCATCGAGATCGGGAGTTTCGATCTCCGCAAGCACGGTGCCCTTCTTCACCTGGGCGCCGTAGTCGAAATACCAGCCTTTCAGATAACCGTTGACGCGTGCGTAGATTGGCGCCTCGTACCAGGCTTGTACCGTGCCGGGCAGCACCACGCGCTGGGTCGATGCGCCGTGCTCCGGCGCGATCAGTGCGACCGTGGGGACGGCCTGCTCGTGCGTCCATTGCTTCACCTCGGCCTCGTGACCTCGCCGTTCCAGGATACCGACAGCCGCGATAATCACGGCGGCGGCGACCGCTATGAGTGCCAAGCGGCGCAGGCTGCGCGACGAGGGCGGCGGCGCCACGGGATTCGGAGTGTGATCGGCTTCGGCCATGGTTCCGGTCAGGCGCTCGCTTCGGCAGTTGCCGCGTCCGGCCGCCGGCGGCGCGGCCGCGAATGCAGCACGCTAAACACGGTGGGGACTAAGAACAGCGTCGCGAGTGTCGCCACGAGCAGGCCGCCGATGACTGCGCGCCCCAGTGGAGCATTTTGCTCGCCTCCTTCGCCAAGGGCAAACGCCATCGGCAGCATGCCGATGATCATGGCGAGCGCGGTCATGAGAACCGGCCGGAAGCGTGTAGACCCCGATTCGAGGGCGGCCGCGCCGGCATCGAGGCCTTGCGCCATCGCCTCGCGGGCGAAGCTGACCAAAAGGATGCTGTTCGCAGTCGCAATGCCCATGCACATGATTGCGCCGGTCAGCGCTGGGACCGACAGCGTTGTCCCGGTCACGAATAGCATCCAGACAATGCCGGCGAGCGCTGCCGGCAACGCCGTAATAATGATGAAGGGGTCGAGCCATGACTGAAAGTTGACGACGATCACGAGATAAATGAGGACGATGGCGCCCGCGAGCCCGAAATAGAGCTGGCTGTAGGCGCCGCTCATGGTGCGCGACTGACCGCTCAAGACGACGTAAGAACCGCGCGGCACGTCCTTTCGGGTCTCCTGTAAAATGCGGCCGATGTCCTTAGCTACCGCGCCAAGGTCACGATCCTGCACCGCGCCATAAATGTCGATGACCGGTTGCACATTGTAATGGGAGACGACGCCGGGGCTCGGGCCCGGAACAATTGAAGCAAGACCCCCGAGGTATTGAGGTTCTTTTGTTTCCGCCGACGTGACCGGCACGTTGACAAGATCCGACATCGTATCGATCCGATATTGCGGCATTTGCGCCACGATCGGGTACGACACGCCGTTCTTCGGATTGAGCCAGAAGTTCGGCCTTACTTGCCCGCTGCCGGAGAGTGTAATCAGTAAGCTGTTAGCGACGTCGCGCTCAGTGAGCCCGACCTCGCCGGCCAGCGTCCGGTCGACATCCACATTCATCTGCGGATAGTTGAACACCTGCTGGATGCGCAAATCGGCGATGCCCGAGACCTCGCGAAAGCGCTTTAGGAGATCGGTGGCGTAGGCATAATTGGCCGACTGGTTGTTGCCGGTGACTTGCACGTCGATCGGCGCCGGCAGGCCGAAATTGAGTATTTGCGAGACGATGTCGGCCGGCAGGAAAGAGAAAGTCGTTCCGGGAAATTGTTGCGGCAATTTGGTCCGCAATTCCTTGACGTAACTCTCGGTAGCCGCATGGTCCGGCTTCAGACTAATCAGCGCGTCGCCGTCTTCCGGACCGATCGTGCCGGTGTTCTGATAAGCCATGTTGATGCCGGAAAACGGCAAACCGATATTGTCAACGATGTTGTCAAGCTGATTGGGCGGGATGGTGCGGCGAATCGTCTGTTCGACGAAATCGAACAAGCGGGCCGTCTCCTCGATGCGCGTACCCGGCTGGGCGCGCACGTGCATCAGGATTTGGCCGGAATCCACCGCCGGGAAAAAGTTCTCGCCCAGGAACGGCCAGAGCCCGAAGGAGACAATGACGCAGGCGAGGAACCCGGCGATGAATAGCCGCGGCGAAGCCAGCGCGAGCGATAGCAGTGACCGATAGCGTTCGCGCACGCGTGAAAAACGATCGTCAAACACCTGCTGCAATCGCTTAAACGGATTGCGCGAGCGGCGTGGCTCCGCGGCTGCGTTGTCATCGGCGCCAGTCTCTCCGGCATGATGACGGCGCATCAAATAATAGGCCATGGTCGGAACAAGCGTGCGCGAAAGGATGAAGGAGCCGGCGAGCGCGAATACTACCGCTTCGGCCAACGGCCGGAACAGATAGCCGGCGACGCCGCTGAGCTGGAACATCGGCACGAAAACGATGCACAGGCAGAGCAGCGTGACGAAGGCGGGAATGACAATCTGCTGAGCGCCGTCGAGTATCGCCTGTCTGACGTCCTTGCCCTGCTCAAGGTGATAATTGATGTTCTCAATGGTGACTGTTCCATCGTCGACCAGAATTCCGACCGCAAGCGCCAGGCCGCCCAAAGTCATCACGTTGATGGTCTCGCCGAGCCAGGAAAGCAGGGTGAGCGAAAACAGGATGGCGAGCGGGATTTCAATGAGGATGATAACGGTCGAGCGCCAGCTGCCGAGGAATATCAGGATCATCAAGCCGACAAGCGCGGCCGCCAGCGCGGCTTCGCGGATGACGCCGAACACCGCAGCCTTGACGAAAATGGATTGATCGCCGACGGCGTGAAGGTTCAGGCTTGCCGGAAGAGTCTCCTCGACCCGCGGCAGCAGCGATTTTATTCCGTCAATCACATTAAGCGTCGAGGCAGAGCCGGCTTTGAGAATGGTCATGAGCACCGCGCGCGACCCGTTGACGCGAACCAGATTGGTCTGTGGCGGCGAACCCTCGTGCACGTACCCGACATCGTGGAGATAGATAACCGTGCCGCTGACTTTCTTCACCGGCAGATCGTTGATCCTGTCGAGCGCAACCGGGCTGGCATTGAGCGCCACGTTCCAATCGAACTTGCCGATTTTGGCGTCGCCTGCGGGCAGGATCAAATTTTGCGCACTGACGGCGTTAAGCACGTCGTCGGCGGACACGTTGTGCGCTTGCATCGCCGACTGATCGAGGTCGATTTGCACTTGCAGAACCTTGCCGCCGTAGGGCGAGGGAACGGCGGCGCCAGCCACTGTCGCGAGCTGCGGCCGGATGAAATTCTGACCGAGGTCGAACAGCCGCATTTGCGGCAGCTTTTTGCTCGACAGAGCGAGCTGCAGGATCGGCACACTCGAAGCGTTATAGCTGAGCACATAGGGCGGGGTGATGCCGGGTGGCAAAAGCTTTAGCACGGTCTGCGACGCAGCCGTGACCTGCGCCAGCGCCGCGGCGACGTCGACATTTTTCTGAAAAAAGACCTTGACCACGCCGTAGCCGGAGAGCGATTGCGACTCGATGTGTTCGATGTCGGCGACCTGCGCGGTGAGATAACGCTCGTAGAAGGAAACGACGCGGCCTGACATGTCGTTGGGCAACAGTCCGTTGTACGTCCACACAACGCTTACGACCGGTATGTTGATGTTAGGAAAGATGTCGGTCGGAGTGAGCAACGCGGCGCGCACACCGAAGATCGCGATGAGCAGCGCGAGGACGACGAAGGTATAAGGGCGTCTGAGCGCGGTAAGAACGATCCACACGGCGACACTCTCCTATCGGATCCTCACTTCGCTGCGCCGCCGCTAGGAAGCCGGGGACCGCGAGTGACGTCGCCGAGGCGAACTTACACGATCCGGCGAAGTCTCGTAACCCGCCCAATGGTCATGGACCGACTTTCTTAACCGGCACTTGAACCGTCTCGCAGGGCGGTGGCGTTGTGCTAAAATCGACGATGGCATGATCAAAGAGGGTGCGCTGCAATGACCGGTTTGCGCCGCCTGCCATCTCTGGCCGGTCTCGCGTTTCTCGCGCTTGGGTCTGCGGCTGGAGCGCAAGAACGGCCGCAATTGGTTCCCGCCCGCGACGTAGACATTAGTTATAAAATCACGCGGCCAGATCAGCCGGCGATTGTCGAACGCCGGCGGTGGCTGGCCGGCGAGCACCTGGAGCGCGTTGACGGCCCCGACAAATCCACCACGATCTTCGATCGCAACAAGGATGAAATCATTCTGCTGAACGCGGCCAAGCGAACGTTCCGCAAATTGGAAGGCACCGGCCGTCAGCCGGAACCCGCGGCTGGCGTGGTTCTGACGCGCGGTCAAAAGTCCATAATTGCCGGGTTAACTTGCGTTGAGTGGACGTGGCCCGAGGATACCGAGACCCACACAGCGTGCGTAACGCCAGAAGGGGTGCTGCTTCGCCTTGCGATCGACGGCCGTACGATAATTGAAGCGCGTTCCGTGCATTTCGCGTCGCAGAAACCGGAGTTGTTCCAAGTGCCGCCCAACTATGCGCCGGCGCTGGCACCGGAAGGCGCGCCGTAGCCGTAAAAATTTTGTGGGAATGAGACCGCGCACGGCGTTGGCTTGCGTGTCTTGCGGCGTTGGAAAAAAGCGCCCATTCTCGCCACGGGGCATCCGTGGGCTGGCTGATTGTGTCGCGTGCCGGCTTGTCGCTTTCGGTAGTTGGAGCGCATCCGTTTCGTGCCGGCGCCAGCGCAGCTTCCGCGCAGACACAGCGGCCGCCCGAGGTCGGGCGTGGTGCGGCTTTTCAGCGCAATCGTCAGTATCGCGACCGTCCTCGGCGTAGCGGCATGCGCCGTTGGCCCCGATTACACCGCGCCCGAACCGCCGCTGCCGCCCAGTTTCGCGGCTGCCCGAGGCGGCGCCAACGAGCAGCATGCCGATCGCGTTGCCGCGACGACGAAATGGTGGCGCACGCTTCATGACCGCGAACTGGATTCGCTGATCGATCGAGCGATCGCCGGCAGTCCGAGCTTGGAGATTGCGCTACAGCGGATACAGCAGGCCCGCGCGCAAGAGGCGGTGATCGTCGGCGCCGCTTTGCCAATAGTGGAAGGAACCGAGGGCGGCGGAATAGGGACCGGCAGCGATTTAGGCCGGGGCCGGGCCGCGCAAAGCCTCGTTTCGGCGGAAACGGGTGCGGGCGTGTCCCAGGTGACGAACCTCGCCGGCTTTGATGCGGCGTGGGAGATCGATGTGTTCGGGAAATTCCGCCGCGCCATCGAGGCGGCGCAATATGATGTCGAGGCCGCTGCCGCCGCCCGCAACGTCGTGCTCGTTTCGCTGGTCGCCGACGTAACGCGCGCTTATCTCGATCTGCGCGCCTCGCAGATGCAGCTTGCCGTGTTGCGCAAGGGGATCGAGGTCACGCGAAAGTACCTGGACTTCGTGCAGGAGCGCTTCAACCGCGGCATCACCAACGAACTCGACGTCACTTTGGCCCAGCGTCAATTGGCGCAGCTCCAGTCGCAGATCGCGCCGCTTGCGGCGCAGATCAATGCGGCGCGGTATGTGATTGCTGTTTTGATCGGCGAGTTTCCGGAGAATTTGGGCTCCGAACTAACAAGGCCCGGAATGCTGCCGGCGCTGCCGGGACGGATCCGTTCAGGTTTGCCAATCGACTTGTTGCGTCGCCGGCCCGACATTGCCGAAGCAGAACGCCAATTGGCCAGCGCGACGGCGGCGATCGGTGTCGCCACGGCCGATTTGTTTCCCCGCGTGGCTTTGATCGCCTCTGCCGGAAATCAATCCGCAATTGGCGGCATTCCCGTGAATCCGATCTGGTCGGTCGGACCGGGAGTTCTCGCGCCGATTCTCGACTTTGGGCGGCTCGATGCCGCCGTCGAGAAGGCTGACTATCGGGCGCGCGAACTTTTGTTCAATTACAAACAAACCGTGCTGCGGGCGGTAGGCGAGGTCGACACGGCGGTCGACGCCTATGCAGCTCAACAGAATCGCTTGCGCCACCTGTCCGATGCGGTCGCTGCCGCGCGCAAAGCCGTCGACCTGGCGAGCGAGCGTTTCGATCGAGGCTTGATCGATTCGCTCAACGTGATCGACGCGCAGCGGCAGGAATATGAAATCCAGCAGCAATACGTGGCCGCTCAAGCCGCTGCTGCCGAGCAACTGGTCACACTGTACAAGTCCCTCGGCGGCGGCTGGGAGGATTATCAAATTTTCCCGCCAATTCGCCCGCCGCTGCCGGCCATCGCGGCCGCATTCCGGAGCTTGTTAGCTCCGAAAGCGGCGCCATAAAATCTTGTTACCGCCCGCGGTTGTTTCGGCTGAGCGTGCGGAGCCGCTTTCTCCAACCGTCTCCAACGAGCTAACGGGCCCCCGGAGTGTTGCCTTTATGCCACTGGGCAAGCGATTCCGACTTGGATTAGCGACCGAATCATGGCTCGGGAACCCTATGTCATGCCATCGTCATCCGCGAAAAATAGAGGAGGTAAAGAGCTTAAACGCGGCTTAGAGCCGGAGGGCTCGCGGGGCTGTGGATCAGAGCCGGAGGGCTCGCGGAGGGGGTAATGATCGTCAAGCAGAGAGTAGTTTTTCTATTGGCCGGCATGGCGTTAGGGGTTTCCCTGACTGCTGCCCCGGCCAAAGCCGCCGATATGGACGCGATGGCGACAAAGGCTCCCCCTTACGCGGTGGCGCCGGCCGCTGAGGGGCCAGTCCCGTGCAGTAGTTTGTGGGGCTTTTTCCTGACCGACTGCCAATTGATCTGGTACGGCGTGCGCTTCTACGGCACGGTTGACCTGGGCGGCCTATACCAAACCCACGGCACGCCATTCGACCCGAACTTCCCGACTGGCGCCAGTTATATTGTAGGCGCTGGTGGTACGGGCGCGACGAACCGCACCCCCGGTTGGGGTCTCGCTCCCAACGGCCTGAGCCAGTCGAATATCGGTGTCGAGATCAAGGAGCCGATCGCGCCCGGCGGGTGGTCTTTCGTCGGCCGCGCCGAATTCGCGTTTGATCCGTATTCGGGCCTGCTGGCCAACGCCCCGCAAGCCCTCCAAGACGCTAAGGGCACGGCGCAGAACACTGAGGCCCTACCTTACGACTCGAGCCGCTGGGGATGGCTGAACACAAATCAATATGTCGGTTTTAGTCAGCCGGTTTGGGGCACGCTGACCTTCGGCCGGCAAAACACGCTACAGCTGGACGAGATCAATGCCTACGATGCGATGGCGGGCGCGTATGCCTTCTCGCCGCTCGGCTACTCGGGCAAGGCCGGCGGTTCCGGCGATACCGAGGACGCGCGTTGGACCACGGCGATCAAGTATCGCGTTAACATCGGCGACTTCCGCATCGCCATCATGGGGCAGCCGATAGGTGGCTCTAATGGCGGGTATAATTCATATAACCCGAACAACGGTGCGATTGCCGGCAACATCGGCGGGGATTTCAGACATCTTGGACCCGGCACGCTCTCTGTGGATGTCGTCGGCAGTTACGAAAGGGACGCGGTCAACATTTCGGCGATGTATCCAGGTCAAGTCGTCAACTTCCAAGGCACGCCGACCACGTTCCCGGCTGATGCCGCGCTCAAGGCGACGTTGTCCAACCAGACCGCCGTCTCAGTGGCGGCCAAATACAGCTTCGGTTCGTGGGGTGCCCCAGCTGCACCTATCGTTGCCAAAGGACCTGTTCCGCCGTCCGGGCCGGTTGGCGTCCCGCTCACGCTTTACGCCGGCTATGAGTGGATCCAGTTCTCCAACCCGAGCGACCCGCAAACCACGTCATTCATCGATGACGGATTCACTTTCAACAATTCCGGTGGCATTAACCACGGCAGTATTGCCACCGCCAATTTGACGTCGATCAATAACAATGCGTTCAACGCCCTGTGCGGCACCGGTACGGGTTGCGGGAACGAGACCTTCCAGATCTTTTGGGTCGGCGCAAAATACGGCATCACCAGAGATCTGGATATCATTGGCGCTTATTACGAATACTTCCAGAACCAATTCGTGAACGGCGTGGGCATCTGCGTCAATACTGCCGCCCACAGCCAGTGCGCCGGCACCTACCAAGTGTACTCAACGGTTCTCGACTGGCGGTTCCTGCCGAAGTGGGATGCCTATGCCGGCGTCGTCTACTCGATCGCAGAAGGTGGCATCGCCAACGGCGACATCCAAAACAACAACCTCGCCGGAGTAGCAGGCGTCCGCTTCCGGTTCTAAACGGGGCAAACTTTCGTCTACGACAAAGCGCCGCCTTCCGGGGCGGCGTTTTTGCTTATGGCGGGCGCTCCAACGCTCGGCGTTTTGCCGATCAACTTCCTAGCCCGAACGCAGCGCCTCCGCGCGTGATTGCCCAATTCGAATAGGTGGTTGGGCAAGATCACTGTTGCTTTAATACCACAGAAGTCATTCTAGCCGTCATTTATCCCGCTCGCCGGCGCCGCTGTATATTGCAGTATACAGCGTGCGCTATATACTTCGGTGCATAACGGGGCAGGGGGCTTCGATGAAAAAGCTGAGTTTTGGCGCGGTTTTGTCCGCAGCGGTCTTCGGCGCGCTCAGTCTCACCGCGGCAAACGCCGCCGACATGGACTCGATGGTGACCAAGGCGCCCCCTTACGCGGTGGCACCGGTTGCCGTGGCGCCCGCCTCGTGCGGCAGCGTCTACGATTTCTTCCTCACGGCTTGTCCGCTGAGTTGGTACGGGGTCACATTCTACGGCATCGTCGATTTGGGTGGGAACTACCAGACACACGGCACGCCGCTCGATCCAAACCACCCGGTCGGCGCGAGCTACCTGCTCGGTAACAGCGCCACGAACGCAGTTGGCCGGATCTCGGGGTTTCAACTGGCGCCCAACGCGCTGAGCCAGTCGATTATTGGCGTGAAAACAATCGAGCCGATCGCGCCGGGCTGGAATTTCATCTCGGTCAACGAACTCGCGTTCGATCCTTATTCGCTGCTGTTGGCCAACGCGCCGCAGGCAATGTTTAATTCGATCCATACGCCGGAGAATACGCAACTCGTACCGTACGATTCCAGCCGCTGGGGTTGGTTGGCGGCGCAGAACTTTGTCGGCGTGAGCTCGCCGATTTGGGGCACGCTGACCTTCGGCCGCACCAACACGCCGCTGCTTGACGCAGTCAATGCCTACGATCCTATGGGCGGCTCCTACGGCTTCTCGCTGATCGGCAACTCTGGCTTGACCTGCGGCGACGGCGACACGGAAACGTGCCGCTGGACCACGGCAATCAAGTATCGCCTAAATATCGGGGACTTCCGGTTTGTCGTCGCCGGCCAGCCGATCGGGGGAGGCCAAGCGGGCTACAACGCCTACAACCCGAACAACGGCGCCGTCGAAGGCGGCATTGGCGCAGACTTCAAATACTTCGGCCCCGGCACTCTCTCCATGGACGTCTTGGGTGCCTGGGAGCGCGACGCGGTCAACTGGTCGACGCTTTTCCCCGGCCAAGTGTTTTTCGGCACCTCGGGCACGCCGCTCACGTTTCCTCTTGGCGGCCTGAAAGCGACGATCTCCAACAACACGTCCGTCATGGCCGTGGCCAAATATAGCTTCGGTTCGTGGGGTGCCCCTGCCGCGCCTATCGTGGCTAAGGGCCCGGTGCCGCCGTCCGGACCGACGGGGATACCGCTCACTCTTTACGCCGGCTATGAGTACATCCAGTTCGCGAATCCAAGCGATCCGGTGACGACCTCGTTCAAGGATGACGGCTTCCTATTCAACGCCACCAACGCCGCCGGCAGCATATTAAGCGCCAACGGCACGACCATCGCCAACAACGCGTTCAACGCGGCGTGCGGATCGGGCACCGGATGCTCCGACCGGATCATGCAGAGCATGTGGACCGGCGCCAAATACGGCATCACCAGGGATCTGGACCTGATCGGCGCCTACTACCACTACATCCAGAACACCTTTGTTCACGGCGTGGCTTGCGGTATGTCGGTGGCGGCCGCCAACTCCCGGTGCCAAGGCTACTTCGACGATTGGTCGGTGGTTCTCGACTGGCGGTTCCTGCCGAAGTGGGATGCCTATATCGGCACCATGTACTCGGCGGCCTATGGCGGCATCGCCAACGGTGACATCAACCGCAACAACTTGGCGACCACCGCGGGCGTCCGCTTCCGGTTCTGATTGCCGGTAGCGAACAGCTTTCCAACGGATCCGAAGCGCCGCCTTCCGAGGCGGCGCTTGCGCTTTTGGCGGGCGCGATTTCCGCCTTTGGCCTGAGTCATATTTGCCACACGTTACGATAAACTTTGGCGCTGGCAAAAAACTAAGCAAAATGAATAACTTCTGCGGTATTCCGTTCTGTGCGCGGAATCGACCCTTGAATCCCGAGGGTATATAAAGCGGGTGGAGGGGTAGGCCGAGTCGCGGGGGCGGTTCTTACGGCCCGCCAGGGGTTTATTGGTAACCGACGGTCGCAGACGAGGTAACATGCCGTCGTTGTTAGAACGAACGGGCGCATTTCTGCTGGTTTGTTGCGCAGCGGCTTGTCTAACCCACGCCGCGGCCGCGACTGAATTGAATTATTTGCCTGCGCCTTCCTCTGTGCCGGACAGACCGGGCTGGGCCGGGTTTTATTTCCAAGACAAATCGCCTGCGCTTTCCAGGACTGCTCCTTGGAGTTCGTTGGACGCTTCCAAGGGCTTCGCTTCGCCCAATTTAAGTACGCGTCCGGTCGACGAAAGTTTTGGCTACAATTTCCAATCGGGGAATTTCGTATTCGGCCTGGAGGGCTCTCTGGCCGCGGCCAATTTCGATGGCAAGTTCACGAGCCCCTATCTTCCCGGGTCAGGCGCCTGGACGCCGAATATGAATTGGCTTGGCACCGTGACCGGCCACGTCGGGTATTCGTTCGGTCAATGGCTTCCTTACGTCAAAGCAGGCTTCGCTGCCGCCGACGTCGGCTCACCGTTGCAAGGCGCCCCGACGGGAGGATTCTCGCAAGGCACCGAACTTGGCGGTTGGACCAGCGGGATAGGTCTCGAATACCAGATTTCTCCCAAGCTATCGCTCGGACTTGAGTACCTCTACACCGACCTCAGCGCCGGGCTTGGCGGCCCAGCCGGCAGCACGCCGCTTACCGGTTCGCCGGAAGTATATTCCACGGCATTGAAATCTCAGAGCCTGCTCGGACGGCTGAACTACAAGGCGGGCTGGTAAGGCAAGCGTCCGCGGTTACAGTGCCGGACCGGCCGACTGCCGCGCGCCCTCGCAATTCTCGACGAAGCTCACGATTTGACGTACGAGTTCGCCTTCGAGCAGCGGCGCGTGTCCCTGATCGGGCACCTCGATCAATTCCATCTTGCTCCGCCGCGCGCGCATGGCCGCGACAGTCTCGGCGGACAGCATGTCGGAGTTTGCGCCGCGAATAACCAGCATCGGTACGTCCGCCAACGCATCGAACTCGTTCCAGAAGGCGGGCATCTGGCCCTCGACGTCGATGCCGGCCAGCGCCCGCGCGATGCCAAGGTCGTAAGCGGGCTTGAGCTCGCCGTGTTTCATCTGCCAGGTCAGTTGCGCGCCGGCGAGCCATTGCTCGGGCGCCAACTTGGGAAACTGTGCGCCCAGAAGGTCGCGGAGGATTTTGGCGCCTTCCTCAAAACTGCGCGGATGAGGCAATTTGCCGAGATATCCTTTGATGCGCGCCATTCCCTTGGTCTCGGTCACAGGGCCGATGTCGTGGAGAACGACGCCGGCGATGGCGCTCGGATAAGCGACCGCAAGCAGCATTGTCAGGACGCCGCCACGCGAACTGCCGACAAAGATCGCTGGTCCGACGCCGAGCTCGATGAGGATGCCGACGATATCGCCGAGCTCGACCGTGCAATTGTAATTGGTGTGATCGGGATCGTGATCGGAATGGCCGCGCCCACGCGAGTCGATCGCCACCACGTGCCGCGCCGGTGAGCCGAAGGCGAGCGCGGGGGCAAGTTCGTAAAAATCGGCGACGCTGCGGGCCAGACCGGGCAGGCACACGACCGGCATTCCCGGCGCCTCGCGGGAGCCGTATTCCCGGACGTGGAGCCGCAAACCGTCCGAGGCCGTGACCCAGATGCTTTTGCCGGGGCTCTCGGCTGACCCGTGTGTTTGACGCGCCAAATGAGCTTGTTGCTTGCTCATGTCTGCCGCCCTTGCCAGCCTGACATATATTAGCGGCAGGTCATAAAAGCGACATTAACGGTCAGGGGACGGGAAGAGCAACCGGGAAAGCGTTATGGACAAGGTAAAATGCGGATGGAACCGGGCCGGAAGCCTAACCGCCGCCTCGCCGTAGGTCGGCCTCAATCAGAAGCCGTGGATCGTTGCCGAGCCGAGCGCGGTAGACCTGCATGTTCTCGATGACCCGCTGGACGTAATTTCGCGTCTCGGCGATGGGGATGCGCTCGATCCAGTCGACCGGATCGACTTTCGGATCGCGCGGATCGCCGTACTGCTCGATCCATTCCCGCGCCCGGCGCGGACCGGCGTTGTAAGCAACAAACGCGAGAACATAAGATCCGCGCCAGCTGGCGATGTCGTTGCCCAGCTCGGCCGTTCCGATTTGCGCGTTGTAAACGACGTCACCCAACAGCCGGTGCCGGTCAAATGAAACGTTGAACCTCTTCGCCGTGTCGCGCCCGGCGTCCGGCGTGACTTGCATCAAGCCCATCGCGTTCGCACTGGAAACCACCTTGGGATTGAACGCGCTTTCCTGACGCACAATCGAATAGACCACACAAGGCTCGACCCGCGGACCGATCTGCTCGTAATCGGGTATGCCGAAATTAGGGAACGCGTAGTGCTCAAGTGGCAAACCATGGGCGAGCGCCGTTTTACCGATCAGCAAGGCGGTGCGCGCGTCATTGTGATGAGCGGCGATCTCGCCAAGCAGCGTTAATGCGCCGACGTCAGTCGCCTTGTCGGCAAACTCAACCGCCATGACAGCGGCAAGGTCGCGTTCGTCGATGGCATACAAAATCTCGAAAGCGCGCGCAACTTCAAGCCGCCGGGCCTCCGCCGGCGGCTCAGGCGGATTGCGCAGCGTTACCGCGTCGATGCCGAGACGCGCGCGTGCCAGTTGGCCGTAATATGCCGTCGGGAAACGCGCCGCTTGCTCGTAGTGAGCGCGCGCTTCTGTACCGTGACTGAGCGCCTCCGCCGCGCGGCCCTGCCAGTAATCGGCGCGCGCCAAGGTGATCGGATTGGCGACCCCCTCGGCGATGCGGGCAAAATGGGACAGTGCGAGCGTCGGTTCGCGAAGAAAGCGCAGCGCAATCCAGCCAGCGGTAAAATGTTGCTCGGCGCGATAGTTTTCGCCCGCCGGGGTCGCCGCGCCATTGGCGATTTCGTAGGCGCCTTTATAGTCGCCGATGTCGAGCAGTTTGCGGGCAATCAAGCGGCGTTCGACCCACCATTGATCGACGTCGCCAAGCCGCTCCGGCTCGCGCGGCGCGGCGAGCGCCAAGCGGCCAGCCTCTTCGATTTTCTCACTGCGGCGAAGCCACTGGATTCGGCTGAGCATATAGCCCGGATCGCGCTGGGCGTCCGCCGGAACGGCGTCGAGCAACGCTTTGGCTTTGGCCGACTTGCCGATAACGGCAGAACGCGCTTTGGCGATGCTAAGTCCGACCGGGCCGAGTTGGCGCGCTGCGCGCAATCCGGCTTCTTCGTCATCAACATCGAAGCGCGCGTCCATTCTCGCCTTGTCGTCGGCAGGAGTTATGAACTCGGCAAAAATCTCTCGCGCCTGTCCTTCGGCATCGGCAGAGAGGCTGTCTTTGCGCCAAGCCAATCGGACCATGGCTTGGGCAGCGGCGTGGTCGCCCTGCGCAAGCAGTGCCCGCGCAAGCGCCAATCGTCCTTTGCCGGTCAACGGCGGCTCGGCCGAAAAAAACCCGACAACGGCACGGGTATCGGCCTGCTGTTGCCAGAGCGCCGCTTCGGCACGGCGCCGCAATGCCGTTATTCCGGGCCAACTCGGATTTGCCGCGATGAAAGCCGCATAGCGGGGAAAATCGAGATCGGCGTCGTCGCTGCGCAGGATGATCCATTCCACGAGCTTGCGCGCCACCGGATCCGAAATCGTCGCTTCGACCGAACTTGCTTGCTCGGTTCGCCCCTTGTGGACGAGGTCGGCTGCTTGTTTGACCGCGGAAAGATCGAGCGGTGATGTCGTTGCCGCCGCGGCCATCGCCAGCGGTGGCGAGAATCGAGGGCGTGAAGCCGGCGCGGCGAGTGCCGGCGCTGAAATTGCCGCCGAAGGTTTCGTGGACTCTGGCGCGCGCGAGTCAGCAGCGCTTGAGGGCAGAACGGTCGCAGTCGCCGTCTTTTGTGGCCGCTCGGCGCGAATCAACGGCCGCGGCCGCGGCAATGGGACGTCACGTCCTAGTGGCGTTGCAACGGCTTGACCGACCAAAAGTCCGCATGCCGCAAACAAGAATATCAAGCGAATAGCCGTCAATATCCGGATCCTTCTGGCGCAGCGCACTGCATAGGCACGGCCCCCGGTATTCTTTTTGAAGGACAAAATTGAACAATTGCTAATGCCCGCACACCGGCAAGGCAATCTGCCCTTAACACGGCGAAAGCTGGGCGCGCCAAGACTCTGCGTTCCGTGTCAACCGCTGAGAATAGGATATGAACCGTTGAAAAGGGCTTTCAAGGGCCCTCGCCAACCGATATCTATCGGGACGGCGAGCGCGGCCAGCTGACGCAGCCGTCTGTCCACCGTTCAAAGGCTCGTGTCATGACTGCCAAGACGTGTTTCCGAGGCTCCTTCACCGCCCTCGTCACGCCGTTCAAGAACGGGTCAGTCGACGAAAAATCGTTTCGCGATCTGGTCGATTGGCAAATCGCCGAAGGCACCAAGGGTCTCGTTCCAGTAGGCACGACCGGCGAAAGCCCGACGCTGTCGCATGAAGAACACGGCCACGTCGTTCAATGGTGTGTCGAGCAGACGCGCGGACGAGTGCCGGTTGTCGCAGGCGCGGGCTCGAATTCGACCAAGGAAGCGATCGCCATGGCAAAGCATGCCGAGGAAGTCGGCGCCGATGCGGTGCTGGTCGTGACGCCCTACTACAACAAGCCGACGCAGGAAGGCCTTTACCAGCACTTCAAGGCAATCAACGACGCGATCGGCATTCCCATTATCATCTACAATATTCCGCCGCGTTCAGTGATCGACATGTCCGTTGAAACCATGACGCGGCTGTTCGAGCTAAAGAACATCGCCGGCGTCAAGGATGCCACGGCGAACTTGATGCGGGTGTCGCAACAACGCGCGGCGATGGGGCCCGACTTCAATCAACTCTCCGGCGAAGATGCCACGGCGCTGGGCTTTAACGCGCATGGCGGCCACGGTTGCATCTCCGTCACAGCCAACGTCGCCCCACGACTCTGCGCGGAGTTCCAGAACTCATGCCTCGACGGCGACTATGCCGCGGCGCTTCGGCTTCAGGATAAATTGATGCCTTTGCACACGGCGCTGTTCCTGGAAACAAGTCCGGCGCCGGTCAAATGTGCATTGTCGCTCGTCGGCAAGTGCAGCGAGATGGTGCGATTGCCCATGGTGCCGGTGAACGACAAGACGCGCGCCGCCGTGAGCGAAGCTATGGTCCATGCCGGGCTGATTAACTAAACGGTGCCGGTTCGCCGGCGGACTGCGAAGATTTACGCGGTCACCACATAAGGTGACCGCATTGGCTAAAGTCCGGAGGGCGTCATGCTTGAGGAATTCAAGAAATTCGCCATGCGGGGCAATGTCGTCGACCTGGCGGTCGGCGTCATCATTGGCGTGGCGTTCGGCGCGATCGTCAATTCTTTGGTCAGTGACATCGTCATGCCGCTCATTGGCGCGGCTACCGGGGGCCTCGATTTTTCCAATTATTTCGTCCCGCTCACGTCCAAAGTAACGGCAAGCTCGCTGGCCGAAGCAAGGAAGCAGGGCGCGGTCTTCGCGTGGGGGAATTTCCTGACCGTCTGCATCAATTTCGTCATTATCGCAATTGCCCTGTTTCTCGTGGTCAAAGGCATCAACCGGGTCAAAACGCCGGAAAAGCCGGCTGCGCCGGCAGGGCCGTCCCAGGAAGTCGTGTTGCTCACGGAAATCCGGGACGCGCTGAAGAGTCGTTAGTCCGGCACCATGGTGGCGAAGACGGAAAGAAAGCTGCGCGTCGTCGCCGACAACCGCAAAGCGCGCTTCAACTATTTTATCGATGAGACGATGGAAGCGGGGGTGGCGTTGACCGGCACTGAGGTCAAGTCGCTGCGCCAAGGCAAAGCCGCCATCGCGGAATCATATGCCGACGCGCGTGATGGCGAAATCTGGTTGATCAACTCCAACATTCCGGAATATCGTCAGGCAAACCGCTTCAACCACGCGCCGAAACGACCGCGAAAGCTGTTGCTGCATCGCCGCCAGATCAACAAACTGATCGGTGCGGTGGAGCGCGACGGCATGACGCTGGTCCCGCTCAAACTTTACTTCAACGAAAAGGGACGCGCTAAGGTCGAGCTCGCGCTGGCTCGCGGCAAAAAGCTCTTTGACAAGCGCGAGACCGAAAAAAAACGGTCATGGGATCGCGAGCGCGGTCGCCTCTTGCGGCAAAAGGAGTGAGCCATGGTGTCCGTGACATTGGACCATTGCGTCATTCACGTCACCAATTGGCAGCGCTCAAATGCATTCTACCGGACGGTACTTGGCGCGGAGCTTGTTGAGCGGCCGGTCGGATATGCCTACCGGTTCGGCGACCGCCAGCTTAACGTGCATGGGCCGGGGGTAAATCCGGCGGAGGTGGCGAAACTTCCGGTCGCTCCCGGCAATAGCGACCTTTGTTTCGAATGGCACGGGCCCATCGCGGACGCGATATCTCATTTGCAGCGATGCGGAGTGGCTATCGAGCGCGGGCCGCTGCAACGCTTCGGCGCCAAAGGCGACGGCACCAGCGTCTACTTTCGCGATCCCGACGGATCGTTGATGGAGTTTATGTCATATACCGGAGCCGCAACGGTCGAGACGCGTGAAGCGCCCGGCAAGCATGATCCGACGCACCTTCCCGCCGACATTCCGGCGCCGCAGGATGACGGAGCGGCACGTCACCTCATCGGCATGGCGCTACCGGACCTGGCGCTGCCGGGGACGCGGGGAGGCGCCTTCAATCCTTCGATACTGCCTGGGCGCACTGTGATTTACATTTATCCGCGTACCGGCGTGCCGGGGGTAGATTTGCCGCCGGGATGGGACGATATCCCCGGGGCGCGCGGCTGCACCCCGCAATCGTGCGGCTTTCGCGATCATTTCGCCGAGTTGAAGGATTTGGGAGTTGACCGCGTCTTCGGGCTTTCGACGCAGGATACTGACTATCAGCGCGAGGCCGCGGAGCGCCTCCATCTGCCGTTTCCGGTTCTGTCGGACGCCGGACTGGCGTTCACGCGCGCGCTGAAGCTTCCCACCTTTCAGGCAGCGGGTATGACGCTGATCAAGCGCATGGTGCTTGTTGTCGATGATGGTGTCATTACGAAGGTGTTCTATCCGGTCTTTCCGCCCGATAAGAGTGCCGCCGAAGTTGTCGCCTGGCTTCGCGGGTTGGCTCAAGCAGGCAGGTAGGAAAGCGCCGTTCAGGAGGAACCGATGTCGAAATTTATTGTTGCTCCACATTTCCGGCTCCAGGAATGGGTGGCCGAAGAGAAAAATTACTTTGCCGCCGAGGGCCTGGACTACGAGTTCAGGGAGACGATGGACTCACGCTTCGCCGGGGGTCATCAGATCGGCAACAAGGTCGGCGCTTATCAGACCTTCGAGGCTGGCCGGACCTGCAACGTCAGCGGCGCCTGCCACTGGACGGTGAACGTCGCGGCCTCGAACGGCCACGGCAAGCTCTATGCCGATTGCTATTCGGTCTCACCGTGCGGCGTGTTCGTGCCGCCGGATTCGAATGTGCGCAATCCGGCTGACCTCGCGGGCGTTCCGATTTCGGTCGGCTATCAATCGGGCAGCCATTACGCGACCATCCAGGGGCTCGAGCAGTATCTGAAGCCTGAACAGATCAAACTTTCGTTCGCGGACGGTCTTTTATTCAGCCGCATGGAGATGCTGATCGACGGCAAGTTGCCCGCCGCCTCACTGTTCAGCGGGCCGTACTACTTCGCCGAGCAGCTCGGTTTCCGCAAAATCATCGACACGACGTTCATGATGGCGGCGATGGTCACGGGCACGCCCGATCCGCAGGATGTGCGGAAGTATTTCCGTGCGTTGCGGCGCGCGCAGCGCGACATCGATTTGCGGCCGGAGCTTTACACCCATTACTACCAGAAGGAATTTCCGGAGCGCTTCCACGGTCAGATGGACACGCGGCGCTGGGGGCCGGGCGAGCGCTTGGTCTTCGAGCCTTATTCAAAGGAGACCTTCGAGGAGTCCTTTGCTTGGATCGAGCAGCACGGGATTTTTCCGCCGGGCGAAATGGGCAGCGGCAGGTATGAGACCGCGATTTTCAGCGAGGCGGCCGAATAGCGCTACGCGAGCGCGTCGAGGTGCGCCCGCACCCGCGCAAACACATCCCGAAACATTTGTGGCGTCAGCACCCGAGTCGATGTGTTGTAGCGCGAGCAATGATAGCTCGCGAATAGGGTGGCTCGTCCCATCGGATAGGCGCAACCGTGGGAAAACGGATGTGCGTTGCGCTTTAATTGTTGGGCGGTAATGAATGTTTCGTGGGCGATGCGGCCGAGTACGACAATGGCCCGCACCTCGGTCATGGCCGTCAGCGTGACGCTGAGGAAATCACGGCAGGTAGCGATCTCTTTGGGCGTCGGTTTGTTCTCCGGCGGCACGCAGCGCACGGCGTTGGTGATGCGGCAATCGATGAGCGTGAGGCCATCGTCCGCACGCGCCGCATACTCGCCCTTTGCGAAGCCGAATTCCTTGAGCGTGGCGTAGAGAAGGTCGCCGGCATAATCGCCGGTAAAGGGCCGGCCGGTGCGGTTGGCGCCGCGCAGCCCCGGAGCGAGCCCGACAATCAGCAGGCGTGCGTCAGCGGGACCAAACGAAGGAACTGGAGCATTGAACCAATCCGGCTCTTTTTCGCGCCAGGTTTGCCGGAATGCAACGAGCCGGGGACAGCGCGGGCAATCGCGACCGGGTTCGTCGCTGGTGGAGCGGATTTGACATTCGCTACCCACCGGGCCGCGGACTCGTGAAGCGAATGTCAAATCCAAAGCTCCACTAGGACTTATAGTTGCCGGTGGTCCCTTGATTCTAACATTCGCACGATAGCCTGCCGAACCGGAATGCGAATGTTGGACTCGGACCACCGGCGGGCGCTATTGCGGCCATTGTCTTGGTCTATTCTTCGTCGAATTCCTCTTCGACTTCGAGCTCGACGCGCTGGGCGGTGGTGCCGCGCTGCAGGAATTGCGGCGTGTGCCGGGGAGGTTCGCGTGTTTCGCGGGGCTCGCGCAGCGGACGTTCGGCGGGGTCGCGTCCGATTTTGCTTTGCAACTCGACAATATCGACAAATTGGTCCGCTTGGCGCCGTAGCTCGTCGGCGACCATCGGCGGCTGTGTCGAAATGGTCGATATGACGACCACGCGCACGCCACGCCGCTGGACCGATTCGACGAGCTTGGTAAAATCGCCATCGCCGGAGAATAGCACCATCTGATCGATATGCGGCGCGAGCTCCATGGCATCGACGGCAAGCTCGATGTCCATGTTGCCCTTGACCTTGCGGCGGCCGGTCTGATCGACGAACTCCTTAGTGGCTTTGGTCACGACGGTATAGCCGTTGTAATCGAGCCAATCGATCAGCGGACGGATCGAGGAATACTCCTGATCCTCGATCACGGCGGTATAATAAAAGGCACGCAGCAGATTGCCGCGTGATTGGAACTCACGCAGCAGCCGCTTGTAATCGATATCGAATCCGAGCGACTTCGCGGTGGCGTAGAGGTTCGCTCCATCAATGAATACGGCAATTTTTTCAATCGGGTTCGACATGGTGTTTCTCGATGCGTCAGTCGTTATCAAAACTGGATGACGAGCGACGCCGCCGATGTTTCCGGACCTGGTGAACGCCTGTGTCGCTCGCTAAATGCTTAATACGTGCGCAAAAAGACCAAAGTACGTTGTGGTGACAAGTCATTACTAACATTTTGAACGCACCAAGCATGAACCATATGTCGCAAGCACATCGGTCCAGAACTGCGGCACGCCGTCGCGGGAAATAACATTGGGGCAACTGCAAACGGCGGGACCAAGTTCCCGCCTAAGCGTGCGGACCTTCGCCGGGCGGTAAAAAAGCAAAACCGGACCGAAGGGCGAAAGCCGCATTGGCCCTTGCACTTGCCGGTCCGGGGCGATACCTACGGCCCGTCAGGGAACCGGTCCCGAGAGACCGCACGCCCGGCGCCCTTTTAAAGCACTATTGGAGCACGACTTATGGCCCGCGTTACCGTCGAGGACTGCATCGACAAAGTCGAAAATCGTTTCGATCTTGTCCTCCTTGCGAGCCATCGGGCGCGCTTGATCTCCTCCGGGGGGCAAATCGCGGTCGAGCGGGATAACGATAAAAACCCCGTGGTTGCCCTGCGCGAGATCGCGGACCAAGCGGTTTCGCCCGAGGATTTGAAGGAAGAGCTGGTCCATTCCCTGCAGAAATATGTGGAAGTTGATGAGCCAGAGCCCGAGGGAATTCCGTTGATCGGCGCTCCCGGCACCGGCATTGACGCGGACGACACCGAGGTGACCACCGACCGGATGAGCGAGGAAGAACTCCTCAAGGGCCTCGAGGGTCTCACTCCCCCGGAGAGCCAGCCCGAGCCGGACACTGACGTTGACGTGGACGAAGATTGAGCGGCGACCGGCCGTTGGGCTAGCCGGCGGCAGCCCACATCTCGGCTACATACTCCCAATTGACAAGGTGATCGACAAACGCCTTGAGGTAGTCCGGGCGCCGGTTGCGGTAGTCGATATAATAAGAGTGCTCCCAGACATCGCAGCCGAGTATGGGTTGCGCGCCGTGAACGAGCGGGCTCTCGCCGTTGGCGGTCTTCATCACTCCGATCCTGCCGTACTTGACCGCGAGCCAGCACCAGCCTGAGCCGAACTGGCTCGTCCCGGCCTGGATAAACTCCTCCTTCATACGGGCCATCGATCCGAGATCGGCGATAATCTGCTTTTCCAGCTTTCCGGGCACGCGGTCGCCGCCGCCCCCCGGTGTCATCCATTTCCAGAAATGGATGTGATTGTAATGCTGACCCGCGTTGTTGAACAACGCGGCATTGCCGAAGAATGAACTCTTGACCACGTCCTCAAGCGGCTTGTCTTCGAGTCCGGTCCCTTTCAGCAGGTTGTTGCCATTATTGACGTATGCGAGGTGATGTTTGTCGTGGTGAAATTCCAGCGTCTCCCGTGACATGTAGGGCCCGAGCGCGTCGTAAGAATAGGGCAGGTCCAGCAGGGTAAACGGCATCGGCGTTATCCTCTATTGTCCGGGGAAAGTGCAAAGGTCAGCACAAGGCGGGCGTTCCCTCAACAGCGAAGATGCTGCCGCGCCATCGGGCCGTGGCGTCGCCAAGGCCTAAAGCGGGGCGGCTTGCCAGACTTCGGGTGATCCCCCAGATTGCGTCCCCAAAGAGAACAAGGATTTGCGGCCATGCGCCGAAATCCAAGTGGGGAAGGAAAGGCTGATGAAGCCTCCCGTATTCGACTACGAGAGGCCGCCGACACTGCGCGCCGCGCTCGACGCGTTATCGCGACACGGCAGCAAGGCCAAAGTGCTCGCCGGAGGCCACAGCCTCGTTCCCATGCTCAATCTCCGGCAGATAACGCCGGCGCGGCTTATCGATGTGAGCCGGCTCACCGAGTTGCAGTATATCGTCGAAGAATACGGCCAGATGCGCATTGGCGCGCTCACGACTCACAACACGCTTCTTCGGTCGCCGATCGTCGCCGCGAACTGCCCGATCATGACCGAGGCCTATGCCCACGTCGCCAATCATTCGATCCGCAACCACGGCACCATCGGCGGCAATCTCTGTCATAATGATCCCGCTTTCGAGATGCCGCTCATCGTCGTGCTGACCGGCGCGACGATGATTGCGCGCAGCGCGCGTTCCACGCGCACGATTGCAGCAGACAGATTCTTCAAGTCCCCTTACGTCACCGATCTTTCCGCGGACGAAATGCTGACCGAAATCCGGATTCCGCGTCTTGCTCCCGGGCACGGTTATGCTTTTCTCGAGATCAGCCAGCGCTACGGCGACCGCCCCCTTATCGCGGCGGGTTGCCTGCTCACGCTGCGCTACGGCAGTTGCCGCGATGTGCGCATCGGCGTCCGCAACGCCGTTCATAACGTCTTTAGGCTCGGCTCGGCGGAAGGAGCGCTCGAAGGCAAATCGCTCTCCGCAGCCGTCGTCGATGCGGCGGCCGAAGCCGCCGCCGCGGAGCTGACACCGGCAGACGATCTGCACGCCGATGACGCGTACCGGCGCGATCTGGCGGCCACCCTGACCAGGCGCGTGCTGCGCATTGCGTGCGCGCGCGCCGGCCATCCGCTCGATGGATGACGGCGATGGATGACATCGAAATCAACGTCACCGTGAATGGGCGGACGATCAAGCGGCGTGTCGAGCCAAGGCTGCTGCTGACGGACTTCATTCGCCACGAAATCGGATTAACCGGCACCCACGTCGGTTGCGAAAACGGCGTGTGCGGCGCCTGCACGGTGCTGCTCGACGGCTTGGCGACACGGGCGTGTTGCACGCTTGCGGTGCAGGCCGACGGCCGGCGCATCGAAACGGTCGAGTCGCTCGGCCGTCTCAACAATCTCAGCCCCCTGCAACGTGCATTCTGGGAAATGCACGGCCTGCAATGCGGCTATTGCACGCCCGGGATGCTGATGCTGATGACGGAGTTGCTGCGCGAAAACCCCACTCCCGACCGCGACACGATCCGCGCCAGACTGAACGACAATATCTGCCGCTGCACCGGCTACGAAGACATCGTCAATTCGGTCGAACGGGCGGTAGAATTGATGCGCGCTGAAGGGCCGGTGCGCTGATGGCCGAAGCCGGCAAAATCCTCTCGCCACCGGCCGGGCGGCAAAGGGAGCGGCCCGATCAGCGCCTTAACGTCATCGGCACGCGCATGCTGCGCAAGGAGGACCCGCGCTTCCTCATCGGTCGCGGTCACTTCATTGATGATATTGAGTTGCCGAATATGGCGGATGCCGCGGCGCTACGGAGCCCGCACGCCCATGCGCGCATCAAATCGATCGACGCCAACGCAGCGCGGGCGCTGCCGGGCGTCGTTTGCGTCATTACCGGCGAAGAGGCGGCGCAAGAGACCGGCCCGTTGCCATGCTTCGCCAATCCTACGGTCGAACAGCGGTGCTTGGCGCTGGGAAAAGTCCGCCACGTCGGCGAGCCGGTTGCCTTGATTGTCGCCGACAGCCGTTACATCGCGGAAGACGCCGCCGCTCTCATCCGCGTCGAATACCAGCCGCTACCGGCAGTGTCCGACATGATGGAGGCGATCAACTCCCGGGGCGACACCGTCCTGCATCCGGAGCGCGGGCCGGACAATATCGCGGAACACCGCAATTACACGTTCGGTCCGGTCGAGCAGGAATTTGCCGCCGCCGCACACGTGGTCAAGCGCCGGCTCCGCTGGTCGCGCTCAGGCGGGCAACCGCTGGAGACCGCCGGCGCCGTCGCAAGCTACGACGAAGGGTCGGGAAAGTTCACCATCCACGTTAACGGCTCAATGTACAACTACATCGGCTTCACTATCGCGGCGGCGCTCAAAGTCCCGAGTCATCAGGTCAATATCGTGCCCGCGGACGCCGGCGGCAGTTTCGGCAGCAAGCTTTTCCTGCACAAAGTCTCGGTGCTCGCGGCTCTGGGCGCCAGGACGAGCGGCCGCCCGGTCAAATATATCGAAGACCGCATCGACAACATCACCGCCTCCGACAATCACGGATCGGATCGCACCTACGACGTCGAACTTGCGCTCGATGCAAGTCATCGGATGACGGCGCTGCGTTACAGGGTCGTGGACGATTACGGCGCCTATTTTCAATACGGGCTTGGCACCCACGGGAACGGGTTTTCGCAGACGGTGGGCCCCTATCGCATCCGCGCGGTCGGTGCGGAGATCTATGCCGTATTCACCAACAAGTGCCAGCAGGGCGCTTGCCGCGGCTTCGGGTCTGAAGTCACCAATTTCATGATCGAACGTATCGTCGATGCGGCGGTGGAAGAACTCAACCTCGATCCGATCGCTTTCCGCCACGACAATTTTATCCAGCCGGATGAATTTCCGTATCAAATTCCGACCGGCAATCTTTACGACAGCGGCAATTATCCGGGCGCGCTCGAGATGGCGCAGCAAATGCTCGGCTACCAGGATTGGCGTGACAAACAGCAAGCAGCCCGCACCCAAGGGCGATATGTCGGAATCGGAATAGCGAGCTGCCAGGAAAAGGGCGTCTTCAGCGCGACCGAATTCTGGATGCTCAACCGCAGTCCCGGATTTGCGCTGACGAGCTCGCCGGAGAGCGCTTCAATCAAGATCGACCCGACCGGAAAAGCCGTGATTTCTCTGCACGCGCCTTGTTGGGGCAACAGCCCCGAAACGGTCGCGGCCATGGTGCTTGCCGAGCAATTGACCCTGGACCCCGCGGATATCAGCATCACCTATTCCGACACAGATCACGGGCTGCCGGGGACCGGACCGGGGGGTAGCCGCTACACGGTGATGATCGCCGGCGCCGTGACCGGCGCTGCGGCCATCATTAAGGAGAAGCTGACCCGGGTCGCAGGGCACATGCTCGAGGCCGATCCGCGCGATCTTGAATTCCGTCAGGGCAAGGTGGGCGTCAAAGGCGCACCGGGACTGGAAGTCTCGATCGCCGAGATCGCCATGCAGGCGCACTTTTTCCGGTTGTCGCTGCCCGACGATCCCACCCTCACCAGCGGCCTGGATGCGAACTATACCTACGATCATCCGCTGGCGACGCTGCCCAAAGGCGAGGGCGATTTCGGCATCTTCTATCCGATCATGGGCCACATGTGTCACATGCCGGTGGTCGAAGTCGATGCCGAGACCGGCGAAGTCAGCTTTCTCGATTACGTCGCGGTGCACGATTGCGGCACCATGATCAATCCAATGACCGTCGATGGCCATGTGCGCGGCGGCACCGCCCAGGGTATCGGAACCGCGCTCCTTGAGGAGTTTCGCTACGACAACAACGGCCAATTGCTGAATACGTCCTTCACCGATTATTTGCTGCCCCGCGTCGGCAACGTGCCTCCGCAAGTGCGCATCGGGCATCTGGTGACGCCGTCGCCATACACCGAATATGGAGTCAAAGGTGCGGGCGAGGGCGGCCGCATGGTCGCGCCCCCGGCTGTTGTCTCGGCGATTGAAGACGCGTTGCGGCCGCTTGGCGTGCGTATTGATACCGTCCCGGTGCCCCCATCGCGGCTGCGCGCTCTGATCCGGGAGGCGCAGGCGAGACGGAGCCGTTAACGCTAAGTTTGCGAACCGCGGCGACTTTTGCCTTTGGCGTGTCCGGCGCGCCGCCTTGTGGCGCAGCGACTACGTCATGATATCTTGCGAAGGAGCTGCCGCCGAACTTCCGGCGGCCTGAGGTCGTACTGATGGCGCGTTCTCCGATCGACTTGCCGCGGATGCAGAATCAACCCCGCCTGCGAGTCGCGGTCGCGCACGGTCCGAGCTTGGTCCCGCAGGACGAGAAGGTGGTGCGCAAGCCGCGCAAACCAGGGCTTCTGCGGCAATTCGAACTGGTCGACCGGGTCAAGCAATATAATCCGAAGACCGACGAGGATCTGCTCAACCGCGCCTATGTCTATGCCATGCGTGCGCACGGCGAGCAGAAGCGGGCATCCGGCGATCCTTATTTCTCGCATCCGTTGCAGGTCGCGGCCATCCTGACCGACCTTAACCTCGACGACGCCACTATCGCGGCGGCGCTGTTGCACGACACGATTGAGGATACCGACGCCACGCGCGCCGAAATCGACCGGCTGTTCGGCCGTGACATTGGCACGCTGGTCGAGGGCCTCACCAAACTGAAGAGGCTCGACCTCGTATCGAAGGAGGCCAAGCAAGCGGAAAATCTCCGCAAACTGTTGCTTGCCATCGCCGATGACGTCCGCGTGCTGCTGATCAAACTGGCGGACCGGTTGCACAACATGCGCACGCTCGAGTATCGCCCGCCCGAAGCGCGGCGGCTGACGGCGCAGGAGACGCTCGACATTTACGCGCCGCTTGCCGGCCGCATGGGCATGCAGGAAATGCGCGATGAGCTCGAAGACCTGGCTTTTCGCGAACTCAATCCGGACGCTTACAAGGTTATCACCGGACGGCTCGACGAACTTGCGGCTCGCAGCAAATCGTGGATTGCCGAGATTGAGCAGCAGCTCGCCAAAAAACTCGCTGACAGTGGCATTTCCGCCGAAGTCGGCGGCCGGCGCAAGCGCGCCTATTCAATCTGGCGCAAGATGGAAAGAAAAGCTGTCGGCTTCGAGCAGCTTTCGGACATTTTCGGTTTCCGCGTCGTCGTGCCGAGCGTTGCCGAATGTTACCGGGCGTTGGGCGTCGTTCACACCACGTGGCCGGTCGTTCCCGGCCGGTTCAAGGACTATATTTCTACTCCGAAGCAGAACGACTACCGTTCGATTCACTCGACGGTGATCGGGCCCGGAAAGCAGCGCGTCGAGCTGCAGATCCGCACCGGCCAGATGCAACAAATTGCCGAATACGGCATCGCCGCGCACTCGCTCTATAAGGATGGCCTCGGCTCGCCGACTGAAATGCTGTCGCGCGAATCCAATGCCTATGCATGGCTGCGGCGCACCATCGAGCTCCTCGCCGAAGGCTCGAATCCCGAAGAGTTTTTAGAGCACACCAAGCTCGAACTGTTTCACGATCAGGTGTTCTGCTTCACCCCGAAGGGCAAGCTGATTGCGCTGCCGCGGGGCGCCACGCCCATCGACTTTGCCTATGCCGTTCACACCGACGTCGGCAACATGGCGGTGGGCGCGAAGATCAACGGCAAGATCGGTCCATTGAGCTCGGCGCTGCAGAACGGCGATGAAGTACAGATCCTCACCTCCAAGGCGCAAGCGGCGCCGCCGGCAGCGTGGGAGTCGATCGTAGCGACCGGCAAGGCGCGCGCCGCCATCCGCCGTGCGACGCGTGCCGCGGTTCGTCATCAATATTCCGGGCTCGGACGGCGCATTGTCGAACGGCTTTGTCAGCGCGCCAAGATTGCCTATTCGGACGAGCAACTCGAAGGCGCGTTGCCGCGGCTTGCGCGCGCCTCCGTCGACGACGTCATGTCGGCCGTCGGGCGCAGTGAAATGAAGGCGTCCGATGTCGTGCGAGCGATGTATCCCGACTACAAGGACGATCGTGTCACGCAGGGCGCGCCGAAAGCCGAAAGCGGATGGTTCGGCTTAAAGCGGGCGAAAGCGGTGAAGTACAAGCTGCCGGAGACCTCGGAAAAAACTTCAGCCATTCCGGTACGCGGCATCAATGCGGATCTGCCGGTGCGATTTGCGCCTGACGGTGGTGCGGTCCCTGGCGACCGTATCGTCGGCATCATGACCGCAGGGGAGGGGATTACCATTTATCCGATCCACTCCTCGGCGCTCAAGGAGTTTGAAGATCAGCCGGAGCGCTGGCTCGACCTGCGCTGGGACGTCGATGAAAAGACGCCGCAGCGGTTCCCGGCACGCCTGGTGGTTCAATCCGTCAACGAGCCCGGCTCATTGGCACAGATCGCGCAAGTCATCGCCGAGCATGATGGCAACATCGATAATATTCATATGGCGAGGCAGTCGCCGGACTTTACCGAGGTGACCATCGACCTCGAGGTCTATAATCTCAAGCACCTCACCTCGATCATCTCGCAATTGCGCGCGAAAAAGGTGATCGCCAACGCCGAACGGGTCAACGGGTAGAGTTCAGCGAAAAACATCCGCATGGTCTCCGTCACTCCCATCCGCCTCGGGGTCAACATCGATCACGTCGCCACCATGCGCAATGCGCGCGGCGGCAAACACCCCGACCCCGTTAAGGCCGCGGAGATCGCCATCGCCGCCGGCGCCGACGGCATCACCGCGCATCTGCGCGAAGACCGGCGTCATATTATCGACAGCGATATTTTCCGCCTCAAGGAACGCATTTCCAGACCGCTTAATCTCGAAATGGCGGCGACGCTGGAAATGTCGGAGATTGCGCGAGAGCTTCGGCCGCATGCCGTCTGCATTGTTCCTGAGCGGCGCGAGGAACGTACGACCGAAGGTGGATTGGACGCAGCAGGGCAGCAAGAGTCTTTACACCGCCTGGTCGGCGATCTCTCCACGGCCGGTATACGCGTGTCGTTGTTCATCGCGGCCGAACCGGCCCAGATCGAGGCTGCAGCGGCAATAGGCGCCCCGGTGATTGAAATCCATACCGGCGCTTGGTGCGACGCGCTGGCGGGTGCAGATCGGGCCGCCGCTGCCGCCGAGCTTGGCCGCATTAAGCGCGGCGCGGAACTAGGGGCGAGCGCCGGGCTGGAGGTGCATGCCGGGCATGGTCTCGACTTCTTCACCGCGGAAGAGATTGCATCGCTGAGCCAAATCGCCGAGCTGAACATCGGGCACTTTTTGATCGGCGAAGCGATTTTCAGCGGGCTTGAGGAAGCGACACGTATCATGCGCGCGGCAATGGATCGCGGCCGGGCCCGGACATCCAGGTCGGCATGATGATCCTCGGCATCGGTTCAGACATCACTGACGTACGCCGCATCGCTAAAGTCCTTGAGCGTCACGGCGACCGCTTCATCGACCGGGTGTTCACCCCGACTGAACGTGCAAAGGCGGAACGGCGGCGCAATCGAGTGGAGACCTACGCCAAACGATTTGCCGCCAAGGAAGCATGCGCGAAGGCGCTCGGAACGGGGTTGCGTGCGGGCGTATGGTGGCGGGATATGGGCGTGGTGAACCTGTCTTCAGGGCGTCCGACCATGGAACTTACCGGCGGAGCCAAGCGGCGTCTTGCCGCCATTACGCCGGCAGGATACGAGGCGCGAATTGATCTCACTATTACCGACGAAGGACCGACGGCTCAAGCTTTTGTGATCATTTCGGCGGTTGCGACGTCAGCGGCGTGACCGTTATCGGCCGCGCACCCGGCTCGCGCGGGTTTGATGAAAAATTCTTCACGTGCCAGCCCTGTCCATAACATCATGGCATCGTTAGCTAAATCCGATCGGGCTCGCCCGCGGCCAAATTTCGCGCGCAATTGCGTGGGTATGACTCAAAGGTTACAAGATCGCGGGGGCGAATGAACGATAAGCCGGAACCAAGGCCGATGAGCGTGCAAACCGGGACTAAACGGAAAGAAGGCGGATTCGCCGAGACCGTCCGCGTGATTTTTCATGCGCTGATTATCGCGCTTGTCATCCGCACTTTTCTCTTCCAGCCGTTCAATATCCCTTCCGGCTCGATGATCCCGACGCTGCTTGTCGGCGATTATCTTTTCGTTTCGAAATATTCTTACGGTTACACCCACTACTCGCTGCCGTTCTCGCCGCCGATCTTCTCCGGGCGCGTTTTCGGACAATCGGTGGATCGCGGCGACGTGGTCGTTTTCCGGCTGCCGAAGGATGATTCCACCGATTACATCAAGCGGGTGATCGGGTTGCCGGGCGACCGCATCCAGATGATCGACGGCGTCCTCAACATCAACGGCGAGCCGGTCAAGCGCGTGCGGATCGACGATTTTGTCACCGACGATGATGGCGCCGCGCAACGGGTCAAGCGTTACCGCGAGACCTTGCCGAATGGCGTGATCTACACCACGCTCGATCTCACCGACAACGGCTTCTACGATAACACGCAGGTTTATACCGTGCCGCCCGGTCATTATTTCATGATGGGCGACAACCGGGACAATTCAACCGATAGCCGCGTGCTCAGCGCGGTGGGTTACGTGCCCTACGAGAACATCGTGGGTAAGGCGCAGGTTATTTTCTTCTCGGTTAGGGACGGCGTCCATGCCTGGGAGTTCTGGCGCTGGCCGTGGACGGTGCGCTGGAACCGGTTGTTGACCCTGGTCCGATGAACCGCCGCAGCAACGACAAATCAGTCGCTGCACCGCAAGATTCTTCCCCCATTGAGGCCCTGCCGGCGGCAACCGACGCCGGCAAGCAGAAGGAGAAGCGCCGGCGGCGCGGGGCGAGCGCGCTCGAAGAGCGCATCGGCTACCGCTTCACCAACGCGGCCCTGCTCGACAGCGCATTAAGCCACATTTCGGCGCTCAAGGGGTCGCGCAATCGCGCCAGCAGCTATCAACGGCTCGAATTCCTCGGCGATCATGTGCTGGGCTTGGTCATTTCCGATATGCTGTTCCGCGCCTTTCCCAAGGCCGATGAAGGGGAGTTGTCGCGCCGGCTTGCGGACCTTGTACGCAAGGAAACCTGCACCGAGATCGCGCGCACCATCGAACTCGGGCCTGCCATCCGGCTTGGCGCTTCCGAAGCAAATGCCGGTGGGCGCACCAGGCCGGCTATTCTAGCTGACGTGTGCGAAGCCCTGATCGGCGCCGTCTATCTCGACGGCGACTTTGATGCCGCGGCCTCGCTGGTTGGGAAGCTGTGGGAAGCGCGCTTGCGCACCAAGGCGCCGCCGCTGCGCGATCCCAAAACGGTGCTGCAAGAGTGGGCGCAGGCGCGCGGCATGCCAACGCCGGTCTATCGCGAGATCGCCCGCTCCGGGCCGCACCACGATCCGGAATTTCGCGTCGCGGTGCAGCTTCCGCAGCTTGCGCCTGCCGAAGGCTCGGGACGGTCCAAGCGCGCTGCAGAGCAGGCCGCCGCTGCCGCGTTGATGGAGCGCGAAGGCTTTAAGTCTGAGCGCGTTGATGTCTGAGGCGACCCCGCAAGAAGCGGCGCCCGAGACCAGCCGCTGCGGGTTCGTCGCCGTTATCGGTGCGCCGAACGTCGGCAAATCCACCCTCGTCAACGCGCTGGTCGGCAGCAAGGTCTCGATTGTGACACCGAAGGTGCAGACGACGCGCGCGCTGATCCGCGGCATTGCCATTCAGGGGCAAGCGCAGCTGGTCCTTGTCGACACACCCGGAATCTTCGCGCCGCGGCGGCGGCTCGATCGTGCCATGGTCGACGGCGCCTGGGCCGGCACCCGCGACGCCGACCTGGTGGCTGTCGTCATCGACGCGAGTAGGGGCGTTGAGGACGAGGACGAAGCGATTGTCAAAGCGCTGGCCAAAGTGCCGGTCGCCAAGACCTTGGTGCTCAATAAGATCGACCTTGTCGCCAAGCCGAAATTGCTTGATTTGGCGCACGCGCTCAATGATCAAGCCGCATTCGCCGCGAGCTTCATGATTTCGGCGCGCTCAGCCGACGGCGTGGCGGAGTTGAAAAGCTTCCTTGCCGCCCATCTGCCGGCCGGCCCGTGGCTCTACCCGGCGGACCAGATTTCCGATGCCCCGATGCGCCAATTCGCGGCCGAGATCACGCGCGAAAAGCTTTATTTGCGACTGCACCAGGAGCTGCCGTATCGATCGACCGTCGAGACTGAGACCTGGAAGGAGCTAAAGGACGGCTCGGTGCGCATCGAGCAGATAATCTACGTGGAGCGGGAAAGTCAGCGCAAGATCGTGCTCGGGAAGGGCGGCCAGACCATCAAGGCGATCGGGGCGGCGGCGCGCACCGATATTGCCGCGGCCCTCGATCATCCAGTCCACCTTTTTCTTTTCGTCAAAGTACGCGAAGGCTGGGCCGACGACCCGGAGCGGTACCGCGAAATGGGACTGGAGTTTCCCAAGGGCTGAAGCCGGGCAGGGCTGCCTTGCAGCCGCGACATTGACCGTTTTGCGGTCAATGTCGCAGTGCGGTTGGTTTCGGTCACAGCCTAAGCCGAAGCTGGGTGACGCGCGGCCCACGCCATGGCAATGAGCGCCGCGCCGCCGAACAGCATGTTGATGCCGACAAGGAGGCCGAGCGCCCAGAACGCGGTTCCCGGGAGCCCGAGAAAAATGATGACGGCGAGGACGAGGTCGATAACGCCGCTGACCAGCATCCAGCCCCATTGGCCGGTGAGCTGATTGCGATGCTCGATGGCGTACATGATGGAGACAATGCCTTCGATGACGAAGAAGGCGATTAGCACCAGCGTTAGCGATATCGCTCCACTGAGCGGCCAGATCAGCAGCACGATGCCGGCGGCAATACCGATGATCGCAGAAATCAGCGACCACCAGAATCCGGGCGTATACCTCGCCCAGAACGTCGTGATCAGGCCGACGATGCCGCTGACCAGGAAGATCCAGCCGATAATGATGGTGAAGGCGACCGTCGCAATCGGCGGCAAGATGATGGCGGCGAGGCCGAGAATGACCAAAACGATTCCCTCAGCCAGAAACAGGCCCCAATGGGCATGAATTGCGCCCGCAAGCGCGCTGCCGAGGCGCTCGGCCCCTCGCTCGTTTATCGTCATAATGTGCCTCCTTGAATGCAGGCCGATTTTGGAAATGGCTAAGGCGATCGGTCTTGGATGCTTCCGAACCGCCGCCTTTTGCAATAAGTCCGTATAGACGCTTCGAAAGAGGTACGAAAATCAGTCGAATCGATAATGTTCCACAAAATTCCCCTTGTATAGAGCCCGAGCGTCACTACTTAACAACAAGCGACGTGGAGAGCCTTTGGTTTTCCGTCGCCCAAGCGGCCACGATACGGGTGACGCCGGATGTACGCGCACCTTCATTCGTGGCCGTTAGCGTTTTAAGCTCCGATCCGTCGCAAGACCGCGCGATCGATTCCTCGTTCTCCTGTCATAAGACTGTAATCGAGCGCGGTCATGAGACTGTAATAATCGCGCCAACGGGGGAGCGGCATGGCGGACACGCCCATAGATTTCGGCATTCTCGCTGGCGCCGGCGCGCCGGCGCGCGAGTACAAGGCCGGCGATGTTATTTTTCGCGAGGGCGACCCCGCGCAGGAATTGTTCGTCGTCAAAAGCGGCACGGTTGAAATCCGACTGGGCAACCGGGTTCTCGATACATTGTCCGAGCGGAGTATTTTCGGAGAAATGGCTCTGATCGATGCTAGCGCGCGTAGCGCAAGCGCGGTTGCCGCGACCGATGCCGCTGTTGTTCCGATCGGTGAGAAGCAGTTCCTGTTCTTGGTGAGCCGCACTCCTTATTTTGCGCTGAACGTCATGCGCGTCCTGGTGCGGCGTTTGCGGACCTCCAATTTGCTGGTCTGAAGCGAGCGAACTGAATTCACGCCGGGAGCTTACTGTGGCTGTTCGCCTTTGATCGGGGCTGTGTTGCGTAGCGCTGCGTTTTCGGATTCCAGCCGGACGATATTCTCGAACAGGCGCTTGCTGATCAGCTCTATAAAATAGAATCCAAATTTTGGATTTTGGAAATAAAGCTGGCGCAGCTGGCTGTAGGTGATTTCCAACAATTTGCCGGCCTCCATGCATTGTAGCGTTTGCGTGCGCGTCTTATCGGGCGACAGCATTGCGAGCTCACCAACCACCGCGCCCGGCGCGATATCGATGCCGCTCTCCAGAAGACGGCATCGGCCGGACGCAACGAAGAACATGCGATCCGCCAGCTCGCCTTTGCGAAACAACAGGTCGCCGGGGTTCATCGCGTGCGATGAGGTAAATGGCTTGATCCAATCCATATTGAGGTCGCCGGCTGCGGCCTGCGCGACTTGGCGGCTCAATTGCAGCATTTGATGGAGGCGCATGATATTGAGCGGCAGCAGCAACAGGTGAAGCGCCAAGGGCGGGTAAGCGCCGGCCAAATATCCGTAGCCGATGAAGAGAAAATTGCTGGCAAGGCCAAGCGCGCGCAGCGGGATCATGGTCTTCATCCAGAACGTGGCGAAGACGAACACCGCTCCGACGTAACCGACCACATCCGCCTGGTTCATACCCGCAGCCTCCCTAAGGGTCGCTATTCCGCGTCAGGCCCTCAATCGCTCGATCAGCGCCATGGCGGCCGCAGGTGCGCGAATTTTACCCTCGTGAATAAAATAGACGAAGACGTTGCGCTCTGCGAGCTTTGCCGGCTCGGTTGCGGCGTCGATCCGGGGCAAATCCGTCGGGATTTTGCCCTCGGCCCACAGCCGCAAACGGCCGGTCCATGCGTCAATCTCCTTGGCCGGGTAGGCGGTGGGAACGGAGTCTTCGCCCTTCTGCAGGCGCGCATAGACGAAATCGCCGGTCACATCGGCGATTGAGGGGTAGGTCATATGGTCCGTGAACACGACCGGGATGCCGAACTGACGAAGAAGCGCGACGAACTCAGGCGTGCGGAAGCTGGAATGGCGGACTTCGACGACATGACGTACTCGCCGCCCGTCGGCCTTGGCCGGCAGCAATTCGAGGAACTTTCCGAAATCGGCGGCGTCGAATTTCTTGGTCGGCGCGAATTGCCACAGTATCGGGCCGAGCCGGTCCTTAAGTTCGAGCACACCTGAATTCAGAAAGCGGTTGATCGAGTCGCCGGCCTCGGCGAGTACGCGCCTGTTCGTGGTAAAGCGCGGGCCTTTGACCGAAAAGACAAAGCCGTCCGGAACGGTGCTTGCCCATTTGCGAAAACTTTCGGGCTTCTGCGAACCGTAGAAAGTCGAATTGATCTCAATCGATGTCAGATGGCTGCCGGCGTAGGCGAGCTCCTGTGCCTGCGGCAACCCCTTCGGGTAGAACACGCCCCGCCACGGCGCGAAATTCCAGCCGCCCACACCAGCGTAGATCTGACCGCTTTTAGCCGGCATCGCAGTCTCGGCCTCCGCGCGCCGCCACCGCGCTGACGGCCTCCCATTTCATCTCGTGCTGCAACAGCTTTGGGTGGCTGACAATCCCATGCCAGACGACCGCCTGAAAAGCTTCGGTGTGAGCAGTCACCATGGCGGGATTGATGGTCGGCACCACGACACAAGCATCGGCAACCTCGCGCGTGTAGCCGCCATCGCGCCCGACCACGCCGATCACTTTTGCGCCCACCGACTTCGCCAATTTGAGCCCCTCGACAATATTCGCCGACACATTCAGCTTTTCGCTGCCGCCGCCAACCGAGAAAACAAGAACCGCATCCTTGTCGCCGATGCGGCTGCCGCGCAGCCATTCGGCGAAGACCGTGGGCCAGCCATTATCATTGATGCGCGCGGTAAGCTCGGAGACGTTGTCGGTAGGTGCATAGGCTTCAATGCCGCAAATCTTGCGGAAGTCATTGACCGCGTGTCCCGCATTTGCGGCGCCGCCGCCGACGCCGAGAATGAACAGCCGGCCACCGCGGTCGCGCAGATCGATGAGCATGCCGATCATTCGCTCGATCGCGGATTGATCGATTGCGGCCGCCACCGCCGCCACCTCCTCGTAATATGTCTTGGTGTGGTCGCCGATCCCCATCGCGCCTTCACTCAAATATCGATCGGTCTCGGCCAGTCCGGCTGGCGTGCCGATCTCGTAGAATCGCCGGAAAACTTCATAGCCCGCGAGCATATCGCGAGCGGCTAGGCCCGAGTAGACCTCGGCCAGGTCGAGCGGCTGTTCGGCATTTTCGCCCGCCAGCGCGCCGGCGGTCAGGACGCCGAGGCCATAATCGATGTAGCGCATGTCGGAACGCCGTGCGCGCTTGTCGTAATAGATGATCCGCGCGCCGTCGTACACGACGTTGCTTGTGTCCCAGCGGCCCTCGTTGCGAAACACCGTCATCAGCGCCGGCAGCCCACGCCGCTGGAAAGCGAGTTCGATCGAGTGCAACGCCACGTCCAGATAACTGTCGCCGTAGAGGACAAAGAATGCCTCGCCGAGCAGGGGCAGGGCGTGCCTTAGCGCGCCAGCAGTGCCCAGAAGCCGGTCGCCGTCGAAACTATAAGCGACCTGCAAGCCGAAACTTGCGCCGTCGCCGACGAATTCTTTGATCTTTTCACCGAGATGCCCGACGCACAGCACCGCGCGTTCAACGCCTTCGCGCCGGAGCAAGTTCAATTGATGGACGATGAACGGCTTGCCGGCGACTTCAACCAGCGACTTCGGTGTCGCCTCGGTGAGCGGGCGCAATCGCGAGGCGGCGCCTCCAGCAAGAATAGCTATCGGCAACATTGTTATTGGGCGACGATCCTGGTGCCTTCAAAGTCAAATCGAAACCGCACCTCGGGCAATCCGGCTTCGCGCATGGCATGGCGCAGGCGGGTCTTGTCCTCGGCGTAGAAGATGAGAAAACCGCCGCCGCCGGCACCGATCAATTTACCGCCGATCGCGCCGTTGTCGAGAGCGATACCGTACCACCTGTCGATTTGGCTGTTTGATATGTTGTTGGAGCGCTTGCGCTTGTTCTCCCAATGCTCGTGCATCAGCTTGCCGAACCCGACCAGATCGCTCGATTCGAGCGCCGATTTGCTGCGAAGGCCGAGATCCTTAACGTAGTGCAGGTTGTCGATCATCGCCGTATCGCGACCCTTGGTGCGGTCGTCCTGATCCTTAAGCACTGCCGAAGCCGTCCTAGAGAACCCGGTAAAGAACAGCAACAAATTGTCCTCGAGCGCGTAGCGGGTCTCCTCGTCAATCGCCAGCGGCACGGCCTCCACCGCTCCGTCCTTGTGGAAGGTGAAGCAGGTTACGCCGCCGATGGCGGCGATGTACTGATCTTGCTTGCCAATAGGGTCACCGAGCTTGTCGATCTCGATATGGCAGGCCTGCTCGGCGAGTTCACTCGGATGGACGATGCTTCGAGCGTGGGCATGAAGCGCGCGCAACAATGCGGTGGTAAAGCTGCCGGATGAGCCAAGCCCGGTGCCGGAAGGAATGTCCGCAAGCGTCGTGATTTCAATTTGCGCCGGCCCCAGTTCGAACTCCTTCAGGCACTCCCGGATGATAGGATGATGTACGTCGTCGATTGCGTCAACGTGCTCGATCTTCGAATATTTGAGATAGATGCCGGGCGTGAACGGTCTGATGACAGTCACATAAACATATTTGTCGATTGCTGCCGCAATCAGGAATCCTTCGTGTTCCCGATAATACGATGCGAGATCGGTGCCGCCGCCGCCGAGCGTGATGCGAAGCGGGCTACGAACGATAATCATATCCGACGACCTCATAATCCGGTCTCGAAGCGTCATTGCGCCCGGGATCCAAGCTTCAGTTCCCTGAGCTTCCCGATCGCCTATCGTGCACCGCGACGTTGACCGAGCGATCGACGATGTACATCGGACGCCGTCGCACTTCGTCATAGATGCGCCCGATATATTCGCCGAGAACACCGACCGCCGCCAGCTGCACGCCGCCCATGAACAGCACCAGGATGGTGATGGTCGGAATGCCCATCGGATAAAATTCGGTGCCATGCCAAATCTTCAAAAATAGCATGACCAAAATCGCCACCGCGCTGAGTGCCGCAATGGCAAAGCCGGTCCACATCATCAGCCGCAGCGGAAAGGTGGAGAAGCAGAAAATTCCGTTGGCCTGGAGTGTAAAGGAACCGAAGTAACGATTGTATTTGCTGCTTCCGCCAACTCGGGCGTCACGATCGTAGAGGACTTCCGCTTGCGCGAAACCGACAAACGGCACCAGACCTTTTAGAAAAGCATGGGTCTCATTCAAACCCCGCAGCTCCTCGATCACGCGTCGGCTGATCAGCCGGAAATCGCCCGTGTTTCTGGGGATCGGTACTTCCGCGACCTTATTGATGAAGCTGTAACCGAGCCAAGCGATCATGCGCTTGATGACAGTCTCGCCTTCGCGGCTCGCGCGGCGCGCTGTTACGACATCGAAGCCTTCCTGGGCCTTGTGCCAAAGCGGTTCGATCACTTCAGGGGGGTCTTGCAAATCGACGTCGATAATTGCGCACCAGCGGCCGCGGCAATTGAGGATACCCGCCATCGTCGCCGCCGGTTGGCCGAAGCGCCGGCTGAACACCATGAGGCCGATGTTGGGATTTCGGCCGATTTCGTCGCGAACAACGAGCTCGGTTCGGTCCGGCGACGGATCGAGAGCGAAGATGATCTCGTAAGTGCCTAGGCGTTCGAGCACTGGAACCGTGCGCGCCAGGAACGGCCGAATGTTGCTCTCCTCCGCGTAAATTGGGACGATCACCGAAATCATTGGCGACTGGCTTCCCGAACTGACTTCGGTTCGATCAGACAAGTTTGAAACCGGCTGCTCGGGCATCGTCGTGAAACATTTTGACGGTCTTGAGCGAGTAAGCGTGAAGGTCGGTGCCCAACAACGACACCTTGGCGATCAGATCGGGCGTGGCGGTGATAATATGGCAGCCGCATTCCTGCGCCTGCACTACATTGAGCACCTCGCGCGGGCTTGCCCACAGGAGTTCGGCGTTCGGCACGGTTTTGAGAATGCCGGCTGCCTTGGTCATCATCGGTACGGGATCGACGCCGGTATCCGCGACACGGCCGGCAAACACCGACACAATGATACGCGCGCCGCGGGCGGCAGACGCGACGGTTTCGACCTGGTCGAGAGTGAGGACGGCGGTGACGTTAAGGGAAAAACCCTCGGCCGAGAGCTTACGGATCAGCGGCGCTGCCGAATCGGCGTTGGTGTTGGTGATGGGTATCTTGACGTAGGTATCACCGCCCCAGCTCGCGATTTCGCGCGCCTCGCGTTCCATGGTGTCGAAGTCATCGGCGATGACCTCGAACGAAATCGGCAAATCAGAAATCGCGGCGATCGCCTTGTTGGCAAATGTTTTGTAGTCCGAGATTCCCGCCTTGCGCATCAGGGTCGGATTTGTCGTGAAGCCGTTGACGAGACCGCGCCGATGCGCCTCGATCATCGCGGACAAGTCGGCGGTGTCTTGAAATAGCTTGATACGCACGTCCATTAAGACACCGGAATTTACTTGCCAATCTCGCACTATCTAAGAACTAACGGCCGCTCATGTTGATGGCGCCGCGGTGCTGCGTGTTTACGTAGTTTGTGCCCGATTTTCAACCCGCTTCGACGCAACCGCCGCTTCGCGCACGGCGCAGATGGCGTCGCAGGATCTTGCCATAGCGGGATTGCGTCGGGTGTTCTGGTGGTGCTACTCGCAATTCTAGTTTTACGTTGGAGCGCGCGCCAGCCAGCGGACGACCTAGCTGTGCCATAGCCAAGAGAAGGAAGTCAATTTGGTTACGTTTGGCGCGATCACTTTGCCAGAGCGACGCCGGAGCGCGATCGTCGCCGCCGCGATCGTTGCTCTCGTTGTGGTGCGCCTCGTATGCGCGGCGGTGATTCCGTTGAGCTTCGAGGAGTGCACCTATTGGGTTTACTCACAACATATCGGGGCCGGCTATTTCGACCAGCCGCCGATTGAGCCCATTCTCATTCGGCTTGGAACGACGCTATTCGGCAATACCGAATTCGGCGTCCGCGTAATAGGCGTGCTGCTGGCTCTGCCAGCCACTTGGGCGGTTTGGCGATCGGGCACGATCCTGTTCGGCGACACGGTCGGCGCCAGAGCGGCGCTGTACTTTAATTTGACGCTCGTCATGGCGGCAGGGTCGATCATCGCGACGCCCGACGGTCCGCTGGTAGCCGCGACCGCGTTCCTGCTGCTGACATTGGCCAAGCTCCTCACGACCGGGCGAGCCGAGTGGTGGCTCGCGATCGGCGTGGTTTTCGGGATCGGCATCCTGTCGAAATATACGATGTTTCTTTTTGCGGCCAGCATCCTGGTCTGGCTGTTATTGGTTCCGGAAATGCGCAAATGGCTGTTGACGCCATGGCCCTGGTTGAGCGGGTTGATCGCGCTCGCGATATTCTCGCCGACGCTTTGGTGGAATGCGGAGCACAGCTGGTCGTCGGCGCGCTTCCAGTTCGGCCGGATGGTCGTGCATGAATGGGACCCGCGCTACTTCTTTGAATACATTTTCGGGCAGATCGGCATGGCCACGCCCGCTATCTTCGTGCTCGGCGCCATGGGCTTAGCCGCGAGTTTTAGAGGCGAGGGCGGATCACTCGGTGGCCGGGTCCTCATCAACGCGATGGTCTGGCCGATCGTGATTTTTTTTGCTTGGCATTCGTTTCACGATCGTGTCCAAGGCAATTGGCCGGAGCCGATCTTTATAGCGTTCGTCATTGCCGCCGCCGTGGCGGTTGAAAGAGTCAAATGGGATGGCGGCTGGAGACGCCTCGAGTGGTGGTCGCAGCGCCTCGCAGTGCCGACGGGGCTCGGCATCGCGGCTGTCATCTATCTGCAGGCGGCGTTCGCTGTCGTTCCACTCGGCCAGGCCGATCCGACGGCGCGTGCGCTCGGCGCCGGCTGGAAGGAATTGGCGGCTAAATTAGATGATGTGCGCATGCAACTCGGGGCGCCAATCGTTCTAGGCACCGACCACGCGGTGACGGGTTGGCTGGCATTCTACCTTCCCTCCCATCCGCCGGTTGAGCAGATTAACGAACGCATACGCTATGCGAACGCTCCGGAGCCCGATCCGGCCCTGTTTCGCGGCCCGATCATGTTCGTTTGCTCCGGCGAGTGCGACGTCCAGATGTTACACAAACGCTTCACGACAGTGGACCACGTCGCCACCTTGGAACGGACACGGCGGGGCATTGCTATCCAGGAATACAGCGCCTACCGCGTTTCCGGCCCGATCGGGTCCCCACTGGACGCCCCTTAACGAGACTGGCTCCATTGACAGCACATCGCGGATGAAATGCCGCGTCGCGCGCGATTGTCGGGTGCAGAACGTCGAAGTCCGCGCTGGCCGGCAAGTGCGAGGCTCTTTGGTGTCGCGCATCCTCCGGCCTGCCGTTCGTCATCTCGCCGTCATGCTTCTCCGCGATAGTGTCGGCGTGTCGATCCCGGCGGCGTATTTTCGCCGAGACCGATTTTCGGCCACGATGAGCGGCGACGCCGGATGCACGCGCGCCGTTTCAATCGTGGTCGTCTTTGTATTTTGTCTGGTTTGAAGGGTCCGTCCTAAACCCGACGAAGTCGCGGCCCGGACGCTGAGCCGTGGTCTTTTTGCAAGCCGAATTACGAAGCAGAGGCCGGTATCCACTTCGTCATCAGCGCGGCAAGCTTCGCCATCATAGGCGCTGGTTCCACCGCGGTTCCGCGCGATATTCGCCACAAGCCGACGACCAGAGCTCCGGCAACCACGACGTATTGCACTGACAGAGCAACCGGCATGTGCACGCCGACGATCACGCTGATAAAACCTGCAAGGCGCACAATCGTGAGTGCCCCGATCATCCCAACCACCGCTAATGCGCGGCTCTGCCTTGTGGTCTGCGGCGGCCCCAGGAACATGTAGGCCAGAACCGCAAAGACGATCGGATACAACGGCGATGCCAGTCGGTCGTGCATATCGGCCCGATAGTCGCCTTCCTGTTGAGCGTCTGCCGGACTTAACAGGTCCCAAAAGAATTTTTCGTGGGCGGAATAGACGATATTCCGCGGACCGCCGGCCAAATTGGACAGATCAAAAGCATAGCGCTGGAAAGTCACGATACGCGGATCGGTCTGACCAGCCTCGACCGTTTGCACGCTACCGCTCTCCAACAGGAGAAAAGCGCCGGTGGCGTTCTTCACCACTTCGCCGCTTTGCGCGAGGATGGTACTGTGCTCCTTGGGATCGCGCCGATCGTCGATGAAAATACCGAGCAGGACGCCGTCCGGCTGCCGGCCGGCGATATGGAAGGTAACGCCGCCGCCGATCGGAGTGAAGCGGCCCGGCTGCGCGATGTGGGTGAGGATGTCGGTGCGTATCTCGGTGATCCGATTCCTCAGTTCCCGAAGCGCGAAGGGCGAGAG
>Ga0302325_10002433_pt1 | contig 45254 bp, 38 predicted proteins | sample Palsa_T0_2_FD_201948 | JGI IMG/M metagenome (GOLD analysis project Ga0302325, IMG submission 201948) | Peat permafrost microbial communities from Stordalen Mire near Abisko, Sweden - Palsa_T0_2 | ecosystem: Environmental > Terrestrial > Soil > Palsa > Peat permafrost | place: Sweden: Abisko... | reverse complement strand
GACGGCAAGACCTATGCCCTGGACGACACCATGTGCGTCATCGCCGACGACGGCGGCGTCGAGTCGCTCGCAGGCATCATGGGAGGCGAAGCTAGCGGCTGCTCGGATGCGACCGCCGATGTGTTGATCGAGTCCGCGCTGTGGGACGAGATCAACATCGCCCACACCGGCCGCCGGCTGAACATCAATTCCGACGCCCGCTACCGTTTCGAGCGCGGGGTCGACCCCGCCCTCATGATCCCCGGCCTCGAACTCGCGACCCGCATGGTGCTCGACCTCTGCGGCGGGACCGCGACGGAGATCACCGTGGCGGGCGCTGCGCCAATCCCTGAGCGGGCGATCGATTTCCCACTCGATGAGGTCAAGCGGCTCGCGGGCCTTTCATTGCCGGCCGCGGAGGTGGAGCGGGTGCTCGGCCGCCTCGGCTTCGCCACCGCCGGCGCCGGCCCGGTGATCCGCGTGAGCGTGCCGACCTGGCGTCCCGACGTGCACGGCAAGGCCGATATCGTCGAGGAGGTCGTGCGCATCGTCGGCGTCGACCGCGTGCCGATGACGCCGTTCGATCGCGGCGATTTAGCGCGCAAGCCCGTGCTCACGCCGCTGCAGGTGCGCACCCGCAAGGCGAGGCGCGCGCTCGGCGTGCGCGGCCTTGTCGAGGCCGTCACCTGGTCGTTCATCTCCCATCCGGCGGCCGCCCTGTTCGGCGGCGGCAAGCCGGAGCTGGTGCTGGCGAACCCGATCGCGGCCGAGCTCTCCGACATGCGGCCGAGCCTCGTTCCCGGCCTCGTCGCCGCCGCGCAGAAGAATGCCGATCGCGGCTATCCCGACGTGGCGCTGTTCGAGGTCGGCCAGATCTTCCTCGGCGACCGGCCGCAGGACCAGGTCACCGCGGCGGGCGCGGTGCGGCGCCGCCTCGCCAAGGCGTCCGGATCGGGGCGGCACTGGGCGAGCGGCGGCCGCGGCGTCGATGCCTACGACGCCAAGGCCGATGCGCTGGCCGTGCTCGCCGCCGCGGGTGCGCCGATGCAGGCTTTGCAGGTCGTCCCGGGCGGGCCGTCCTGGCTGCATCCCGGCCGCAGCGGCACCATCCAGATCGGACCGCAGAACGTGCTCGGACATTTCGGCGAGCTGCATCCCAAGGCGCTGGAAGCACTCGGCGCCGATGGCCCCCTGGTCGCCTTCGAGGTCGTGCTGGAACGTATCCCGGAGGCCAAGGCGAAGGCGACCCGCGCCAAGGCGGCGCTGGAACTGTCGGCATTTCAGCCGGTCGAGCGCGACTTCGCCTTCATCGTCGACCGCACCGTGAAGGCCGCCGACATCGTGCGCGCCGCCCAGGGAGTGGACCGCAAGCTGATCACGGTGATTGCCGTGTTCGACGTCTATGAAGGCCCCGGCATCGATGCGGGCAAGAAATCGATCGCGATCGCGGTCGCCCTGCAGCCGCGTGAGAAGACCATGACCGACCAGGAGATCGACGCCGTCGCCGCCAGGATCGTGGCCGAGGTCGGCAAGCGCACCGGCGGCGTGCTGCGGGGGTAGAGCATGATCCCGAAAGGCTGCAAACCTTTCGGGCAAGACGGTGCTTGAATCCAACTCATTGATGACATTTTCAAATTCTGGCTCCAAACGATGGCGCGCCGAGGCCGCGCCAACACTTTTCGGCCTGTGTGAGACTCATCACAGAGGCTCGGGCCTGGAGCTTCCATAGTGCGGGTGTCGTCGAATTTCAGGAGACACCCATGCACAATTTGGCCCCGGCCTCCGATCGCAAGTCGAGCATCCAGCCGGGTGCGGCTACCTGCGCCACCCATGATGCGGCTCTCATCGAGCGCATCGCCAAGGGTGACCGCGACGCCATGCTGGTGCTGTTCACCGCTCACAATGTCCGCGTCTTCCGGTTCATCCTGCGCTTCATCGGCGACCGCGCGCTGGCGGAGGATCTGACCAGCGAAGTGTTCCTCGACGTGTGGCGGCAGGCCGGCCAGTTCGAAGGCCGCTCGACGGTCTCCACCTGGATGCTCGCTATGGCGCGCTACAAGGCGCTCGCCACGCGGCGGCGCCGCACCGAGGACCAGCTCGACGACGAGGTCGTGGAGGCGATCGAGGACGAAGCCGACAATCCCGAAGCCGCCGTCCAGAAGAAGGACCGCAGCGAAATCCTGCGCCGCTGCCTCGGTGAGCTCTCCCCCCAGCACCGGCAGATCGTCGACCTCGTCTACTACCACGAGAAGTCCGTCGAGGAAGCGGCGCTGATCCTCGCCATCCCGGAGAACACCGTGAAGACCCGCCTGTTCCATGCGCGCAAGCGGCTCTCGGCCCTGGCCAGCGAAGCCGGCCTCGACCGCACCTGCATCTGAAAAACCGGACGGACCCGTCCCCCTGCACCGCCGCCTGGATTCCGGGGTCGCGCGAAGAAAGACGCGCGCCCCGGAACCGCTATGCTGCGCCGATCTTCTACAGCCCGAACACGTAGACCATCGTCGCGTTGCCCTGCAGGCGCAGTTCGGGGTTGCGGGTCACCTGGCTCCTGGTGTTGCGGGGCGGGGCCGCGCCGGGGCCGCCGCAGCACAGGCCCGACGCGATGGCGATGTATTGCTTGCCGTTCACCGCATAGGTCATCGGCGGGGCGTTGAAGCCGGAGCCGACATTGATCCGCCACAGCTCGTCCAGGGTCTGGTCGTCATAGGCGAGGATGGTGCCGTCGATCATGGCGGTTACGACGATGCCGCCGCCGGTGACGAGGCCGTCGGGGCCGGCGGTGCCGCCCATGAATTTGCCCTTCACATGCGCGCCGACGTCCGGCGCGACACGGCTGCAGCCTTCGAAGGTCGGGATGTACAGGAGGCTGGTCTTGCGGCTGTAGGACGCCGGCCAGAAATTGGTGCCGCCGGCGATGGTCGGGCACACCTTGCGGGCCAGCTTGTCCTGATTGGCATTGGCGGGCTCGGCATAGAGCTGGAGGTCCTTGGCCGGATCATATTCGAGCGGCTTGCCGGTCTTGGGATCGATGCCCTTGGTCCAGTTGGCTTCCTTGACGTGCTGGGCGGCCTTGAGGAACTGCCCGTTGAGCCGGTCGAAGGTGTACTCGAAGCCGTTGCGTCCGGCATGGGACAGGATTTTGCGATCCTCGCCGTTCACCTTGGTATCGATGATGATGTGGCTGCCGGTCTCGTCATAGTCGCGGTTGTCGTTCGGCGTGTATTGGTGGAACCATCTGATCTTGCCGGTCGCCGCGTCGAAAGCGATCGCGCTCGAAGTGTAGAGATTGTCGCCGGGACGATAGGTGGAGTCGTAGGCGGGAACGGCGTTGCCGGAGCCCCAATAGGTGAGATTGGCGGCGGGATCATAAGCACCGGTGACGTAGAAGGCGCCGCCGCCGGTCTGCCATGCCCCGTGATTGTCCTTCCAGGTCTCGCTGCCGGGCTCGCCGGGAGCCGGGATCGAATAGGTCTTCCACTGGATGTTGCCGGTCCTGGGGTCGAGCGCGGCCACCCAGTTGCGCAAGCCGCGGTCGCCGCCGGAGCCGCCGATCACGATGGAATTCTCCAGCGCGAGCGGCGCGGCGGTGAGTTCGAGGTCGGCTTGGTCGAGCAGGCTCTTGTCCCACACGATCGCGCCGGTCTCCTTGTCGGTCGCGATCACCCGCCCGGCATAGCCGGTGACGGAGATCACGAGATTTTGCCACAGCGCGACGCCGCGGTTGCGGTCCTGCTTCTCCAGCTTGGGGTCCATCTTCCACACAAACCTGCCGGCAGCGCCCGAGCGCACGTCGATCTTGGAAACGATGCCCCAGCTGTCGACCACGTACATGAATCCGTCCTCGACCAGCGGGGTCGCTTCGAGGCTTTCATTGGTGGAGGTGCCGCCGAGCCCGACGGCGAACACAAGCCGCAGGTTCTTGACGTTGCCCTTGTTGATGGCGTCGAGTGCGGAGAATCGCTGCGACGTGTAGTCGTGATGGTTCATGAGCCAGTTCTGCGGCTCCGGATTGAGGAGACGCTCATAGGTCAGGTCCGCGGCGGGCGCGGGCGCGGCGCCCGCGGCCACCGCCGCATAGCCGAAAGCGGCCATTGTCAGACGCTTTCCGTACAGACCGGGTCTTCCGAGCGGAGCGGTTTTACGTTTCATGTTTTCCTCCCTGTGGGCTCGCCCCGTGCACCCATCCGCCGCTGTGCGCGCCACGGTCGGGAATGCCGGTCTTCGGCGAAACGGCGAACGCCGGAGCATGCCCCGGACGCGGCTGCGAGGTCGAGTCCCTGTTGTCGGCAGGTTGCCGGAAGCGGGTTCGTCCAGCGCGCACGACGCAGTCGACGCAGGGCGCTCCGCCGGCCGCCGCCAACGCCGAGAAATTACTGAAAATTAATGCTAATCTCGCCCATCGCTTGATTTAAGCGCGCCCCCCTTCATAACCGTGATGCGCGCTGTTCCCGCAAAGATTCGGCTCCGCGGTGGACGGCGGCCTTGATCATGGAGGTTTCCCGTGCGCCAGAGTGTTCGTTGCGTTGCGTTGGGTCTTCTGTCTGCCGTGGCGGTCGCAACCGCGACGCTGCCCGCCTCCGCCGGCCTGCTCGACGGCGGCTGGGGCTGCGGCTGCGGCGGACCGGCCTATTACGTGGTGCCGGATTACATCGCGCCGGCTTACGTCGAGCCCGTGCCCGCCCTGATCTATCCGCAGGTCCAGGTCGTCGTGGGACCGCCCCTCGTCTACGCCCCGCCCTACGCCTACGGGCCGCCCCGGCCCTGGCGCCACTACTACGGGCCGCACCGGTATTACTGAGACCGGACGGCACGCGGCGGGCTGGAGCAAGCCCGCCCTGCGGCTCCACAGTCGGGCGGCGCAATCCGCCCATGCAGGGGGTGATCTGGACGAAACCACCCCCCGTATCCAGATAAGCGGCTCAGAGAAGAGGGCCGCCATGTCCATCCGACCAATCAAGCGCATCGTCAAATCCACGCCCACCATGGAAGGCGCCGGGGTGAAGCTTCACCGCGCCTTCGGCTTCGGCGACACCGGCGATTTCGACCCGTTCCTGCTGCTCGACGACTTCCGCAACGACCGCCCCGAGGACTATCGCGCCGGCTTTCCCTGGCACCCGCACCGCGGCATCGAGACCATCACCTATGTGCTGTCCGGCACGGTCGAGCACGCCGACAGCCTGGGCAACAAGGGCAGGCTCGGCGCCGGCGACGTGCAATGGATGACCGCGGGCAGCGGCATCCTGCACCAGGAAATGCCGCACGGCGACCCGCGCGGACGCATGCACGGCTTTCAACTGTGGGCGAACCTGCCGGCCTCCCTCAAGATGACCGCGCCGCGCTACCAGGACATTCCCGCCATCGAGATTCCCGACGTGGTCGACGACGACGGCACCCGGGTGCGGGTGATCTGCGGCGAGTTCTGGGGCAAGCGCGGCCCGGTGGACGGGACCGCGGCCGAACCGCGCTATCTCGACATCTCCGTTCCGCCCGGCAAGCGCAAGACCTTGCCGGTGGAGATCGGCCGGCACGCCTTCGCCTATGTGTTCGAAGGCTCCGGCAGCTTCTCCGGCGCATCGAAACCGTTCGGCGTGCTGACCGAGAAGGAAACCGCCGCCGGCGATACCTTGGTGCGCGAGCGCACCGGCAACCGCTCCCTGGTGCTGTTCGACAGCGGCGACGAGGTCTCGGTCGAAGCCGGCGACGAAGGCATCCGGTTTCTCCTGGTCTCGGGCAAGCCCATCGAGGAGCCGGTCGCCTGGTATGGCCCGATCGTGATGAACACCAAGGCCGAGCTGCAGCAGGCGGTCGCCGAGCTCAACAACGGCACCTTCATCAAGCACGGGTGAACTTGCGCCAACCCGCCTTCCTGTGACATGCGGGCCCATGTGCGCGAACCGGCCCCGTGGTAGCTTTCCGCGCGGAGCCGGGCGCGAGTGACGCCAGGAACACGGGAGGTTCATGATGCTCATTCGTCTCGCGGCCGCGGCGATCTGCGCCGGGCTGGCGTTCATGGCCGCGGCCTCCCCGTCCGCGGCGCAGACCTGGCCGACGCGAAACGTCCGGTTCATCGTGCCGCTGGGCCCGGGCAGCGGGGTCGACATCGCGGCACGGCTGTTCGCCGAGAGGCTGTCGACGCGCTGGGGCAAGCCGGTGGTGGTGGAGAACCGTCCCGGTGGCGACGGCATCGTCGGGATCAGCGCCTTCGTCGGCGCCCATGACGATCACACCCTGCTGTTCACGCCGTCCTCCACCTTCGTCGCGCATCCCTTCCTCCACGACAAGCTGCCCTATGACGCCGCCGATCTGGCGCCGATCGCGCGGGTTTCGAACACGGTCGTGGCCATCGTGGTGCCGTCCGCCATGAAGGTCGGATCGCTGGCGGAACTGTTCGCCCAGGCCCGCGAGCGCAGCGGCAAGCTCAACTGGGCGACCGCGACCGGCATCAGCGATTTCCTGTTCGAATCGTTCCTCAAGAACGCCAACCTGGACATGTCCAAGGTGCCCTATCGCGACACCGTGCAGGCCTCCACCGACCTCGCCGAGGGACGCATCCAGTTTTATTGGGGCGCGCTCGCCATCGTGCGGCCGCAGATCGAGGCCGGCAAGGCGAAGCTTATTGCCGTCAGCAACAGCGCGCGGGCTCCCGACGAGCCGGACATTCCCACCGTAACCGAGGCCGGCTATCCGGCACTGGCATTCGACGGCCTCGCCGGCCTGTTCGGGCCGCGAGATCTCGCCGCCGATATCCGCGAGCGCATCGCCGCCGACGTCGAGGCGGTCGCCGCCGACCCCTTCATCGTCGCGCGCCTGGTTTCCACCGGCCAGATCGTCAACCCCGGAGGCCCGGCGGAATTCGCCGCCTCGATCGAGCAGCAGCGCGCGCCCGTCGCGGCGATCGCAAAGGAGATGGGGATCAAGCCGGCGACGCGGTCGCAGTAGGCGGGGCGACAGCGCGTCATTCCGGGGCGCGCGCTTGCGCGAACCCGGAATCCAGTCGACGGTGCGGTCGGTGAGGTGGTCTGGATTCCGGGTTCGCCGCTGACGCGGCGCCCCGGAATGACGGTGCAAATGTCCTGAACGAACAACCCTACCGCGTCGGCACCGGCTTCTCGCCGCGATAATCGTAGAAGCCGCGCTTGGTCTTGCGGCCGAGCCAGCCGGCCTCGACGTATTTCACCAGGAGCGGGCACGGGCGGTACTTGGAGTCCGCCAGCCCCTCATGGAGCACCTGCATCACCGAGAGACAGGTGTCGAGGCCGATGAAGTCGGCGAGCTCGAGCGGGCCCATGGGATGGTGGGCGCCGAGCTTCATGGCAGTATCGATGGCATCGACCGAGCCGACGCCTTCGTAGAGCGTGTAGATCGCCTCGTTGATCATCGGCAGCAGGATGCGGTTGACGATGAAGGCGGGGAAATCCTCGGCCACCGCGATCTTCTTGCCGAGCTTGGTGATGAAGGCCTTGGTGGTCTCGTAGGTGGCGTCGTCGGTGGCGATGCCGCGGATCACCTCGACGAGCTCCATCACCGGCACCGGGTTCATGAAGTGGACGCCGATGAAGCGTTCCGGCCGGTCGGTGGAGGCGGCGAGCCGGGTGATCGAGATCGACGAGGTGTTGGTGCCGATGATCGCGCTCTCCTTGAGCACCGGGCAGAGCGCGGCGAGGATCTTGCGTTTGACCTCTTCCTTCTCGATCGCCGTCTCGACGACGAAATCGCAGTCCGCCAGCCCATCGATGGCCGGCGCCGGCGCGATGCGCCCGAGCGCGGCCTGGCGCTCGCCTTCGCTGATGGCGTTCTTCGACACCTGGCGCGCCATGTTGCCGTTGATGGTGGCGATGCCGGCCTTGACTCGCTCCTCCGACACGTCGTTGAGCGCGACGTGGAAGCCCGCAAGCGCGCACACATGGGCAATGCCGCTGCCCATCTGACCGGCGCCGATGACGCCTACCCGGTGAATGTTCATGTCCGTCCGCTGGCCTTTCGAGCCATCCCGCAAAATGCGCCGAGGCGAAGTTCTACTGCGAAGCGTATCGCGTCACCACCGCCCAGGGCGCCATTTGTCAGAGCCCCATGAAACCGCACGGGCACTCTCGTTTCGATCTAGCGCACGATCTTGTCCGAAAAGACCGCTACCTTTCGCCATTCTGCCGTTAACGTTTACAGCCGTCCCCTTCAGCGGCCGAGCTTGCCGAGTTCGTCGGCGAGTTCCGGGAGTGCCTTGAAGAGATCGGCCACCAGGCCGTAATCGGCGACCTGGAAGATCGGCGCTTCCTCGTCCTTGTTGATCGCCACGATGACCTTGGAATCCTTCATGCCGGCGAGATGCTGGATCGCGCCGGAGATGCCGACCGCGACATAGAGCTCGGGCGCCACCACCTTGCCGGTCTGCCCGACCTGCCAGTCGTTGGGTGCATAACCGGCATCGACGGCGGCGCGCGAGGCGCCGACCGCTGCGCCGAGCTTGTCGGCCACCGGCTCGATGTACTTGGCGAAGTTCTCCCGCGACGCCATGGCGCGGCCGCCGGAGATGATGATGCGCGCCGAGGTCAGCTCGGGCCGGTCGGTCTTCGACAGCTCCTCGCCGACGAAGCTGGAAAGGCCGGGGTCGGCGGCAGGCGTCACCGCCTCGATCGCGGCCGCGCCGCCGTCGCCGGCCGCCTGGAAGGTCGAGGTGCGCACCGTGATCACCTTCTTGGCGTCCTTGGAGCGCACGGTCTGCACCGCATTCCCGGCATAGATCAAGCGCTCGAAGGTGTCGGGCGCGATCACCTTGACGATCTCGGAGACCTGCATCACGTCGAGCAGCGCCGCGACCCTGGGCATGAAGTTCTTCGCGTTGGCGGTGGCCGGCGCCATGATGGTCTCGTAGCCCGGCGCCAGCGCGACGATCAGCGCCGCCATCGGCTCGGCGAGCATGTGCGCGTAGGGCGCGCCGTCGGCGATGAGCACCTTGGCGACCCCGGCGAGCTTGGCTGCGGCCTCGGCGGCGGGACGGCAATCCTTGCCGGCGACGAGCACATGGACCTCGGAGCCGATCGCGGTCGCCGCGGTCAGCGTCTTGGCGGTCGTGTCCTTGAGGCTCTTGTTGTCGTGCTCGGCAACGAGGAGGGTCGCCATCTCACAGGATTCCTGCTTCGTTTTTGAGCTTGCCGACCAACTCGGCCACCGAGCCGACCTTGGCGCCGGCCTTGCGCACCGGCGGCTCGGTGGTCTTGAGCACTTCGAGGCGCGGCGCGGTGTCGACCCCGTAATCGGCCGGCGTCTTGTCCGCGATCGGCTTCTTCTTCGCCTTCATGATGTTGGGCAGCGAGGCATAGCGCGGCTCGTTGAGCCGCAGGTCGGTGGTGACGATCGCCGGGGTCTTGAGCCGAACCGTCTGCAGGCCGCCATCGACCTCGCGGGTGACCGCGATGGCGTCGCCGTCGATCGCGAGCTTGGACGCGAAGGTGCCCTGCGGCCAGCCGAGCAGGGCCGCCAGCATCTGGCCGGTCTGGTTGCAGTCGTCGTCGATCGCCTGCTTGCCGAGGATGACGAGCCCCGGCTGCTCCGCATCGACCACACCCTTGAGGATCTTGGCCACCGCCAGGGGCTCGACGATGCCGTCGGCCTTGACCAGGATGCCGCGGTCGGCCCCCATGGCGAGCGCGGTGCGGATCGTCTCGGCAGCCTGGGCGGTACCGATCGAGACCGCCACGATCTCGGTCGCCTTGCCTGCTTCCTTGAGACGGATCGCCTCCTCGACGGCGATTTCGTCGAATGGATTCATCGACATCTTTACGTTGGCGAGCTCGACGCCGGAGCCGTCGGTCTTGACCCTGATCTTGACGTTGTAGTCGACCACCCGCTTGACGGGCACCAAAACCTTCATTCTGGTCTCTCCAGGAGGCGGCGCGCAAACTATGACCCGCGCCGGGGCGTGTCAACGAGATTGCCGCATTGCAGCATGAATCACCGGCAGCGTCACCGGTCGCGCCAGGCAAGTTTCGGTGGGCCGGCCAACGGCGGGCTGCACGCGCCTTCCCCGCGGGGCGTCGGAAAACCACGCATCAAGCACCGCTGCAACGGCGCGCAGCGACGTTACGTCACTTTCCTGCAGCTCCTTGAATGGTCGCGGCTAGTGTCCTGTCTCCGACGATTGAATCCCATTGCTGTCATCGCCCGGCTTGACCGGGCGATCCACTAACCACGAGACTGCAATTTGGGCACGGCATGGGTTCCACCGATTCCACAGGGGGGGTACTGGATGCCCCGCTTTCGTGGGGATGACACCGAAACCGTATGAACCGTCAGAGTCAAAACACCAGACGAACTGCCAACTTGTCAGCGCGGGTCGCACGGGACTTCTCGGCCGTCAGCGCGGTGCCACGATTCGAGTCGAGCTACCTTTGGCGCGCGACGCGAGTACGCCTGCGCAAGATCGATCCAAACGGCCATCGCCGAGTTTTCCGTCGCGTCGAACGACCAGTTGCGTCTGCGCTTTTACAGCAACACAGACCGCTGCCATTCCAATCATCATATGATTGAAACTTCGGCAAGATTCGCCGCTGCCGAGTATCGGCGCCGTGCTCAAGAATTGCGAAATGTTGCAGAAACATCACAGGAAAATGCCTCACGATGATGTATGCATTTTTATGACGACTATTTCTGATGAGGGGGATTCTTTATGAAAAAGCTGATGCTCGCAGGTGCGATGGCCTTCGCGATGGTTGGTATCGCGCAAGCTGCGGATATGCCGCTCAAGGCGCCGCCGCCGGCGCCCGTCTACAGCTGGACGGGATGGTATCTCGGCGTCAACTTCGGAGACTCCTGGAGTTCCGATAGCTCCACGACCTACTCGGGGAGCCCGGCATTGGCCCCTTTCTTCACTTTCGGCATTTTGCCGACGACGTTGGGCACCAACCCTCATGGCTTGTTCGGAGGCCTCCAGACCGGCTATAATTGGCAGCTCTCGTCGGCCTGGGTAATTGGCGCCGAGACCGACATCCAATTCAGCCGTTATCAGTCGAGCGCGTCTGTGACGCCTGTCACCGGCTTATTTCCGCCGGTCACCTCGCAGGCTATCCAGCAAAGCACTTGGTTCGGCACCCTGCGTGCGCGCCTGGGCTTTCTGGTAACACCGACAGTGCTCCTTTACGGGACTGGCGGCCTCGCCTACGGTCAAGCGGACACGAGCTTCAATTCGGAATTTTCGGGCACGTCATGCGGCCCGTTCACCTGCATCACAGGCGACTCATCTTCCATCAAGACCGGTTGGGCTGGCGGCGGTGGCGTGGAGTGGATGTTGGCCCCACATTGGACTTTGCGAGCGGAGTACCTGTACCTTGATCTCGGCTCGAATACGGTGACTGCCGCGAACCCCTTCGCACCGGCCTTTGCCCTCACCGCCTCTTCCACGTTCAAGGAGAGCATCGCGCGCGCCGCCATCAACTTCGGGTTCTGACCAGCCGACCTTGCAATCCCGAAAATCAGGGAACCGGGTGCAACTCGCCCGGTTCCTTTTTTCATGCCCCGGTCAGCAGTTAATGGCTATAAATTTCAAGATCGCCAAGGCGCTCCGCCTTTCCATCCCGGAGAGCATCTTGGCCGCCGCCGACAAGGTGATCGCATAAGGGTCCCTGACACGCCGCCGGCAGAAACGGGAGTGCTCCTTCATACCTGCACAAATCCAGATTTTCCCAAGTGCTGCGATCCGCAGTAGGCGACCGCAGTGGGTTCAAGACCCGCCCCCAGCGCTCGGGATGTCTCCTTTCGCCGGGTGCGGACATGATCCGCAAGGGGCGTGTCCGTTGGTCAGGCCGTTCCATTCTGCCCAGGGGTTGCGCTACCGATTGCGGCCCGGCACCCACAGCACGTCGCCGCTGCCCTTGGCATTCACGAAGCGGCTGGCCACGAACAGGAAATCCGACAGCCGGTTGACGTACTTGACGGCCGTCGCCGAGACCGCCTCGCTGGGCGTGTCGGCGAGTTCGACCATCATCCGCTCGGCGCGGCGGCAGACGGTGCGGGCGAGGTGGAGATACGCCGCCGCCGCAGTGCCGCCCGGCAGCACGAACGAGCGCAGCGGCGCGAGGTCCGCATTGAGCCGGTCGATCTCGGCCTCGAGCCGGGTGACCTGGGCCTCGGTGACGGTGAGCCGCTCGCCGCCGGGACCGCGGCCCTTGGCGGTTTCCGGCGTGCACAGGTCGGCGCCGAGGTCGAACAGGTCGTTCTGGATGCGGCCGAGCATGGCGTCGATCTCGGCATCGGCGGCGGTCGCGAGCCGCGCCAGGCCGATCGCGGCATTGACCTCGTCGACGGTGCCGTAAGAGGCGATGCGCAGATCGTATTTCTTGCGCCGCTCCCCGGTGCCGAGCGCGGTAGTGCCGTCATCGCCGGTGCGGGTGTAGATGCGATTGAGAACGACCATGCGTACGCGACCTCGATGCGACCTGGGTGGAATGCGCTCCACGGTCTTTGATTCTGAGCATGATCTCGTCCGAAAAGTCTGCAACTCTTCGGGATCAGCTCTACCGGTGCATGGCCCAGACCGTCAGCATGATAATGACGATGGCGATGAATTGCAGCACCACCCGCCACCGCATCAGCGTCTGCGACAGGCTGGGAGAGCCGCCGCGCAGCATGTTGTAGAGGCCGAGGCACAGCACGACGGCCACGGCACCGATCGCCACCGGAACGATGTAGTTTGCAAGCACATTCGCCATTGGAACCCTTTAGCATTCGCAGCATCGGGCCGCCATGGATGTCGAGCCGGGTCGGGCAGCAAAAATGCCCATGGCGGCAATGTTCGGCACACAAGACGATTCGAGACGGAGATCGCATTGCCTGAGGACAGTTTGCCGCAACCCTCCCACGCCGGGCGCATCGTCGTGCTCGGCGCCGCCGGGCAATTGGGCCGCGCCGCCGCCGACGCTTTTCGTGTCGCCGGGTGGCAGGTCGCGAGCCTGGTGCGGGGACGCGCGTCGGCCGATGTGGCGCCGGGCACCGAACTGATCGAGGTCGACGCCCGCGACACCGAAGCGGTGATCGAGGCGGCGCGCGGCGCCGATGTCGTTCTCAACGCGCTCAACGCGCCCTATACGCATTGGTCGGCGGTCGCGCTGCCATTGGCCGATGCGGCGATCGCGGCGGCGCGCGACAACGGCGCGACGCTGGTGTTTCCGGGCAACCTCTACATCTACGGCGCCGGCATTCCGGCCATCGTCGACGAGACGGCGCCGATCCGTCCGACCTCGCGCAAGGGCGGGATCCGCGCCGAAATCGAGGCGCGCATGCGCGCCGCGGCAGACCAGGGCGTGCGCGTCATCATCCTGCGCAGCGGCGACTTTTTCGGCGGCCCCGGCATCGGCTCGTATTTCGACCGCATCCTGGTCCGCGAGGTCGCCGGGGGCCGTCTCACCTATCCGGGGCCGCTCGACGTGGTGCACGAATGGGCCTATGTGCCCGACCTCTGCGACGCGATGCGGCGTCTCGTCGAGGCACGCGCCGTGCTCGCGCCGTTTGCGCAATTCGGGTTTCCCGGCCACGCCGTGACCGGCCGCGCCCTGGCCGGTGCGATCGCGCGGGCATGCGGGCGCGGCTTCAAGGTGAACGGCATGCCGTGGACCCTGTTGCGCATGCTCGGCGTCGTGGTGCCGATCTTCCGCGAGCTTTCCGAGGTTTCCTATCTGTGGTCGACGCCGCACGCCATCGACGGCACCCGGCTGGCGGCGGTGATCGGCGATATCCCGCATACGCCGCTCGAAAGCGCCGTCACGGCGGCGCTGCTGGAACTCGGCATCAGGCGCCGGCCGAGGGGCAAGCGGTGAAATTCCGTCATTCTGGGGCGCGCTTCGCGCGAACCCGGAATCCAAGCGAGCGTGCGCGTGGGTGAGATCGTTCCTGTTTCGGCGCGGAGCCTGTCATCGGGCCGGCCGCAGGCCGGACCGTTGGCACCGCCCCGGAATGACGCAGCAAATGGCTCGCTAACCCGCCAGATGCTTCTCGATTTCGTAGACGGGCTGTTTCGTGAAGTCCTTGTCGACCTCGGCGATGATGCGGGCCTTGACGTCCTTATGGATCGCTTGGCGCAGATCGGCCAGCGTGCGCGGCGGCGCGGCGATCACGACCGCTTTGACGTGACGCTCCCGCACCAGTTTCTCGAGCGCTTCCGCCACCACGCGGGCGAAATGGTGCTGCTCCAGTTCGTGCCAATCGGTCTGCTCGACCGCGCTGCGGCCATGCCCGACGCTGGAATAGCTGCGGCCCGGCCTGTCGGTGCCCTGCTCACGGGTCGGCGGGTTGTCGTCGACGAAGACGCGTTCGGTCTTGAGATTGGGAAATTTCTCGTCGCCTTCGTTGCGCAGGAACAGCGCCTTGCACCCGTCGCCGACGAACACGATGGCGTCGTGGGGAATATGGATTTTGGTCATGAGCCCTCGGGTTTCGCGATTTTCCAAAAAATCGCAGGATCGACCATACCAAGGCGCCGCCGGACTCGCCTCCCGGCAGGGCCCCCTGGTTGATCATCAAACCGGAAACGCCGGGGCCGGCCTTGATGTTCCTCAATTATGATGAAGCAGACTCGTTTTTCCTCTGCGATCGCGGCGATAGCGCGCTGCTTATGCATATGTCTGCGATGTAATAGGCCGATCTCATGAAGACAATGTCGGTTCGATTGCCGGAAGCCCTGGTCGCCCAAATCGAAGCCGAGTCGCGCCGGCGTAAGCTGTCGAAATCAGACGTGGTGCGCGAGCGGCTGACGGGGGGAAAGAGGTCGCGTCGGCGACAGCCGGCATTGCTCGACGCCGTCACCGACATCATCGGCTCGGTTGATCGTCTGCCGCGCGATTTGAGCATGCGGACGAAAAAGTACCTGAATTCGACCGGCTACGGGGACGAGCGCATTCGTTGATGCCGAGCCTTCCCCTATCGCCTTGGAGCAGCCCGCACGCCGCCCGCCGGCTCAGTTGCGCCCGTCGAGCAGGCGGCGCGCGATGACCTGGGCCTGGATTTCGGCCGCGCCCTCGAAGATCGAGAGGATGCGCGCGTCGCACAGGATGCGCGAGATCTTGTATTCCAGCGCGAAGCCGTTGCCGCCGTGGATCTGCAAGGCATTGTCGGCAGCGGCCCAGGCGACCCGGGCGGCCAGGAGCTTCGCCATGCCGGCCTCGAGGTCGCAGCGCCGGCCCTTGTCCTTCTCCCGGGCGGCGTAATAGCTGATCTGGCGCGCGATCATGATCTCCGCCGCCATCATCGCTATCTTGTCGGCGACGCGGGGAAATTCGATCAATTTCTGGCCGAACTGCACGCGCTCGTTGGCATAGGCGATCGCCTGGTCCATCGCCGCCTGGGCGACGCCGACCGCGCGCGCCGCGGTCTGGATGCGGGCGGATTCGAAGGTCTGCATCAGCTGCTTGAAGCCCTGGCCCTCGGCGCCGCCGAGCAGGCCCTCGGCCTTGACCTCGAAGCCGTCGAAGGCGATCTCGTATTCCTTCATGCCGCGATAGCCGAGCACCTCGATCTCGGTGCCGGACATGCCGGGCGCCGGAAACGGTTCTTCGTCGCTGCCGCGCGGCTTTTCCGCCAGCAGCATGGAGAGGCCGCGATAGCCCGGCTCCTTCGGATTGGTGCGCACCAGGAGCGTCATCAGGTCGGCGCGCACCGGATGGGTGATCCAGGTCTTGTTGCCGTTGACCTTGTAGACATCGCCTTCGCGCTGGGCGCGGGTGCGCAGCGAGGCGAGGTCGGAGCCGGTATTGGGCTCGGTGAACACCGCCGTCGGCAGCACCTCGCCGGAGGCGAGCTTGGGCAGCCATCTGCGCTTCTGCTCGTCGGTGCCGCTGCCGAGGATCAGCTCGGCCGCGATCTCGTTGCGGGTGCCGATCGAGCCGACGCCGATATAGCCGCGCGACAGCTCCTCGGAGACGACGCACATGGATTCCTTGCCGAGGCCGAGGCCGCCATATTCCTCGGGGATGGTGAGGCCGAACACCCCGAGCTCGGCCATGTGGCCGATCACTTCGAGGGGAATGTAGCTGTTGGTGCGGTGCCATTCCTGGGCGTGCGGCACCACCTCGCTGACGGCGAATTTGCGCATCTCCTCGCGCATGGTGTCGAGGATGTCGTCGAGCCCGCAATCGCCCACCGTGGCGCCGCTGTGGTTCGCCATCAGCGCGATCAGGCGGGCGCGATTACCCACCGTGTTGCCGTTGGCAATGAGGTCCTCGACCCCACCGGTAAAGCGCGCCGCCACCGCCTTGGCATCGAGGCCGAGATCGGCGGGACGGACCAGCTCGCCCTGGCTCATCAGGATGCCGCCGGCCATCTGGGCCAGGAACTCCCCGGCGCCGATGCGCACCAGAAGCTCCTCGATCTCGCCGAATCGGCCCTGCGCGCTCATCCGCTCCGCATAACTCAGGAGCTGGCGTATCGCCTCGGCATAGGTGGCGAACCAGGCGAGGCCGTGGGTGGCGCGCTGCTCGCGCTCGACCAGCGCCGCGTCGGTGCGGCCGTTGACCGTGACCCGTTCGCGGACTTTATGGGTCGCGTCGCCGAGCAGCGCGTCCGCCGCGGCGCGGGCCTCCTGCAGCGAGCCCAGCAAATCCGATCCGGTCTCCATGACCGGCGCTGCGTGCGACATCGTTTCCTCCGCCCGTGAGGTGAAGCCGGGCGCCCGGATCGCCCATGGTGCAATGCAACATAATACCATTTCCTCCGTCCGCGCCAGCCTTTCCCCAGTCTCGCCGAATATAATTTCGCCACCGGAAGGTTCGCGCGTTATCAAGCGACCGGCCCGTTGCCGAATGAGCCGACCCTGTCCAAGCAAGCAAGGAGTGCCCATTGCGCGTGATCGCCCTGTGGTACCGCATCGCCGGCGATGCCTTCATCGCGCTCGGGCGCGACGATGGCTGGGCGATCGCCAGCCACATCGCGCTGTCGACGCTGATGTCGCTGTTTCCCTTTCTCATCTTCGTGACGGCGCTGACCGGTTTCCTGTTCGGCACCGAGGAACTCGCCGATCAGGTCGCCGGCCTGCTGCTCGAGGCATGGCCCAAGGAGGTGGCGGGGCCGATCGCGAGCCAGATCGCGAACGTGCTCACCACCGCCCATAGCGGGCCGCTGACCTTCGGCGTGGTGCTGGCGATCTATTTCTCCTCCAACGGCATCGAGAGCCTGCGCATCGGTCTCAACCGCGCCTATGACGAGATCGAGATGCGGCCGTGGTGGCTGCTGCGGCTGGAGTCGATCGGCTATGTGCTGGTCGGCGCCGCCGGGCTGATCGCGTTGTCCTTCCTGGTCGTGCTGGCGCCCCTGATCTTTCACACCGCGCTGCGCTACGCACCGTGGCTCGCCGGCTTGGAGGCGGTGTTCACCTTCGCCCGGTTCGGCATCGCGACCGTGGTGCTCGTGATCTCGCTGGTGCTGGTGCACAAATGGCTGCCCTACGGCCGCCGCCGGCTCGCCGACATCGCGCCGGGCATCATCGTGACGCTCGCCGGCTGGATCGTCCTCGGCGTCGCGTTCGGACGCTATCTCGCGCAGTTCTCCAGTTCCTATGTCACGACCTATGCGGGGCTCGCCTCCGCCATGATCGCGCTGGTGTTCCTGTACTGGACCGCGGGGATATTCATCTACGGCGGCGAATTCAACCAAGCCATCCGCAAGGCGCGGGCACGCCGCAAGGAGAAGGCGGCGCCAGGTGCGTAGGGGCGCGCGATGTGATAGGCTGACGCAATGCCAAAGCGGGTGAAGAAAATCGTCAAAGCCAAGAAGGGCACCAAGGCCAAGGGGACCGCCAAAGCGAAGACCTTGACACTGGGCCTGGTCGGTTTTGCCAAGATCAGTGCTGTCGAGGGCATCATGCTCCGCGCCTCGACGAAGAAGATGTTCGCCGACTTCGATCGCCGGGGGTTGAGCCCGGCCGAGCGGCGGCGCGAGATCTTCGAGAAGCACGCCAAGAAGGCTTGACGCGCGGGTGTACGACGCGGTTTCGGACTCGTATTGCTATCCGGGGACGATAGTTCTCAAGAACCGGGCGAACCTGCGCACCCAATCAGACTTGGATTTCTTTGAGGGAGAAGCGACCGCGCAACGCTTCGCCGAGCCCTTGCCATCCGGAAAATTCGACAGCCGTCACCTGCGCGCCATTCACCGGCACCTGTTCCGGGACGTGTACACCTGGGCCGGGGCATTGCGGACGGTGCGGATTTGGAAGGGCGGAAGTTCCTTCTGCTACCCCGAGAATCTCGACCGCGAAATGGGGCGGCTCTTTGCCGATCTGGCGAAGCAACAGAATCTCTCCGGATTGGACGCGGATGCCTTCGCCGACAAGGCGGCACGCTTTCTTGCGGAGTTGAACGCCATACATCCGTTCCGCGAAGGCAACGGCCGGACGCAGCTGTCGTTTATGACGTCGCTCGCCGAACAGGCCGGACATCCGTTCGCGCTGGAGCGAATCGATCCCAAGGCGATGCTCGAAGCGACCATCACCAGCTTTGGTGGGAGCGAAAAGCCGCTGGCCACATTGATCCGCGGGCTGATCCCGTAGCTGGCTGGCGCGTGGGCTGCGCGGGACCGGGCTCTAGCCGTCGCCCCGAGCCGCCATGGCGACTCGCCCCATGCCTCTCACGCCCCGCCCGCCGCCTCCACCACGTCCTCGAAATTGCGCAGGCCGGCGCGCGGCGCGTTGACCAGCACCGCCATGTTGCCGGGCTTGTGCTGGTTCTTCCACATCATCTGGTGGGCGAGCGGGATGTTCTCCCAGGGAAACACCTCGCTGGTGCAGGGATCGATGCGGCGGTCGAGCACGAACTGGTTGGCCTGGCTCGCCTGCTTGAGATGGGCGAAATGAGAGCCCTGGATGCGCTTCTGGCGCATCCATACGTAGCGCGCGTCGAAAGTGAGATTGTAGCCGGTGGTGCCGGCGCAGAACACCACCATGCCGCCGCGCTTGACCACGATACACGACACCGGAAAGGTCTGCTCGCCCGGATGCTCGAACACGATGTCGACGTCGCGCTTGCCGGTGATGTCCCAGATCGCCTTGCCGAATTTGCGCGCCTCCTTCACCCAGGCGTCGTATTCGGGGGTGTTGACCGTCGGCATCTGGCCCCAGCAGGCGAAGTCCTTGCGGTTGACGACGCCTTTGGCACCGTGGTCGAGCACGTATTGCCGCTTGGTCTCGTCGGAAATGACGCCGATGGCGTTGGCGCCGGACGCCGCCGCGAGCTGCACGCCGAACACGCCGAGACCGCCGGAGGCGCCCCATACCAGCACGTAGTCGCCCGGCTTGAGGGTGTGCGGCGGATGGCCGAACAGCATGCGGTAGGCGGTGGCGAGCGTGAGCGTGTAGGACGCCGCCTCCTCCCAGGTGAGATGCTTCGGCTTGGTCATGAGCTGGCGCGACTGCACGCGGCAAAACTGGGCGAACGAGCCGTCCGGCGTCTCGTAGCCCCAGATGCGCTGGGACGGCGACAGCATCGGGTCGCCGCCATTGCAATCCTCGTCGTCGCCGTCGTCCTGGTTGCAATGGACGATGACCTCGTCGCCGACCTTCCAGCGCTTCACCTTGTCGCCGATCGCCCAGACGATGCCGGAGGCATCGGAACCGGCGATGTGGTAGGGATTCTTGTGGCCGTCGAGGGGGGAGATCGGGATGCCGAGGCCGGCCCACACGCCGTTGTAATTGACGCCGCCCGCCATCACGTGGACGAGGACCTCGTCCTCGCCGATGCTCCAGGTCGGCACCACTTCGAGCTGCATCGACGTCAGCGGCGGCCCGTGGCGTTCCTTGCGGATCACCCAGGCATGCATCTTCGCCGGCACATGGCCGAGCGGCGGAATCTCGCCGATCCCATAGAGGTCCTTGAGAATCGGCGCGGATTTCAACTCGACGACTGCCGGCATGCACAACCTCCGGGCCTGGTGGTCTGACCCCAACACTTGGATCCCAAATGTTGGGACAGGCCAGCCCACCAACTTATTGAAGAATTGGGCGACCTATCCAAACAAATTGAAACCAACTTTTTGGGTCGCACCATGGGCGGTCACTTCCAAGCAAGCATTATGCCTCAGTTTATGCTGCACTGCAATAAAGCACGGACGCCTTAAAGGTTCCGAAACGGCGGCGCGGCAATGCGCGCGTGACTGCCGGCGCACCGGCTCGGGATGTCACCGTGGCCGCCCACGTCTCGTTAACGGCTTGCCTGTACTGTGCCGGCGGCATTGGCATCAATCTACAGTGAAGCAATGAGATGAGCGACCCACAGGCTAGCGCGATAGCTTACAGCATTGTCGTACCGATCTATAACGAAGAGGCCGTCGTCCCCCTGCTTTTGCACAAGTTGGACGCACTTCTCGACCGCCTTGACGACACTGCCGAAGTGATCATCGTCGACGACGGCAGCAAAGACACCGGGCCGATAGTGCTCGCTGCCAAATGTCGGAGCGATCCCCGGTATCGTTTGATCCGCTTGTCGCGCAATTTCGGACATCAGATCGCTATTTCGGCCGGCCTCGATGCTGCGCGGGGGCAGGCAGTGGTCGTGATGGATGCCGATCTTCAGGATCCGCCTGAACTCGTGGAAGAGATGATCGCGCGCTGGCGCGACGGGTTCCAAATCGTTTATGCGAAGCGCAGCCGCCGTGACGGCGAGACGGCCTTTAAGCGAATAACCGCAAACCTTTTCTACGGTTTGCTGGCGCGCTTCTCCTCGGTCGCGATCCCCACTGAGGTTGGTGATTTTCGCTTGGTCGACCGGGTGGCGCTCGACGCGTTCCGCGCTATGCCGGAGCAGGATCGCTTTGTGCGCGGCATGTTCGCGTGGCTAGGTTTCCGGCAGACCTTTGTTGAATTCGAGCGGCCATCCCGTGCCGCGGGTGAGACTAAGTATCCGCTCTGGAAGATGGTGCGGCTTGCGGTCGCCGGCCTTATCGGGTTTTCCGACGCACCGCTGTGGCTCGCCATCTGGATGGGAGTGATGGTCTCGAGCCTCGGCTTGGCCTACGGCCTTTATGTCATCGCCGCCTGGGCTGCCGGAACTCATCTCGTTGCGGGTTGGGCGTCTACCATCGTCGTTGTCACGCTGCTCTGCGGCATGAACATGTTGCTGACGGGTATTGTCGGCCTTTATGTAGCGCGGATTCACGCCGAGGTGAAACGCCGGCCCCTTTACGTTGTCGCCGAGCTCATCGGGTTCAACTCGCCGGAACAGCCTGGAACCGATGCCGCTGACGGAAGGTCAGTACTTCCTGCGAAGGAACAGCGAGCCCCGGTTCTGCTCAAGGCGCGGCACTCCACATGACAGCGATCTTCGATAATTGTGCGCCGCGCTATTCCAAAGAGGTGCAATCCTCAATTAATTTTTCCGGACTGCGCCACGATTTTTTCCTTGAGGCGAAGGCTGAACTCCTCGCGCGCACCTTGAGAAACCATTTTGGCGCCAGGAAGCCTTCTGTTGCGCTCGATATCGGGTGTGGCGTCGGCCTGCTGCACTCCCGTCTTGCGCCGCTGTTCGACAGGGTCGTGGCGGTGGATACGTCGTTTGTCAGCATCGAGCAGGCGAAGCGCCTAAACCCAAGCGTAGAATATTCCGTAGTAGATCAATCGCTTCCTTTCGATGCTGGGACGTTTGACGTAACATTGACCGTGTGCGTTTTGCATCATGTTTCGCCCAAACTCTGGCCGGCATTCATGGCGGAAATGCACCGGGTCACCCGTCGAGACGGTTTGATCTGTATCATCGAACACAATCCGCTCAATCCATTGACCCGGTTGGCCGTAAGTCGATGCAGCTTCGATGCGGATGCCGTCCTGCTACGCGCCACCAAGACTACGGCCTTACTCAAAGGCGCCGGCGCATCCGATATAAACACGGAATTCTTCTTGACGCTGCCCACTCGTCGCAGATTCGCGGTACCTGTTGAAAGGCTTCTCCGACGTTTGCCCCTGGGCGCCCAATATCTCGTCAGCGCGAAGGCGTGACGCGGTGTTCGTTGTCGCTCTCGCGGCGACCCGCACGGCGCTGCATCGCTAGGTTGTGCTTTGGCAGAAAGACATTTCTTCAGATTGAGGCTTGGGCGCATGAACCACATCGAAATCGCGTCTCCGGCTAAGAGGAGCTTTTCGGCCAAAGCCGCGGCGTCGATGACTTGGCTTCTTCCCGCCGCGGTCGTACTTGCCGCAATGGTGTTGCGTCTTAACACCCTGGAGAATGCGGACGTTTCCTGGCTCTTGACGGTGGCCGAAAAGCTCGTCGACGGCCGCCGCGATTTCATCGAAGTCAATCCGCCCGGTGCGATCTTTGCCTACATTCCGGCCGTGTGGCTTGCTCGGATTGTCGGCATCACGCCTGAAGCGGCCTGCAACCTGCTGGTATTTCTCCTCGCAGCCGTTTCACTCGGATTGGTTTCGCTTCTTCTCGATCCAAGATACGTGGCTCTGCGCAAAACGCCCGTCGTAACCACGGGCGTTGTCGCGATCCTTCTCGTCTTGCCGACGTATGCCTTCAGCGAACGAGAGCACCTCTGTGTGTTGCTCATTTTACCCTGGGCCGTCGCCCTCGCCACCCGGCTGGGAGGACGCACGCCCGATCGGCAGCTACTGGTGGCGGCTGGCATCGCTTGTGGCCTATGCGTAATGATCAAGCCGCATTTTATTTTGAACGTTGTCGTCCTGTCGGGCATCCTCGCTTGGCGCACCCGCTCATTTCGAATGCTTTTCACGCTGGAGAATTGCGCGGCGGCCTTATTGCTGGTGCTTTATGCGACGATCCTCTGGACGGAGTTCCGCGAGTTCTTCGTACAAACTCTGCCGTTAGTGGCAAAGGTCTATGTACCCAATCGGCTGGACCTTGCGACGATGCTTTTTGCGCCTGCCAGCATCTTGTGGGCGTCCACCATAGCGATGACGGCGGCAACAAGAGCGCTCCGCCGATGTGACGCCCTCACGGGTGTCCTGCTGACGATGTCCGGCGTGAGCTATTTGTGTTTCCTCCTACAAGGGAAGGGGTGGCCCTATCACAGCTATCCCGCCATCAGTTTTGCCTTGCTCACATTGGTGATTCAACTAGGCCGCGACACTGAAGGCTTCGCGTCCGGTGCCGGACGCGAGCGCGCGTTGAATGTTCTATTCACTCTGGGGATCTTCTACGCTGGTATGGTTTGGTTCAGCGTGCAATATCCCCGTGACACGATCGCGATCGTAGAGACGATCGACAAAATTGCGCCGAGGCCCGGAATTGGAATGATCGGTGGCGACATGTCGGTCGGATTTCCGATCACGCGTCTGGTCCACGGCAATTGGACGCAGAGAGCGGTGACTCGCTGGATGGCCAGTAGCGCGCATCGATTGCGGTCGCAGCCGGGCACGGAGCCGGAAGTTGCCGCCGCCATGGAGCGTTACGAAAACTTGGATCGCTCCATGCTGCGCGACGACATTCGTTCAAACCCGCCACAGATTCTTCTGATAGAGGCTAAGCCCGAGGACCCATTCGATTGGGGCGCTTGGGCGCGCGCCGACCCGCAGCTTGCTTCTGAGCTCAATGCTTATGAGTTCGTCAAGCAGATCGACGATGTCCAGATCTGGCACCGCCGCTGACCTCGTACCCACTTTTCTTGGAACATGAGTCGCGATTTAGTTGCTGCAACACCTGGTTCTTCGAGGGTCGCCGTATCATCAGCTTTGATTCCGGGTACTACGCTCGCCACTGGCGGTTGACGGACCTGTCAGACTGTGCGCGAAGCTGCTTGCGAATTTGCAGCAGCTCGGCATTAGCAGGACGGTGCCACAGTGTTTCGCATGCCGGTGTTGAAGACATGTCGTGTTCGAGGCGGCTGCATCGCCGCCAGTGTCGCCCAGGTGGCTCAGACCATGCTGCGATGCGCAAAACCGCTACGGCGTAGCTGACATTCGCACCAAAATACCTTATCGTTTCGTCGCTGCAGCGCAACATAAGCGGCGGGGCAGCAGCGCCCGGTCCGCCCCGGGGAGGACTTGACCTATGGAATTGCTGGTATTTCTCGTGGTCGGCGCGATCGCCGGCTGGCTCGCCGGGCTGATCGTCAGAGGTTTTGGCTTCGGTCTGATCGGCAACATCGTGGTCGGCATCGTCGGCGCCCTGGTCGCGGGATATCTGTTTCCGCGCCTGGGCATCGGGCTGCCGGCCGGACTGATCGGCGAGATTTTCAGCGCCGCGATCGGCGCCGTGATCGTTCTCGTGATCATCGGATTGATCAGACGGGTATGACTTGAAACGATAGCGTTCTAGCGGCCGGAGAAACGGAACGGAGAGGTATGCGCGACAAGCCCTGGATCATCCGCACCTATGCCGGGCATTCGACGGCGAAAGACTCCAACGAGTTGTACCGGAAAAATCTGGCGAAAGGCCAGACCGGTCTTTCGGTCGCCTTCGACCTCCCGACCCAGACCGGCTACGACGCCGATCATCCCCTCGCCTCGGGCGAAGTGGGCAAGGTCGGCGTCTCGATCGGCCATCTCGGTGACATGCGGGCGCTGTTCGACCAGATCCCGCTCGCCGCCATGAACACCTCGATGACCATCAACGCCACCGCCGCCTGGCTGATGGCGCTCTACATCGCGGTGGCGGACGAGCAGGGCGCGCCGCGCAAGGACCTGCAGGGCACCACCCAGAACGACATCATCAAGGAATATCTCTCTCGCGGCACCTACGTGTTTCCGCCGGGGCCTTCGATGCGGCTGACCAAGGATCTCATCCTGTTCACGACCAGGGAGCTGCCGCACTGGAATCCGATGAACGTGTGCTCCTATCACCTGCAGGAGGCCGGCGCGACGCCGGTGCAGGAACTCGCCTATGCGCTCGCCACCGCGATCGCCGTGCTCGACGCGGTGAAGGAAGCAGGCGACGTCGACGAGAAAAAGTTCGGCGAGGTGGTCGGCCGCATCTCGTTCTTCGTCAATGCGGGGCTGCGCTTCATCACCGAGATGTGCAAGCTGCGCGCCCTCTCCGAGATGTGGGAGGATATCACCGCCAACCGCTACGGGGTTACCGACCCCAAGCAACGCCGGTTCCGCTACGGCGTGCAGGTGAACTCGCTCGGCCTCACCGAGCAGCAGCCGGAGAACAACGTTTACCGCATCCTCATCGAGATGCTGGCGGTGACGCTCGCCAAAGACACCCGCGCCCGCGCGGTGCAGCTTCCGGCCTGGAACGAGGCGCTCGGGCTGCCGCGGCCGTGGGACCAGCAATGGTCGCTCCGCATGCAGCAGATCCTCGCCTTCGAGACCGACCTGCTGGAATACGGCGACATCTTCGCCGGCTCGACCGAGATTGCAAAGAAAGTGGCTGCGCTCAAGCACGAGGCGCGCCAGGAACTCGATGCCATCCTCGGCATGGGCGGCGCCGTCGCCGCGGTCGAGAACAGCTACATGAAGTCCCAGCTGGTCGAGAGCAATGCCCGCCGGGTCGAGGCGATCGAGCGCGGCGAGCAGATCGTGGTCGGCGTCAACCGCTTCACCGAGACCGAGCCGTCTCCGCTCGCCGCCGGCGAAGGCTCGATCCTGACGGTGTCCCCGGAGGTCGAGGCCGAGCAGATCGCCAAGCTTCGCGAGTGGCGCGCCGCCCGCGACGCCAAGGCGGTGGATGCCGCGCTCGCGGAATTGCGGCGCGCGGCGCAGTCGAACCGCAACATCATGCCGGCCTCGATCGCCTGCGCCAAGGCCGGCGTCACCACCGGCGAATGGGGCGAGGTGCTGCGCCAGGGCTTCGGCGAATACCGCGCGCCGACCGGGGTGTCCCACGCCGCGCGCAACGACTGCCAGGGCATCGACGATCTGCGCGCCGAGGTCGACCGCATGACCAAGAAGCTCGGGCGGCGGCCGAAGATCCTGGTCGGCAAGCCCGGCCTCGACGGCCACTCCAACGGCGCCGAGCAGGTCGCGGTGCGGGCGCGCGACGCCGGCATGGACGTCGTCTATGACGGCATCCGCCTCACGCCGGCGGAAATCGTCGACGCCGCTCGCGCGAAGGACGTGCATGTGGTGGGGCTGTCGATCCTGTCGGGCTCGCACATGGGGCTGGTCAAGGACGTGGTGGCGCGCCTGCGCGAGGCCGGCCTCGACGGCGTGCCGGTCGTGGTCGGCGGCATCATCCCGCCCGACGACGCCGCCGAACTCAAGGAATCCGGCGTCGCCGCCGTCTATACGCCGAAGGATTTCGAGCTCAACCAGGTGATGGGCGACGTGCTGCGGATCGTCGAGCGCAGCAAGGAGGCGGGGTGAGCGGTACGTAGCCGGATTCCGCTGGGCTCGACCTGGCTACATTTTCATGCGATCGGCAAGGGCAGTTACTTGGGGGCGCGCTTCGCCAGGATGCGCTGCAGCGTGCGGCGATGCATGTTGAGGCGCCGTGCCGTTTCCGACACGTTGCGGCCGCACAACTCGTAGATGCGCTGGATGTGCTCCCACCGCACGCGGTCGGCCGACATCGGATTGGCGGGCGGCTCCGCCTTGGTGCCGTCGAGGGCCAGCAAAGCGGCGGCGACGTCATCGGCATCGGCGGGCTTGGACATATAGTCGACGGCGCCGAGCTTCACCGCGGTGACGGCGGTGGCGATGTTGCCGTAGCCGGTCAGCACGATGCCGCGGGCGTCGGGCCGGCGCCGCTTGAGCGCGGAGATGACATCGAGCCCGCTGCCGTCGCCCAGGCGCATGTCGACGACGGCGTAGGCCGGCGCCGCCTTCTCCACCTGGTCTAGTCCGTCGGCAACCGATTCGGCGGTGGTGACGTTGAATCCGCGTCCTTCCATGGCGCGTGCCAAGCGCTGCAGGAACGATCGGTCGTCCTCGACAATGAGCAGAGAACGGTCACCGGGAATTGCGGAGGCTAATGCTTCGGACATGATTGACCATTCCTCGTTCAATGATCGACCGATGATCGACCTGAAGACACACCGTCGCTCCCATCAGCTTGATACGTAAGCAATTAGCGGTCTTCGGCAAGAGGCGGCGCCGCAACTTTCTCAACCGTAACATCTTGCTCTGCAACATCGATATGCTTCTGCCAGATGCGCGGGCGTTCGAATTCCTCCCGCTTCCAGTGTATCCTCACGATCGCGCCGCGCTGCGGGAAGGCCCGGTTTTCCAACGAAATTCTGGCGCCGGAGCGCTCCAGCAAGGTCTTGGCGATGAAGAAGCCGAGGCCGAGGCCCGGCATCTCCCGGCCGCGCATCCGCCGGCCCTGCTCGCTGGTGACATAGGGCTCCCCCATGCGGTCGATGATTTCCGGCGGGAAGCCCGAACCGTCGTCCGCCACGACGAGGCTTACCTTGTCGGCGTCCCACGAGGCCGCGACCTGGACCTGGTTGCGGGCGAAGTCGACGGCGTTTTCCAGGATATTGCCGAGACCATAGAGGATGGCGGGATTGCGCGCCCCGACCGGTTCGGCCGGGTCGTCCTTGGGGATTCCGACCTCGATCCCCACGCCCATGTCGCGAAGCGGCGCGATGACCTCCTCGATCAGGGCCGAGAGCTTCATCCGTTCGAACGGCTCCCCCGGCGCGGGCAGTTCGGTGAGCTTGCCGAGGATGACCCGGCAGCGCTGGGCCTGCTCGCGTAACAGGCGGATGTCCTCGGCATGGCGGGAGCCGGGCTCGATCTCGCGCTCCAGTTCGCGCGCGACCACGAGGATGGTCGAGAGCGGCGTGCCGAGCTCATGGGCGGCGGCGGCGGCGAGGCCGTCGAGCTGGGATAGATAGTGCTCGCGGGTCAGCACCAGCTCGGTGGCGACGAGGGCATCGGACAGCTGCCGGGATTCCTCGATGATCTGCCACGCATAGATGCTGATATAGCCGATCGCCAACAGCAGCGAGAGCCAGACTCCGATCATGTAGAGCGGCGGCAGCTCGAGCTGCTCTTCCTCCGGCCACGGCAGGGGGTAGTGGATGAACACGAGAATGGTGGCGCAGGCGATGGCGAGGCCGGCGAGCACCAGCGTCATGCGCGCCGGCAGCGCCGCCGCCGAAATCAGCACCGGACCGGCGAACAGGAACGAAAACGGGTTTTGCAGGCCGCCGGTCAGGAACAGCAGCACCGCGAGCTCGATGATGTCGAGCGCGAGCAGCCACGCCGCATGCTGGGGCTCCAGGCGCTGGTTCCATCGGAACCGCAGCCGCAGCACCACGTTCACGGCGCCGTAGGCCGCGATGACGGCGAGACAGGCCCAGAACGGCACCTCGAAATCGAATCCGTCATGGACCACCAGCACCGCCGCCGACTGTCCCAGCACCGCCAGCCAGCGCAGACGCACCAGCGTGTCGAGCCGCACGCTGCGCATGGAATGATGTTGTTGCTCGATGCTGAGGTCCGACATTCCGGTTGTTTTCCTGTGCGGATCGACAGGCCGCTGCGGAGCCCGATACCGCCGCTAAATCCTTGCTTCCTGGTCCGCTCCACGTACAAGAGCGGCGCTGGATCGTCCATATCGTGATTCATGACCGAAATCGAACCCGCCATCGCCGTCGAGAATCTCGCGAAATTCTATCGGCGCGGGATGGCCGTCGCCGGGATCAGCTTTGCCCTGCCGGCCGGCTCGATCACCGGGCTGCTCGGCGGTAACGGCGCCGGCAAGACCACGACCATCGCCATGATCATGGGGCTGGTGACGCCCACCGCGGGCACGGTGCGGGTGCTGGGGGCCGACATGCCGCGGCAGCGCTATCGCGTTCTTCACCGCATGAATTTCGAAAGCCCCTATGTCGAGATGCCGATGCGGCTCACGGTGCGCCAGAATCTCACCGTGTTCGGCCGGCTCTACGGGGTTCGCGATCTCGCCGGCCGCATCGCCGAGGTGGCGGACGATCTCGATCTCGTCGATCTGCTGGATCGACCGACCGGGAAGCTGTCGTCCGGCCAAAAGACGCGGGCGTCGCTCGCCAAGGCGCTGCTCAACCGGCCCGAGGTTCTGCTGCTGGATGAACCGACGGCGTCGCTCGACCCCGATACCGCCGATTGGGTGCGCGGCACCCTCGAACGCTACCGCTCCGCCAACGGCGCCACCCTTCTGCTCGCTTCCCACAACATGCTCGAGGTCGAGCGCCTGTGCGAGCGCGTCATCATCATGAAGAACGGCAAAATCGAGGACGACGGCACGCCGTCCGCGCTGCTCGCGCGCTACGGACGGCGGACCCTCGAGGAGGTGTTTCTCGATGTGGCGCGCGGCCGGATCGGAGAGGCCGCCCAGTGAGGAACCCGCCGGACCGCAATTACGGCATCTCCGGGCGCCGCATCGGCGCGATGATCGCGCGCTATTGGTACCTGCTGCGCTCGTCCTGGCCGCGGCTCCTGGAACTCGTCTACTGGCCGGCGGTGCAGATGCTGATGTGGGGCTTCCTCCAGCTTTATATCGGCGAGAATTCCGGTTTCTTCGCCCGCGCCGGCGGCGCCTTCATCGGCGCCGTGCTGCTGTGGGACATCCTGTTCCGGGGCCAGCTCGGCTTCTCGATGTCGTTCCTCGAGGAGATGTGGTCGCGCAATCTGCCTAATCTCATGATCAGCCCGCTCAAGCCGATCGAGTTCGTCATCGCGCTGATGGCAATGAGCCTCATTCGGCTCGCCATCGGCATGGTGCCGGTGTCGCTGCTCGCGATCGGCTTCTTCGGCTTCAACCTCTACGCGATGGGACTCGCCTTGGCGGCCTTCTTCGTCAACCTGATCCTGACCAGCTGGGCGGTCGGCATCTTCGTGTCCGGCATCGTCATGCGCAACGGGCTCGGGGCGGAGGGCTTTGCCTGGACCATCATGTTCCTGCTGCTGCCGCTGACCTGCGTCTACTATCCGGTCTCGGTCCTGCCCGGCTGGCTGCAGGTGGTCGCCTTGGCGCTGCCCCCGACTTATGTATTTGAGGGTATGCGCGCCCTGTTGATTGAGCATATATTCAGGGCGGACCTGATGTGGTGGGCGCTAGGACTGAATGCCCTTTGGTTCGGGGCTGGGGTGTTGGGCTTTCTGCTGTTGCTCGACGCGGCACGGCGTCACGGGGCACTGATGCAGACGGGGGAATGACCAAATGGGGAACGGATACCTATATTCATTATAGATTGTCATTCTGTCGGATCACCGGCGCCCTTCCATTGACGAGTTCGCGTCGGCTCCTCACCTTGCTGCGATGCAGCAATAGTCAAGGGATCGTTTGTCATGGCTATCGGCGAATTCGGCGGCGCACCAAAGCTGCCTGGGCTGCCTGGCGATGGCGGAATTTTGTTCGCGGCGCCGATGTACTGGTTCTATGAACTGAACCAGGCCGCACTCAATCCGTCCCGTGCCTTGGCCGACGCCACCAAGCTCCTGTTCAAGAACCCGCTCAATCCGCTGACGCCGACCACGTTCGGCAAGTCGGTGGCGGCGGCGTGCGAACTGTTCGAGCGCTCGACCCGGCGCTACAGCCGCCCCGAATGGAACATCACAAGCACGCTGGTGGGCGGCGAGCGGGTGCCCGTGCATATCGAGGCGGTATGGGAGCGCCCGTTCTGCCGGCTCCTGCATTTCGAACGGGAGTTCATGCACCAGCCGCATCGCCCGCAGCCGCGCCTGCTCGTCATCGCGCCGATGTCGGGGCATTACCCCACCTTGCTGCGCGGGACCGTCGAGGCGTTCCTGCCCAACCACGACGTCTACATCACCGAGTGGCAGGACGCCCGCATGGTGCCGCTCGCCGAAGGGCGGTTCGATCTCGACGACTATATCGACTACGTCATCTCGATCCTGAATTTCCTCGGCGGCGACGTTCACATCGTCGCGGTATGCCAGCCCTCGGTGCCGGTGCTCGCCGCGGTCGCGCGCATGGAAGCGGACGATAGTCCCTCGGTGCCGCGCTCGATGGTGCTGATGGGCGGTCCGATCGACACCCGCGTCAATCCGACCGCCGTGAACCAGCTCGCCAAATACCGCGGCATCGATTGGTTCCGACGCAACGTCATCACCAAGGTGCCGTTTCCCCATCCCGGCGTCATGCGCGACGTCTATCCCGGTTTCCTGCAGCTCAACGGCTTCGTCAGCATGAACATCGACCGCCACATCGATGCGCACCGCAAGCTGTTCCGACACCTCGTCGATGGCGACGGCGATTCCGCGCAGAAGCACCGCGAATTCTACGACGAGTACCTCGCCGTGATGGACTTGGCCGCCGAGTTCTATCTCCAGACCGTCGAGACCGTGTTCATCCGCCATGCCCTGCCGCAGGGGATCATGACTCACCGCGACGAGCCGGTCGATCCCGCGCAGATCCGGCGTGTCGCCTTGTTGACCGTCGAAGGCGAACACGACGACATCTCCGGCGTCGGCCAGACCGAGGCCGCGCATCGTCTGTGCGTCAATATCCCCGACGCGCACAAGGCGCACTGGCTGCAGCCCGGTGTCGGCCATTACGGCGTGTTCAACGGGTCGCGGTTCCGCTCCGAAATCGCACCGCGCATTGCCGACTTCGTGCTGTCCCACGATTTCCGTCATGCCAATGCCGGCAAGGCCCTCAAGGTGGTGAACGGCGATGCGTCCCGAAAAAAGGGCGCCAACGGCGCCGGAGTAAAGCGCATCTCCGAAGCTCCGCTGTCCTCTTGAATGCAGCTTTTGATTGTGCCGGGTCCGTTTGGGCAGCACTGTATAAGCAGTGATTCTCGGTTCATCGCCACAAGCCTAAGGAATTCGAGGCTTCGCGATTTTGCACTCATAAGGTCATGGAATTGCACAGCTATTTCCGATGCCGCGAGCGCGGCCTCCGATTCAATAAATTGAACCAAGATTCATCTCTTTGTGATACTATATATTGTAGCATAATGTTTCATCAGCCATGTATATTGTATCAACTTGGCTTCGCGAGAATGTTCCCTTGATCTTCCCGCGGATATGCCACTATCGAATCCGGTGATTTGCTCCGGATCATTTTCCAATGCCCTCGCGCGCACTGCTTTATCGTCGTCCCACCGAACCGCAAGCGATCGAAGTCGTTTGCGAAGATGCGGTGTTTCTCGTTCGCGTGCGCCGTCATCGCCAGGCGCGCCGCTATACGCTGCGCATCGTCGCGGTGACGCGCGAAGCGGTGCTCACGATGCCGCCGCGCGGCAGCTTGCGCGAGGCGCGCGAATTCGCCGAGAAGCACCGCGCCTGGATCGCCGCGCGCTTCGGCCGACTGCCGAAGGCCGCGCCGTTCACGCACGGATCGGAATTGCCGTTGCGCGGCGTCACCCATGCGATCGTGCACCGCCGCGGTGCGCGCGGCACGGTGTGGACCGAGAGCGGCAACCGCGGCGATCGCCTGCTGTGCGTCGCCGGCGAGACCGAGCACGTTTCGCGCCGCATCACCGATTATCTCAAGCGTCAGGCCAAGCGCGACCTCGAAGTCGCGGTCAAGCATTACGTCGAAAAGCTCGGCGTCACCTTCCGGCGCATCTCGATTCGCGATCAGGCGAGCCGCTGGGGCTCGTGCTCGACCACCGGCGTGCTGTCGTTCTCGTGGCGGCTGGTGCTGGCGCCGCGCTATGTGCTCGACTATCTCGCCGCCCACGAGATCGCCCATCTCGTCGAAATGAACCATTCGCCGCGGTTCTGGCGCGTGCTGCGCCGCATCTGCCCCGACATGGAGCGCGCCAAGGCCTGGCTCGACGTCCATGGCACCGATCTGCATCGCTACGGCCTCGAACCCGACGCTTCCGGCAAGAAAGCCAAGCGCGGTCCGGTGGGCGGCGCCGCCGCGTAATGCCGCCGGGCCTTCGCAGTCCTTCACCCCATCGCCCGTTTCCCGGCCGGCACTCCGCGGCGTCCGCGCCGCCTTCGATCGACTCCTGATGTTGCGTCCCGGCTCGTTCGCCCTGACCGTATTGCTGGCGCTGGTGACGGCCATCGGCCCACTGTCGATCGATCTCTATCTTCCGGCGATGCCGGAGATCGGCAAGTTGCTCGACGCCCCGGCGTCGCAGGTGCAGCTCACGATCTCGGTCTATCTGATCGGATTTGCCGGCGGCCAGATCGTGTACGGGCCGGTGTCGGACCGCTACGGGCGCAAGCCGGTCTTGATGACGGCGCTCGTCGTCTTTTGCCTGGCGACCCTCGCCTGTGCGGTCGCGCCGGGGATCGGGGCGCTGGTCGCCGCGCGGATGATCCAGGGGTTCGGCGCATCGGGTGCCATCGTGCTGGCGCGCGCGATCATCCGCGACCTCTATGAAGGTCCGCGTGCCGGCCGCGAATTGTCGATCATGGCCATGATCATGGGATTGGCGCCGATCATCGGCCCGCTGATCGGCGGCGCCTTGCAGACCGTGTTCGGGTGGCGCGCCGATTTCGTCTTCATTTTTGCGGCCGGCGGGGTGGCCGCCGCGCTGTCGTGGCGGCTGTTGCCGGAAACCCGCAAGGCGCCGGCCGCGCCGCTGTCGTTCGCGAATGTGCTGCTCGGTTACCGCCTGCTGCTCGCGCACGGCGGCTTCCTCGCCAACATCGCGCTGGCGGCGATCAGCTTCTGTGGGCTGTTCGCCTGGATTTCCGCGTCGCCATTCGTGTTGCAGGACCTTTACGGCCTGTCGGCGCTCTCCTTCGGCATGGCGTTCAGCCTCGCGGCGGTCGGATTCATGCTGGGGACGTCGCTTGCGGCGGCTATCGTCGTGCGCCTCGGACTCGATCGCACCATCGGCATCGGCGCAGTCGCGGTGGCCGCCGGCGGCCTCGCTTTGCTCGCAGCGGTGGGGTTCCTGCCGCGGGCGGGCTTGAGCCTCTCGGTGCCGGTCGCGGTCTATCTCGCCGGCATGGGCCTGATCATGCCGCAGGCCTTCGCGGCGGCGCTGCAGCCGTTTCCCCATCATGCCGGCGCGGCCTCCGCGCTCGGCGGCGTGGTCCAGCAATCGGCGGCCGCGATCATGGGCGCCGTGGTCGGGCACGCCTTGGGGACGACGGCGTGGCCGCTCGCGATCGCGGTGGCGGCTGCGGGATGCCTGACGCCGATGGTGTGGTATTTCACCCGCGGCGTCCGCGCGGCGCGCTGACTCAGCGCCCCGGAAACAGCCGGTTCATCAGCCAGCCGTCGATGGTCCCCTCGGCCGGCCGGACCGGCTCACCTGCCCGCCCGGGACCGGTGGCGGCGGCCGGCGGTGGCGCGGCCGAGACCCCAGGCGAGAACCCGGTCGAAGCAATCGCCGCGGGACTTGCAGCGCTCCCGGGAAGATCCGTCACCGAAATCCCCTGGTGCGCCGCCTTCATGAACCGGCTCCAGGCTTCGACCGGCAGGCCGCCGCCGGTCGCTTTCCTGGTCGGTGAGGAATCATCATTGCCGAACCACACGCCGGTGACGAGCTGGCTGGTGTAGCCGACGAACCAGGCGTCGCGGAAATCCTGGCTGGTGCCGGTCTTGCCGGCGGCCGGCCAGCCCGGCAGGTCCGCCTTGCGCGCGGTGCCCGAGGTCAGCGTCTCCCGCATCATCGCGTTCATCATCGCGACATAGTGCGGATCGACAACACGGCCGAGGGCCTGGGTGCTGCGCGCATAAAGCACTTTGCCGTGAGCGGTGCGGATCCGCTCGACGACGTGGGGCATGACGGCGTTCCCTCCATTGGCAAAGGGCGCGTAGGCGGATACCAGTTCGAGCACCGAAACCTCGGAGGTGCCGAGCGCGATCGAGGCATTGGGCTCGAGCTTCGACGCAATGCCGAGCCGGTGGGCGGTGCGCACCACCGCGGCGGGGCCGAATTCCAGCGTGAGCCGCACCGATACCGTGTTGAGCGACTTCGCCAGCGCCTGCGTCAGCGTCACCGGCCCGAAATACTCGTGGCCGTAGTTCTCCGGCCGCCAGCCCTTCAACTCGATCGGCCGGTCCTCGCGAACGGTGTCGGGCGTGAGCCCGTGCTCGAGCGCAGTGAGGTAGACGAACGGCTTGAACGCCGAACCGGGCTGGCGTTTCGCCGCCACCGCGCGGTTGAACTGCGTCTCCGCGTAGTTGCGCCCGCCCACCAGCGCCCGTACCGCGCCGTCCGGCGTCATCGCCACCAGCGCGCCCTGCTGCACGCCGAACTTCTCGCCCTTCTGGGATATCTCCTCGAGCAGCGCCTTTTCGGCCACGGACTGCAGCGACCCGTCGATGGTGGTGTCGACGATGATGTCCTCATCGACCCGCCCGACCAGCTCGTTGATCACGTCCATGACCCAATCGGCCACATAGTTCGAGGAGCCGCCGGCGCTGGGCTTGACGATCTTCGGCGGGGAAGCCATCGCCGCGGTGGCGACGTCCTCCTTGATGAGCCGGTCGTCGGCCATCGCGGCGAGTACGATCTGGGCGCGCCGCTCGGCGCCGTCGAAATTGCGCGTCGGCGCCAGGCGCGAAGGCGATTTGACGAGGCCGGCGAGCAGCGCCGCCTCGGCCACCGAGACGTTGCGGGCCGATTTGCCGAAATAGCGCTGCGCGGCGGCCTCGACCCCATAGGCGCCGGAGCCGAAATAGACCCGGTTGAGATAGAGCTCCAGAATCTCGTTCTTGGAGAATTTGTGCTCCACCCACACCGCCAGCACCACCTCCTGCAGCTTGCGCATGAGGTTGCGGTCCTGGGTCAGAAACAGGTTCTTGGCGAGTTGCTGGGTGATGGTCGAGCCGCCCTGGGAGATGCCGCGGTGGAGCAGGTTCGCCACCACGGCGCGGAAGAGGCCGACCGGATCGATGCCGTGATGGAACCGGAAACGCCGGTCCTCGATGGCGATGAAGGCATTGGGCAGGTGCGCCGGCATGTCCTTGAGCGGCAGCGCCGCGCCGCCCATTTCGCCGCGGGTCGCGAACAGGCGGGTGTCGAGGCTGTTGATCTGGACGCTCGGCGGGCGCTTCGGGATCTCCAGGGATTGGATCGGCGGCAGATGCATGCCGACCCACGTGAACACCCCGGCCACGCCGAGCACCGCCCAGATCGCCAGGACCGCGCCCCAATAGAGCAGGCGGGCGAGGCCGAACCGGCGGCGCTTGCCGCTGCGTCCGCCCGCGGCTTTCCTTTGCGGCGCCGGGACCCGCGGAGCCGGGGGAAATTCGAGCTTGGGTTCGACGCGCGCCTTTGCGGCAATCGGTTTGGCGGCGTTCGGTTTCGCGGAGTGTATTTTTGCGGACCGGGGCGCGCGCGCAGCATCGGATGCGGGTGCCGCGGAGCGGTCCTCCGGCGACAGCCGCACGTCCAGCGCCCCCGCGCCGCTCTTGAAAGAGGGCTCGCGACGCTTGCTCGCGCCTCGACCTGGTTTCGCCAATTTCCGCCCCGTCGGCGACCCTCGCGGGGTCATGCCCCCGACCACGCTAGCGGGGCCGGTTTAAGGGTGGGTTACCGGGGGCGGGTCTGGCGAATGGCTAACCGGATACAGCCGGGTCGTCCGACCTCACAGGCTCTTCTTCACCGGCTTGGTGTCGAGCCCGAACAGCCGCGCCGCGTTGGCGCCGAGGATGTTACGCTTGGCTGTTTCCCTGAGGAACGGCAGGTCGTAGATCACGCTCGGCAGGTCGAAGTCCCAATGCGGATAGTCCGACGACCACACCAGCTGGGTCTCGGCATTGATCATCTTGAAGGTCGCCTCCAGGATCGAGAGGTCCTGCGGCACCTCCATCGGCTGGGTCGAGTAATACATCTCGCGCATGTATTCGCTGGGGCGGCGCTTGAGCGAGGGGCAGTCCGAGGTGCGCATCATGTAGGAGTGGTCGAGCCGCTGCATCAGGCTGTAGGCCCAGGTCAGCCCGCTCTCGATCCACATCACCTTGAGCTTGGGGAAGCGCTCCGGCAGCCCGTTCACCACCCAGTTGGTCATGTGGATCATGTTGAACCACATGAAGCCCAGGGCATGCACGGCGATGAAGCGGTTCGCCATCGCCAAGGCCTGGTCGTTCCAGTTGTAGGCGGCGTGGAACGAGATCGGCTTGCCGATCTCTTCGAGCAGCGCATAGGTCTTGATGTAGGCATTGTCGTGCACCGGCTTGTAGCGCGGCGACGTCACCATGAAGCCGACCACACCCTTGCGGTCGCCGAATTCCTTGACGGTACGGTAGGCCGCCTCGGGGTCGTTGAAGGGCAGGTAGAGCATCGAGATGATGCGCGGCTCTTCGGCGAGGATGCGCTCGCACAGCCATCGGTTATAGGCCTGCGCCATCGCCACCTCGATCTCGACCTGGGGATGCAGGCCGAGGAACAGCATCGGGGTCGGGAACAGGCAGGCGTAGTCGACGCCCATGGCGTCCATCCACGCCCTGGTCATGGCGATGTCGCGGTGGGTGTCGGGTGATGTCTTTTCCAGCCTGCGCAGGTCGTGGCGGGTGATGCGGCCGCCGATGTCCTGGTAGCCGACCTGGCTGGACATCATCGAGGAGCGCCCGCCGCGCTTGGTCGATTCCATCGCCGCGCGCCGGATCACCGGGCTGTCGATGTAGGAAAACACCTCCTTGTAGGATTCGTTTTCGTAATGATGCGCGTCGACGTCGACGATGAGGAAGTCGTTGTAATTGCGCCGGCGCGCCTGCTCGGACGCGTGCTCGAGATATTTCGCTGTCGAATACTGATCGAAGCGGGGCGTGCGGACTTCGTTGCGCGGCATGTCCATGGGCGTTCCCCTTTAGAGCGCTATCCATTCAAGCCGAATTGCATGGCGCTCTATTTCTCTTTGATTTTGCGCATGATCTCGTCCGAGAAGTCTGCAACTTTTCGGGTTCATGCGCTAAGCCACGACGAAGATGTCTTCGCCGCGGCGGACCACGTCGTATCTGCGCAGCTTGAGCTTGCGGTCGCCGGCGCATTCGCCGGTCGTGATGTCGTATTCCCAGCCGTGCCAGGGGCACACGAAATGCACCTCGTCGCCGAAGCCCTGGCCGAGATAGGTGCGGTCGGGGCCGATCAGGTCGACCACCCGGTTGATCAGCAGCCCCTCGCAGGCGGGGCCGCCGGCATGCAGGCAATAATTGCTGTAGGCATGGAATGCGCCGTCCTTGAGGAACACGCCGATCTCGTGGCGGCCGGCCGACACGATCCGGCGGTCGCCGTCCGACATTTCCGCCGCCTTGGCGACGAACCATTCGGCCATGAAGGATTCCTCCCCGGTTCCGAGCCTACGGTCAGCCGCGGCGCTTTTCGCCGCTGTTGGAGCGCGCGGATGACGGCCCAGCCCGAGTTTTGCAGAACACCGCGGCCGCCGCAACAAGGGCGCGCCGGACAGATCACTGCGCCGCCACCCTGGAGGTGGGCCGGGCCTCTTGCTGCGGCGTGAACACCTGGATCAGGGCGCGCTTGATCGCGGCATTGCGGGTCGGCGTGGAAATCTTCGCGCCCATGAGGTCGGTGACGTAGAACACGTCGACGGCGCGCTCGCCGAAGGTAGCGACATGGGCCGACGCGATGTTGAGATTGAGCTTCGACAGCGTCGCGGTGAGCTCATAGAGCAGCCCGGGCCGGTCGAGGCCGCTGACCTCGACGACGGTATAGCGGTTCGACCACTGATTGTTGATGGTGACTTCGGGCTCGATCGCGAACGCCTTGATCCGTCCCTTGGGCGCGGCCCGCTTCGCCACCACGTCCGGCAGTCGCAAATCACCGCGCAACGCATTCTCTATCGCCGTGGCGATGCGGTCGGCGCGGCGTCCCTCGTCCTCGTCATGGGGGAACTCGCGGGTGATCGCGATGGTGTCGAGCGCCATCCCGTCGGTCGTGGTGTAGATCTGGGCGTCGACGATGTTGGCCCCCGTCACCGCGCAGGCGCCTGCGATCACCGACAACAGCCGCGGGTGGTCCGGAGTGAGCACCGTCACCACGGTCACCCCGCGCTCGGCGTCGAACCGCACATTGGTGGCGAGCGACTTGCCCTCCTGCTCGGCGGCGCGGACGAAATTCGCATGGGCGACCTTGTGGACGAGGTCGACCTTGAGCCAGTAGGCGGGGTAGTGGCGGGCGATGTAGCGGTCGACCTCCGCCGGCGGCCAGTCCTTCAGCTCGGCGCGGAATTCGGCCTGTGCGATCGCCACGCGCTTGGCGCGGTCCACCTCGGAGAATCCGCCGGTCAGACCGGGCTCGGTCTCGTAATAGAGGGCGCGCAGGAGCTGCGCCTTCCAGCCGTTCCACACCCCCGGCCCCACCGCGCGGATGTCGGCGGTGGTGAGGATGGTGAGGAGCTTCATGCGCTCCAGCGACTGCACGATGGAGCTGAAATTCTCGATGGTCTTGCGGTCGGACAGGTCGCGCGACTGGGCGATCGTCGACATCACCAGGTGGCGCTCGACCAGCCACGCCATGGTCTCGGTCTCCGCCGCCGAAAAGCCGAAGCGGGGCCCGAGATGGCGGGCGACCCGCGCCCCGGCGATCGAGTGGTCCTCGACCCGGCCTTTGGCGATGTCGTGGAGGAACAGCGCGAAATACAGGACTTCGCGGTGACTCGGCTGGATCTTGCGGATCAGGTCGTTGGCGAGCGCGTAGGCCGGATTGGTGCCGTTCTCGATTTCGGCCAGCACGCCGATGCAGCGCAGCAGATGCTCGTCCACGGTGTAGTGATGATACATGTTGAACTGCATCATCGACACGACGTGGCCGAACTCCGGAATGAAGCGGCCGAGCACGCCGGCCTCGTTCATGCGCCGCAGCACGATCTCGGCGTTGGTCTTGGAGGTGAGGATTTCCCGGAACAACAGGTTGGCCTCGGGATTCTCGCGCAGCGGCTTGTCGATCAGCTTGAGCGAATGGGTCGCCCGGCGCAGCGCCTCGGGGTGGAAGGCGAGGCCGTGACGCTGGGCGAGGCGGAAGATGCGGATGAGATTGACGGGATCGCGGGCAAACGCATCGGGGTCGGCGATGTTGATGCGGCTGTTGTCGACGACGAAATCGTCGCTCTCGCGCAGCACGCGCCGGCCCCGCGGTCGCAGCTTCGCCACCATGCGGTTGAGCATGGGCACGGGCTTGGCCTGCCGGTTCTCCAGCGCGGCGCACAGGATCGCGGTGAGGTCGCCGACGTCCTTGGCGATCAGGAAGTAATGCTTCATGAAGCGCTCGACGTCGCGCAATCCCGGCCGCTGCGTATAACCGAGCCGCTGGGCGATGCTCCGCTGGATGTCGAACGACAGGCGCTCCTCGGCACGGCCGGCGAGGAAATGCATGTGACAGCGCACCGCCCACAGGAAATCCTCGCAGCGCTGGAACAGCCGGTATTCCGCGCGGTCGAAAACGCCCTGCGCGATCAGTTCCTCCGGCTTGCGCACGCGATAGACGTATTTGGCGATCCAGAACAGGGTGTGAAGATCGCGCAGGCCGCCCTTGCCGTCCTTGACGTTGGGCTCGACGAGATAACGCGACTGACCGCTGCGGCGATGGCGCTCCTCCCGTTCGGCGAGCTTGGCGGCAACGAACTCGGCCGCGGTGCCCTGCACCACCTGCGTGTCGAAACGCGACAGCAATTCGTCGTAGAGTCCGCGCTCGCCGAGCAGGAAGCGCGCCTCCAGGATCGCGGTGCGGATGGTCATGTCGTCCTTGGCCTGGCGGATACACTCGTCGACCGAACGGGTCGCGTGGCCGACCTTGAGGCCCATGTCCCACAGGCAATAAAGGATCGTCTCGGCGATCGACTCGCCCCAGGCGGTCTGCTTGTAGGGCAGCACGAACAGGAGATCGATGTCCGAGCCCGGCGCCATCAGGCCGCGGCCGTAGCCGCCGGTGGCGACGATCGCCATCCGCTCGGATTCCGACGGGTGCACCGACGGGTAGATGTGTTCGATGGCGAACTCGTAGAGCACGCGGATGATCTCGTCCTGCACCCAGCACAGCCGCGCGGCACAGCGCCCGCCATGGCGGTCCTGGAGCAAAAGGCGCTCGATCTCGGCCCGGCTGGCGGCGAGCGCCGCCTTGAGCCGCAGGGCGACCGCGGTCCGCAGTTCGCGTTCGCGTCCCGGATAGGATGCCGCGAGCTTCGCCAATTCGGCCGCGATCGCTTCGGCGTCGAACAAGGCGGCATCGGTGGGGACGAGCTTGAGGGCTTGAGCCATGCCGCATTCGATAGCCGAGACGGAACGCCGTGTCACGGTCGTCGTGGCGCCGCTTTCGCGGGCGTGGCCTCCGCCGGCCGCGACAGGGGGCGGCGGCCGGTTCGAAAAGTGTGCAATTGTCAGCGATCGTGCGTTAGGATGGGCGGGTCAAATCCTTGGGGGCGCCCACGCGGGCGCAGGGGGAGAATGCGCATGTCGGCCGAGTTGAAGTCCAGCCCATCCATCGTCCGAAGCTCCCGGCGTTTGTTCGCCGTATTTTGTCTCTGGTTCTGCGGCGCCGGCAGTGCGCTGGCGGTGGAGTGCTTTCCGTACTGCGATTACGTCCATAATTACGGGCCCTACGACTTCACCTATGTGCGGCCGGGCCTTTACGGTTATCCGCGCTGCAACGTGCGCGGGGAATGCCTGCCCAATCTCTACTACTCCACTTCGGGGCTGCCGCGGCGCGGCAACGTAGAAGTCCGCTTTATTCACCGGCCGCGGCCGCGCGCGCAGTGAGTCTCTATCTCCCTCCCCGTCTCCGGGGAGGGCCGAGGTGGCGCCTTTCTCACGAGCACGGTGCGTGGTTGAGGCAGACCCCACCCTAATCCTCCCCGAAGACGGGGAGCGAAAGAAAGGGCCGACCGTCGATGCATGTGCGCGCGGACATAGATCGCAGGATGCATCGGTAGTAGAAATCCTTCCTCCCCGGGCGTGCAGCATTCCAGCCAATGTCTCCCGACCTCTGGTTCCTTCTCGTGCTCGCGATCAAGATGGCGGTCGCGGCGGCGTTCGTGGTCACCGCGTCGTTCGTCGCCGAACGCGCCGGCGCGCTGGTCGGCGCCATGGTGGTGACGCTGCCGATCGGGGCCGGGCCGGCCTATATCCTGCTCGCGATCGATCACGGCGCCGCCTTCATCGCCGACAGCACCGTGACCAGCCTCGCGTCCCATGCGGCGTCCGGCATTTTCGGCATGGCCTATGTGGTGGCGGCGCAGCGGCGCTCGTTCGCGGTCACCATCACGGCGGCGGTCGGAACCTGGATCGCCTGCGCGCTCGCCATCCGCGCCGTCACTTGGTCGGTGCCCGGGGCCATCCTTCTCAATGTCGCGACCTATGGCGCCTGCGTACCGCTGGCGCAGCGCTATCTGCATGTGCGGATGCCCGTCATCACCAGGCGGTGGTTCGACATTCCGCTGCGCGCCACGCTGGTGGCCGCGCTGGTCGGCACCGTGGTCACGCTGGGTGACAGCGTCGGCCCGGTGCTCGCCGGCATCTTCGCGGTGTTCCCGATCGTGATGCTGAGCATCATGCTGATCCTGCATCCGCGCATCGGCGGCGCCGCCACCGCGGCCATCATCGCCAACGCCATGTGGGGGCTGGTCGGGTTCGCCCTCGCAATCCTGACGCTTCACCTCGCCGCGGTGCCGTTCGGCGCTCCGCTCGCGCTGGCGAGCGCGCTCGCGGTTTCGATCGTATGCAACATCATCATTTTCATGCTCCGCCGCGCCGGCCACGCGGCGCGCACGGCCGCGCTCAATTCCGCGGCTTCGCCAGGAGCTTGAGGGCGTAGAGCGCCTCCATCGCCTGGCGCGGCGACATCTCGTCGGGATGAAGCGCGGCGAGCGCCTCCATCACCGCCTCGATGGCGGGATCGGCCGACGGCGCAACCGCGCTGCGGGCGGCGGCGCTGAACAGCGGAAGGTCGTCGATGAGATGGCGCGCCGGCGACATCCGGTCCTCGGCTTCCAGCTCCGCCAGCACCAGCTTCGCCCGCTCGATCACCTTGCCCGGCAACCCCGCGAGCTTGGCGACCTGGATGCCGTAGGAGCGGTCGGCCGCACCCGGCACCACCTCGTGCAGGAACACCACGTCGCCCTGCCACTCCTTCACCCGCACCGTGGCATTGAACAGCCGCGGCAGCTTGGCCGCGAGCGCGGTCAATTCGTGGAAATGGGTCGCAAACAGCGCGCGGCAGCGGTTCTGCTCGTGCAGGTGCTCGATCGCCGCCCACGCGATCGACAGGCCATCGAAGGTCGCAGTGCCGCGCCCGATCTCGTCGAGGATGACGAGCGAGCGCTCGCCGGCCTGGTTGAGGATGGCTGCGGTCTCCACCATCTCCACCATGAAGGTGGAGCGGCCGCGGGCGAGATCGTCGGCCGCGCCGACGCGCGAGAACAGGCGGTCGACGATGCCGATCCGCGCTCGTCTCGCCGGCACGAAGCTGCCGATCTGCGCGAGCACAGCGATCAGCGCGTTCTGGCGCAGATAGGTCGACTTGCCCGCCATGTTGGGCCCGGTGATGAGATAGATGCGCCCGGCGGCGCCCGCCTGCGGCGGCGACAGGTCGCAATCATTGGCGACGAACGGCCCGCTGTCGCGCGCCAGCGCCTGCTCGACCACGGGATGGCGACCGCCCACGATGACGAAATCGCGGCTGGCGTCGACCTCCGGGCGCACATAGGCGCGCTCGACCGCGAGCGTCGCCAGCGCGGACGCGACATCGATCGCGGCGAGCGCCTGGGCGGCGGCCTTGATGCCGTCGGCCGCCGCGACCACGCGGGCGGCAAGGCGCTCGAAAATCTCCAGCTCCAGGCCCAGCGCGCGGTCCGCGGCGTTGGCGATCCTGGCTTCGAGCGCGCCGAGCTCCGTCGAGGTGAAGCGGACCTGTCCCGCCAGCGTCTGGCGGTGGATGAAGGTCGCGTTCCAAGGCGGAGCCAGGAGCTTGTCGCCGTGCTGCGCGGTGACCTCGACGAAGTAGCCGAGCACGTTGTTGTGCCGGATCTTGAGCGACTTGACCTGGGTGTCGTCGGCATAGCGGGCCTGCAGCGCCGCGACGACCCGGCGGGATTCGTCGCGCAGCGCGCGGGTCTCGTCGAGCGCCGCGTCGTATTGCGGCCCGACGAAGCCGCCGTCGCGCTTGAACAGCGGGAGGTCTTCGCCCAGCGCCGCGGCAAGCTCCGCGGCGATGGCGGGGTCCGGCCGCTGCAGCGCGGCCATGGCATCGATGATGTCGGCGACGGCGGGCGTCACCGCGAGCCGCGCGCGCAATTGCGCCGCGGCGTGCAGGCCGTCCCGGATGGCGGCGAGATCGCGCGGGCCGCCGCGCGCGACCACCAGCCGCGCCAGCGCGCGGGCGAGATCGGGAGCGGCGGCGAGCCGCGCGCGGACATCGGCGCGCAGCAGGGCATCGGCCGCGAACAGCTCGACCGCGTCGAGCCGGCGCCCGATCGCGCCTGGGTCGGTGAGCGGGGCGGCGAGGCGCTGCGACAACAGCCGCGCGCCGGCGACCGTGACGGTGCGATCGATGGCACCGATCAGCGAGCCGCGGCGCTCGCCGGTCTGGGTGCGCATCAGCTCCAGGTTGGTCCGGGTCGCCGCGTCGATGGCGAGGGTCGCGCCGGCGGCCTCCCGGCTCGGCGGCGACAGCGGCGGCCGCTTGCCGATCTGGGTGCGCTCCACATAGGTGATGCAGGCGGCGGCCGCGGTCAGCTCCAGCCGCGACAGCGCCCCGAACGCGTCGGTGGTCGCGACCGCGAAATAGTTGGCGAGCCGGCGCTCGGCGCTGGCACCGTCGAACACGTCGCGCCCGAGCGGCGTCACCGGCAGCGCGCGCAGCAGCGGCGCCACTTCGCCGTCGCCGTAGAGCGCGTCGGACACGATGATCTCGCCGGGCTCGAGGCGGGCGAGTTCGGCCGGGAGGCCGGTGCGGTCGCACTCGGTGAGGCGGAACTCGCCGGTGGAGATGTCGAGGAAGGCGAGCGCGAAACGGCTGTCCCCCTCCGCCGACGGCTTGGCGCGCGCGATCGCGACCAGGTAATTGTTGCGCCTGGCGTCGAGGAGGGAATCCTCGGTCAGGGTGCCCGGCGTCACCAGGCGCACGACGTCGCGGCGAACGATGCTCTTGCCGCCGCGCTTCCTCGCCTCGGCGGGATCCTCGGTCTGCTCGCACACCGCGACCCGGTGACCCAGCGCGATGAGCCGATGCAGATATTCGTCGGCGCGCTCGATCGGCACGCCGCACATGGGGATGTCCTGGCCGCGGTGCTTGCCGCGCTTGGTGAGCACGATGCCGAGCGCGCGGCTCGCCACCTCCGCATCGGCGAAGAACAGCTCGTAGAAGTCGCCCATCCGGTAGAACAGCAGGCAGTCCGGATTGGCGGCCTTGATCTCGACGTACTGCTCCATCAGCGGCGTGACGCGATGCTCCTCGCCCGCCGCGGCGGGCGGCGCGTCAGGGGGCAGCGGCGTCGCATCCATGGCGCGACGCTAGAGGAGACGGGGGGTGAGTCAATAACCCCCTCCGCACTCCGTAACCCCTAACCCGTAACCCCCAAC
>Ga0302325_10002432_pt1 | contig 45261 bp, 39 predicted proteins | sample Palsa_T0_2_FD_201948 | JGI IMG/M metagenome (GOLD analysis project Ga0302325, IMG submission 201948) | Peat permafrost microbial communities from Stordalen Mire near Abisko, Sweden - Palsa_T0_2 | ecosystem: Environmental > Terrestrial > Soil > Palsa > Peat permafrost | place: Sweden: Abisko... | reverse complement strand
AGACTTCCGAGCGGCAATGCGGGCAGATGAACTCCGGTTGCGTTTCGTTCCCGCAGGTGTCGTGGACGAGCACGCGCGGCGGGTCGTCCGACCCGCGCAGATGCCGGTCGCCGTACTGTAGCAGCGCGATCAGCACCGGGTAGAGATCGCGCCCTTTGTCGGTGATCGCGTAATCGAAGCGCGGCGGGTGCTCTTGGTACGCGTGCCGCTCGAGGATCCCGGCGTCGGTGAGGCGCTTGAGCCGCGCGGTCAGCACGTTGGTCGCGATGTCGAGGCCGCGCTTGAGCTCGTCGAACCGGTGCGCTCCCCGGAAGACGTCGCGCAGCACGAGCAGCGTCCACCAATCGCCGACCACGTCGAGCGTTCGCGCGATCGAGCACGGCTGGGTTGCGAACGTCTTGCGGGCACTCATTTTCGGACAGTATAGCCAAGTCAGTTGCAAAATGCAACCTACTGCCGTATGATGGCCGCCAGATGACCAGTACGATCGCCGTCGCCCCAGCGCCGACCGGCGCCGCTCCGGCGGCGGAGCTCGACCCGCGCACGCGAGCGCTGCTGTTCGCGCCGATCGTCCCGCTGTTGCTCACGCTCGCCTGGCCGAACGTCGTCGTGATGCTGGCGCAGGCCAGCACGGGACTGATCGAGACCTTCTGGGTGTCGCGGCTCGGTACCGACGCGCTGGCCGGTATGGCGCTGGTGTTTCCGGGCGTCATGCTGATGCAGATGATCTCGGCTGGTTCGCTCGGCGGCGGGATCTCGTCGGCGATCGCGCGCGCGCTCGGCGCGCGGCGTCCGGCCGACGCCGACGCGCTGGTCGTGCACGCGCTCATCATCAACGTCGCGCTGGGCCTGCTGGTGTCGACGTTGTTCTTGGTGTTCGGACCCGAGCTGTATCGCGCGCTCGGCGGTCGCGGCGCGTCGCTCGCCGCGGCGTTGAAGTACTCCAACGTCGTGTTCGGTGGAAACGTGCTGTTGTGGGTGATGAACGGCTTGGCCAGCGCGGTGCGTGGTACCGGCAACATGCTGTTTCCCGCGCTGGTCATCGTCGGCGGCGCGTTCGTGCTGATCCCGCTCTCGCCGCTGTTGATCTTCGGTATCGGTCCGTTCCCCGCGCTGGGCATCGCGGGCGGCGGCGTCGCGATGGTGCTCACCTTTGCCGGCGGCGCCGCGGTGCTGGCGTACTACGTGCTGTCGGGTCGCAGCGTGGTGCGCATCCGCCGCGCGCCGCTGCGGCGCAAGTTCTTCACCGACATCCTGAGCATCGGCGCGGTGGCGACCGTGTCGTCGCTGCAGACCAACGTCACCATCGGCTGCGCGACGGCGCTGGTCGCGACGGTGGCCGGTCCGGCCGGCGTCGCGGGCTACGGTACCGGCGCACGGTTGGAGTACCTGCTCATCCCGCTGGTGTTCGGCCTGGGCGCACCGCTCGTCGCGCTGGTCGGCACCAACATCGGCGCCGGCCAGCCGCAGCGCGCGTTGCGCATCGCGTTCGTCGGCGCCGCGATCGCGTTCGCGATGACCGAGACGATCGGCGTCGCCGCGGCGATCTGGCCGCGTGCGTGGCTCGGCCTGTTCGGTCACGATCCCGGGATGCTGGCGACGGGCGCCGCGTACTTGCACGCGGTCGGGCCGTTCTACGGATTCTTCGGGCTGGGTCTCGCGCTCTATTTCGCCTCGCAGGGCGCCGGACGTCTCGGTTGGCCGCTGCTCGCCGGATTTCTGCGCATGTTGGTCGGTTTGGTCGGCGGGTGGCTCGTGCTGCGCGCGACCGGTTCGCTGCTGGGCTTGTTCGTCGCGCTGGGACTGGGGATGCTCACCTACGGTGTCTTGGTGACGCTGGCGGTCGCGCTGGGCTCATGGTTTCGCCGGTCGCACACCTGAGCTGAAGTCGCGAGCGGAGCGAGCGACAAGAAGAGCGGCATCGGCCGCGAAAGCCGTCGATACGGTCCAGGCTGACCGGACGGTACCTCTTCGCTTGAAAGCCCGGGTGAAACGAAGATGCCTGCTGCGATCCAGAACGTCGTCGTGCTGATGTTCGAGAACCGCTCGTACGACAACGTTCTGGGCAAGCTCTACGACGCGAGCTACGCCCCGCCGTACGACGCGCCGCCGCCCGGTCAAGCGCACCTGCGCGGACTCACGGGCGCCGAGAGCAATCCGATCCCCGGCGGCGGTTCGATCGCGGTCGCGCCGGCGGTCAACGACCCGAGCGCCCATCCGCCGGTCTTCGCGACCACCGTCCCGGTCGCCGATCCGGGCGAGCCGTTCGCCGATATGGCGCAGCAGATCTTGGGGCTGACCGAGCCGCCGTCGAACGGCAATCCGTACGCGGGCCCACCCGGTCCGTACGGGCTCATGGGCGGGTTCGTCGCAAACTACGAGCGGCAGAAGCACGGACCGGTGCCGGCGCAGATCATGATGCACATGACTCCGGCGCTCATGCCGGTCACCGCCTTTCTCGCCAACCGCTATATGATCTGCGACGAATGGTTCGGCTCGGTGCCGAGCCAGACGTTCTCGAACCGCCTGTTCTCGCTGTGTGCACAATCCGGCGCGTGGCCGGAAGCCGACCCGCGCTTCAGCTACATCGACGACCTCGAGTACTTGGGTCTCGAGCACTTCGCGTCGCCGGTATACTTCTGGTTCGCGCGGCTCAAGCTGCGCAGCATCTTCAGCCAGCTCGACAAGATCGGCGTGGCCGCCCGGCGTCCGGGTACGGCGATCCCGAACTGGAAGCTGTACTTTCACGACTACTCGAACACCGCGGCGCTGCTCGAGTACGTGAAGCTTCGCTGCGACGATCCCGCCGGGATCAACGTCGGGCAATACGATCTGTCCGACTACTCGCGGCAGACGACGTACCTCGCGAACAAGCAGTTCACCACCTTCGCCGACGACCTGGCCGCCGAGACGCTGGCGCCGTTCACGCTGATCGAGCCGCGCTACAGCAACAACTTTCCCGGCGCCGCGAAGGGGAACTCGTCTCAGAGCAATCATCCCGGCGTCCAGGCGGTCATCAACCTGCCGTGGGACGCCAGCCCGGCGGTCGACACGTTCTACGGCGAGCTGCTCTTGCTCGACGTCTACTCCCAGCTGCGCCGCAGCGCATACTGGCCGCACACGCTGCTGATCGTCGTCTACGACGAGCACGGCGGGTGCTACGATCACCTTCCGCCGGTGCGGGGGATGGCACGTCCCAGCGAGACGACGCCGCCGACCGAGATGGGGTTCGACTTCACCGTCTCGGGACCGCGCGTTCCGGCGCTGATCGTCTCGCCGTTCGCCGAGGCGGGTACGACGCTGCGTGCTCGGGACGGCGCGACATTCGATCACACCTCGATCATCAAGACCGTGTGGGAGTGCTTCGACTTGGACCGCACGGGCGATGTGGGTTTGACCGATCGCGATCGCGCGGCGCCGTCGATCTTGCGCGCGCTCTCCGAGTCGGCCGTGAACGACACGGATATTCCGCCGACCCCGACCCACCCGTAAACGCGCGAGGCGGCACGGGCGGCCGGCTAGTGCAGCCGGTCGAGAACGATCGTCGTCGGCCAATCACGTTGGTGCGGATCGACGTAGACCGTGATGACGGTGCGCTCTGCCCATGCCACGCGCACCAGTTCTTCGACGCGCGGCTCGCGTCCGCGGAACCCGCGTATCTCCCCGGTTTCGGTGAGTAGCGTGAAGCCCTCGAAATCACCGAATCGGTCGTAAACGACGCCGGTGACCTTGCCGGTATAACCGATGCCGCCGAGATGCGGTAAACCGGAACCCGGCCCGTGGTGCGGCAGCGGGAGCCCGCCGGTCGGCGACGGCCCGATGGAGCCGGGGTTCCCGCCGAAGCCCGAGACACGTCCCTTGATCTGCCGGATGTATCGCTGCAATACCGGATACCACCGATTGGAAACCGGCAGCGTTTCGAGGATCCAAAGAAGCCACCCAAGAAGCCGTTCCTCGCGACCGAGCAACTCCGATTTGGTTTTGACCGGGATCGTCACGCGGAATGCTCCGAGCACGCGCCGCCACGTGAACGTCTTCTCGGCCGTCGCATTCTGCTGCTCGGCGATCGCGATCTGCGGCTGCGGCGGTGGAGGCGGCTGCGGTCGCAGCGTCGCCTGACCTTGTGTCAATTGAATGATGTTGACCGAGTACTGATCGCCACGAGTCACCGTCGCGGGCAGGGCGATCGTCAGGAGCCCGGCGTTGCGCGTCGTACCGTTCGGAATCGGGATCAGGGTGGCACCGCCGACCGGGCATTGAATCGTATGCGCGTCGAGGGCAGTGAGCAAGTGCGTCTGATACATGGCGCTCGCGAGGCCCTCGATCTCTGCCGCGCTGACGGCGGGGAGATAGAACGAGGCCGTGCTTCCCTCGGGCGTGTTGCCCCAAAAGACCAGCAGCTCATCCGGCGTTGAAAGCGTCGCAGGCGTTGCGCGGATCTCGAAAGGATGCGGCATGCGCCGGGACTCGGCGAGGCCGGGGTTGGGGCCGTCGACCCAGGCGATGTTCCGCTGGGCGAGCTTGTCGGAGTCCGCGGTCGTCGCGCCGGCGGGGATGGGCGTGTCGTCGAAGCGGATCTCCGCGACCACACATTGGTGCGGAGCTTTCGCGATGACTTGGCTGAGCGAGTAGAGCGTCCCACTGAAGGGTCCGTCCACTTTTGCCGGCGGGGTCAGCACAAGGAATTGCTGCTGCGGCTGGTTGACGTCCAGCCAGCATCCGAAGAAAGAATCGACTTCGACACCGGGCTTCACGTCGATCGTGTACGCGTTGGGAGTGTCTTCAGGCTGGGTCGTCATATCGGCCGGCGCCTTGAGGTTGACGCGCGGCGTCGCAAAGCACGGAATCGTCACGTATTCATTGTCTTGGATGCCGAGCAGCGGCACGGTCACCCCGTTGAGAATACCGTCAGACTGGTATCGATAGGTCGTGCTCGTGTCGAAGTTCGAAACCGTCGACTGCGCCTGGAAGAGACGGAAGAAGACGCGTACCTTCTGCGCCTTCGCGCCGGGCGTGTTCCCCTTGAGGCGCACGCGCGCAACGGCAAAATTGAAGACCAAGTTGCCGCTCGAATCCTGAGGCAAGAACTCGATCGTCGTGCTTTCTTCGTCCTCTGACAGTTTGTCGAACCCATCGCTACCGACGGTGCCGCCGCCGGCTGTAAGGTTCGCGATCGCTGTGGCGATGAATCCGGTCGCGTCGGCCGGATCGGTCGTCATCGTGGCATTGAACCGCGAGGCCGTTCCACCCGGTGTGTTCGGAACCGCCACCTTGAAAAAGCGCAAATCGAAGCTCAGCCACGACGGATATTCGGCCGGCGCAGATGGATTGAGGTCCTCGAAATACGGATCTTCGCCGCTCGTCAGCTCGATGTTCGCCGACGCGGTACGCGTGATTTGCCCGACGGTCAAACTGGCACTGATCGTGAGAATCGCACTCTGATCGGCCGCGAGGGCGTTGAAGATCGAGGTTCCCGGAAACGTGACGGTATAGGGGTAGAGGAACGTCTGCGTATCGCTCTGCAGGGTGGGATCGGTGGGTACGATCGGCTTCGGCCCGAACGTATCCCACGCGATCGTGGAGAGCTGCGACGAGATGCTGCTGATCTGCGCTGCCGTGAGGCTTGGGTTGAGCGACGCATCGATCGTCACGCCGATCACCGGCGTGGGACTCGGATTGTTGGAGAGGTCGCCCGTGTTGACCAGCCCGAGCTCCGCGTTGGTAAAACCGGTCACTTCCAGCCAGTATGCCGGTGCAAAAGAAGGACCGAGCGCGACCTCGTCCTTCCCGTACGTGCTTTTCTGGAGCGCGAGCTGGATGCTGGTCGTCGTGAGCGGCGCACCCCAGATTTCTTCGATGTTGTTGCGACTGTCCGTCCAGCAGGCGAAGAAGCTGCCCGCGCTCCCGGTGATGCCGATGTAATCACCGTACTGGTTTCCGTTTGCGCTCGCCGTCGATTCGTTCGATTCCGCCGTCGTGACCTTCGTCGCGGCGCTCCAACTGACGCCGTTGTCGTTCGAGGTTTGCATCCAGATGTCGGTGTGTACGCGGTCGGAATTTCCGATCGTGTCGTAATACACGACCATCAGGACGCCGCTCGTCTGATCGCAGACCATGCGGGGGAAAAATTGGTCGTTGAGTGCGTTCTGATCGTTGATCTTCCACGGCGTTTCCCAGTGCACGCCGCCATCGATCGAGCGCGTGAACCAAATCCGGTTCGTGCACGTAGACGTGGCGTCGCTTCCGGGCGCGTCGCTGTTGGAGTTGCAGCTGCTGCCGCCGGCAAGGTCGTGCCAACACGCGTAGACGTAATCGTCGGTTGCAGTCCGGTAGGCGCCGGCCGTAACGTAGATCAAGACGTTGCGCGACGCCTGTGCCGGTATCGGATACCAGAAGCTGCCGTTCGTCGTCCCGATCTGGACGGGTGTGCCGAACGACGTGCCGCCGTCGATCGATTTCGCGACGAAGATTTTCTGGTTTCCGGAACTCGGCCAGAACGCGAAGACGTCACCGTTCGCGTTCGTCTTTACGTCGCCGCCGTCCGCGCTTCCGCTCGACTCCGAACCGTTGACCTGTACCGGCGTGTTCCACGTGCCGCCCGGGCCGGGGCGAGAAGCGACGAGAGCCTCTCCTCCGTCGTGCCAGATCGCGTACATATTGTCGTGGTACGGCGACGTCGAGCTGTGGTCGACCCACAGCGAGGCCTTGTCGGTCGAGGTATTGGTGGGCGAAAGATTGGAATCCCACGTCCAACTCCCGCCCGAAGCGAGTTTGAAGCAGCGGACGTTCGCGACGAGGGGCGGATTGCTGACGACGCCGATCGCAAGCGCCCAAGCAGTGCCGTCCGAGGTCCAATCCACGGCCGGATCGCTTTGAAAGATGTCGCCGGTATACGCGGGCAGTTGCGTGTTGGTCCAGGACCCGCTGCCGCCACTCGCCGACGAGAAGATCTCCATCGTGCTCGATTGGAGATCGTTGCACGATCCGATGATCTGATTGAGGTTCGCGACGTTGAAGCGAATGTCGGATTCGCTGCGGGCCGCCGTCTGAGCGCCCGAGAGGCGAACGTTAGTTGCCATCGGCTCGGCCTCCCTTGACGACGTCGAGAAGGCTGGGCGGCGGCGAACCGTGGTGTTCCGGACCCTTCTGAACCGGCAAGTCCGGATGCATCTTCATCCATTCCAGCGTCGTCCAGAGATACTGCGGATACCCACCGCTCGGATCCGTGGCGGAAAAGGTGCGATTCGGCTGATTGCGCTTATACAATACGCGCAGCCAGGGCGGCAACCGCAGGCCGTCGTTTGCTTCATCCGGGCGCAGGATCGAAAAATCTTGATTCTCAGCGATGAGTTCAGCGAGCGGACTTCCCGGCGGTGCGTTCGCCTCAGCCAATTGCTTCTCGAGGGTTGGCCATGCCGCCGCGTTCCCGCGCTCGCTCGACTCGTATGACATCGTCTCGCGCTCCCTACAGACGGGAGAAAGCTCGCGCGACGACCATGCCGCACGCGAGGCCGACTGCCGCTTCCGCGGCGTCTTTTATGAGGTAGCTCCAACTGACGGCGTATTCACCGCTCAGGATCGTTCCGGATGCGCCTGAGACGAGCACGACCGCCAGAAGCACCGGCCACGATCGAGGAATCGCGTAACGCGCGATCAGCGTCCCAAGCACTGCGGCAATCGCGAAAGGCGCAAATTCGATCATGCGTCGCGTCCCATTCTCTTCAGAAGAGCACCCGTTGTGGAAGAGATTTTTCGCCGGGAGCAAAATCTTACCACAGACCTCTGCAAAAGCAAAGTTATTAAGCCCGGCATAAGAGCAAAGCAGCACGAAGCTGACGAGGTGCTAGAGCGGTACGATCGGCGGGGCGCGATAGGTGCCGTTGATGCCGGCCGGTTGCGGCCAGTAGAGACGAAGGGTGACCAGGAACGGGCCGACCGGCGCGGGCAGCCAGTTGGTCTGATCGCCGGCCGGCGGGTCGTGCTGGATCGCGACGTCGATCGAGCCGTCGGCGTTGCGCTTGAGGTTCGTGTCGCGCAGCGTGTAGCGGTTGATCGGGTTCGGCACCAGGAAGTGGTCGGGACCGTAGAGCGTCAGCGACCAAAACGCGCTGGCGGGCGGCAGATTGCCAGCGGCGAAGTGGATCGTGTATTTGCGCAGCCCCGAGAGCGGCGCGCCGTTCGCGTCGACCGACGTCTCGGGATACACCGCGTCCTCGGGCAGGTTGGCCGCGAGCAGCGTGCTGGCGATGAACGCGCGGTAGAGATATGCGGTGCCGAAGCGGCCGGTGCCCTTCGTCCAGCGCCAGCCGTTGACGTGCGGCACGAACGGCGGATCGTACGTCGTGATTTGAGCGAGCGCATCGCGCACGCCGAATTCGAGCTGCGCGCGCGCGCCGGGGCCCAGCGTGCTGGGATCGAACGGCTGTCCCGCCGTGACGCCGATGCTCGCCAGCCGCGCGACGATCGGCGCATCGGCCGGGCGCGGCGGATTCTTTGCCATGGATGTCGCGAGCAGCGTGAAGAACGTTTGCGCGCTCATCGCGGCGACGCGTGCCGGCGGCGGCGGACCGGTGTCGACGTTCGGATCGACCATCGCGCCGGGCGGCGGCTGATACGACGCGTCACCGTACCGGCTCAGCGGCACGATGCGGTACTGCTGCTGGATCGCGGTGATCGCGGCGGCGTCGTCGCCGGGGCGCGCGCGCGTGCGCGCCAGCACCCACACGTCGTTGGTCGACGAGCGCACGAGCGTCACGCCGGCCGGCACGGTGCCGTTCCAGCCCGGGCCCGCGATCGCGTAGTCCCTCGGCGCCGATCCCGGCACGCGGGCGGTCGGATCGGCAATGACGTCGGTCCACGCGTCCATCACCTCGGCGACGAAGTACCGCCCGCCGGCGTCCGGAACGTGCAGCACCAGCGGCTCGGCGGAGACGTCGAGCCAGGCCGACGAGTAGCGGGTGTCGCCGTTGGGCGCCACGACGATGCGGAACGCCGGCGTCGGTGCCGACTGCATGTTCACGAACTGGCCGTTGGCGCGGCCGAAGCTCGCGATCCGCCGGGTGACCTCCATGAGCACCAGCGGGTAGCCGAAGACATAGCCGTCGTGCGCGATCGCCCGCACGTCGGTATCGCTCACCGCGCCGGCGGCCGGCGCGACCGATAGGCCGATGAGCGCGGCCGACAGAAGGGCGGCAAGACGGCGGCGTAGCGGCGACATAGGTCCACCGATTATTGCCGCGGCGGTCGGCGACCTGGGCCGCCCGGCGGTCCAGCACGGCGTCCGTGAGGAGGAGCGATGATCGCATCGAGTCCGGCCGGGATCCCCCGCACGATCTTCGAGCCCGAGCATGCGATCCTGCGCGATGCGATGCGCCGCTTCTGCGAGCGCGAGATCGCGCCGTTCCACGACGCGTGGGAAGCCGAAGGCGTCGTTCCGCGCGCGATCTGGCGGCGCGCCGGCGAGTTGGGCTTCCTGTGCATGGCGCTGCCGGCCGAGTATGGCGGCGCGGACGCCGACTTTCGCGCGTCGGTCGTGTTCACCGAAGAGCTGGCCCGCATCGGCGCGACCGGACCGGGCTTTGCGTTGCAATCCGACATCGTCGCTCCGTACATCTTGCATTACGGTACCGATGCGCAGAAGGAGCGCTGGCTGCCCCGCCTGGCCTCCGGCGAGGTCGTCGGCGCGATCGCGATGAGCGAACCCGGTGCCGGCAGCGACCTCGCCGCCGTCGCGACGCGAGCCGACCGCACCGACGGCGGTTACGCGATCAGCGGTGCGAAGACGTTCGTCACCAACGGCGTGCTGGCCGATCTGGTGGTGGTCGTCGCGAAGACCGATCCGAGCGCCGGCAGCCGCGGCGTGACGCTGTTTCTGGTCGAGCGGGGGACGCCGGGATTCGCCGGCGGACGCCCGCTGCGCAAGGTCGGTCTCAAGGCGCAGGACACCGCCGAGCTCGCTTTCGACCGCGTGCGCGTCGGTGACGACGCGGTGCTGGGCGAGGTCGGCGGCGGTTTCAAGCTGCTGATGAGCGAGCTCGCGCAGGAGCGGCTGTCGATTGCGGTTACCGCCGTCGCCGTGTGCGAGACGGCGCTGGCTCAGACGATCGCCTACTGCGCCCAACGCGAAGCGTTCGGCCGGCGCGTGCTCGATTTCCAGAACACGCGCTTCACCCTCGCCGAGCTCAAGGCCAAGACGGCGATGGCGCGCGTGTTCGTCGACCGCTGCATCGAGCTGCACTGCCGCGGCGAGCTCGACGCGACGACCGCCGCCATGGCGAAGCTGGAAACGACCGAGCTGCAGTTCCGCGTGCTCGACGCGTGCGTGCAGCTCCACGGAGGCTACGGCTACATGCTGGATTATCCGATCGCGCGTGCCTGGGCCGACGGGCGCGTGCAGCGCATCTACGGCGGCTCCAACGAGATCATGCGCGAGATCATCGGCCGGTCGCTCGAAGGAGAACGCGGATGACCGCAACCGCCGCCGTCGCGCCGGCGCTGGCCGGTCTGATGATGGACCGCTCGCTGCAGATCTCGCGGCTGATCGATCACGCGGCGCTCTGGCACGGCGACGTCGAGATCGTCACCCTGCGCACCGGCGCTCCCGATCAGCGGTCGAACTATCGCGCCGTGCGCGCGCGCAGCGCACAGCTGGCGCATGCGCTGGCGCAACGGCTGCGCGTCACTCCCGGCGAGCGCGTCGCGACGTTCGCTTGGAACACGCAGCGACATCTGGAACTCTACTACGGCGTCTCGGGCAGCGGGGCGGTGCTGCACACCGTCAACCCGCGGCTGTTCGGCCCGCAGATCGTGTACATCATCAACCACGCGCGCGACCGCTTCGTGTTCGTCGACCCCGATCTCGTGCCGGTTCTCGAACCGCTGGCGGCGCAGCTGCCGGGCGTCGAAGGGTACGTGGTGCTGTGCGGCGAGGAAGAGATGCCCGCGACCTCGCTGCCCAACGCGGTCGCGTACGAGTCGCTCATCGCGCGTATGCCCGACGACATCGCGTGGCCCGAGCTCGACGAGCGCACCGCGTCGTCGCTCTGCTACACGTCGGGCACGACCGGCAACCCCAAAGGGGTGCTGTACTCGCACCGCTCGACGATCCTGCACACGTTCGCGCAAGCGGCCTCGTGGCAGGCCGGCAAAGGATCGCAGGCCGCGATCCTGCCGGTCGTGCCGCTGTTCCATGCCAACGCCTGGGGTCTGCCGTACTTGGCGCCGATGCAGGGCTCGAAGCTCGTCTTCGCCGATCCGCACCTCGATCCGGCCGAGCTGTACGGCGCGCTCGAGCGCGAGCAGGTGACGCTGACCTGCGGCGTCCCGACGATCTGGCTGAGGCTGCTCGAATATCTCGACCGCAACGAGCTGCGCTTCTCGAGCCTCAAGCTGCTGGGCGTCGGCGGATCCGCGCCGCCGCGCGCGATGATCGAAGCGTTCGAGGTGAAGTACGGCGTCACCGTGATGAACGCGTGGGGGATGACCGAAACGAGCCCGGCCTGCACCTACGGGATACCGCGGGCCGAGCACGACGTGCTGCCGCAGCGCATCGACTACAAGACGCGCGCGGGCCGTCCGCTGTTCGGCGTCGACATTCGCATCGTCGACGACGACGGCGCCGCACTGCCCTGCGACGCCGTGGCGCAGGGTGAGATCCACGTGCGCGGGCCGTGGATCGCCTCGGCCTACTTCGAGAACGACGAGGCCACCGCGAACGGGATCACCGCCGACGGCTGGCTGCGCACCGGCGACATCGCCTCGATCGATCCGCACGGCTACGTGCAGATCCGCGACCGCTCGAAAGACGTGATCAAGTCGGGCGGCGAGTGGATCAGCTCGATCGAGCTCGAGAACGTCGCCGTCGCGCATCCGGACGTCGCCGAAGCCGCGGCCATCGGCGTGCCGCATCCGACCTGGTCGGAACGCCCGGTGCTCTACGTCGTACCGGCACAGGGTCGCGCACTCGACGCGGCCAGCGTCCTCGCATTCCTCAACGGGAAGGTCGCGAAGTGGTGGCTCCCCGACGAGGTGATCGTCGTGACGGAGCTGCCGCACACCGCAACGGGGAAGATCTCGAAGCGAACGCTGCGCGAGCGCTACGCGCAGGCGGCGCAGTAACGGGGGCCGACGTGCGCGTCACGATCGCATTCGTCGTGGTGGCGATCGGCTGGAGCTTCGGCGCCGCGATCGTCGGTGACGCGCTGGGCTGGAACGCGCTGGTCGTCCCGCTCGGCTCGGCGCTCGTCGTCGCGCTGTTCGGCTGGTCGCGCCGCGGTCGCGACGTGGTCGACGTCTTCGCCGCGGCGATGATGGTGTCGTACGCCGCCTTCCTCGGTTTGGCGCTGGCGCGCATCGTGAACCCGATCGTACTGGCGGAGGAACCCGCGATGTGGTACGGCTCGGAGCTGCACCTGCGCTGGCCCGTCGTGCTATTGGCGGGCCTTGCCTACGCGCTGATCCTCACCACCTTCGTCGCCATCCCGTTCGCGCTGATCCCCGTTCGCCCGCGCGTCGAAGTCGAACGCAACGTCCGCTTCCTGTCGCTCATCACCCACCTCGCCCACCGCGACGACTCCGTGTCATCCTGACGGGCGTTAGGCGGCGATGGGGCGGCAGATGCCGCAGGGGGTGAGGTGGTGGGCGTGGGCTTCTTCGACACTGCGCAAGCCGAAGTAGCCGGTCGTGTCGACGCGCGTCGCGATGTCGCCGCACGTCGGCAGGCAGAAGTAGCCCTTGTCGCACGCAACGTACCGAAAGCCCTGGTTGACGACGTGCTCGACAGCCCCAAAGTCGAGTTCGCGTTCGAGCAGCGCGCGTTTCGTGTCGCTGCCGAAGACGTAGCCGCCGACCGAGCAATCCGTGCGGATCACTCGGTGGCACGGGATCAGCAGCGGGACGGGGTTGCGGCCGAGCGCGTTGCCGACGGCGCGCGTCGCGTCGGGAGCACCGATCTCGCGCGCCAGCCAGCGGTACGGGCGCGCGTTGCCGGGCGCGATCTCAGCGGCGGTGTGCAGCACGCGCTGCTCGAACGGCGAACACTCGCGCAGGTCGATCGGCACGGCGACGTCGTGGCCCTGCAGCTTGGCGCGGGCGGCGGTCGAGATCGGATCGTCCTCGACCGCCGGCACGGTGCGACGCCCGAAGCGCTCGGCGTACCACGCCTCGAACGTTTCCTCGTCGCCGGCTAGGCGAACCGCCGACACGCCGGGCGCGCTCCAGGCGACGAACACCTCGCCGATCGCGCTGGGACAGATCGTATACCGGTCGACGCCGATCGCGGCGAACACGCCGGTGGTGAAACTCGGCGACACCGAGCGCTGCGTCGCGTCGCGATAGTCGCGCAGGTTCGATTCAGACATCGCTTCTCTCCAACTGTGCCCGCACCGCGAGCAGTCCGCGGTGGGCCGACGCTTTGACCGTTCCGACCGGCTGGCCGAGCGTCTCGGCGATCTCGTCGTACGATAGATCGTCGACGTAGCGCATCACGAACGCCCCCCGCAAGGCCGGCGTGAGCCGCGCCACCGCGTCGCCGATCGAGCGCCAGGATTCGGCCCGCAGTAGGACGTCGTCGGGGCCCGCCGTCATGTCCGCGATCGCCGAGCGCGGCGCGCCGTCGTCGTAGTCGAGCGGATCGCTCGGCGGCGGCGCGTCGCGAACGGCGTTGCGGGTGAGGTTGTGGGCGATCGCCAGCAGCCACGACCGCAAGCGCAGTCCGGCGCGCCGCTCGGCGGAGTAGCCGTGCAGCGCGCGGTGCGCGCGCACGAACACGTCTTGGGCGACGTCTTCGGCGCGCGCGTCGTCACGCAGCATCCGCGCGACGAAGGTCACGACTTGCGACCGGTACGTGATGACGACGTCCTCGAAGGCGCGGTCGACGTCCCGGGCCAGGGCTGCGGCCAACATCGTGTCCGCATCGGGTGCGGCCAACGGGCAGGCGGACACCTCACCACCTGCCGGTGCCGTCGATCTTACGCTCGCGCAAGAGCCGTCGCTCCGTTTCGTCATTCCAAACGAGGATTTCGCGCGGCTTGGGTGGCTGCGCCAGGGCGATGGCGACGAGGCCGACGATGACGATCGTCGTCATCAGGATGATGAGCATGGGTTCCTCCGGCATTCCAGGTGCCGGAAGAACACCGTGCGCACCGCTCGCGTTGCATCGCCGCTATCAGAGCCTGAGCAGCTCGACGCGCCGGTTGAGGGCCTTCCCGGCGGGGGTCGCGTTCGACGCGACCGGCCGCGTGAGACCGTACCCCTTGGCGACCAGCCGCGAGCGCGCGATGTGGTAGCGCTTGACGAGGTCGTCGACGACGGCTTGCGCGCGGCGCTGCGAGAGGCCCAGGTTGTACGCCGCGCCGCCGTCCGAGTCGGTGTGCCCTTCGACTTGGAAGCGCAGGCCGGGGTTCTCGCGCATGGTCTGCGCGATCTCGGCGATGACCGGTTCGGATCGCGGTTGGATGTGCGCGCTGTCCACGTCGAAGTGGATGCCGTAGATGCGGATGCGCTTCTGCGTGGTGAACTGCTTCTTGACCGCGGCCGGCGACGCCGTGCCGGTCAGCGTGACCGTCGCCTGCGCCTTCTTGCCGCTGCCGTTGTCGGCGGTCACCGTATCGGTGTAGACGCCCGGCTTCTGCGACGCCGGCACGTTGACAAGAACGTCGACTCCAACTTTGCCGCCGGCGATGTCGAACGACGCGGGCGACGCGGTCGCGGGTATGTCGCCGCTGGCCGCGACCGTCACGTGCCCGTTCCAGCCCTGGTTTGCCAGCACGCTCATCGGCACGCGCACCTTTTGTGCTTTGCCCGCGGTGAAGGTCGCTTCTTGGCTCGGCTCGAGGATGAACGGGTCGCTCACGAGCTGCGAGCACGGCTGCGCGCCGGGGACCGGCGCGGCCAGCTCGAGCTGACGGATCCGCTGGAGCGCCGGCAGCCCGGCATCGAGCCCGTTGAAGCCGTCGTAGATGATCAGCCCCGTGCCGTCGACCGCGTAGCTCTGCACGAAGCCGTTGAGGTTGGTGGTCTTGGCGGTGAAGAAGTGCCCGCACCAGTGCGCGTCGGTCGAGGTGAGCGGGATCGCGGCGGCCAGATCGTTGTTGGCGTTGGCGACGTACGGCGCCACGTCGACGAAGTGCGCGGCGTCGTTGCGGTCGTTGCTGCCGAGCGCGTCGCTCTCGACTTGGATCAGGCTCGCGTGGCTCGAGTCGGGTCCGGGCCCCGGCACGGTGGCCGCGTACGGCAGCCAACTGAAGTCCGACCTCGTCGGATCGTTGCAGCCAGTGGTTCCGAGGATCAGTTTGTGGCCGGCGGCGACCCACGAATTGAGCATCGCGATCTGCTCGCGCCCCATGATGTCGGGCGCGTTGCACATGCCGCGCGAGATCACGGCCTCTTGACCGGCCAGCGACGTCCCGTCCAGCATTCCCGCACCGATGGCCGAGAACTGGTAGCCCGGCAGCGGCGGATCGCTGTCGACCGGATAGAACGTGCCTTGCCGATCCTGGTCGAGCACGAGCATGTGGTGCAGCCCGGTTCCGGTCACGCGCGGGGCGCAGAACTTCTGCAGGACCGTCGTGCGCAGGAAGTAGACCGGCCCGCCGCCGCTCACATAGGACCCCACGATGATCGTTCCCTCGTCGTTGATCGAGGCGCGAATGGTGCTGCCGTTGACATCCTTGTTGCCGCCGTTGATGCCGAACCACGTGCGGCCTTGGAAGCTGCCGACGTACGTCCCGCGCAGCTCGCGGTCGCTGCACTCGGTCGCCGTGAGGCCGCCACCGACCGCAACGAAGCGCGCCCGCCAATCGCCGTCGGCGATCCCCGACATCTGCAGCGCACCGTTCTTCTCGGGGCGCTGGTCTTCGATGTAGACGCCGGTCGGATTGACCGGAGCCGGCGGCGGCGCGATCGTCCCGGTCGCAGCGACGCGGTAGTAGAGCGCGTTGTTCGCGGTGACGCGCACCCAGCGCGCTTTCACGTTCGCGGTCAGCGTCGTGTTGGTCGCGCCCTTCGCGCTGGTCATCGTTCCGACGTCCGTGAAGCCGCTCGTGGCGCTAGTCGTCGAGACCGCCATCGTGACGCTCGGTGCCGGCCCGGTGTCCGGCGGGTTTGCGAGCCCGGCCGTGAAGCCGTCGATCGTCGCGACGCCGGCCAACTCGAAGACGAAGACGAACGGCGGCTTGGCCGTCGCCGGCAGCTCGTCCGACGGATTGACGGCGTAGTTGCCGAGATTTCCGTCGTTCTCGTCGTCGATCTGCGGCGGCGAGTAACTGCGCAAGATCGTGCCGTTCTCGACGTCGAGCAGGTTGGGGTTCGGCGTCGGCGTCGGTGTCGACACCGGCGTCGGACCGCTCGCTGCCGGCACGGCGACCGACGGGAACGCCGTCGCGGCGGCGGTCGGTACCTCGGTTGCTGCCGCCGGCGGACCGGAACTCTCGTTGGCCGCGGGCGAAGGACTCGCGGCCGTTTCGGTCTGTTGGTGTCCGGTGCAGCCCACCACGACGAGGGCGAGCGCGAAGGCCGAGGCGGCGAGCGAATGGCGCAAGAACAGGCTCCTTAAACCGGGCAAGCAGTTGGCGAATGCTACTCGGTCGAGCAGTCTGCGCCTCCCGTCACGATACTTCCATTCCGTTTCTGGGTAACTTTTCGGCGTTGTGGAATGGCGATTCGATTCCCGCGACAACACGAGCACCCGGCGAATGCGGCACGAATTCATGGACCTGCTCCGCGCGCGCGGAACGGGTGACTTCGTTGGGGCCGAGCTGGTGTGGGGCGAACTGGTCGGGAACGCCATCCGCCACGCGCCGGGCCCGATCGACGTCCAACTCGATTGGGACGACGACAACCCGGTGCTGACCGTCCACGACGGGGGCAAGTCGTTTCAGCCCGACATCGGGCTGCCCGCCGATCCGCTCAGCGAACGTGGCCGCGGCCTCTACATCGTGCGCTCGCTCGCGCTGTCGTTGCGGGTGACGGACATTGACGGCGACGGCAGCAAGGTGGTCGCCCGGCTGCCCGTGCGCCGAGCCGCTTAGCCGGGGCACAGCCGGCGCGGGCAAGAGGACGGTTGCGGCGGCGGCGGTAACGTCGCGCAGATGCCGCTGAACGGCCGAGTCGCCATCGTCGCCGGCGCCTCCGGCGGGATCGGCTCGGCGACCGTCCGCGCGTTCTTGGCAGGGGGCATGAACGTCGTCCTGGCCGCGCCGCAGGACGCGCTGCTCGAGGCCGCCACGCGTGACACCGAACGCTATCGCGAGCGCGTGCTCGTCGTGCCGACCGACATTACCGTTCGCGCCGAGGTCGACGTGCTGGTCGCCCGCACGCTGGTGCGCTTCGGCCGCGTCGACGTGCTGGCGAACGTGGCCGGAATCGGCTCCAGCCCGTCGCTGTGCGACACGACCGACGACGAGCTCGAGCGCGTCCTCGCGGTCAATCTGCTCGGCGCGGCCCGGCTGATCCACGCCGTGCTTCCCATCATGAAGGCGCAGCGCAGCGGTGCGATCGTCAACGTCGGCTCGGTCGCCGGTGAAGCGGGCGTGATGGGGATCTATTCGGCGTCGAAGTTCGGCTTGCGCGGTCTCACCGATTCGTTGCGGCGCGAACTGCGCAGCGACGGCATCGGGGTGACGCTGATCGAGCCCGGCTTCGTGCAGACGACGATGAACGGGCCGATGCGCAACCTTCCGCCGCCGGAGATCGTCGCCGATGCGATCGTCGCCGCGGTCGAGCGGCCGCGCCGCCGGCACATCGTGCCGGGCGGATACCGCGTGCCGGTGTTCTTGATCAAGGTCTTTCCCGGACTCACCGATCTGGTGTTCGGCGACGCGCGGGTGCAGCGGCGCCTCAACCGCGACGCGCGCGCGGCCCGGGCGCAGCGCGCGTGAGCGGCGAGGACCGCGAAGCCGTCGTCGTCACCGGCGCCTCGAGCGGCATCGGTCTGGACGCGGTCGAGCTGCTGGCGCGCGAAGGCTTCGTCGCGTTCGCCGGCGTCCGCAACGACGCCGACGCCGCGCGCGTCGAGGCGCTGCACCCGAACGTCCGCGCGGTTCGGCTCGACGTCACCGACCGCGCGGCGATCGATGCGGCCGCCGCCACCGTCGCCGCGAGCGGCTTGCCGCTGCGCGGCGTGGTGAACAACGCCGGCGTCGCGATCGCGGGCCCGTTGGAGTTTCTTCCGGTCGACGAGCTACGCCGCCAATTCGAGATCAACGTGTTCGGCGCGGTCGCGGTCAGTCAGGCGTTTCTGCCGCAGCTGCGCCTGTCGCGCGGCCGGTTGGTCTTCGTCGGCTCGATCTCGGGTCGGCTGGCGATTCCGTTCATCGCACCGTACAGTGCGTCGAAGTTCGCTTTGCGCGCGCTGACCGACGCGTTGCGAGTCGAGCTCCGGCCGGCGGGGATCGCGGTGGTGCTGCTCGAGCCCAGCTCGGTGAAAACGCCGATCTGGCAAAAGGGCCGCGACTCGCGCGAAGCGCGGGTCGCGCTGCTGCCGGCCAAGGCGATGGAATACTACGCGCCGCAGGTCGAAGCGGTCTTCGCCACGACGGAGCACGAGGAGCGGATCGCGATGCCGGTCGAGCGTGTGAGTGAAGCGATCCTGCACGCGCTCACCGCGCCCAAGCCGCGACGCCGCTACTTGCTCGGCTCGGGCGCACGCTCCGGCAGCATCGTCGCGCTGCTGCCGGCGGCGTTGCGCGAGCGCGCGATGCGCGCGTCGATGGGGTTGCCGTAGCAGTGCATCACCTGCGGCGTCCGTTCGCTGCGGTTCTCGCGCTGGCGTGCGTGCTGGGGCCGGCGAGCGCGCCTGCGGATGCGCCGGGCAAGAAGCTGCTGGACTATCACGCGTACGCCGCCTGGCGGCAGATTCGCGACGTGCGGCTCACGCGCGACGGACGACTCCTCGCGTACGCGCTGGTTGCGGCCGAAGCCGACGGTGAGATCGTGGTGCGCGAGCTCGGCGGCACCGCGACCTTCCGCGCGCCGCGCGGGCACGCGCCGGTGTTCAGCGCCGACGGCCGCTTCGTGGTGTACCGCATCTCGCCGCCCGTCGCCGACGTCAAGGCCGCCGACCGTGCTTCGCTGCCGGCCGATCAGCGGCCGAAGGACGGGCTGGGATTCGCCGACGTGTCGGACGTCGCTGTAGCGCGCGCGACGGCCGTCGAGCGCGTGCGCTCGTTCGCGCTCGCACGCGACGGCTCTGCTCTCGCGTATCTGCTCGAGCCGTCGCCGTCCCCGTCGGCATCCGCGCATCCGTCCATGCTGCCGACCTCGCCGGCGAGCGCTCTGCCGAGCGCAGCGCCGACGCGCGGGCCGGGCGTCGCGCCGCCGGCGACGTCGCCGTCGCCGCACCCGGCCGCGTCGGCCTCGCCGCAGCCGTCGGCGTCGCCGGCGGCGAAAGGGCCTGACAAGGACGCGGAGACGACACTCGTGATCCGGCGGCTCGGTCAGCCGGATTCCGCGACCGTCGCCAACGTCAGCTCCTACGCGGTGAGCGCCGACGGATCGCGCGTCGCGTACGTCGTGCGGACGAAGTCGGACGAGAGCATCCACCTGCGCGAGGTCGCGGGCGGAAATGATCGCGTGCTCGCGCACGGCACGGCGCATCTCGCGTCGCCGGTGCTTTCGAACGACGGTGCCACCTTGGCATATCTGCTCGATCCCACCGCGTACGACGCGTCGATCAAAAAAGATGCCGGCGCGCGCTCGCCCTATCGGCTGATGATCGCCGACGCGCGCAGCGGCGCCGTCACCGAGGCACTGAGCGGCACCCCGTCAGCGGTCGGGCCGCAAACGTTCGCCAGCGACGCCCGCGCGCCCGAGTTCTCGGCCGACGGCAAACGGCTCGCGGTGTGGACCGCGAACGTTCCGACGCCGCGGCCGACGTCGGCACCGGCGCGCGTCGATCTCGACTTCTGGTACTGGCGCGACGGCAAGCTGCCGACGCAGCTGCGGCGCGAAGCCGAGGATCCCAAGAACGGCGCCTATCTCGCGCTGTACGACATCGCGGCACACAAGCTGACGCAGCTCGCCGATCCCGCCGTTCCGGACGTCGACCTCGCGGGGGATGCGCGCTTCGCGCTAGGCGTGAGCAACGTACCGTACGAGAAGCTCGTGACGTGGGACGATGCGTACTGGGACGTCTACCGCGTCGACGTCGCGACCGGCGCGCGAACGCTGATCGCACGTCGCCTCAAGGGCGACTCCCCGGAGCTGTCGCCCGGCGGGCGTTACGCTGCCGGTTACGATCCGCTGCGGCGCGCGTGGTTCACGTTGCGGCTCGCCGACGGCCGCAAGGCGTGGATCACCGATCCGCGCGTCGTGCGCGCGGCGCGCGAGGATGACGACCATCCCGCGCCGCCGCCGCCCTACGGTTTCGGCGGCTGGCTGCCGGGCGATCGCGCCGCGCTCGTCTACGACCGCTACGACGTTTGGCTCGTCTCCCCCGACGGTGGCCGGCCCGTCGAGCTCACCGACGGCGCGGGACGCGCGGCCAAGCGCATCTATCGCGTCGCGCGGCCACGAACCGACGAGCCCGACAGCGCGTTCGTGCCGGATCGGCCCGTCTACGTGCGCGCGCCGTATCTGCTCTCGGTCGTCGACGACACGACTAAGGCGAGCGGCTTTGCGAGCCTCGCATCGCTCGCCGCGCAGCGCCCGCGCACGACGCTGCTGCTCGACAAGGCCGTCGGCGTTCCATGGCGGGGCCGCGACGGCGGCCCGCTGGTCTTCACCGAGGCACGATTCGACGAGTTTCCCGATCTGTGGACGGCTGCCGACGTCCCGACGTCGGCGCAGCGGGTGAGCGACGCCGACCCACAGGAGGCGCAGTACGGATGGGGTCACGCGAAGCTGATCGACTACACGAACGGGCGCGGGCAGAAGCTGCGCGCGATCCTGATCGTGCCCGACGGCTTCGACCGCCACCGCAAGTATCCGATGCTGGTCTACGTGTACGAGAAGATGAGCGACGAGCTGCACGCGTACGTCACGCCGGCTTCCGGAACGATCGTCAACCTGGCACGCTACGCGAACCACGGGTACGTGGTGCTCGAACCGGACATCACGTACCGGATCGGGCACACGACCGCGAGTGCCGTCGATTGCGTGAGCTCGGCGGTTCGGCGCGTCGTCGCGATGGGCTTCGTCGATCCGAAGCGCATCGGGATGGCCGGCCACAGCTATGGCGGCTACGAGGTCAACGCGCTCGTCACGCACACGAACATCTTCCGCGCGGTCGAGTCCGGCGCGTCGGACTCCGACCTGCCCAGCCTCTACGGCGGCTTCTGGCAGTCGGGCGACGTGCAGCAACAGTATTACGAGCGCAGCCAAGGCCGCATCGGCGCGACCCCGTGGGACCGGCCCGACCTGTACGTCGAGAACTCGCCGCTGTTCTTCGTCGGCCGCGTCCACACGCCGTACCTGCGCATTCAGGACGATCAGGACGGCTTCGTCCCGTACGGCCAGGGCGTCGAGTTCTTCACCGCGCTGCGCCGCGCCGGCAAGGAAGCCTACATGTTCACCTTCATCGGTGAGAACCACGGCCTCGCCAAGCAGCCGAACAAAGATTATTGGACCGTCCACCTCGACGAGTTCTTCGACCACTTCCTGCTCGGCACGCCGACCCCCGACTGGATGACCCACAACGGCTCGTACGAACACCGCGGCGAACGCGACGTCGACGCGCTGTTCATCCCGGCGAAGTTCTGATGCGAACGCTTTTCCGGGCGCTGTTGGTCTGCGTCGTCTGTGCGTCGCTAGGAATCGCGGCGCAAGCGGTGCCCGCCGCTGCGGCCGCGCCTCCGCCGGCGAGTCAGAACGAACAGATGCTGTACTGCGGGTACTGGTCGTACGCGGTCGCGCCGAGGCCCGTGCCGGTAGGTTTTGAATCGCACTTCGCGGTCGTGGTCGTCGAGATCAACAGCCCGACCGAGGTCGACAACGTCTCGGTGTCAGACCTCTCGCTCTTCGGCGAAAAGGGAGTCGCGGTCGCGAACATGCAGCGCCTGCTCAAAGTCGACATCTTCGACGAGCCGTACGTTGCCGGCGAATCGAACGCCAAATACTACCTCGGCACGGATCCGGTGGGCCGCACGCGCCCGTGGGACGGAACGCTGCCCGCCGGAAAGATTCGCCTGCGGGCCAGCGCAGCGGTCGTCGAAGACCCCGTCGGCGTACGAACCTGCCGGCTCACGGTGGGAAAATACGTCATCGAAGGCCCGGTGTCGTTCAGCCTCGCGACCTGACCGCTCGGCACATAGTGCGCTGGCGAACATTGTCGATCGACGCGCTGAGAGGCGACTTGGCGCAACTCCGAAATAGGCCCGATGATGTCGCATCCACCAATGCCGCCGGCCCCGAAGCCATGCAGTCGTAAGGCTTGGGCCAAAGAAGAGGCGGTGCGCTGGGCAGCCGATCGTTCTGCGAAGTGGCGCGGGATGCCGGACGGCCAGCAGTTCGTTGCGAAGCGATGCGCGGAGTGCGGCGCATATCACGTGCGCCGTGTCGACGAACCCGTATAGTCCATTGTCGGTCAATCCTCGGCGTCGAGATCGTACTTCTTGCGGAGGGCGTCAATGTCGATCTTCGGTTTGGGGTACTGCATTTTCAGGTCGGATAGCGTGTGGGCGACGATGCGCGCGACGGCTAGGTTGCGGAACCATTTGTGGTCGGCGGGGATGACGTACCAGGGTGCGCGCTCGCTGCTGGTGCGCTCGAGGGCATCCTCGTAGGCCTTCTCGTAGTCGTGCCAGCGCTCGCGCTCGGCGAAATCGAGCTCGTCGATCTTCCAGTGCCGGGTGGGATCGTCGAGCCGTGCCTCGAGGCGGCGCAGCTGCTCCTCCTTGCTGACGTGGAGGAAGAACTTGATGACGTGCGTGCCGGCTTGGCTGAGGTTCTTCTCGAACTCGACGATGCGGTCGTAGCGCTTCGACCACACGTGCTTGGGGACGAGCTCGTGGACGCGCACGACCAGCACGTCCTCGTAGTGCGAGCGGTTGAAGATCGTGATCTGTCCGTGTTGCGGCGCCGCCTTGTGCGCCCGCCACAGAAAGTCGTGCGCTGCCTCTTCGGGCGTCGGCTGCTTGAAAGCGTGAACGTTCGCGCCCTGCGGGTTGAACGCCCGAAACACGTGGCGCACCGTCCCGTCCTTGCCGCCCGCGTCCATCGCTTGCAGCACGATCAGGACCGCGCGCGCGTTCTCCGCGTACAACAGGTATTGCAAGGCGCATAACCGCTCGACGTCCTTGTCGATCGTGCCGCTCGCCTCGTCTTCGCTGGTGTGGCCGGCGGTGAAGGCGGGGTCGAGCCGCCCCAGGTGCAACTTGCCGCCCGGCTCGACGAAGAACTTCTTACGATAGTCCACCGGCCGTCCTTGGCGGCCAACTCCCATCCGTCCCGCCGTAGGACTGCGGACGCAAAAGCAGCGTAATGTTCGCTACAGCCGCGCGATGGCTAAGCGCGCCGCACCGATCGCGAACTTCGCGACGATCGCACCCTCGCGCTCGGTGGTGAGCAGTTGCGACGCGAGCGGCTCGTGGAGCAGCGTCGGCGCTTTTTGGAGGACCGTTTGCGCGAGCATGGCCAAGCTGTTCTGCACCGCCGACATCGGGCGCAGGTCGGGCTGCGCGGCGTCATTGAGCGCCAGCGCGTCGGGAGTCGGACGTGGCAGGTCGAGCGGAGCGTCGGCTCGCGCCGCCCGTTCCGTCAGCAGCGGCAAGAGCGTGTTCGCGCGACGGTCGCGTGCGGTCAGCGATTCCGGCAGCGCGTAGAGATCGCGCAGCGTCGCTGCAATCGAGGTGTGATCGTAGACGGTCGACGAGACCGTCCCCTTGGGGATCCACGGTGACGCGACGACCGCCGGGACGCGCACGCCCAACCGGGTGAAGTCGAACATCGGAGAGGTGAGGCCGTCGGGGTTCACCGCCGCCGGCGGAAGGAGGTGGTCGTAGAGGCCGCCGTGCTCGTCGTTGCTCACGATCAGCAGCGTGCTGTCCCACTTGGGCCCGTTGCGCAGTGCCTGGCGCCGCAATGCGTCACCGTGTCGATTTCGCACCAGCCGGGCTCGCTCACGTTCCAGCGCTCGTTGCGAATCGGGATCTGATGCTTGAGCAACGACCCAGGCTTCGTACGCCCGTAGAGCCGGCGCCGCAAAGCACCGCGATGCGGCCGTAAAATGCGGTCCATCGTGCGCGAGCTCATGGCAAGCAATGCAGCCTGCTCACTCTGATCAAGCGTGTGCCGGCGGATCAGTGCCTCGAGCCACAACCTCACCATCGCGTGAAGGCGGCGCGACCACGGGTAACCCGCAGCTCGCCACAGCGCGACGAGCGCGGCGGCCACGCGTGAGCCGCAACGCGGACCCGGCCGCGGCCGCGATCGACGCGGCGACGCCGCTTTGCGCAGCACTGCGATGAGGTACTTGCGATGATACCCCGTCGCCTCGACCGCCCGGTCGAGCAGCGTACAACGCTCGCGCCGCCCCGCTTGGGCGTACCGTGAGCGGAGGTCAGCAACGAATTCGCGACGAGCAGACGGTCCCATCGGGGGACCTTCGCCGCTTGCTCCCTCCGGTAAGATTTCGTTTGGCGCGACATCCCTGACCCCGGTAAGATCCAGCGTGGCGCGATTCGGGGGGTGGATTCGGGGCACCGCCCATGATATGATCGCCGTCGCTGCCCGCGGGCAGTGCCCGCCGTCCTCGCCGAAGGGCGGACCGGGGGTCGTGACGCCTTCGGGCGCCACGTGTGTAGGGCGGGACCCGCTCCCGCCGCTTTCCACCTACATCGTCACGAGGTCCACCCCACCATGCCACCTCCCAAGGGCAAGCGCGCGGCGGCGAAAAAAGATCGCCGGCCCAAGCGCAAGATCTGTAATTTCTGCGCCGAGCGGCTCGACTCGCTCGACTACAAAGACACGACGCGGCTGCGTAAGTACATCAGCGAGCGCGGCAAGATTCTGCCGCGCCGCATCTCGGGCAATTGCGCCTCGCACCAGCGCGCGCTGACCACCGCGGTGAAGCGCGCGCGCGTCATCGCCCTGCTTCCGTTCGTCGTCCAGTAGGAGCGCCGCAGTGAAGGTCATTCTCACCGGTGACGTCAAGCCGCTCGGCTCGCGCGGCACGGTCGTCGACGTCAAAGACGGCTTCGCCAACAACTATCTGTTCCCGCAGCAGCTCGCCGTCGTCGCGACGCCCGGCGCGATGAAGCAGCTCGAGCAGCAGCAGCACGCCAAGAAGCGCAAGCAGGCCGAAGAGGTCGCCAACGCTCAGGAAGTCGCGACGCAGCTCGAACAAGCGATGATCAAGGTTTCCGCCAAGGCCGGCGGCAACGGCCGGCTGTTCGGCACCGTGACCAACGCCCAGGTCGCCGAAGCGGTGCACGAGCAGCTCGGCGTCACGATCGACCGCCACAAGATCGAGATGAAGGACGGCATCAAGGCACTGGGCACGTACCCGGTCGAGATTCGTCTGGGCAACAACATCATCGCCAAATCAGCGGTGCAGGTCGTCGCGCTGAAGTAAGGTGCGACTGCGCGCCGATGAGAAGCTGCGCCGCGAGATCGCGGCGCTCTACGACGTCCTCTCCGAAGCGCTGGGGACGGAGAAGATGGTCATGCGCGCCGGCAAGCTCGGCACGCTCAAGGAGATGCGCTCGCCGGCGCTTCCGGACCGCCTGCTGGCGCTGCAGCGGCTGGTCTTCGAGGATCCGTCGCTCGAGACGCGGCCGGCCAAGGGTCAGTACAAGAAGGTCATCGCGGAGATCGAGGACCGGCTCGCCGATCTGGTCGCGCAGCGCGCCGTCGGCGATCAGATCGAGGCGAAGATCAACGCCAAGATGGTGCAGCGCCACAACGACTACCTGCGCGAGCTGCGGCTCGAAGCGCTGCGCGACGAAGCCGGCCCCGAGACGCCGGCAACGCAACAGCGTCTGCACGATCTGCAGTCGCTCGACGCGCGCGGCCTGGCCCGCGGCGCGCTCGACGTGCTGCGCCCGAAGTCGCTCGAACAAGTCGTCGGTCAGGAAGCCGCCGTGCGCGCGCTCATCGCCAAGCTCGCCTCGCCGTACCCGCAGCACGTGATCCTGTACGGGCCGCCGGGTGTCGGCAAGACCACCGTCGCGCGGCTCGCGCTCGAGCTGGCCAAGGCGCGCGCGCACGCGCCCTTCGCCGCCGACGCGCCGTTCGTCGAGGCCGCCGGGCCGGTGCTGCGCTGGGACAGCCGTGAGACGACGAACCCTCTGCTGGGCAGCGTGCACGATCCGATCTACCAGGGTGCGCGCCGCGACTTTGCCGACACCGCCGTCCCCGAGCCGAAGCTGGGTCTGGTGACGCGCGCGCACGGCGGGGTGCTGTTCATCGACGAGATCGGCGAGATGGAGCCGGCCATGCAGACGCGCCTGCTCAAGGTTCTCGAGGACAAGCGCGTCTCGTTCGAGTCGTCGTACTACGACGAGCTCGATCCCAACGTCCCGGCCTACGTCAAGAAGCTCTTCCGCGACGGCGCCCCGGCCGACTTCGTGCTGATCGGCGCCACGACGCGCGATCCCGACGCGATCGACGCCGCGATCCGCTCGCGCTGCGCGGCGGTATACTTCGAGCCGCTCACCCAGGCGCAAATCGCGCGCATCGTGCGCGAAGCGGCGCAGCGGCTGGGCGCGAAGGCGGCGCGGCGCGTTCCCGAGCTCATCGCGTCGTACACGATCGAAGGACGCAAGGCGGTCCAGATCCTCGCCGACGCCTACGGCCACGCGCTCGAGCGGGCCGGCGGCGTGCGCGGTGCGACCGTCCGCGAGCCCGACGTGCTCGAAGTCGTGCAGGCCGGCCGCATCGTGCAGCACACGACCACGCGCGGGCGCCGCGCGCGCGAGGTCGGCAAAGCCTACGGTCTGGGCGTCATTCAGTACGTCGGCTCGATCGTCGAGATCGAAGCCGCCGCCTTCCCGGCGCGCGAGAAGAGCAAGGGTGCGGTGCGTTTCAACGACACCGCCGGAAGCATGGCGCGCGACGCCGTCTTCAACGCCGCGTCGGTGATCCGCGCGGTCGCCGGCGTCGACCCGAGCGACTTCGATCTGCACGTCAACGTCGTCGGAGGCGGCAACATCGACGGGCCGTCGGCGGGGCTCGCGTTTTTCCTGGCGCTCTACAGCGCGCTCGCCAACCGCGCGCTGCCGCAGGACGTCGCGGTGACGGGCGAAGTGTCACTCGCCGGCAACGTGCGCGGCGTCGGCGGCGTGGTGGAGAAGCTGTACGCCGCGCGTCAAGCCGGGATGCGGGCGATGGTGCTGCCGCGCGAGAACGCTCGCGAGATCGACGCCGTGATCGAAGGGATTGAGATCGTCCCGGTAGGAACAGTCGTGGAAGCACTCGCCGCGATCGGGCTACGCGTGCCTGCTCTATCCGCGCTCCGCGCTCGTCCACGCTCGAAGGCTTCACGGTGAACGTCGCCCAGTTCGTCTCCCCCGTCGACCGCATTCCGCCGAACAACCTCCAAGCGGAGATGGCGTTGCTCGGCTCGATCCTGGTCGACAAGGAGATGATGCCCGCGGTCAGCGAGATCGTGCAGTCGTCGGACTTCCATGCGTCCCTGCACGAGTCGATCTTCCTCGCGCTGTTCGCGCTCTACGAGCGCGGCGAGCCGCTCGACAAAGTCTCACTTGCCGAAGAGCTCAAGAACCGCGGGATCCTCGACAAGATCGGCGGGATGGCGTACCTCAACTCGCTGATGGACACCGTGCCGACCGCGGCGTCGGCCGAGTACTATGCGCGCATCGTTCGCGAGAAGGCGAGCTTGCGCGGGCTGATCCGCGCTGGGACGCAGATCACCCAGCTCGGATTCGAGTCCGAGGAGGACGTCCCGGGCGCGATCGACCGCGCCGAGCAGGTCGTCTACGAAGTCGGCAACCGCAGCGGCCACAATCAGTTCGCGTCCGTGCCCTCGCTGCTGCTGGGCGTGTTCCAGTCGATCGAGCAGCGCCACTTGCAGAAGGGCGACCGCACCGGCGTCACGGCCGGGTTCCGCGACATCGACGACTACACGGCGGGCTGGCAGCCCGGCAACCTCATCATCCTGGCGGCCCGTCCCGCGATGGGTAAGACGTCGCTCGCGCTGAACATGGCCGTCGCCGCGGCGAAGGACGAGCGCAAGCCGGTCGCGGTGTTCTCGCTCGAGATGACCAAACAGGAGCTGGTCGAACGTCTGTTGTCGTCCGAGGCGAAGCTCGACGCCTCCAAGCTGCGCCGCGGCGCGATCGCCGACCGCGACTGGGAGAAGATCGGCCACGCGATGGGGCTGCTGCACGAGCTGCCGATCTATCTCGACGACTCGGGCGCCGTCACCGTCACCGAGATCCGTTCGCGCCTGCGCCGTCTCAAGTCGGGCCACGGCCTGGCCGCGGTGTTCGTCGATTACCTGCAGCTGGTCCGTCCGTCGACCCTCTCGCGCCAAGTGAACCGCAACGAAGAGCTGTCCGAGATCTGCCGCGTCCTCAAAGCGACGGCCAAGGACCTCGAAGTCCCGATCATCGCCCTCGCCCAGCTCAACCGCGCCGTCGAGATGCGCTCCGAAAAGCGCCCAATGTTATCAGACTTGAGAGACTGCCTGGCCGGCGAGTCGCTGGTGACCAACGCCGACACCGGCGAACGCGTCGCGATCCGCGACATCGTCGAGCGCGGCCTGAGCTTCGACGTCTGGGCCGTCGACGAGCGCATGCAGCTCGTGCGCCGGCCGATCGTCGACGCCTGGGAGGTCGGTCCGAAGCGCGTCTTCCGCGTCACCACCAAGAGCGGCCGCGTCATCCGCTGCACGGACGGTCACCGGTTCCTCACCGTCTCCGGCTGGTCCGAACTCCGCGACCTCGTTGCGGGCCGCGCGATTGCCGTCCCTCGCCGCTACGAAGCCCGCCACACGGGGACGATGTCGCCGGGACAGGCCAAGCTGCTCGGATGGCTCATCGGCGACGGCCACCTCGGTGGAAGCGCCACCCTAACGGTCGCGACCGCGGCTGAGGCTGATCTCGCGCGACGGCTCGGCGAGTTCGAGTTCGGTGTTCTGCCAGCGATCAAACCCGAGAAGCCAACGACAACCGCGCAGCGCGTGGTCTTCACGACGGGCCGGCTCTCCGGCGCCGGAAAGAATCCCCTGACTCGTTGGTTGCGGCGACTCGGAACCTGGAAGAAGACGGGCGCGGAGAAGCGAGTTCCGGCTGAGATATTCGAACAGGACGACGCGGTCGTCGCAGCATTCCTGCGCGGCTTGTTCCACGCCGACGGTAGTTTGACGCGCGCTGCAACGTCGTCGCGCGTCACGGTGCGTCTCTCGTCCATCAGTGAACGCCTCGCGCGCGACGTTCAGCATCTGCTCCTACGTTTCGGACTGAATGCTACGGTAAAGTGCGACTCGCGGAACATCGGTGGATACCGGACGAGATCAAAGGCGATTTGGACCGTGTCCTTGATGCAGCGTGACGCGGTAGTCGAGTTCATGCGCCGCATCGGCTTTTTAGGCCAAAAGCAGGCGCGCGCCTGGGCGAAGATCGAGCCAGAAAAGCAAAATGACGCCGGCCAGTTCGACCGAATCCCGCTCGACGTCAACCCTCTCGTGGGCGCACTGCGCGCGGAGCGCGGAATGTCCCATGCCACGCTCGGATGGCGCGATCAGGGCAAGGCGATGTCACGTGCGACCTGCGCAATGGTGGCTGAACGCCTTGACGACGAATTCTTGGTGACGCTCGCAACATCGGATGTCCTGTGGGATCCGATCGTGTCCATCGAAGCTGAAGCTACTGAGATCGTCTACGACCTTACGGTCGGCGACCTGCACAATTTCTGTGTCGACGATGTCGTTACGCACAATTCCGGAGCGATCGAACAAGAAGCGGATATCGTTGCGTTCTTGTACCGCGATGTGTATTACAACAAGGAAGCGGCGCCCGAACCGGACTTGACCGAGCTGATCATCGCCAAGCACCGCAACGGGAAGGTGGGAACCGTGAAGCTGCGGTTTCAGCCGGAGCACACACTGTTCGTGCCCTACGGCGACGATTCGCACTATCCGGCTCCATAGATACGCCCTACATGCAGCGTGGCAATGAGCTCGTTCCCGCGGAGTTGACGCTCGGCGTGTCGGATCTCGATGCTACTGAACAGTTCTATCGCGACACGCTCGGCATCAAGACGACTCGCCACGGTGACGCGGTGCGCATCGTGCTCGGCGATTTCACCCTGGTCTTCGAGCACGCGCCGCCGACGGAACGCGCCAAGTTCGAGCTCGGATTGTGCGTGTCGGATCCCGAGACGCTCGACGCGATCGCCAAACGCGTCGGCGTCGCGACCTACGCGCGCGACGGCGGCGGCCGCGCAATGTTCGTCACCGACCCCGACCACTACACTATTGAGATCTTCGTTCGTTAGCGGTCCACGAATGTCGTCGAGGGCAATTCTCGGCTCTCGTCACCGGCTCGTCCCATGAGGGTTTCCTCTTCATAGCAGCGCGCGCAGATCGTCGGCGGTCATCCCCGCCTCCTTCAGGAGCGCGCCGAGGGTACCGCGTGGAACGATTACCGACCCGCCGTGATCAGCGACGGTGATCTTCGCGTCTCCGCGCTCGAGGCGGATATGCGAACCGCGCTGCCGCGTCTCAATCCATCCGGCGCGTGCCAAGGCACGGCGAAGTTGGGCGGCGGTGACCGCCGGAAGTCGCGTACTCATACTCTAAAAAAGAACGTGCCGGAGAGGGGCGCGGAGAGGTAGGGCTCGCGAGGGCCGCGCTTCAGGCTGCGGGCTCGACGCGCTCGACAAGCATTGGTATGTCGGCGTCCGGTTCGGGGATGGGAAGGCCGCGCTCGCGGGCAACCTCGATCTCGAGTTCGATGGCCTCTTTCGCCATCGCGAGCGCATGCGCGCGATCCGTCCCAAAGGTAAAGATATGTGGGAACGCCGGGATGATCGCGCGGAGCGAGTCTTCGTCAGGTTCCAGGATGACGCGATATGCCGTAGCGGCCATCATCGGATCGTTTCGCTACTGGGACTCGGCCTCCGCTTCGTCCACGGACAAGCGAAGAAACCCGCCGGCGGTAGCGGGTTTCTTCTGTCGCCCACACCAGGGAGCGCGGCCCTTAGGCGGTGCGGCGAACGACGCGGAGCCGAGGACGGTGCTCGGCGCGGAGGAGCGACTCGATGGCGGCGGGCGACTGAGGCGCGCCGAAGCGGAATCCTTGGCCTTCGTCGCAGCCCAGCGCATTGACGAACTCGGCTTGGGCGTCGGTCTCGATGCCCTCGGCGACGACGCGCAGGCCGAACGCTTTGGCCACGTTGACCATCGAGACGATGATCGCGCGGTCGGACTCTTGGGCGCCGATGTCGCGCACGAACGTGCGATCGATCTTGACCATCGAGATCGGCAGGTTCTTGAGGTGCGCCAGCGAGCTGTAACCGATCCCGAAATCGTCCATCGCAAGCTGCACGCCCAGATCGCGCAGCCGTTTGAGCATCGGCAGCGACGTGTCGTCGAGCGCGGCGGTCTCGGTGACCTCCATCGTCAGGAGCCGGGCGGGGAAACCGTGCTCCGACAGGGTCGCGGCGACGCGCGCACAGAGATTTTGGTCGCGCAGGTCGCGCGTCGAGAGGTTCACCGAGAGGCGGAAGTCGGGCGCGATCGAGCGGAACGCGGCAGCGACGCGGCAGGCCTCGCCGAGCACCCAGCGGTCGAGCTCGACCACCTGAAACGAGTCCTCGGCGATCGGGATGAACGTCGCGGGCGGGATCATCCCGCGTTCGGGATGGCGCCAGCGCACGAGCGCCTCGCAGCCGACGATCCGTTGGCTCGCCAGCGAAACGAGCGGCTGGAACAGCAGCTCGATCTGGCCGCGGTCGATCGCGTGGCGAAGATCGGATTCGAGCGCAAAACGCTCGGTGGCCTCAGCCAGCATCGCCGGCTCGTACATGACGAGGCGGCCGCCGCCGGCGAGCTTCGCACGGTGCAGCGCGGCGTCGGCGCGCGCGGCGATCGATTCGGCGTCGGCGCCATGATCGGGGTAGACCGCCGCGCCGATGCTGGCGCCGACGTGAACGTCGCGGTCGGCCAGGTGAATCGGCGCTGACAGTGTTTCGATCAAGCGATCCGCCACGACTTGAATGTCGCTCAGGCCCGTAATCCCGCTGGTGAGGATCACGAACTCGTCGCCGCCCGCGTTCGCGATGAAGTCGATGCCCCGCACGCAGGTCTGTAGCCGTTTCGCCACTTCGCGTAAGACATGGTCGCCGGCCCGGCGCCCCAGCGTGTCGTTGATCGCTTTGAGGCGGTCGAGGTCGAGGAACAGGAGCGCGAAGCGGCGCCTTTCGGCGTGCGCCGCCGTGACGGCATCAGCGAGGCGCTGTTCGAGCGAGAACCGGTTCGGCAAGCCGGTGAGTCGATCGGCGTGCGACGCTTCGAACAGCTGCCGCTGCGCCGACTTGAGCTCGGTGATGTCGATCGATACTCCGGCCGCGCGCACGACGGTGCCGTTCGCATCGATCTGCGGTTCGACGTGGTGGCGCAACCATCGGTCGCCGTAGCTGCTCTCGACGCGAACTTGCCGGCCGGCGAAGACGTCGCGCACGACCGTCTCGCCGACGAGCGTCGAGCAAGGCTTGCCGACGAGCTGGCCGGCCGACAGCGCGAGCGCGTCGAGCGCGCCGCCGGCGACGGTGGTGAAGCGGCCGTCGGCGCCGACCGTCCACAGCACGGCGTCGACGTTATTGGCGACGACCTGACGGCTGTCGGCCTCCTTGTCGAGCTGCGCCTGCGCGACGGTCTGCGCGGTGACGTCCTGCAGCGAGACCACCGTCTCATCGGCCGACGGCATGATGCGCACTTGGATCCAGCGCGCCTGGTCGGGAAATGCGTGGACGCGCTCGATCGCGACGCCGCTGCGGCGCGCGACGCGAATCTCCGAGATCAGCTCCGAGGCGAGTGGATCGGATACCGCGCCGAGCGGTTCGCCGACCAGGGTGTCGGCGGTGCGTTCCAGGAGTCGCTCGGCCTCTTCGTTGACGTGCGTGATGCGCAGCTCGGGATCGACGATATACACGCCGTCCTGCACGGCCTCGAGCAGGGTGCCGTGCCGCCGCGTTCGCATTCGAAGGCGGTCGACCAGCGGCGATACGGCGCCGGCGAGCACGATGGCCAAGGATCCGCCCACGGCGAGCGTGAGCTCGGCGTTAGGCAGCGTGGGGACACCCGATCGCGCGATCCCTGCCGGTGGCGGGTTCGCTCCATGCGCGAGCGTAAAAAGGTGCTCTCATCCGTGAAAACGTTGTTCCTTCGCGTCCATGAAGGTTCGGGCAAAACGCCCGTGAAGCGCCCGCTCGCAAGCAGCCGTGGGGTCCCTGTTCCCTTCGGGCCCTTGGCCCTAACGCTGGTAGGCCTGCCGGGCAGCGTTAAGTCTACGTCAAACCAGCGGTTCGGGCCGTCACAGCCCGGTGGCGCGCTGGGTCGCCAGCGACGACACTGCGACCGCGACCCAGAGCACGAACCCCAGTGCCAGCGGTCGCGGTCCCGTCCGCAGAACCTGGCCCAGCTGGGTCTGCGCGCCGATCCCGGCCAGCGCGACGCTGATCAGGAAGATCGCGGTACGGGCGATCCCGTCGTGCCAGGCCGCCGGGACGATCCCGGTGCTGTTGACCAGCGCGGCGACCAGAAACCACAGGATGAACCAGGGCACGATGCGCCGCCACGGGACGTGGGTGCCGGCGGCCCGGACCTCGCGGGCGCGCCGGAAGGCAATCACCGCGACAATCGGCAGGATGAGGGTCGCGCGGGTCAGCTTCACGATCGTCGCGTGATCGCCGGCGTCGCGACCGTAGATGTAGCCGGCGGCGACGACCGACGAGGTGTCGTTGATCGCCGTGCCGGCCCACAGCCCGAACGCTGCTTGGCTCAAGCTCAGCGCGTGGCCGATCGCCGGAAAGACGAGCACCGCGACGACGTTGTAGAAGAAGACGGTCGCGATGGCGAGCGCGATCTCGGCTTCGTCGGGCTCGATGACCGACGACACGGCGGCGATCGCGGAGGCGCCGCAGATCGCGGTCCCCACGCCGATCAGGGTCCGCAGCGCGCTGCCCAGCGCGAGCATGCGGCCCACCACCGGCGCGGCGATTAGCGCGACCGCGATCGTGCCGAGCGTGACCGGCAGCGTCCCGAGGCCGGTGCGGACCACGAGCGCGAGCGACAGGCCGAACCCCGACACGACGATCGCGACCTGCAGCACGGTGCGGCCGGCGAAGGCAAGTCCCGGCCCCACGCGCTCGGGAAAAGCCGTCACGCCGCGCAGCGCGACGCCCAGCAGCAGCGCGAACACCGGCGCGCCGACGATCGGGACGAATCGCGCGCAGAGCGTCGCGACCGCCGCGATCGCGACGGTCAGGAGCAGGCCCGGCAGCAGCCTATGGGGCGACGTGCGTGTCCGCGATCTCGTGCATCGCGGGATCGCCGATGCCGTGGCGCAGGTACGAGCGCGACAACGCGACGTACTCCGGGCCGGGGTGCTCGACCCAGCCCAGCGAGGCGCCCTCGAGCGTTTTCTTGACGACCGCCGGCGCGCCGGCGACGACGACGCGCGGCGGGATCTGGGCGTTGGCGACGACGACGGCGCCGGCCGCGACGAGGCTTTGCTCGCCGACGTGCGCGCCGTTGAGGACGACGGCGTTCGAGCCGATCAACGCGCCGCGCGCGACCCGGCAGTCCTCGAGGATCGCGCAGTGGCCGACGGTGACGTCGTCCTCGAGCACGGTCTCGCAGTTCTCGCTCACGTGCAGCACCGAGTTGTCCTGAACGTTCGACCGCGCGCCGATCCGAATCGGACCGTTGTCACCCCGGATCACCGCGCCGAACCAGACCGAGGCCTCCTCGCCGACCTCGACGTCACCGATCAGCACCGCGGTGGGCGCGACGAACGCGGATGCCGCGACCCGGGGCCGCTTGCCGCGATATTCGATGATCATTCCGGACCTCCGCAGAAGAGCGATCTACCTTGAGCGAACACCGTCACAATACCCCACTACGCGGAACGAAGGTCGTCCCCCGCCCGCGCCCTGACGATCCGGACTACACGGAAGTCAACTACCGCTATGCCGGGCAGGCCGGCCGCATCCACGAGGTGGTCGAGATCGGCGGGCGCGAGCTGGCCAAGGTCGGCTTCGACGACCGCAAGATCGTCTATTACTACTTGGACGACCTCGACCGCGAGGACGTCGCGCCCAAGCGCACCTTCCACGACCTCGACAAACCATCACCCTGAGTGAAGCCGTGTCAGGCGTGGACGGGCGCCGGGCGCGCGAGCGATTCGTTCAGCAGGCTCACGCAGGCGTAGACGGCGTCGATGTGCGGGGTCGGCGTTTCGGTCAGCCGGCCCAGCTCGACGACGGCGCCCACGAGCGCGTCGATCTCCAGTGGCCGGCCCGCTTCGACGTCCTGCAACATCGAGGTCTTGTGCTCGCCGACGGCCTCGGCACCGGCGATTCGCTTTTCGATCGTGTGGCGGAAGACGATCCCCAGCTTCTCGCCGATCTGCTGCGCCTCGGACATCATCGCGGCGGCCAGCTCACGGCTCTGCGGGTTGCGGCAGATGCCGGCCAGCGTCGCGTGCGTGAGCGCGCTGATGGGATTGAACGACAGGTTGCCCCACAGCTTGAGCCAGATCTCGGCGCGAATGTCGTCGAGCACGAACGACTTGAAACCGGCGCGGATCAGCATCTGCGCGAGCGCCTCGATGCGCTCGCTGTGTGAACCGTCGAGCTCGCCGACCGAGAAACGATTGCCCTCGACGACGTGCACGACGCCCGGCGCGATGACCTCGCCGGCCGGATAGACGATGCAGCCCACGATGCGCTCGCGCTCGATGTGCCGGTCGATGAAACCGTCGGGGTCAACGGCGGCGATCGTGCGGCCCTCGTGCGGCCCGCCTTGTCCGTAGAAGTACCACCACGGCACGCCGTTCTGCACGGTCATCACCATCGTATCCGGGCCGAACAGCGTGCGCAGATCGGGCAGCAACGACGGAATCTGATGCGCCTTGACCGCGATGACGACGAGATCTTGCTCGCCGGCCTCGGCGAAGCTTTCGGTCACGGCGACGCCGCCGGCGACGATGGCCTCGCCCTCGCTTTCTACGCGCAGCCCGTTTGCGCGGATCGCGGCCGCGTGCTCGCGGTTCTTCTCGATGAAGGTGACGTTCTCGCCGGCGAGCGCGAGACGCGCGCCGAGCATGCCGCCGATCGCGCCGGCGCCGACGATGCAGATTCTCATGGTTAAACGTCCTATTCGAAGCGGTTGCGCAGCGTGCCGATGCCGTCGATCGCGATCTCGATCGTGCTGCCCGGCGCCATCTTGCCCGCGCCGATCGACGTGCCGCAGGCGATCACGTCGCCGGGCATCAGCGTCATGTCGCGCGAGATCGCCGAAACCAGCCGCGCGGGCTTCATGAGCATGTCGCTGGCCGGGTAGTTCTGGCGCTCCTCGCCGTTGAGGATTCCGCGAATGGTGAGCGCGTCGGGATCGAGCCCGGTGGCGATCACCGGTCCGAACGCGCCGAACGTGTCGAAGCTCTTGGCGCGCGTCCATTGGGCGAACGACGCGTCGGCGTTGAGCACGTCGAACGCGGTGACGTCGTTGACGCAGGTGAAGCCGAAGATGTACTCGTTCGCCTCGGCCTCGTCGAGACCGGCGCAGCGCTTGCCGATCACGATGCCGAGCTCGGCCTCGAACAGCACGCGCCCGTCGTAGAACGGCGGCTTGCGGATCGTCTCGCCCGACGCGATGAACGCGTTATTGCCTTTGATGAAGTACAGCGGCTCTGGCGGCACGCTCAGCCCGAGCTTGGCGCCCAGCGCCGCGAAGTTGTTCCACAGCCCGATCATCTTCGTCGGCTGCGTCGGCGGCAATAGCGTGACGTCCCTCAGCCCGATGATCTCGCCGCTCGGCGTCGGCCGGTCGAACATGTCACCTTCGAAGCGCTCGATCGTGTCGCCGTCGAGCACCCCGAACGCCGTCTCACCGCCGTGCTCGAACCGAAGCCAGCGCTGCGTTGCAACCTGCAGATCCATCGCCCAGCCTTCCGTTCGCCACGCACGCGTCTCCTCTTCGTGTCACCCTGAGCCAGCCTGTCCTGAGCTTGTCGAAGGGAAGGGCGAACCGTCCTTCCTTGCGACCCACCGAACGCGCCCGGCTCCTCGCGTGCCGTCGCCCTGAGCGTGGCGAAGGGCGATCGCTACGAACGCTTCTTGCGGGTCGTCGTCTTCTTTCGAGTCGTCCCTTTCTTGCGGCTAGCCGACGTCTTCCGGACCGTCGACTTCTTACGAGCGGTCGACTTCTTTCGGGTGGTCGCTTTCTTGCGGGTGGTCGACTTCTTGGCGGCATTGGCTTTGCGGGTCGCGGCGGCGCGCTTAGCGCCGCGCTTGCGGGCGGGCGTCGAGCCCGTGCCGGTACCGCGCTTCTTGCGGGTGGCGGCGCCCCGCTTGGCGGCCTTCTTGCGCTGCGCGGTCGTCAGCCCGGTCCGGGGCTTGCTGCCGAGTTCGCTCCAGCTGCTCTCGGAGATATCGACGCCGTAGTGCTTCGCCGCCTTTTTGATGTTGGCGAACGCGACGTCGCGGTCGGCGCCGGAAACGCCCTCGACCTGATCGAACCGCGCGACCGCGTTGCGAACGTGCGAGGCGTCGGTCATCGGTTCTTTGCGTTCCTTGGGGTAGGCAAAGACGCTGTCCGGCAAGTCGCCGCGTTCGGTGAGCTCGCCGTGCTTTTCATGAGGTTTCCAAGTTGCTCTGGCCATGTGTGCTGTTTTGCCCATTTTTCGCCCGCCCAAAGCTGCGCGCGCGCGGCCGATTCCGCTCGGAAGCGCCGACGGCACTTGCCGAAAGGACCGGCGGCCCGTCCCATCGCGACGATCTGCGTCGCGCGAAACGCACGCAATATGTGATGCGCGAGCAAATGTGAACATACAAACGTCGGGAACGTCTCTATAGTGATGTTCCTATGCAAGGATGGCTCGGTCGTCCCGTAGTTGGGAAGATCGTATCTTGGCCGCATGGAGCTGCCGCATTGCTGCTGGCTTCGGCGGTGTGCCTGTGCGGCGCCGTCGCGCATGCAGCGCCCGCGCCCGGCGGTCCGGCGTTCGGCGCGCCGCCGTCGGGCGAGATTCCGATCCTCTACAACGATCACACCGTCTACGCGAAACCCGACATCCTCAAACGGTCGCGCGTTCTCGCCGCATTGGTCAAGAACGGACACGTCTACATTCCGCTGCGCAGCATGTTCGAGCAAATGGGTGCCGCGGTCTCCGTGTCCGACGACGGCAACACGATCACCGCCAGCAAGGAAGGTGCGAGCGTCTCGGTCACGTTGGGGAAGGCGGAGGTCGTCGTCAACGGTGAGACGCGGCCGCTCGACGTTCCACCGATGCTCTATCACGGGGTCGTGCTCGTCCCGGTTCGCGTGATCTCCGAGGCGCTGGGCGCCTACGTGCTGTGGGTCCACGACCGGCGCCTCGTCGTCGTGCGCTACAATCCGGTCGTCCCGCCGCCTCCGCCCCCGATCCGGTCGACGATGCCGCCGGTGCCGACCGCGCCGCCGACCATTGCGCCGCTCGTCGCGACGCCGACGCCAAGCCCGACACCGACGCCGTACAGCTATCGCGGCTTCATTCAAGCCGCGTTTTCGGCCCCGCACAATTACAACGAGTTCTCGGATGGTCAGTGGTGCCCCGAATCGTATCTCGTCAGCGGCGGCTACGCGTTCAAGGACTCACCACTGGCGGTCAAGCTCGACTACCGGCAAGACGTCTACGTGACGAGCGACAACTTCGACACCGGCGGCAATCACTACACGCAGTTCGCGACGATCGACGGCGGGGTCGCGTTCACGCCCGTCTTCCTGGCCCGGCAGAGCACGCTCGACGCGCGCTTGGAGTTCCAGATCGCCGCGCCACGGATCTACCTCGGTGTGGGCTATCTCCATACGGCGAACAACTACGGGTACCCGCAGCTCAACGGCGCCGGCTTCGGAATCGAGAAGCTGCCTGATTTGCGGCCGGGCGTCAACCTGTACGGCTCCGCCTTCTACTATCCGTCGGCCAGCGGCAACTATACCGTCATGGATCCGGCCAGCGTGAACGTCGGCAAGACGTACCAGCAAGAGTATCAGATCCTGAAGTACGACGCCGGTCTCGCGCTCGTGTTCGCTCATTCCCCGTTGTATCTCGAGGGCGGCGTCAGCGGCGATCGCTATGGTGCGAAACGCAACGCCCCGATCGGCCAGACCCACGACGGCCTCTATCTCGGCCTGGGCGTGAGGTTCTAAGCGATGCGAAGCACGAGTGCGATGCGCACGGTCACGCGGTTCCTTCGATCCCGGCGGCTCATCGCGTCGCTGGGTATCGCTCTCCTGACGAGCTGCAGCAGCGGCGGCTGCGGCAACTGCACCGTTCCCCCCTTTCACGACGCCACGCCGACCCCCAAGCCGGGAGCGACGGCGACGCCGTCGCCCACCCCGGTCCCCGGCGCGACGCCGACACCTACGCCGAAGCCGACTCCAACGCCTACGCCGACACCGACGCCGACTCCAACCCCGACGCCTACACCAACCCCGACGCCCACGCCGGTCCCGACGGCGACGCCGATCGCGGCGCTGACCTGCACGCAGAACGCGGTCGTCGGTCAAGGCGTGCCGCTCGGATCGGACGCTTCGTTCGCCGTGCTGGCCGCCTCGACGGTGACCAACGCCGGTCCGACGATCGTGACGGGTAACCTCGGCGTGAGCCCGGGCACCGCCGTGACCGGCTTCGGCCCGGGCACCGGGGTTGTCACCGGCGGCGCGATCTATGCCGGCGATCCGACGTCGGCGCAAGCGCAGCTCGACTTGACGACCGCGTACAACAACGCCGCCGGACGAGCGGCCGGCGCGGTCCCCGCCAACATCGGCGGGCTCGTGATCGCACCAGGTGTCTGGCGCGCGCCCGTCTCGCTGGCGATCACCGGCAACGTGACGCTCGACGGTCAGAACAACCCCAACAGCGTCTTCATCTTCCAGATGGCGTCGACGCTCACGACGTCCGTCAACAGCACCGTGACGCTGATCAACCGCGCCAACGCCTGCAACGTCTTCTGGCAAGTCGGCAGCTCCGCGACCCTCAACACGGCCTCGGTCTTCAAAGGGACGATCATGGCCCTCGCGTCCGTCTCGATCGGAACCGGCGCGAATATCAACGGCCGGGCACTGGCCCGAAACGGCGCGGTCACGATGCTCAGCGACGTCGTCACGGTCACCGGCCCCTAGCACCCAACATCCGGTCGCCCAGTACAAACGTCCCTAGCGCGAAGACGGCCCGTGAACCCCTCCGTTCACGGGCCGCCTTCGTTCGAGGCGTCGCCGGGCAGCGTGCTAGCGGCGAACCCGCGTCGATACACCCGTCGGCGCCGGCGGGGACTCGACCTGGAACGTGCCGCTCACGCCGGCACTCCCATTTCCCGGATTCCCGAACGGATCCAGCGGAAACGTCGCCGGAGTCGAGCTCAGCGTAAGTGCAAACGTCGTGGGATCCATGGTGAGCGTGAAGCTCGGCGCAAGGAAGACCGTGGCGCCGGAATCACCCGCGATCTCGTCGCTCAGCGTTCCGTTGACCACGTCGCAGTAGAACGGATTGCCGGCTGTTACTTGGCACGTAGCCGGATTGTTCACCGCGAAGTACAGAAACGCGCACAGCGTGTTCGAGTTGGCAAAGCCCGGACCGGGTTGACCGTTGTTGCAACCGGCCGCCGCTGACGGAACGCTGAACGGCGCGGACGTCGGTTGAGCTCCCTCGGGAGCCACGAAGAACTGGTTCTGACTCGTCGCGCTCGGCACCATCGTCGGCTGCGGGTTGGCCAGCGCAAGGGCGATGGCGCAGTTGCGGCAGGAGTTTCCCTGATCGTTCGAGCTGGCGAAGCTTCCGCTGCCCGCCGTGAGCGCACCCGAAGAGGCCTGTGTGGCGCCCGTCGGAGCGAAGCTCTGCGGCTCGGCCGCCGTGTCGATGGCGACGACCGTCGGATGCACGTCCGCGCGCAAGACGACGTTGAACACGCCGGTGAGCGTGACCGCACCGCTCCCGTTATCGCCTGCCCATGACGAGATCGCATCGTTCGTCGAGTAGGTGATCTTGCCGGTCCATTGCGTCAGCGGCACCGCGTTGCTCGTTATTCCGCCGGCGGTGACCGAAACCAGCCCGGTCGCGCCGGCACCGGCCGCGGGCAGCGGCACGATGATCGTTCCCGGCGTCCACTTCGTCGGCGTGAGCGGCGTGGAGCTGGACCCCGTGCTGACCGCCACCGTTCCCGGGGTTGCCGGAAACGAGCCGTAGATGTCGAGCGCGGCGCCGGCTTCGTCCGCAACGACGCGCTCGACGGACGGCAGACCGTACTCGATCGGCGGGCCGGCGACGCTCTCGCCGCCGAAGTCGCTGATCACCAGAAACGCCGGTGGCGCCCTGCTTCCGTCGCCCGATTGCGTGTACGGGTATCCCGGTTCCAGCTGCAGGGGGCTTTCTCGCTTCTCCGAGCTCAGCGCGGTTTGAATCTGGTCGAGCGGGAACGGGCGCTGCGGTGGCGTTCGCTGGTTGGCGTAGGTGTCGAGCTTGGTGACGCTGGGCGACTGTTCGCCCAGCATCCGGTCGAACAGGAACGCATCGGTCTCGTCCGCGTCGGTCCCGATCACCGGCCGCGTCCAGCCCAGATATCTTCCGACGCCGGCGGCCTTGAGGATCGAGCCGAAATTGGCGCCGACGTTCTGTCCCCAGCACGACTGGTTGTCCACGATCGCGCCCGGGTTGAAGGTCAGGTGCTCGGTCATGAAATCGCCGGTGAACGCGAACCCCGGGAGCGGCTGGAGCTGTGAGAGCGGCACGTCGTCGAGCGGGTAGCCGACGCGAACGCGCTTCGCGAGCAGGTCGGAGGCGTACGTCTGCAGCGACGCGTCGGTGATCTTCGTGTCGGAAAGCAGCAGATAGCTTCCGGCCTTGTCGGTCATGCCGTGGGTGGCGATGTCGAGGAAGTCGATGCTGCGGCCGCTGCCCAGCGCGATGATGTTCTCCAGCGTGATGTCGAGCACGTCGACCCCGTAGCCTGCAGCGGCGGTGAAGCCGGCGGCCGTGAAGGCACCCCCAAACAGCACCTGGCGTTTCGGCACGAACGCGCCATCGCCGGACTCGTTGACGAGAAACCCGATTTCGTGCGCGTTCGCGGCGCTCAGCGGCCGTTTGGCAGCGAGTGGCTGCCGAAGGCGGCTTTCGTCGAACGTTCCGGCGAGGTCCTCGGAACGATCGGCGAAGATCAGCGCTTCCATGCCGTTCGCGAAGGTCGCGTCGATGCCGCCGTTGGTCACCGTTGCGCTCGAGAACGCACCGGAGGCCGTCATGTGGGCGGCGACGCTCTTGAGGTCCGTCTCGACGCTCGTGTGCGCGAGGGTGAGATAGTAGGTCTGCACCCCTTCCAATGCCGCCTGGATCTGGGCCGCGCTCATCGTACCCGTGGGGCCGGAGCCAGGCGTCGGACTCGGCGTCGGCCGGAGCGGCGCCACCGCCGCGCCGTGACTGCCTCCGCCGCATCCCGCTAGCGCGGAGGTTGCGGCGAACGCCAGGGTCATCACCTGGAGAACCTTCAGCCGGAAACGCATGAAAAGACACTCCGAGATTGCTGGAAAGTCGGATGATAGCACCGGCGGCAGCCGGCGCGTATGTCGGAAAACCACACCTCGCCGCGGGGGACGCGAACAGCGGCCAGGCGATCCGGACGCCGCAAGCCAAAGCATCGCAAATGGAAATCAGCGCGCGCAATCAGTTCCGCGGCCGCGTCACGGCGGTGCGCACGGGAGGCATCATGGCCGAGGTCGAGGTCCAGCTCGACGCGCCGCCCAGCGTGCTCGCCGCGATCACCAAGAGCTCGGTCGAGCGGCTCGCGCTCGCCGAGGGCGACGCGGTCACCGTGATCATCAAATCGACCGAAGTCCTGATCGGAAAGTAGCGGCGGCTAGGGCGCGCTTTCGACGTCGATCTCGGTGACTTGGCGCACCCAGCGGGCTTCGTGTTTCTCGCCGGGGACGACGATGCGAAACGGACCGGCTCGAGCATCGAGCGGCGCGCCGTTGCGGCGATCGGCGAGCAGGATGACGCGATCGTTGAACGTGCGATCCAACTCGGGCAGCGCGTACACCGCGCGGTAACCGTCGGCAGCCTTCACGACGACGTAATGCGCCAGCGCCGGCCCGCGCAACGCGCGTCCGAGCTGCACGCCGTGGGCCGTCAAGACGTCGCCGAGCGCGACGCCCTCGAAGTGCGCCTTCGTACCGTCCTCTTCGGTGACGTCGACGGCGGTGCGATCGATCCCGCGAAACGTCTCGGCCGTCACGGGAATGTGCACCGGCGCGAACGCGTCGGCCGCGAACGCCGGCGGCGCGAGCGCTATCGTCCCGAGCACGAGCGCTGCGCGCACGACCCCGAGCCTCGGGGTGACGGTCATTCTTCGAAGCCGCGGGCTTTGAGGAAGGCTTGGCCGGGCGGCGAGGTGATGAAATCGACGAAGGCGCGACCGCCGTCGGCGTTGGGCGCGGTCTTCGGGACGCCGATCGGATAGGTCGCATCGGGCGCGGCGCCGGGCGGGAAGTGGAAGGCGCGCACCTTGGGAGCGATCGCCGGCGTGACGTCGGTCGCGTAGACGACGCCCGCGTCGCCCTCGCCCAGCGAGATCTTCGTGGCGACCGCCTTGACGTCGGTTTCCTCGCTGACCACGTTGGCTTGCACGCGCGCGGCGAAGTCCGGACCAAACGCGGCGTCCTTCGCAAGCGCCGCGAACGTCTGGCGCGCGTAGTTGCCGACCGGGACCGACGGTGCGGCGAGCACGACCTTGACGCCCTTCTTGCCGAGGTCGCCGGCGGTCGCGACCGCCGTGTCGTTCACCGGGACGATCACCACCAGCCGGTTGTGCGCGAACACGCGCGTCGCCGGGATCACGCCGCCGTCGATCGCGCGCTGCATCTGCGGCTGGTTCGCCGACGCGAACACGTCGGCCGGTGCGCCCTGCAGCAACTGCGCCGCCAGCGTGTCGGAGCCGCCGTACGAGAAGCGCACCGGATATCCGGTCGCCTTGGTGAACGCCGGCCCGGCGGCATCGAAGGCTTCCTTCAGCGAGGCGGCGGCAAACACGGTCACCACCGGCTTGTCGGCCGCGCTCAGCGGCCCCGTCGTGAGCCCCGCCGCGGCCAGCAGCGCCATGCAGCGCACGAGGTTCGCGCGTTTCATCTCGGCTGATACCTTCCGTTATCTCTGGTGAAGAATATCGCTACTTGAAGGCCGGTTCGAACGCTCCTGCCGCAGCGCGCGAGCAAGACGAGCGGCCCCGACCTTGACGGATCGCGACCCGTTCTGCTACGGTGCCGGGCATGGACGCCCGTTCGATGGCGATGATCGCGATGTGTGCCACCCGTGAGGGTCGGTGTAGATCGTCGTTGCTCTGACCGGCGCACGACAAGCTACAGCGGCCCTCGCATCTGCGAGGGCCGCTTTCGTTTCCCACCCTCTACGACGACCTTTGCGCTCGACGCATTCGTGAAGGAGACCCACGATGAGCAGCACCCTGGATCCAGAGACGACCCGCGGTTTCGACACCGTCGCACTGCACGGCGGACACGGCGGCGACCCGACCACCAAGTCGAGAGCCGTCCCGATCTACCAGACCACCTCGTACACGTTCGACGACACGTCGCACGCGGCGCGCCTGTTCGCGCTCGAAGAGTTCGGCAACATCTACACCAGGATCATGAACCCGACCACCGACGTGTTCGAGCAGCGGTTGGCCGCGCTCGAGGGCGGCGTCGGCGCGCTCGCACTCGCCAGCGGTCAGGCGGCGGTAATCTATTCGGTCCTCAACCTCGCGCGCGCCGGCGATCATATCGTCAGCTCGGCGTCGCTGTACGGCGGAACGTACAACGCGTTCGTGCACACGCTGCCGCGCTTCGGGCTCGAGGTCACGCTGGTCGATCCCGCCGACCCGCAGGCGTTCCGCAACGCGATCCGGCCGAACACCAAAGCCGTCTTCGCCGAGACGCTCGGCAACCCGAAGCTCGACGTGCTCGACGTCGCCGCGGTCGCGGACGTCGCACACGAAGCGGGCGTTCCGCTCATCGTCGACAACACGCTGCCGACGCCGTACCTGCTGCGGCCGATCGAGTACGGCGCGGACGTCATCGTGCACTCGGCGACCAAGTTCATCGGCGGCCACGGCACG
>Ga0302325_10002426_pt1 | contig 45314 bp, 40 predicted proteins | sample Palsa_T0_2_FD_201948 | JGI IMG/M metagenome (GOLD analysis project Ga0302325, IMG submission 201948) | Peat permafrost microbial communities from Stordalen Mire near Abisko, Sweden - Palsa_T0_2 | ecosystem: Environmental > Terrestrial > Soil > Palsa > Peat permafrost | place: Sweden: Abisko... | reverse complement strand
CTGGCTGGCACGATCATATGGGCTCGAACGGTACAAGGGCTGATCCTCCTGTCCTGGCAGCGCCAGGACTAAAAACCAGTTACTAGGAAATCGGACGCTCCGCGGAATTCCTCCGCGGAGCGCATGCGTCAGTTAGTCCGCCGCTTCCGCTTTTTCCAGCTGCGGTTTCTGCCGCTTCATCAATTCGATGTCCAGGCATAGCGACTGCAATTCGCGCACGAGAACGTTGAACGATTCGGGCACGCCCGGCTCGATACCCGGCTCGCCCTTCACGATGGCCTCGTAAATTTTCGCGCGGCCATACACGTCGTCGGACTTTGCGGTCAGCAATTCCTGCAGGATGTGCGCCGCGCCGTATGCTTCGAGCGCCCACACCTCCATTTCTCCGAATCGCTGTCCGCCGAACTGCGCCTTGCCACCCAGCGGCTGCTGCGTGATGAGGGAATAGGGACCGATGGACCGCGCGTGAATCTTGTCGTCCACCAAGTGAGACAGCTTCAGCATGTAGATGTAGCCGATCGTGACCTGCTGCGCGAACAAGTCTCCGGTCATGCCGTCGTAGAGCGAAATCTTGCCCGATTCTGGCAGTTCCGTGAATTGCAGCAAGTGGCGAATGTCCGCTTCGCGCGCGCCGTCAAATACCGGCGTGGCGAACGGCACACCCTCACGGAAGCTATGCGCCAAGTCGAGGATTTCGTCGTCGTCCAATCCGGCAATCGTCTTCCACACCGCCGTGGGACCAAACGCATCCTTGAACCATTTGCGCACGCCCTCCGCGCGCGTTTCCTTGTCGAGCAGCTTCCCGATCTTCTCGCCCAGCTCTTTCGAGGCCCAGCCGAGATGCGTTTCGAGAATCTGTCCGACGTTCATGCGTGAAGGAACGCCCAGCGGGTTCAGCACGATTTCCACCGGCGTGCCATCCGGCATGTACGGCATGTCTTCCTTCGGAACGATGCGCGCGATAACGCCCTTGTTACCGTGGCGTCCCGCCATCTTGTCGCCCACGGAAAGCTTGCGCTTCATGGCGATATAGCACTTCACCAGCTTGATCACGCCGGGAGGAAGTTCGTCGCCCTTCTTCAGTTTTCCGATGCGCTCATCGGTGATCTTGCGCAGCACATCGATCTGGCGCGAGGTCATTTCTTCGATCTCGTCGATCTTTTCGATGAGCAGCGGGTCTTTGTCGTTGAGCCGCAGGCGCTTCAAGTTGCGGGTGGACACCTTTTCAAGGATGTCGCGCGTCAACTCGGTGCCCTTGACCAGCAGCTTTTTGTTGGTGCGCTCGTCATGCAAGTCGGCCGTCAAGGTCTGGCCGCCAAGCAAGTCGTTCAAGCGCTTCAAGCGTTCGTCGGTCAAAATGCGGATTTCATCGCCCAGGTTCTTTTCGAGCTTGGCGACCTGCGTGGCTTCGATCGACTTGTGGCGTTCGTCCTTCTCCGCGCCTTTGCGGCAGAAGATCTTCACGTCCACGATCGTGCCTTCGATGCCCGGCGGGCAGTAGAGCGAAGCGTCGCGAACGTCTCCGGCCTTTTCACCGAAGATCGCGCGCAACAATTTCTCTTCCGGCGTCAGCGTGGTTTCGCCCTTCGGCGTCACTTTGCCCACCAGAATGTCGCCCGACTTCACCGTGGCCCCGATGCGGATTACGCCGCTTTCGTCCAGATTCCGCAGGAAGCTCTCGTTGATGTTGGGAATGTCCCGGGTGATTTCTTCGGGGCCCAGCTTCGTATCCCGTGCTTCGATTTCGTATTCCTCGATGTGAATCGAAGTGTAGTAATCCTCTTCGACCAGCTTTTCGCTGACCAGAATCGCGTCTTCGAAGTTGTATCCGCGCCAGGGCAGGAAGGCCACCAGCACGTTGCGGCCAAGTGCCAGTTCGCCGCGATCCGTGCAAGGTCCGTCCGCCAGCACTTGTCCCTGCTTCACGCGGTCGCCCGCGCGAACCAAAGGCTTCTGGCTGATACATGTATTTTGGTTCGACCGCTTGAACTTCGTGAGCAGGTAAATGTCCGATCCGACTTCGCGGCTCAACACCCCGGACTGATCGGATTCCACACGCACGATCACGCGCTCGGAGTCCACCTGGTCGACGATGCCGTCGCGGCGGCATACGATAACCGCACCCGAATCGCGAGCGGTCACGCGTTCCATGCCCGTTCCTACCAGCGGAGCGTCGCCCTTAATGAGCGGCACGGCCTGGCGCTGCATGTTCGATCCCATCAACGCGCGGTTCGCGTCGTCGTTCTCCAGGAATGGAATCAAGCTGGCCGCCACCGACACGAGCTGCTTCGGCGACACGTCGATGTAATCCACTTCCTCGCGGCTCTTCAAAACGAAGTTGCCTGCTTGCCGGCAGTTTACGAGTTCGGTCGTGATGCGTTCTTTTTCGTCGAGCGAAGCGTTGGCCTGCGCGACGACGTAACGATCCTCTTCCCACGCCGACAAATAGAAGCAGTGCGCATCCCAAACCACGCGTCGGCGCTTCAATTCTTCGTTGGCGTCCTCTACTTTTTCCTTTTCGACGATTTCGCCGGCCTTGAATTCGCTGTCGCCCGCATTCACGATCTGCACGAAATCAATGACCCGCCCGTTCTTCACCTTGCGGTAGGGCGATTCGATAAAGCCGAACTCGTTGATCCGCGCAAACGAAGAAAGCGAGCTGATCAAACCGATGTTCGGTCCTTCCGGCGTTTCAATCGGGCAAATACGGCCGTAGTGCGTCGGGTGAACGTCGCGCACTTCGAATCCCGCGCGTTCGCGGGATAGACCGCCAGGCCCAAGAGCCGAAAGCCGCCGCTTGTGCGTGATTTCGCTCAATGGATTGGTCTGGTCCATGAACTGTGAAAGCTGCGAGCTACCGAAGAATTCGCGAATGGCCGCCATGACCGGCTTGGCGTTGACCAGGTCGTGCGGCATGGCCGTCGACATTTCCTGATACACCGACATCTTTTCCTTGATCGCGCGCTCCATGCGAACCAAGCCGATGCGGAATTGGTTTTCGAGCAATTCTCCGACCGCGCGAACGCGGCGATTGCCCAAATGGTCGATGTCGTCCACCGAACCGATATTCTTGCGCAGCTTCAGCAAATACTTGATCGCCGCCACGAAGTCCGAAGGATCGAGCGTGCGCTTCTCCAGCGGAGTCTCAAGACCCAGCTTGATGTTGAACTTCAGCCGGCCAACCTTGCTGAAATCGTACTTGCGCACGTCGAAGAACATGCCGTTGAAGAGCGCCGTCGCAGTTTCAAGCGTCGGAGGATCTCCCGGACGCAACTTGCGGTAAATTTCAATCAGCGCTTCCTTGGGCGAACGAATCGTGTCCTTTTCCAGGGTGCGGGTGATGATGATGCCGGCGTCGTCGCGCTCCGGGAAGCAAACATCCACTTCCGTGATGCCGGCCTCACCGATCGACGCCCACATTTCCGCCGTCAGCGGCTTGTTGGCCTCGAGCAACACTTCGCCGGTCTGGCGGTTGACCAGCTCACTGACCGTGACCGCCCCTTCCAGGTCCGCCGCGCCGATTTCGACCTGTGTTACGCGCGCCTTCACCATTTCCTTGTACAAAGGATCGGTGATGCGCTTGTGCGCTCCGACGATTGTCTCGCCAGATTTCGGATGCTTAATTTCCTTGGTCAGCTTGCGGTCGATCAGGCCTTCCGAAGCGTTCCAGTACAATTCACCTTCACGCGCCGTGATGCGTTCGACTTGATAGAAGGTCCGAAGAATGTCCTCATTCGACTTCAAGCCTAAGGCACGCAGGAAAATCGAACCCAGGAACTTGCGCTTGCGGTCGATGCGCACGTACAGAATATTCTTTGAGTCGTACTCGAATTCAACCCACGATCCGCGGTAAGGAATAATCTTCCCGAGGAAGTAGCTGCGATTGTTCGAGCTTTCGAAAAACACGCCCGGCGAACGGTGCAATTGGCTGACGATCACGCGTTCGGTTCCGTTGATTACGAATGTCGCGTTTTCGGTCATCAGCGGAATATCGCCGAAGAAAACTTCCTGTTCTTTAATGTCACGAATCGACTTCGCGCCGGTGTCCGGATCCTTGTCGTAAATCGTTAGCCGGATCGTCACCTTCAGCGGAGCCGAATACGTCATGCCGCGTTCCTGGCACTCGTTTACGTCATACTTCAATTGCAAGGTGACCGGATCGCCGCACTTGTTGCAGAACGTCGGGGTGTTCTTGTTGAACGTGCCGCACTTCGCGCACAGCACGTCGCCCGTCTTGTAAGGATTGGTTACGACCGAAGCGCCGCAGTTCCGACAAGTGGCGCGCAAATGGTGCAGGCCGCGCAAATGGCCGCACTTGCACTCCCAGCTTCCGATTTGATAGTCGACGAAATCCAGTTGCGACAGGCCGCGGAAATCCTGAATCGGAAATACCGAGGCAAAAACCGACTGCAACCCCGAATCTTCCCGCTCACTGGGCAGCAATTCCATCTGCAAAAAGCGCTGGTACGACTTCTTCTGCACATCGATTAGGTTCGGTATTTCCACTGCGGTCTTGATTTTTGCAAAGTCCAGGCGTGCCCGTTCCCGATTGGCTCGATTACCGTTACGATTGCTCATGGACCATCCTCATAGATAATTTCACGCCGGAACCAGCGGTGCGGATAGACACCCGCCCCGTCAGTCCGGGTAGGACGTATGGTGAGGTTTCATTTTCCAGAACTCCAAGAAGCACGCGCGTACGCGACTTCCTTCGCGGCTCTACCAAGTAGCGCGAGGGCCGCAGCGACGGGCAACTACTTAACTTCGACTTTCGCCCCGGCTTCTTCGAACTTCTTCTTGATCGTGGCCGCTTCGTCTTTGTTGATGCCCTCTTTTACCGTCTTGGGGGCGCCATCAACCAGGTCTTTGGCTTCTTTCAAGCCCAGGCTGGTGACTTCGCGTACAGCCTTGATCACGTTAATTTTGTTCGCGCCGACTTCGGTCAGCACGACGGTGAATTCCGTCTTCTCTTCCGCCGCGCCACCCGCCGCCGCTCCGCCGCCACCAGCCATCATCACCGGCGCCGCCGCTGCTGCAGATACTCCGAACGCTTCTTCCATCTTCTTGACCAGGTCCGAAGCCTCGAGCAGCGTCAAACCCTTGATTTCTTCCAGAATCGATTCCACTTTGCTAGCCATCGCTGTAACTTCCTCCTCAAATTGAAAAGCTGAGTTGAACAAAAGTTTGTAATTAAAAATCGTTGTTACAGGCCGCTCAGAAATTCCTAGATAGCGCGAGTGAAACCTTAAGCCTGCGCCGGTTCGGGAGCCGCTGCCGGTGCCGCTTCGGGGGCCGCAGCTGCTGGCGCGGCGGCGCCTCCGCCAAATTTGTTCGCCTTTACCGCTTCGCTGGTAACCACCGCGAGGTTTCGCGACACCGCCGCAAGAACCGTCGCGACGCGTTGCGCGGGAGAGTTCAGCAGGAACATGATCTTGCTGAGCAATTCTTCCTTGCTGGGCAATTCCGCGAGCTGTTTAATCTCCTGAATCGAAATGACCCGCCCCTCGACCCAGCCCGCGCGGAACTGGAACGCCGGAACGTCCTTCGCAACCTTCGTCAAGATCTTCGCCAAAGCCACCGGATCGGTCTTGGTGTAGGCAATCGAGTTCGTGCCCTTCAGGTTCTTGAGCAGCTCGCCGGTCGGCGTGCCTTCCATGGCATGTTGCGCCACCCGGTTCTTCAAGACCTGGTAGGTGCCACCGGCCGCTTCCACTTCGCGGCGCATTTTGCTGTCCTGCTCGACGGTGATGCCCTGGAACGTCGAAAGGATCACGGTGGACACGGACGCGAGCTCCATTTTCAGCTCTTTGCCCTGTGTTATCTTCTCGGCCTTCTTCTTCATTGCCGAATTCTCCCCTTATTCCTGCGAATCTTTCGTAACTTAGTTAGATGCGGTAGCGGCCAAATCGAACCTTAATACTGCGCGTGGCTCCTTACGCCGCAACTGCTACAGCGGAATCCGCTTCGGCTTCTTCAATCAAAATCCCCGGGCCCATCGTCGAAGTCAGCGTGATTTTCTTGATGAATTTACCCTTGGCAGCGGCAGGCTTCGCTTTGATAATTGCCGCAAGCAGCGCCAGTGCGTTCGCGGCCAGGTTAGGCGCTGTGAAACTGATCTTGCCGATCGGCGAGTGGATCAGGCCGGTCTTATCGAGCCGGAATTCCACTTTGCCGGCTTTGATTTCCGCAATCGCTTTCGCCACGTCCGCGGTTACCGTCCCCGTCTTGGGGTTGGGCATCAATCCGCGCGGCCCCAAAACTTTTCCGAGCTTGCCTGCCGAGCGCATCATGTCCGGCGTGGCGATCACCGCTTCGTAATCCGTCCAGCCGCCTTGAATCTTTTCGACCATGTCTTCGCCGCCCACGAAATCGGCGCCTGCTTCTTGCGCTTCGCGAATCTTATCGCCGGTTGTAATCACCACCACGCGCTTCGATTTGCCCAGCCCATGCGGCAGCACCACGGTGCCGCGCACCATCTGGTCGGACTGCTTGGAATCGACGCCGAGGTTCAGTACCAGCTCCACCGTCTCGTCGAACTTCACGAAGTGCACCTTGCGAAGCAGTTCTGCAGCTTCTTCCAGCTTGTAAGGACGCGCCTCGACCTGCTTGCGCGCCCGATCGATATTCTTACCGCCGACTTTTGCTGAACGACCCATCGTTGTTTCTCTCCTGCGCAGTTAAGAGCTTGCTCGTGTTCGATTTTTTCGAACTCCTGCGCGTACCGCAAAAAACTACTCGCTGACTTCGATGCCCATGTTGCGTGCCGTCCCCTTAATCGAACGAACCGCGGCTTCCAGGCTCATCGTGTTCAGGTCCGGCAGTTTCAACTTGGCAATTTCCTCCACCTGCTTGTGCGTGAGCTTGCCCACTTTATTGCGGTTCGGTTCGGGGGAGCCCTTCACGATTCCCGCCGCGCGCTTCAGCAATTCCGACGCAGGAGGCGTCTTCATGATGAACGTGAAGGTGCGGTCGCTATAAATCGTGACCAGCACCGGAATGATCATTCCATCCGGCTCTTTCGCCGTCTTGGCGTTAAACTGCTTGCAGAAATCCATGATATTCACGCCGTGCGGGCCGAGTGCCGTGCCCACGGGCGGCGCCGGAGTCGCCTTCATCGCCGGCAACTGAAGTTTTACGGTTGCTTGTACTTTCTTCGCCATTTTTGTTCCCTTTATCCTAAAAAGAAGCGCGTTCGCGTGTCTCTACGCGACTTTTTCTACTTGCGCGAAATCGAGTTCCACCGGCGTTGACCGCCCGAAAATCGTCACCGAAACCTTCAGCGTCGAGCGATCCGAATTGATTTCTTCCACCACGCCGGTAAAATTCGCGAATGGTCCTTCGCCGATGCGTACTTTCTCGCCGCGCTCGAACGACAGTTTCGGCTTCGGCTTTTCCGCCGTCGTGGTCGCGCGATTCAAAATGTTCTGAACTTCCTCGTCGCTCAGCGGCGATGGAGTCTGCCCCGAGCCGACGAACCCAGTCACCCGCGGCGTCGACCGCACCACGTGCCAGGTATAATCGTCCATATCCATCTCGACCAGCACGTAGCCCGGATAGCACATCCGCGGCGAAATCACCTTCTTGCCGTTGCGCACTTCCACCACCGACTCGGTCGGGATGATGATCTGCCCAATCTTGTCCGTCAGCCCGAACGCCGCTACGCGGCCCTCCAGGCTTTCCTTCACCTTCTTCTCAAATCCAGAATAGGTGTGGACGATGTACCACTGCTTCGGCGTGGCAATCGCCTCCGCCGGCACGACTGCTTGCGCTTCCGTCAATGCGTTGCCTTCCATGCCTGCGTTGGCTTCTTCAGAGTTTCTTTGCATATGCGATTAGTCCACCGATCAATCTTGTAAAAATCGAGTCCGTGAAAAAGAAATAAACGCCGAAAAACGTGACCGTCAGGGTCACGACGATCGTTGTCGAAATCACGTCCGCGCGCGATGGCCAGTTTACCTTGCGCATCTCGACGCGTACATCATGGAAAAACGAACGGAGACGTTGCCATTGCGCGCCGACCTTACCAACGGGCTCAAGCAGCGCAAATCCACTGACGTTATCGTTCCCTTCGTCCTTGCTCAACTTCGCCACCTGCACCATTTCATAAACCGCCTTCGAATCACGACTCGAATAAACCGCCAACGCAGTACCTTGTTTCAGAAACCCCACTTCGAACTGGCAGGGGAGGAGGGATTCGAACCCCCACTCTCGGTTTTGGAGACCGATGGTCTACCGTTAAACCTACTCCCCTAAAGAGAGCCCGCAAGCCAAGGGCGGCGGTTACACTCGCCGGCCTCGCGTATCCGGCCTTATTTTACTTCCTTATGGCCTGTGTGCTTTCTGCACGTATTGCAGAACTTCGACGTTTCGAGCCGCTCGGTATGCTTACGGCGATTTTTCGTCGTGGTATAGTTTCGGTTTTTGCAATCGTTGCACTGCAGTGTGATGATTTCTCGCATAGTGTTTACCGGTGATCTCGCGAAGCCCGCGAAACCGTCTCCTCAGTTATTCGATGATCTCGGCGACCGCGCCGGCTCCTACCGTGTGTCCGCCTTCGCGAATCGCGAAGCGCAGTCCCTTCTCGAGCGCTACCGGCGTAATCAACGTGATCTCGCACGAAATGTTGTCGCCCGGCATCACCATCTCGACGCCCGCCGGCAACTTCACATCCCCGGTCACGTCCGTGGTGCGGAAGTAGAATTGCGGCCGGTATCCCGTAAAGAACGGGGTGTGCCGCCCGCCTTCTTCCTTGGTCAATACATACGCTTCGGCCTTGAACTTCGTGTGTGGCGTGATCGAGCCCGGCTTGGCCAGCACCTGCCCGCGCTCCACTTCATCCTTTTCTGTTCCGCGCAGCAGCAACCCAACATTGTCCCCCGCCATGCCCTCGTCCAGCAGCTTGCGGAACATTTCGATTCCCGTCACCGTCTTCTTCATCGTCGGCCGGAATCCCACAATCTCCACTTCCTCGCCCACCTTCACTTTGCCGCGCTCGATTCGTCCCGTCACTACCGTCCCTCTACCCGAAATCGAGAAAATATCTTCAATCGGCATCGCGAACGGCTTATCGATATCCCGCACCGGCTGCGGAATGCTCTTATCCACCGCTTCCATCAACTCCAGGATCGACTTCTCCCACTTCGCATCGCCTTCGAGCGCCTTCAACGCCGAGCCGCGAATCACCGGCAAATCATCCCCGGGATACTGATAGCTCTTCAGCAGCTCGCGGACTTCCAGCTCCACCAGCTCCAAAAGCTCGGGATCGTCCACCATGTCGCACTTGTTCAGAAACACGCAGATATAAGGCACGCCCACTTGCCGCGCCAGCAAGATATGCTCGCGCGTTTGCGGCATCGGACCATCGGTCGCCGCGACCACCAGAATCGCGCCATCCATCTGCGCGGCGCCGGTGATCATGTTCTTCACGTAATCCGCGTGCCCCGGGCAATCGATGTGCGCGTAGTGCCGGTTCGGCGTCTCGTATTCCACGTGCGACACCGCAATCGTGATCCCCCGCTCGCGCTCTTCCGGCGCGTTGTCGATCGAATCAAAGGCCCGAAACGCCACCTTCGGATTGTTCTTCGACAACACCTTGGTGATCGCCGCCGTCGTCGTCGTTTTGCCGTGGTCGATGTGCCCAATCGTCCCAATATTCACATGCGGCTTATTCCGCTCGAATTTCTCTTTCGCCATCTGGCCATCTGCTCCCGTGTCGCGCCGCTCTCAGCCTAAAAACCGCGGCCCGTCACCTTGTCTAAATTTATCGTTTCGGCTTGTCGCCGTTTTTCTTGCCCATGATCTCTTCCGAGACGTTATTGGGCGCTTGCTCGTAATGCGAAAAATGCATCGTAAAACTTCCGCGTCCCTGCGTGCGGCTGCGAATTTCCGTCGCATAGCCGAACATGGTCGAGAGCGGCACCAGCACATTAATAATTTCAGTCCCGCCACGCGACTCGCGTCCCTGCATTTGGCCGCGGCGTGAATTCAAATCCGCAATCACCGGTCCCATGTAATCTTCCGGAACCACAACCTCGACTCGCATGATCGGTTCGAGCAGTTTTGGATTGGCTTTCTTGCACGCATCCTTAAACGCCATCGACCCGGCGATCTTGAAAGCCATTTCCGAGCTGTCCACATCGTGGTAGCTGCCGTCGGTCAAAACCACGGCGCAGTCCACCATTTCATATCCGGCCAGAACGCCAGTTTCCATCGCTTCGCGGATGCCGTCTTCAATTGGCTTGATGAATTCGCGGGGAATGGAGCCGCCCACAACCTTATCCACGAACAGCAGCCGGTGTTCTTTGTCGAAGCTGTACTTGCCGCCTTTGCCGCCCGCCACTTCCTTCGCCAGCGCCGCGAGCTCTTCTTCGGACAACTCGTGCATGTCGTCGTGGCTCGACTGCGGCAACGGATGCAGAGTAATCACCGCGTGGCCGTACTGGCCGCGCCCGCCGGTCTGCTTGATGTAACGCCCTTCGCCTTCGGCCTGCCGCAAAATCGTTTCGCGGTACGCGACTTGCGGGCGCCCGACGTTCGCCTGTACGCCAAATTCGCGCATCATACGATCCACAATGATTTCCAGATGCAATTCGCCCATGCCCGCGATCAAAGTCTGATTCGTCTCGTGGTCGGTATGCATGCGGAACGTGGGGTCTTCTTGGCCCAATTTCCCCAGCGCGATGCCCATTTTTTCCTGGTCGGCTTTGGTCTTGGGCTCGATCGCCACCTGAATGACCGGCGCGGGAAAATCAATGTTCTCGAGCACGATGGGCTTGTCTTCGTCGCACAAGGTGTCGCCCGTCGTCACGTTCTTCAAACCCACGCACGCCGCGATGTCGCCCGCTTCGATCGTTTCGATTTCTTCGCGCTTGTTGGCGTGCATGCGTAGCAAACGTCCAATGCGCTCGCGCGTCTTCCGCGTCGAGTTGTAAACGTTCTGTCCCGCCTTCAGCACCCCGGAATATACGCGGATGTAAGTCACGTGGCCGACGAACGGGTCGGTCATAATTTTGAAGGCCAGCGCCGAGAAGGGCTCTTCGTCATTCGCGCTGCGCATCAACATCTCGCCGCCGTTCGGGTCTTTGCCCTCCACCGGCGGCACATCTTCCGGCGACGGCAAATAATCGATCACCGCATCGAGCAGGGGCTGCAAACCCTTGTTCTTAAAAGCCGATCCGGCCAGCACCGGAACCAATTTCAGCGCGATCGTCGACTTGCGCAGCGACGCGCGCAGCTCCGCCGGCGAAATCTTGGTCTGTTCCAGATACTTGTGCATGATGGCGTCGTCGTGCTCGGCGATGTATTCGACTACCTTGTCGCGATGCTCTTTGTAAAATTCCGGAGTCAGCCCTGAAAATTTTACCGCCACTCCAACCGCGGGATGTGCTGCGAGATATTCCGCGTCCCAAAGCTTTTCGAGCGCCAGCGTTTCATATTCCGCGCCTAACGTCTCGTCCTTCCAGATAATTGCCCGCTCTTCGATAAAATCAATCACGCCTATGAAATTGTCTTCCCGCCCAATCGGAAATTGCACCGGCACCGGATGCGCCGAAAGCCTCTGCCGCATCGAGCGCACCGAATGATCGAAATCCGCTCCAATCCGGTCCATCTTGTTGATGAACGCAATGCGCGGCACACGATACTTGTCCGCCTGGCGCCACACCGTTTCCGACTGCGGCTGCACGCCCGCCACCGCATCAAAAATCGCCACCGCGCCGTCCAGCACCCGCAGCGAACGCTCGACTTCCACCGTGAAATCCACGTGGCCCGGCGTGTCGATTATATTGATCCGGTATTTCTTGTCGAATCGCGTCCAGGAAGCCGTCGTCGCCGCGGACGTAATCGTAATCCCGCGCTCGCGCTCCTGCTCCATCCAGTCCATCACCGTCGTGCCTTCGTGCACTTCGCCGATCTTGTAGGTCACGCCGGTATAGAAAAGGATTCGCTCCGTCGACGTGGTTTTCCCCGCGTCGATGTGCGCCATGATCCCAATGTTTCGGGTCTGGTCGAGTTGTACTAAGCGTGGCATGCGTCTATAGGATTGGCGCTACCAGCGATAATGCGCGAAAGCCTTGTTCGCTTCCGCCATGCGGTGCACGTCCTCCTTTTTCTTCACTGCTCCGCCGCGGCCGTTCGCCGCATCCATGATTTCTTCGGCCAGCTTATCCGTCATCGTCTTGCCGCTGCGCGTCCGCGAATACAGCACTAGCCAATGAATCGCCAGCGACTGCTTGCGGAACGGGTTTACTTCCACCGGAACCTGATAGTTCGCGCCGCCCACGCGTCGCGTCTTCACTTCCAGCACCGGCTTGCAATTCTCGATCGCCTTCTTGAACAGCTTGAACGAATCGTCGTTCGTCTTCTTCGCGACCTGATCCATCGCGTTATAGAAGATGGCTTGCGCGGTCGCGCGCTTCCCGTCGTACATCATGCTCGAAATAAATTTCTGCACCAGGTCGCTTCCGAACACCGGATCCCCTGGAATCTTGCGGCGAAGAACCCATCCCTTGCGTGGCATCTATCGAGCCTCCTACTTCTGCGCGGCTTTGGGCCGCTTGGCGCCGTACTTCGAGCGCGCTTGCTTTCGATTTTCAACGCCTGCTGCGTCCAGCGTCCCGCGAATGATGTGGTAGCGCACTCCCGGCAGGTCCTTTACCCTGCCCCCGCGCACCAATACGATCGAGTGCTCCTGCAAGTTGTGCCCAATTCCCGGAATGTAAGTCGTCACTTCCGCGCTATTCGTCAGCCGCGCGCGCGCCACCTTGCGCAGCGCCGAGTTCGGCTTCTTCGGCGTCTGCGTGTACACGCGAACGCAAACTCCCCGCTTTTCCGGGCAGCCTTCCAGCGCCGGTGACTTCGTCTTCACCTTAATTTTTTCCCGGCCATGACGCACGAGCTGTGAAAACGTCGGCACGCTTCCTCCCATCCGAAAAATCTCAACGCAAATTAATTTTATTTTGTAATTCCCGTCATTTCTGCGCGCAGCTAACGCACCCCGCACAGAAATATGCGAGTGAATGAAAGAAAAGGTCGCCAACCAAGGAATTACCCAGGTACTCCGCGAAGACGCTTCACCCCATGAGGGCGAATTGCATCATTCAGGTTCTGCGGAGAGGCTCACACGGCTTTGCGGGGCTGGCGCCCCATTTCGGCCGCTCTTTTCGCTCCCGTTCCACTGCTCTTTGTCCGGGGCGGAAAGACTTCCCTAATCAACCACTGGGCCTCACGGCCCTTCTACAACCGCAGAAGTATAAGAGAATCAATGTGCATTGTCAAATCGATTCCCTCAAAAAATATATCCATCCGATTGGCGAACCCTTTGCCTGTGGAAATCCCACCCCCAACCGCACCACGTTTCGATCCCTTCACGGTCGGGCCTGCCCACCGCCAACCGTTCGCCTCCGCACACTCGATCGACACTTATCGTCAGTCATCGATGAAAATAACAGTAAGCTGCTGTAAAATAAGATACTTACATAAATCCTAAAGAGCGCTCGCAGCCTAGTTCCCCACCCGGTTGGCCGACCCTAGCCACTAGTCACTAGCCACTGCCTTTTTGCTAACCATGCCTTCCTCTCGTCCTTTACCCTGGCCACCAACCCAACTAAACTCATCGGTCATCCTAGCCTTGGGAGTTTGCATGAATCGCTGTCCTTTCATATTGGTGTGCGCTCTTTTCCTTTCGACGTCGACCTCGGCACAACCACAATCCACTTCCGCACCCCAAGTCGCCCCCTTCCAACCATCGACCCAGAAAACTACCGCACCCGACTATTCTCAGGAACCGTTCGTCATCGAAAATTATTACCTCGCCGTTAAATTCGAAAACGACGGCACCGGCGAGCGCACCCTCTCCTCCCGCATCAAAGTCCAAAGCGACGCCGGCGTCCAGCAGCTCGCCGAACTCGTCTTCGGCTACAACTCCGCCAGCGAAAAAGTCGATGTCCACTACGTCCGCGTCCGCAAACCCGGCGGCTCGACCATCACCGCGAGCCCTGACGCCATCAAAGAAATGACCGCCGCCGTCGCACGCGATGCCCCCGAGTACACCGACTACAAGGAAATTCACATCACGGTCCCTGCGCTCCATTCCGGCGACACGATTGAATACGAAATTTCTACACGCATCGTCACTCCCATGGCGCCCGGCCAATTCTGGTTCGAGCAAAATTTCCTCGACCGGGCCATCGTGCTCGACGAAAAGCTAGAAGTGAACGTCCCGCAAAACCGCGCACTGCTCATTCAATCCGCGGAGTTCTCCAACGTCACTGGCGCCGAAGTTCGCAAAGTTCGTCTCGCACCTAATAGCACCGCGCAAATCGACGAACAGCGCAGCCCATTTTCGACCTTCACGGAAAGCGGCCGCACCAGCTACCGCTGGCGCCATTCGAATCTCCATGTTTCCAGCGGCGATGCCTCGCCCAGCAAACTTCCTTCACCCAAGATTCCGGACATCCAGCTCACGACCTTTAGAAATTGGGACGAAGTTGCCGCCTGGTACGCCAATCTCGCCAAAGGCCGCGCCGATCCCACCCCCGAAATGCGCGCCAAAGCGCAGGACCTCACCAAGGGCCGCGCCACGGATCTCGAAAAGATGCAGGCCCTCTACGATTACGTCTCCAAAAATATTCGCTACGTCAGCCTTTCCTTCGGCCTCGGCCGCTACCGGCCGCACACCGCCGCCGAAGTTTTCAAAAATCAATATGGCGATTGCAAAGATAAGGACGTTCTGCTTTCCGCGCTCCTGCAATCCGTCGGCATTGCGTCCGACCCCGCGCTAATTCCCCTGCTGCGCCCGCTCGATACTTCCATCCCCTCTCCGGCGCAGTTCGACCATCTGATCACCGCCGTTCCCAGCGGCAACGATTTGATCTGGATGGATTCCACAGCGGAAGTCGCGCCGTTTCGCCTTCTCATTCCGGCGCTGCGTGATAAATCCGCGCTGCTGATCCTGCCGGACGGAAACGGAAAAATCGTCGAGACCCCCGCCGACCCTCCGTTTCTCTCGACCCAGCGCGTCGAAATCGAAGCCCAGGTTAGCGACCTCGGCAAACTTACCGCCAAGCTGCGCTACTTTCTTCGCGGTGATAACGAAGTCGCCCTCCGCCTCGCGTTTCGCCGCACGCCGCAAAGCGAATGGCTGCAGCTCGGCCAGACCATTGCCGTCCTCGACGGCATTCGCGGAAACGTCACCAGCGTAAAACCCAGCGATCCCACCGACACGGAAAAGCCCTTCGAGCTCGATCTCGATTACGAACAGCCCAGCTATCTCGATTGGGCCAAAAAAAAATCAAAAGTTCCCGTGCCCCTGCTCTCGCTCGGAATGCCCCATCCGCCGGAAAATCCGGCCGACCCCATCCTTCTCGGCAGCCCGCTCGACATCACCACCAGTTTGAAATTAACCCTGCCCGCCAATTTCACGGCGCAAACGCCCGTCGGCGTCGCCGTCACCCGCGACTACGCCGAATTTAAGTCCGTCTACGGATTCGAAAATCACACCTTCACCGCCGAGCGCATCTTGAATTTTAAAATGCGCGAACTGCCCGCCTCCCGCGCCGGAGATTACGACGCTTTTTCGCGTGCCGTCGAATCCGACGAAAACCAATCCTTCATCGTCGAGAACAATTCCACGGGCGCGCCCGAAATCCCCGCCACCGCCAAGCCCGGGGAACTGATCGAAGCGGGCGCCGCCGCGCTCAATTCCGGCAATCCGCGCGAAGCGATCCCTCTGCTCCAGCGCGCCGCCGTCCTCGATCCAAAATCAAAGCAGGTTTACAACGATCTGGGCTTCGCCTATCTCCGCCTGCGCCAGTACTCCGAAGCGGAAGCCGCGTTTCACAAACAACTCGAAATCAATCCGTTCGCTGAGCACGCCTACAACGATCTCGGCCTCGCGCTTCAGCAAGAACAAAAATTTCCCGAGGCGGCCGCCGCATATCGCAAGCAGCTCGAAATCAGTCCGCTCGATCCCGTCACCCACGCTGCGCTCGGTGCGCTCTTCCTCGAACAGCACGATTATTCCGCAGCCGTGCCCGAACTCGATAAAGCCGCCGTCCTCGCCCCCGAAAGCGCCGAACTTCAAATCAGCCTCGGTCAGGCGCTTCTCAACACCGGCCAAAAAGAAAAAGCCCTCGACGCGTTTCAAAAAGGCATCGACCTCGCCCATTCCTCCCCCATCATCTGGAACAACGTCGCTTACAATCTCGCGAACGCGAATATCGAACTCGATCGCGCCGCGCAATACGCCGAATCCGCCGTCTCGGCGACCGACGCGAATCTCCGCAACATCCAGCTCGCCCATCTTTCACTCGAGGATTTGAATCAGGTCGCCAACATCGGGATGTATTGGGACACCTTGGGCTGGGTGAATTTCAAAAAGGGCAATCTCGACAAAGCCGAGCGTTTCATTCGCGCCGCCTGGTTGCTCAACCAGCAAGGAGAAGTCGGCGACCATCTCGCGCAAATTTACGAAAAGCGCGGCCAGAAGCAGGAAGCTATTCGCCAATACGCCGAAGCCCTCGCGACGCCGCACGCCGACCCCGAAACTCGCGCCCGCCTCACTCTTCTACTCGGCGCGAATACTCAAATCGACGCGCTCGTCGCCCAAGCCGGCGCGCGCTTGCTCAAGATGCGCACCTTCACCGCCGGAAAGTTGCTGGCCGAAAGAGCCGAAGCCGATTTTTTCATCCTGCTGACGCCGGGAAAAATGGCCCCGAAACTCGAAGCCACAAAATTTATCAGCGGCAGCCCCGATCTGCGTCCCTTCGCCGATAATCTTCGCATCCTCAATTTCGGCCCAATGTTTCCCGATGCCTCGCCCGCAAAGCTAGTCCGCCGCGCCACCTTATCCTGCACCCCCGCACGAGCCTGCACCTTCACCCTGCTTCTTCCCGAAAATGTACACACGTTGAATTAGCCGGACCCGAAATAAGACAAAAGAGCATGTCATCCCGAGCGCAGCGAGGGATCTGCTTCAAACGCCTCCATGTTTAGCGGATTCCACGGAAAGGAAACTTCTACTGAGCCATAACAAAAATAATCGGAGGGAACCTCAGCCTAAAGAACCTCCTACTTCACGTCCAACAGTTCCTTCTCTTTCCCCGAGGACAAATCTTCAATCTTCTTCGTTTCCGAATGTGTCAATTTTTCCAGCTCATCCAGTGACCGCTTCCGGTCATCCTCGCTGATCTTCTTATCCTTCTCCAATTTCTCCACCGCTTCCTTCACGTCCCGCCGCACATTCCGCAATGCCGTCCGGTGATTTTCCAAGACCTTATGCACGTGCTTCACCAGGTCCTTCCTTCGGTCTTCCGTCAGCGAAGGAATCGGTACGCGCACCACCTTGCCGTCATTGGTCGGATTCAGTCCCAGGTCCGTCGTTCGTATCGCCTTATCGATCATTGGCACCGCGCTCGCGTCCCACGGCGATATCACGATCATCGTGCCGTCCGGCACCGTCATCGTTCCCAGCTGGTTTAGCGCCATCGGCGTCCCGTGATAATCCACCTTCACATGGTCCAGCAGCGACACATTCGCGCGGCCCGTGCGAATCGTCCCGAGTTCCTTGCGAAAATCTTCCACGGCCTTCTCCATCCGAATCTTGGCCTGTATTGACGCGTCTTTTGTCGAAGCAATCGTGCTCATTTCGAAAATTTCCTTCCCTGCTCGAATTTCAACCCGCGCTGACGACCGATCCCACATGCTCGCCCAGCACCACGCGCTTCAAATTTCCCGGCACGGTCATATCGAACACGATGATCGGCATTTTGTTGTCCATGCACAACGAAATCGCCGTCGAATCCATGACCGAAAGACCCTTCTTCAGCACGTCCAGATAACTGATCCTTTCGAATTTCTTCGCGCCTTTAACCTTTTCGGGGTCGGCATCGTACACGCCGTCCACCCGCGTCGCCTTCAGAATTACCTGCGCCTTGATTTCCACCGCGCGCAACGCCGCCGCCGTGTCCGTCGAAAAATAGGGGTTTCCCGTTCCCGCGCCAAAAATCACCACGCGGTCCTTCTCCAAATGCCGCGTCGCCCGCCGCCGAATGAACGGCTCCGCTACCTGATGCATCTCAATCGCGCTCATCAGCCGCGTGTGGCATCCGGCCTTCTCCAGCGCGTCGACCAGTGCCAAACCATTGATCACCGTCGCCAGCATGCCCATGTAATCGCCGGTCGCGCGGTCGATCTTCAATTCCTTTTGCCGGGTTCCCCGAAATATATTCCCGCCGCCCACCATGATCGCCACCTGCACGCCCAAATCGCGAATTTCCTTCACTTCGCGCGCGATCCCCTGAATCGTCTCCGCATGAATCCCCGAATCTTCCGGCCCGGATAGCGATTCGCCCGAAAGCTTCAGCACCAATCGCTGGTACACCGGCGCTCCCAGCGGTTCGCTCTTGCGTTTTGCGGTCTGTGCAGTCGTCATAGCGGTCGCGCGAGCCTCCAAGCCTCGCGCATTTTACCAGACTTCCCCCCACCGCGCCCCGCAAGAACCCGCTTTCAGCATCGGACTCCATTTTCCGTCCACGGTCCAATCGGAAATTGATGCGTACGTGTTCTGTCTCGCAGAAGGGTGAGACGCAAACTCACACCACAGCCCGTCGGCAGCTAAAAATCTAACCCCAAGGCAAACCCCGCCTGTGGCCGTCGTCCAGAGGAGCGCAGCGACGAAGGATCTCTCTTCGATCTCAACTTCTCCACAGCTTCCCATCCTCCAGGCAAAAAAAATCCGCCGCAAAAACGCGGCGGATCGTAAGCCCTCAGTCCCAAACGATCTTTATGCGGTCGCAACAGCTCCAGCAACGCCGGCAGACGGCGCCTGCTTCTCCGCGCCATCGCTCTCGCCCACCTTGAATCGCATGAACCGCCGCACCGCAATGTTCTCGCCGATTTTCGCAATCGTGTGGTCGATCAGCTCCTTGATCGTCATGCCTTCATCCTTGATAAAGTGCTGCTCGTACAGGCAATTCTCTTCGTAGAATTTTTCCATCTTGCCGCTCACGATCTTCTCGATCACGGCCTCGGGCTTGCCCGTTGCCTTCGCCTGCTCTTTGTAAATTTCGCGTTCGCGGTCCAAAGTTTCCTGGGTCACTTCATCGCGCCGCAGAAAACGCGGATCGAGCGCGGCGATATGCATCGCCACGTCGTGGCACAGCCGCTGAAATTCGTCGGTACGGGCGACGAAATCGCTCTCGCAATTCATTTCGATCAGCACGCCAATCTTCCCGCCCGCGTGAATATAGGAACTGACCAGGCCCTCCGAAGTCGCCCGCTGCGCCTTCTTTGCCGCTGCGGCCTGCCCCTTCTTGCGCAAAATGTTGATGGCCTTCTCGACGTCGCCGCCACCCTCCACCAGCGCTTCGCGGCAAGCCGTAAAACCCGCGCCGGTTCGATCACGCAACTCTTTCACCTGCTGCGCGGATATGTTCGGTTTTCCTTCTGCAGTAGCCATAATTGTACTCAATCCCTCTTTATGAAATCACTTCAGAACCATCAGGTACTGCGAATGGGCCAGATGCGCTCGAGCCGGCTCAAAGCAGATCGTTCGTCGAGGTTGCCGCTTCAATTTCGCGTCTAGCGATGTTGTACTTCGTCTTCCGTCGGCACCGCCGCCGCTGCCGCGTCTTCCGCAACAGTCTCCACCGGCTCGCCTTCCACGAAATCGCCTTCCTGCTTCTCGTACACTTCGTAGGCGCTGGTATCGACGTAATCCACGGCGTCTTCGCCAGATCCATCCACCGCTTTCTGATCGGCGATCTGCGTCTGCTCGTACGACTGATGCCCGACGATCACCGCATCCGAAATCTTCGAAGTGAACAAGCGAATCGCGCGCAACGCATCGTCATTGCCCGGAATAACCCAATCCACCAAATTCGGATCGCAATTCGTATCCACGATCGCCACCACCGGAATGCCCATCCGCCGCGCTTCGTGTACCGCAATCACTTCCGCGTTCGGGTCGATCACGAACAACGCGTCCGGCAGGGTCGTCATATTTTCGACGCCCGCGAAATTCTGCTTCAAATGCTTCAACTCGCGCTCGAGCCGCGCCGCTTCCTTCTTGGAAAATTCCGCCATGCGGCCGTCTTCCACCATGCTCTTCAGCAGCTTGAATCGCTTGATCGACTTCTGCAGCGTCACCCAGTTCGTCATGGTGCCGCCCAGCCAGCGGTGGTTCACGTAGAACATCCCGCAGCGGTTCGCTTCTTCCGCGATCGCTTCCTGCGCCTGGCGCTTGGTGCCCAGGAAAAGAATTCGCTTGCCCTGTCCCGACAGTTCGGACACGTACCGTGCCGCGTCGCGGAACATCTTCAGGGTCTTTTGCAGATCGATAATGTGAATGCCATTCCGTTCGCCAAAGATATATTCCTTCATCTTCGGATTCCAGCGTCGCGTCTGGTGGCCAAAGTGAACTCCAGCCTCCAGCAGCTCTTTCATCGTAATTTCGACTCCCACTTTTTCTCCTTTTTTGAAGGGACGCTTATTTCTCCCCATCACCATTCGACGGCTGGAGCAGCGTCCTTTTTTGCCGGTCCTTATCCCGGCCGTGATGTAATCCAGCCCCAAAATTCAGCACCAGATCCAAACTCAAAACTAAATCCCCGTCGAAACTGCTCGCCAAGGGCTTGTGGGGGCGGGTCTAAGCCCGTTTTTGTTTTTCGCCGTCATTCTGAGCGCAGCGAAGAATCTCTCTTCGATGACAACCGCGCCCAGCCGCCAACTAGCGCTTGCTGAACTGGAACCGCCGACGCGCGCCCTTCTGCCCGTACTTCTTCCGTTCCTTCATTCGCGAATCGCGCGTCAAAAATCCGTTCTTGCGCAACGCCGGCCGCAGCTCCGGGTTCAGCACCGATAGCGCGCGCGACAAACCCATGCGCACCGCTCCCGACTGCCCGCCGACGCCGCCGCCCTTCACAATCGCCTTCACTTCCAGCTGGTCCAGCATCTGCGTGAACTTCAGCGGCTCAACCGCCGCCGTGTGCCACGCCACGTTCGTAAAATAATTATCAACCGGCCGGCCATTCACCGTGAACTTCGCCGGACCTGGCTTGATGTACACCCGCGCGATGGATTCCCGGCGCCGTCCCGTGCCGTAGAACTGCTTCACGCGACCTGCGAGCGAATTCGAAGCTGAACTCAAAATGCCTCCTCACTTGCCGTAAGCTGAATCCCCATCTTTCCGCGCCGCGCGCGCTGTCGCGAATTCGCGCCACAACTGGCGGCGATACCAGGGCCCTGGCGGATTTCTCCGCAGAACGCTAAATTTCAATATGTCAATCGCGAGGCTATAGCGAGAGTGGCTGAGGCTTTTGTCCGGTGTGGCGGGCGAGGCCTTCACTTCCGGCATAAATACGCAGCTTCTTTGCTCTTCGCGCACGGAGCTTGTTCTTCGGCAACATGCCAAGCACCGCTTCCCGCAATACTTCTTCCGGCCGGCGCTGCATCAGCGTGCGGATGGGTATTTCTTTCAATCCGCCCGGCCAACCGCTGTGGTGACGATAAATCTTCTGGTCCATCTTGTTGCCGGTCAGTTTCACTTTCTCGGCGTTCACCACCACCACATGATCCCCGCAATCCAGATGCGGCGTGTACGTCGGCTTGTCCTTGCCAATCAGCAACCTCGCAATGCGCGTAGCCAGCCGCCCGAGCACCACTCCCTCGGCGTCGATCACGAACCAATCCTTCCCCACCATCAATGCTTCGGCCTCTCGGCCCCTCGGCACATACGTACGCATCGCTAAGTCACACCCTTCCTCTAGAGACGAACTCCGAGTCTAAAGTATCCCCGCATTTCTGTCAACGAGATGTGGTGCTTGAGTCCACGGCGTCGGATCCGATTTCCAAACGGAGAATTTGACCATCGTAGTACGAAACCCGTACCGGCAATCCCGAACGGATCGGTCCGCCGTGCGATGTCGAACTATTGAATCCAGGCTGAATTCCGTAGTCGGAATAACAGAAAGTGGTGCCCTGCACGATGAAACATTCATCCGTGTGGCCTTCGTACGGCATCGGGCGGAAATTCTCTACGTTTCCTTCCGCGGTTTGATAATGTCCCGTCCGAAATGCCACCAGGCACCTCCGGTACTGAGTGAAGGTCCCAATGAAAACCGCAAAAGTCCAAAGCGACCCGAATACAATCGCGACCCACCCAGTAGATTTCGCGCGCGTCTGCGACGGCCACCTCCGATTAATCAGAATCAGAACGATTCCCATATCGATGACAGCCGTACCAACGGCAGGAAACCACCACTGAAACGGTTTTTGAGTGAGGTCGAAGACAGTCACATATCGCATAATCGCTCACGCACTTGGCCCTATTATAACGTGCCACATTCTTTCCAGCAGCCGAAACCACTACGTACCCGCTAAGTTGATATTCTGCCTAACCTTTTCGACATTCGGAGACTCCTATCGCCATTAAACAAATGATTGGAAATAGGCTTCTACGCCACAGTGATCTCAGAATCTCAGTCAAATTTAATCTCTTCGATTAACGGCGGATTCTGATCGAAATCGCTGTACCGAATCCACGTCGGACGAACCACGAAGTACGCGATCCCCGGCCAACTCATCCGCGCCGGTCCGTCAGGCCAAGCCGCAAAATAAACTTCCTGATAACGCTTCAACTCTGCGCCCGTTGGCGTCGAAGAAATCCCTTCGTACTGAATCGTCTGCTCTCCGCTCCAGCCCACCACGAACGAACACCCCGGCCGCGCCATCAAATTTCGATATTTTCGCGAAGAACTTACCGTATCGAAAATGATTTCCAGCTCCGGCGTCACCGCAATGCCCACCAGCGCGGCCTGCGGCGTGCCATCGCCCGCGATGCTCGACACCACCCCGTACCGGCAGCCAGCCATGAATGAATAAATAAATCCTCGATCCATTTATCCTCGCCCATCCCCACAAACAAAAAACAGTCATCCCAAGCCCAGCGAGGGGCCTGCTTCACTTGTACTCCGGATCAAACGCTGTGAGCCCCGCGGCACGCGCCTTTCCGTTGCTTTTGCCGTTGCCGTTGCCGTCGCTTTGCCTTCGCCGTTGCTGTTGCCTTTGCCGCTGCCTTTGCTTTTAGTTGTCTTCCCGACAGAGGGCCGCATTTGGGCCCGACGAGGGACCCCTCTTCGATTTCTACTTCATCTGTCCTTCCCTACACCACTGCTCGCCCCAACCTCACATGCCTTGGAGGCCGCAGTCCATCCGTGCGTCCTCGAAAATATTTCTCCTCTGCACGCCCCGGCGTCAAGAACGACACCGCCGAAAATCCCCAACCCGTCAACATCTCGCGCAAACGCTCCGGCTCCAAATATGTCCGCCAGGGCCCGCCCATCTCACTCACCGCCGATGTGATCTTCGCGCGGCTCTCCGCTTCCCGCGCATCCAGCGCCGAATCCGGCTGCGAGAACGTGAACACAATTTCCGATCCCCGTTGCCTCGACGCCACAAACTCGAACAACGCCGCAATCGCTTTTTCATCCAGGTAAACCAGTACTCCTAAACAAGAAAAAAATGCCGCTCCTGTAAAATCAAATCCCGCGCGCTGCAATCCGTCCCGAAGCAGCTCCGCTTCAAAATTTACAGACGCGAACCGCAAAATCCCCGGCACCGCAACGCCAGCCGCCGCCAGCAATTCCCGCTTCGCAGCCTGCGTCGCCGGGTGGTCCACCTCGAATATCGTCAGCGCCTCCGCCCAACTCGGCTGCCGGTACGCAAACGTATCGTACCCGGCCCCGAGCAGCACATACTGCCCGACCCCGCGTTCTGCCGCCTCCCTCAAACAGTCTTCCGCGTAGCGATTCCGCAATACGATATGCGACCGGAACGCCGCCAGCCGTTCATTCGTCCGCAAACTCGCGTCCGAGCGAATTTCCTCAGTCGTCCGCGTCCCCACTAATAACACGGCGACGGGATCAGTAAGTGCCGTCCTCCCGTACATCCTACCTTCTCCACCTCAGAAACCGACTTCCCCGGCTCCGTCATCCTGAGCGCGGCGAAGGCTTGCCCTGATGAAGGAAGGTACCTCGCTTCGAAGGAAGACTCGCCACGCACCGGGCCTTGATCGGCAGAAATTTGCGAATCCGCGGCACCAATGCGAAAATCTGTGCCATGCCAAATTCATCATTCAAGAGAGCAACACTTCTAGAGGCCGGCGCCATGCTACTCGCGACGGTAGTCTCGGCGCAAACTTCGGCAACGCCGCCTGCTTCTGTAACTCAGCAAAGCTCCGCGCCGAAGTCCACAACCGGCGCAACCACTAAACCACACACCGCGACGACCGCCCGGGCTGCGGCGCCTCTCGTGCTCACCACCCAGAAAGACAAAGCCAGCTACGCCATCGGCGCGAACATCGGCAAAGATCTCGGCGAAAAACTCCGCAAGGACTCGGTGGACGTAAACACCGCCATTCTCCTGCGCGGCATCAAGGATTCTCTCGCGGGCGGAAAAATGCTCTTAACCGACGACGAGGTAAAAGCAGTAATGGACGCGTTCCTGACGGATCTGCGTAACAGGCAGGATGAAAAAATGGCCATGGCCGGCGATGTGAACAAAGCAAAAGGCGACGCGTTTCTCGCCGCCAATAAAGCAAAAGACGGTGTCGTAACCCTTCCGAGCGGTCTGCAATACAAAATCATCACCCCAGGAACCGGCCCGAAGCCCACTCTCTCCGACACCGTCGTCTGCAATTACCGCGGCACTCTGATCGACGGCACCGAGTTTGACGCTTCCAGCAAACACGGCGGCCCTGCCAGTTTTCCCGTCGGTCAGGTCATCAAAGGTTGGACCGAAGCTCTGCAACTCATGCCCGTCGGCTCGAAATGGCAACTCTACATACCCTCCGAACTCGCCTACGGCTCGCGCGGCGCCGGCGCCGACATCGGCCCCAACGCCACCCTCATCTTCGACATCGAGCTGCTCTCGATAAAAGGCAAATAGCGGCAGCGCGCCAACAGACGCAGAGCCCCCGCCCGCCTTTTTGGAGTGCGGCGGCTCTGCCGCCGCTTTGCGCTGAAAACAAACGCCGAGCCCGCGTGGGGTATGCCGATGTGACTTCGCTGCGCGGTTCGGCAAAAAATCCAACCATGACGTTGCCGACGAGGAAAAATCGCGGAAGTAAACGCGAGCCAGCAATCCCAATGACGAATCACTAGCCCGCGCCCAAATACCAAAAACGAGAACTACGAGGTCGTGCTGCCCGCCGTAACCTTGCTCGAACGCCCGGACTTTTCCGCTTCATCTCCAGTCTTGTCGATTTCGATCGAGCCCTTGAAGTATGCCCCGTCTTCAATCGAAATCCGCGCAGTCGTCAGATCGCCCACCACCGAACCATCCTTCTTGATCTCGATCCGGTCCCGCGCCCGCAGATTGCCTTTCACGTTGCCGTACACCACCACTTCCCGCGCAATCACGTCCGCCGTAACCTTGGCGCTGGCTCCTACCGTCAGCTTGCGATCTTCCAGCTGAACCAGCCCTTCGACGCTGCCATCAATCAGCAAATCTTCATTGCCCGTAATCTCGCCCTTTACATGCAAGGTCGAACCGAGCCGTGCTGTCCCTGAACCGCTGTTGGAAAACGAATCGCCTGGTGCCATTGTTTTTTCCTCCCCAGAAAAAGCCGGTGCGTTTGCACTCGGAATCGTTGCTTTCGCCTGCTGTTGAAAACTTTGCTGCGCCTGCTGCGCTTTCGGAAGCGAACTGGCCGCGGGGGTTTCCGCCTTCTTATCTCCCCACATACTGCCTCCTCCATGCCGTTACGCAATCATGCCAAAAACTCCCCACTGAATTAAGACCGGGCTTTGAATGTAGTCCGCTGCCCAACCCGTGCCAAACCCAAAATGGTACAGTTGTGTCCGGTGAGGCAACTTCTGCTGAACAGCTGGGGAACCGCATCTTAATCCCGACCCGCAGCGGACCGCAAGCCCGTTTTGAAATTCTGCGAGGAGAGAATTAGAAGTGCCGGTGCCTCTCGCTGTGGCCGGTGTAGGGCGGGTCTCGGACGCGCCCGCCTTCGCTTTCGCGGTGTCATCCCGACAAAACCGCAGACGCCTTTCCGCCGCGACGAAGGATCCACTATTTACGGCCCGGCTCCGCCTCCACTCATCCGGTGGCGCTATCCGCTTTTGGCCGTCATCCAGAGGAGCGCAGCGACGAAGGATTTCTCTTCGATTTCATGTTCTTGCCCAGCCCTCAAATCCAATACCAGGTGTCCACGCCTCCATCAATTTAGGCAGGATTCGACTCGGGGAAAATGCCGCAGAACTACAAATACCGCTCTTGCAATATCGCCATGTGGTGCGCCACATGCCCCGCAATAACATAAGCCAGCGCATTCACCGTAACCAAATTCCCGCTCGCCACGCCTCGCCGTTTCCACGCTTCCACTGGCATATTGCCGAAAAGTGCGAGGGTCGACCGGCGAATTTCTCTAAACTCTGAAACATGGTTCTTCCACGGATATTCGTCGGCCCGCGCCGCATTCACGCTGATGTTCTGATCGAAACTTGCGAGCGGCTCCGTAAAACCGCGCCCAAACCACAAAGCCCGAAACGAAAACGCGCGCTCTGTATCGTTGATGTGGTTCAGGACCTGCCGGATGCTCCACTTCTCCGGCGCGTAACGATGGAGGGATTTTTCTTCGGGGATACTGGCGAACACGGAAGCCGTCTCGTCCAGCTGCCGTTCCATCACGCTCAGAATGTCATCCTGCGGGATTCGATCGATATAAGTGAAGTAATACCCAGCGGCTTCGTTGCGTCCCGGCCGGCTCATCGCATGTCGTCTCTAGCCATTTAGCCACGCGCCACGAGTCACTGCCCCTAGTATTTCCGAAGAACGCCCACCACACGCCCCTGAATCTTCACGTCGGTTCCCGCCACCACGATCGGCGCCATTGCCGAATTTGCCGGCTGCAAACGCACCTTCCCGCCCGGCTCGCGATAGAATCTCTTCACCGTCGCGTCATCCTCGCCCACCAGTGCCACTACAATTTCCCCGGGGTTCGCGACCTGGGTTTGCTCCACCACGATGTAATCCCCATCCAGAATGTGATCGTCGAGCATCGATTCGCCCTTCACCTGCAACACGAACGTCCCTTGTCCGCGCGCAAAGTCCGCCAGCGAAATCGTCTCATTCGACTCCACCGCCTCGAGCGGCTGCCCCGCCGCAATTCTTCCCGCGAGCGGTAATTCCACCACGTGCCGGTCCAGCACCTGCTCCCGGATCGGCTTGGGCAATTGCACCACTTCGATCGATCGGCTCTGGTTGTACCCGCGCCGGATATATCCCTTTTTCTCCAGCGTCGAAAGATGCTTGTGGACCGTCGCCAGCGAGGTCAGCTTCAGCGCGTGCGCGATTTCCTCGAAGCTCGGCGAATAACCATTCTTGTTGAGGAAGCCCACCAGGTAATTCAAAACTTCCTTCTGCCGTTTCGTCAGTGTCATCCCGAATCCCCCAAAATCCCGCAGCTCGACCACCCAAATTTCTGCGGCAATTCTGGGCGAATCTAAAGCGAAAGTCAATGGTACTTCAGGCCACCTGTACTTTTTTCGAGTACAAACGCTCAACTAACATCGAATCGGCTCCGTAGGACGCGGGCGGCTTAAATCACCACCGTGCCCGAACTCTGCAACCTCCAGCTCGCCACGTTTCGCAGCGCCGCACGTTTTCCTGCCTGCGCGCCCAAACTCGGGTTAAGCCCCCTTCCTAACCCCACGTAAAAAAAAGGCTTCCGCGTTTAGCGACTGTTTGCTTGACCTTGCCTCGCAATCATTGTTTCGTAGGCTCAGCGAGCCGCCGCCGGTAGCGGGAACTTTACCTCAGCCGTAAGCTCGATCAAACGTTCGCATTCCAAATTGGAGGATACGCTCACGAAAATCTCGAAAACACTTCGTACCTCGGGCCTCGGCTGCTCCGCCTGCATCCTAGCCGTTCTTGCGGTCGCCACTTCCCCTTCCGCCCCCGCGCAGGGGACTACCGCCGCGCCGTCACCTTCTCGCGTCCGCGTCTACTACATCGCCGCTGACGAAGTCGACTGGGACTATGCGCCCGGCGGCGTAAATAAAATGATGGGCATGAAATTCGATCGCAACTCGGCCCTCTTCACCGAACGCGGCCCTCATCGTATCGGCACCGTCTATCGCAAAGCAATCTATCGCGAATATACCGATCAGACGTTCCAGCACCTTAAACCCCGCCCTCCCCAATGGGAGCACGCGGGCATTCTAGGCCCCATTCTCCGCGCCGAAGTCGGCGACACCATCCGCGTCGTATTCAAGAACAACGCCACCCAGCCCTACTCCATGCATCCTCACGGTGTGTTCTATGACAAAGCCTCAGAAGGCGCTCCCTACGCGGACGGCACCTCGGGCGCGGACAAAGCCGACGACGCCGTTTCCCCGGGAAATTCCCACGTCTATATCTGGAAGGTTCCCGAACGCGCCGGGCCGGGCCCGAACGATCCAAGCTCCATCGTTTGGCTTTATCATTCGCACGTCAACGAACTCAAAGATGTCGAAACCGGGCTCATCGGCGCCATCGTCGTCACCCGCCGCGGCATGGCCAAGCTCGACGGCTCACCCAAGGATGTCGACCGCGAATTTGTCTGCCTTTTCATGATATTCGACGAAAATCAGAGCTGGTACCTGGACCACAACATCCAAACTTTTACCACCGATCCCAAAGGTGTCAACAAAATCGATTTCGCGTCCGGCGATCCGGTCACCGGCTTGCTTCCCGTCGGTTCCGGATTTTCGGTCGCCAACGCCAAATTTTCGATCAACGGTTTCATCTACGCCAACAACCCATTAATGTCGATGAAAGTAGGCGAACGCGTTCGCTGGTATCTTCTGGCCTTTGGCGAACAGTTCAGCGTTCACACCCCGCACTGGCACGGAAATGTCGTCCTCCATGACGGAAAACGCACCGACGTGGTAGCGCTGATGCAAGCTCAAATGATCACCGTCGATATGCTTCCCGATAATCCCGGCACCTGGATGTTCCATTGCCACATCGACGACCATATGGAGTCAGGAATGTCCGCGCTGTATACAGTGGAACCCTAGCGCCGGTTCCATTCAGGTCTCACGGCCGCTTCCACGCTCGCGCCCCTGGACAAACTTCTCGACCGGCGAAACCCAATCTCTCTCATCACGCGCTCGCCGCCGCGTGCCGTTTCCTACGCATTCGCATCAACACAAGCCACAGCACCACCACGACCACCAGCCCACTCATCACCGCGACCGTCATTTCTCCGTGCGCCAGCACCACCGCGAATATCCTCCGTCCATACTTCGCGCCCAGGTACGCCAGGATGCAATATCTCACCACCCGTCCCAGCGTGATCGCTGCCAGAAATTTCTTCGCTGAATACTGCAGCGCGCCCGCCGCAATCACGAACGGAACCATCGGCATGGGCGGCGGCAACAACGCCGGCACGGCAATCGCGCCGAATCCCCACTTCTCGAACGTTTCCGTCACCCATTTTGCGTTTCGCGGAGAAACCCTCTCATGCAGCGCTTTCTCGCCCCGATTTCGCGCGATCCGGTACGTGATGTACGCCCCCACCACCGATCCAATCGTCGCCATCGCCGCGTAATACGGCCACCACGTCCGTTGGTGCGCCGCCAGCACGATGGTCATCGCGTCCATGCTGCCGGGAATCGGTATCACCGAGCTGTCCAGCAGCCCCAGTAAAATCAATCCCGGACCCCCTAGCGTCAGGAACCAGTGCCGGACCGCGTGCGCGGTGGTGGGAGCCGCGTGTGCCTTTGCCGGAGCCGCCTTCGCCATCGCCAGCGCCCATTTATCCAGATTAAATTTCACTTTGAGGTTCCCTGTTCGCGGTATTCCACCGCTGCATCGCCATAATTCGTAGGACGCTCACCCCGGCCCCGGCGTTGCCATTCTATTCCGCGAACCCAGCAAACCGTTCAACCCTTTGGCCCAACCGCTGAACATCGCTTCGCACCCGCTTGGTGCGTGTGCAGCGCAAAACGAATCGCTCTGTGATAGCCTATCTTCGGGGTTATGCAACCGAAACGCCACACCAGCGCGGGGAATTTCTGCTCCCCAACTCGGCGCCGCTCGTTCGTCCCGCGCGCCTTTGGGCGCAAGTCCGCATCTAAGTTATCAGCCTTTGCGATTCAGAATCCGGAGCGCTTTTTGGCGGTTTGGCGCGTCCACCATGTCATTTCTAATCGGGAATGCTTCACGATTAGAAATCAACGTAAGTTACAGAAAACAATCAACGGTGACCATGTCTAACCGAAACAAATTCGCGAGCCCCGGGCTTACGATTTCCGGCCGCCGGCTCACCCCGCTTCCTGACGCTACCCAACGATTTCCGGCCCTCGCCGCCGCGTGCTCTGTAGGGAGATCGTGACAGAAATGCCTACACTCGTTGACATCACTGGACGCAAAAAGGAAACCGTCGATCGCGCCGTCATCCGCTTCTGCGGCGATTCCGGCGACGGCATGCAGATTACCGGCAGCCAATTCACCAACACCGCCGCCCTCTTCGGCAATGACCTCGCCACCTTCCCGGACTTTCCCGCCGAGATTCGCGCCCCTGCCGGCACGCTCCCCGGCGTCAGCGGATTCCAGGTCCATTTCTCGTCCAACGACGTGTATACCCCCGGCGACGCCGTCGACGTTCTCGTGGCCATGAATCCCGCCGCGCTGAAAATGAATGTCGCGGACCTGAAGCCCAACGGCATCCTGATCGTCAATCTCGACAACTTCGAGGAAAACGATCTTCGTAAAGCACAAGTTAAAGTCAGCCCCCTCGAAGATCATTCCCTCGACGCCTATCGGCTATTCTCCGTCGAATTGACCAAGCTCACGCGCGCCGCCCTGAAAGGACTCGGCCTCGACGCCAAGAGCATGGACCGTTGCAAGAATTTCTTTGCCCTCGGTATGTGCTACTGGCTTTACAACCGCTCCATGGAACCGACCGTCCGTTACCTGACCGACAAGTTCAAGAACAAGCCGGACCTGGTTGCCGCTAACACGCTCGCCATGAAAGCCGGCTACAGCTATTGCGAAGCCACCGAAGCTTTCCAGGTCAGCTACGAGATTCCGCCCGCGAAACTTGAGCCCGGCACCTATCGCAACATCAGCGGCAACGCCGCTCTCGCCCTCGGTTTCGTCGCCGCTTCGCAGCAAGCTGGCGTGAAATTGTTTCTGGGCTCGTATCCCATCACTCCCGCTTCCGATATTCTGCACGAACTGTCCATGTACAAGGATTTCGGCGTCACTACCTTTCAGGCCGAAGACGAAATCGCCGCCATTACCTCCGCCATCGGCGCCGCGTACGCCGGCGCACTCGGCATCACCACCACATCCGGGCCAGGCATGGCGCTGAAAACCGAAGCTCTCGGCCTTGCCGTCGCTGTCGAACTTCCTCTCGTCGTTTGCGACATTCAGCGTGGCGGCCCCTCCACCGGCCTGCCCACAAAAACCGAGCAGGCCGATTTGCTCCAGGCTCTCTTTGGACGAAATTCCGAAGCGCCCGTTCCGGTTCTTGCCCCCGCAACTCCTGGTGACTGCTTCTGGATCGCGCTCGAAGCCAGCCGCATCGCCATCAAATATATGGTTCCGGTCATCATTCTTTCCGACGGCTATCTCGCCAACGGCGCCGAACCCTGGAAAATTCCCAGCATCGAAGACTTGCCGAAAATCGAAGTGAAGTACGAAACGAATCCGGTTGGGTTCCAGCCTTATAAGCGCAATCCCGATACTCTGGCACGCCCCTGGGCCATTCCTGGCACGCCCGGCCTCGAGCATCGCATCGGCGGAATCGAAAAGCAGGACGTTACCGGCAACATCAATTACGAGCCGCTGAATCACGAACACATGGTCCGCACCCGCGCCGAAAAAGTGGCCGGCATCGCTCAGGATATCCCCGAAATTGTTCCGGCCGGCGACCCGTCCGGCGATCTGCTCATCGTCGCCTGGGGTTCTACCAACGGCCCCATCACCGCCGCGATGAACGCCCAGCGCCAAAAGGGCCGCAAGATCGGCCACGTCCATCTGCGCCACCTGAATCCCTTTCCGCGCAATCTTGGCGAGGTCATGAAGCGCTATAAGAAAATTCTGGTCCCCGAAATGAACATGGGCCAGCTGGTGATGATTCTGCGCGCAAAATTCCTGGTCGACGCGCAAAGCTACGGAAAGATTCAAGGCAAGCCTTTCAAGCAATCCGAAATTGAAGACAAGATCGAAGAGCTTTTGGATTAGCGGCGGGAGATTCGAAATGACTACTGCGGAATTGCCGATCTACACAAAAAAGGATTTTCAGACCGACCAGGAAATTCGCTGGTGTCCCGGCTGCGGCGACTACGCCATTCTCTCCGCCGTCCAAATGGTCTTCGCCGATCTGAAAATCCCCAAGGAAAAACTCGTTTTTATCTCCGGCATCGGTTGCTCCAGCCGCTTCCCGTATTACATGAACACCTTCGGCTTTCACACCATCCACGGCCGCGCCCCTGCGGTCGCCACCGGGGTGAAACTCGTCCGTCCCGATCTCGACGTTTGGGTCGCCACCGGCGACGGCGATTCGCTTTCCATCGGCGGCAACCACACCATCCACATGCTGCGCCGCAACGTCGGCCTGAAAGTCTTGATGTTCAACAACAAGATCTACGGCCTGACCAAGGGCCAATATTCGCCGACCTCCGAAGTTGGAAAAAAGGCGAAGTCCACTCCGTTCGGCTCGGTCGACCGCCCGTTCAATCCGCTGTCGCTCGCCATCGGCTCCGAAGCGACTTTCGTCGCGCGCTCCGTCGACGTGTTCCAGGCGCATTTGCGCGAAACCCTGAAAAAGGCCTCGACTCACAAGGGTTCCGCCTACGTCGAAATCCTGCAGAACTGCAACATCTTCAACGACGGCGCATGGGACACCATCACCGAGCGTGACGCGCGCAGCGAGCACGTCGTGCAACTCGAACACGGCAAGCCGCTCATCTTCGGCAAGAATCGCGATAAAGGCATTCGCCTGGTTGGTCTGGAGCTGGAAGTCGTCGCGTTGGGCAACGGAATCGCCGAAAAGGATCTTCTGATCCACGACGAGCACAATCCGAACCCGGTTTATGCCTTCGCAATTTCGCGCATGGACACCATGTCCGGATTTCCAACTCCCATCGGCGTCTTTCGCAGTATCGAAAACGTCCCGCAGTACGAAGACCTCGTCAACCAGCAAATCGCGGACGTCCAGGCAAAAAAAGGCAAAGGCGACCTGGCAAAGCTTCTGCGCGCCGGCGATACCTGGGAACTGCTAGCCTAGTTGGGCCAGTGCTTCGCCCTTGAAGCCGTGCCCGGCCGCGGGTGGGCGGGCGCTTTGTTTCTGAATTCGCCAGTTTCTATTTTCGGAGCTTGCGCTTCTTCCCAGTCGGCTCGATCGGCAAAGACGCCGTCTTCCAATCCACGCCCTCCGGCTTTTTTCCTAGGCCGGCAACGTACAACACTCCTTCCGTCACACCATCGATTCCTAAATCACGGTCGATCTTCGAATCCGCGATCGCCATGGTGCAGAATGGCGCGAGGCCCAGCCACGTTGCCGTCAGGCAAAACGTCTGGCACAAGTGTCCCGCCTCGGCCAGCACCACGCGATACGCGCGAGGATATCGATACTTCCACTGCGTCCTCGTGAACACCGCGGTCATCAGAACGAAGGCTGCCGCATCCGCAAACCACCGCTGGCCCATTACGTAGTCCGACATTCGGTCGCGTGTCATGCCTCGACGCAGCAATTCCAGCCGGTGTCTGCTCGCGTCGTAGTGATAGATCCCGGGAGAAATTCCCTCCACGTCCCGAGCCACAACGTAAGCCTCGATCGGGTGCAAGGCTCCCCCCGACGGCGACGTCTTCACCGCAAATCGCCCCAGTGGCGGCACCGCCACCCACTCCCGCACCCCCCACGTCAATCCCAGCACCGTGCCCAGGTCTCCAAGCGCCACCTTCCCGTCTGCAAAGCGTCGCCAGGTTCTCCGCGATGTAAGTACCCGTGGAAAGTCTCCATCCCCGGCCGCTGGCGGAAGCTGCACCTGCGTGGCCTGCGGATAATGCTTCACCGGCACAGGCATCGCCTTTTCGTGGGTCAGCCCTTCCATGTAACGCCCGATGCGCACCAAGTCGGCTTCAAAAGGAAGGTCGCGTCCAGTGAAGTGAAAGAAGCCCGCGGCGGGATTCCAATGCTTCCACGTCACTATCGCGCGTTCCACGGGGTGTTCTTTGCGGTCGGATCTTTGCAGCAGCGAGTGCCGCGCCAGCCCTTTGATCGCGGATCGCAAAGACGAGGGTGAATACTGGGGCAGGTGAGGAAAAATCGCTTCCGCGCGGCGCCAGCGGCTGAAGAAATTCAATACTTCGACGGCCATCGGCGCGGCAGTCGCGCCTTTGCCCGTCGCGTAATTCTCGAAGATCAGCGCCCCGGCGTTCCAGTAGGAAACCAAAAAAGGACTTCGCCGGAAAAGTACCCGTTTCGCTTTAGGCATGCGGGGAAAGATCAAGCGACGAATTTGGGGAAAAGGGGCAACGGCCGCCCATCTCGTGCACTACGATTTCGTCGTGAACCATTGTCCGAACGGCCCGATCACCGTCTCGGCGACCGGGCAACGAACTCGTATGAGCTTATAAGCGCGTTCCAGTTCGCGGAGATTCAAATCGATTTCTTTCTGGTCAGCCTTGGTAACCTTGGGCCGAATCGAACGCAGTTCTTTTTCCGCCTTGCGAATCTCGTTGGTGACGCCCTTCAGCGTAAATTTAATTTTAGCCATTCTACCCTCCCTGCCAGAACACCATCCGATTCTACTAATAGCCAGCGACTCCGGTTCTGGGCGTTGTCCAGGCGAGCCGTCTTACTTGGGTTTGGTCGTGAACGTTTGTCCGAATTGCGTGGGAGGACGGCAAACAACTCCGACGATCCCGTAAGACTTCTTCAACGAGCGCAAATTCAGATCGATTCTCTTCTGGTCGGCCTTGGTGACTTTTCCCCGAATCGAGCGCAGTTTCTTTTCTGCCTTGCGAATCTCGTTGGTGACGCCCTTCAGCGTGAAATTAATCTTGGCCACTTTCGTCTCCATTCCCGGCGCATCGTAAATGTCTGCGGTTAAAATCTTAGGGCCGATGACCTTCGATGCACAAGATTGGCGCGAGTGTAGTTGAGGTGCAACAGGGCGTCAAGAAAGATTGCGCGCGAATCCTGGCTGGGCCGCGCGCCTCGGCAGTCGCGACGATCCACTGGCCGTTGCTGTGCCACACCGCAGAGTCGGCGAGCCATTCACTTCGCAGCGCCCGTTTCAGCCGTCAAAGGCAGTCCGATTCGCCGCACCAGCGCTGCAAATCTCGGATCATCCCGCAACCCGGCAAATCGCGGATGTACCGCAATATTGATCAAACGCACGGAGCGTTCCTCGTAGGCTTTGTCCAGCCACCGGAACGCTGCGTCTTTGTCCCCCAGGCCCGCATAAACCAGCGCGACGCTGTAGGGCGACACATATTGCCGCGAAGACATCTGCAGCAAATCCCGCAAGATCGCCGTTGCCTCTTGCTTCTTGTCTTCGACCGCATAAGCGTTTGCAAGCTCGGCCTTGAATGAAGTCTCGTTTCCGGAGAGCCGCAGCGCCTGCTGCAATTCTTGCAATGCCTTTTCGTTTTCGCGCTTCGCCAGAAATGCCTGGCCGAGATATCCGTGGGCCACCGCGAAGCTCGAGTGCATGGCGATCGTTTTCTGTGCCTGGAGAACCGCCTCGTCATTTTTCCGCGCCAGGTAATAAACCCAGGAGAGGTTGGCGTTGATGATCAGCGATCGCGGATCGAGCTCCTGAGCCAGCTTCATTTCCGAAATTGCTTCTTCGTTTCTCCCCGCGGCGGCCAGCGCCAACGCGTACCAGTGGTGGCTGTTGGCATCCCCAGGATTCAACTGAATCGCGCGTTCAAATTCATCCATCACGCCCGGCCATTCCAGCCGGTAAAGCCGAATGAAACCCAACACCGCGTGCGCCGACCCCAGTCCATCATCGAGCTGCAACGCCTTCGCCGCCGCGGCTTCCGCTTCGGGCAACACTTGCGAAGTCCGGACATCCGTATAATCGGCCTCTAGCGTCAGAGCCGCTGCTAGTCCGGCATACGACGGTGCGTACGTGGGATCGAGCTGAATGGCTTGACGATATTCCCCGACGGCTTGCGTCACTGCCTCGCCGGTTCGCTTGCTCGCGTAGTAATTTCCCTGCAAATAGGCATCGTAAGCGGCCGGAACCACCGTCCGCGTTTTCGCCAGCCGCTCTTGTTCCGGCGGCGTCAACTGAATCTGTATCTGCGTCACGATATCGCGGGCCACGTCGCTTTGCAGCGTCAGGATGTCCGCGACGGGGCGTTCATAGCTCTGCGCCCACAGGTTCTGTCCCGTTTGCGGCTGCACCAATTCCGCGGAGATCCGCACGCGGTTCCCCGACCGCAGCACCGAGCCCTCCACCAGCGCATCCACTCCCAGTTCCTGGGCGATTTGCGCTGGACTCTCGTGTTTGTCCTTGTACTGCATCACCGAAGTGCGCGAGATCACCCGCAGTTTCTTGACCTGCGAAAGTTCCGTGATCAACGCATCGCTCATTCCGTCCGCGAAATAATCCTGCTTCGGATCGCCGGTAAGATTTTCCATCGGCAACACCGCAAGGGATTGAATGGATCCCGCGCCAACGGTCGGCGCCCCGTGCCGCTTGATCTCGACAAACTTCCAAACGATTGCCGTAACGAGCAGCAACGCCAATACAGCCGCCGAAATCACGAGCGCGGAGCTAAACCGCGCCGGAGCCGCCACCGGGGACGGCTGAATGGCGCTCGCCGGTACCACCGCCGAGTTCGTCCGCAGCGCCTCCAACGCCGCGCGCACTTCGCTGGCGTGCTGGTAGCGTTGTTGCGGATCTTTCGCCAGACAATGTTCGATCACTGCCCGCAGGCCGAGCGGGACATTATCGGCAAGCCGCGGCGGGTCCTCGTGAAGAATGACCGAACTGAGTTCGTAAGAAGTCTTGCCGCGAAACGGGCGCTTGCCATTGGCCATTTCATACAGGATCACGCCAAGCGCCCAGATATCGCTTCGCGCATCGGCCGATTCGCCGCGAAATAATTCCGGCGCCATGTAATGCATGGTCCCCACGATTGCGCCTTCTGAAGTCAGCGTGCTGATCGACTTCGTTTGCAAACTGATCTCACCCGGGGTCATGTGCTTGGCCAGTCCGAAATCCAAGACTTTCACGCGTCCCGCGCTGCTGACGATAACATTCGGGCTTTTTAGATCCCGGTGGATCACTCCGTGCTCGTGGGCGTGAGCCATCGCGTCGGCAATCTGTTCGCCATAACGAATCACGGTGTCGGCGGGAAGGCCATTCTCGGGGATCTGCTCGGTCAGCGAGCGCCCTTTCACGAACTCCATCACAATGTAGTTCTGTCCGTTCTCCTCCCCCACGTCGTAAATCGTGCAAATGTTCGGGTGGTTCAGGGCGGAAGCCGTGCGAGCCTCGCGAATCAATAGAGCGCGCGCATTTTTATCATTGGTCAATTCAGCAGGCAGGAATTTCAGTGCTACGTCGCGATTCAGGCGGCCGTCGTGGGCGCGGTATACCACTCCCATCCCGCCTCCACCGACTTTTTCAACGATTCGGTAGTGCGAGACGTTTTGGTCCTTCATCGTTTCAAGTCCAAGTGGCAATCATCTTAGGCTGGGAATTTAAAGTAAGTCAACGCGCCAGCCGGTCCTCGCTTTCGATTGGTCATCGGCAGGCTCGCGCACCACCAGCAATCGAATCCCTAACTCGGTCGTTTTTCCCGGAATTCACTTGCATCTTGACGCTGTTGGTATTCTCTAATGGACCGATGAGCGACGGACCAAACTGCGAAGTCTCGGGAAAACGGAAATATCTCTCCGAACGCGAAGCCCTCGATACCGCAGCGCATCAACTCACCCAACCTAACGCACCAAAGGAGCTCCGCGCTTACTTCTGCACTTGGTGCGAGACCTGGCATCTAACAAAGGGCGCGGGCAAGCGTAGATAGCAGCTTCGCAGCTTAGCGGGCGTTCGGAACCGAAACGCTGGACGGCGGGGGTGCCGGAGGAGAAGAATTCCTGGCGACGGCGGTCGGCTGCGACGCGGCCGCCGGCATTTGCGCCATCGCCACATAGCGCATTCCCACGAAATCATTCCAGTCCCGCTTCGAAACCGGATCTGACGGCGGAAGCGGCAGGCGCTCGAAGTTCAGGAAATCCTTTCCTCGCTGGATTCTGAAATCGAGGTGCGGCCCGGTAGCGAGGCCGGTCATCCCAACCAAGCCGATCCGTTCGCCCTGCTCGACGCGCTGGCCACTGTGCACCAACACGCGCGAAAGGTGCATGTAATACGTGGTGTAACCGTTGCTGTGCTGCACCTCGATCAAATTCCCAGCCCCGCCTTTGGGCCCCGCGAAAATCACCCGCCCGTCCCCGATCGTTTGTACTGGCGTTCCCGAAGGCGCGGCGTAATCGATCCCCAGGTGTGGCCGGTACTGCTTGAGGATCGGATGAAACCGGCTCTGGCTGAAATGCGAGGTGATGACGGCCGCAAACTTCAGTGGCGAATGCAGAAAAGCCTTCTTCATCGATTTCCCTTCAGGCGTGTAGTACGCCGGAGCGCCCGAGGGATCGTGGAACAAAACGGCGCGGTACGGATGGCTGCCATTCACATACTCGGCCGCTAGAATCCGTCCATACGAAGACATCTCGCCGTTCGCAAGCATTTTCTTTTCCACCACAATCCGAAACGTGTCGCCGGGCCGCGGGTCGGTGTAGAAATCCAAATCCCATCCGAATATTTCCGCCAGGCGCATCGCCAACTCCGGCTTTTCGCCGGCATCGATCACCGATTCGAAAAGCGAGCCGTGAATTTCTCCCGCCACTCCCGTCATTTTCGTTTCCGAGGGGATCACCTGAATTTCAGATTGGAAATCGTGGCCCTTCGGCGAAATCAGCAGCACGCGGTCGGCGTCGATGCGGTATTTCACGGCGCGAAATTCTCCGAGCGCCGAACGACCCACGCTGAGCGTATTCCCCGCGCGCAGATGGCGAAGATCGAAAACCGATTCCGCCGACGCCGTCAAGCGCGCCGCATTGTCGCGCGTGATTCCCAAATCTTGAAGGATTGCGTTGAAGGGGTGGCGCGCCGGAACAATTCTCTCGCGGAAGATGACCACGTCCTGCTGGATGCGCCCGGCTTCGTCGCGCGCCAGCTCGGCCTGCACGGAAATCTCGCGTTCCGCCGCCCACCGGTAGCGATAGGAAGCCCCCAGGCAGATGGCCCCGGCAATCAGCAGTGAAATCCAGATCACGATTTTCAGTTTATTTTGCATTGGCCTCGGCCAAATATTTTTCGAGCGAGCAGAATACCGCAGCGCGAGCGCCAACCCGAGAAAAATTTGAGCGGAGAGGGTTCGTGAAGTAAACGGCAGCGCAGGCGTTTCCGGGGGAGCGCACCCGGCCGGCCGCGATTCCCGGCTATTGCGCGCCGTGCGCCAGCGCCGCTTCGCGCGCGCGGCGCGTGGATTCCGCAAAATAATTCCGGTCGCGCAGCCCGTGATAAATCCGCCCCGCGATCTCCGAAGCGTGCGGGCCGCTGGTCGCGCGCCCGCCGCCGCGAATCAAAACCACCAGCACGATCTTCGGGTGGGCTTCGTCCGCATACGAGACGAACCAGCCGAGACGCCCGCCTTGGGTCTCATCGTTGCAAGTGCCGGTCTTGCCCAGGGCTTGCTCGTCCGGATCGTAGCTCTGCTTCGCGGTTCCGTACATCACCGCGGCCAACATTCCTTCGCGCAGATCAGGAAGCAGCGGCGCGATATCGAGCTCCTGCCGCACGCGCGGCTGAAATTCGTTGCGCGCCTGCTCCGTGCGCGGATATTGCAGGTAATACTGGGTGCCGCCATTCGCCAGCGTCGAAACCAGCGAGGCCAGTTGCAAGGGCGTCAGGCGAATGCCTTCCCCGAAACTCGACATGCGCGCGACTCCGCCAAACGCAGGCGGCGCGGCCGGCAGCGTGCCGGCCTGCTCTTCTTCGATGTTGTAACCCGCCTTCTGCCCAAGCCCGAGCAGGTGCGCGTATTTATGCACGCGCGGAAAACCGAGGCGCGTGCCCACTTCCTCGAAGTAGGTGTTATTCGAATGAGCCATCGCTTCGGTCAGGTCCATGTAACGGCGGTGGCCCACCTTTATCATCGTGTCGCGCGTGATGACGCCTTCCTGCAAGCCCGCCAGCGCAATCACCGGCTTGATCGTCGAGCACGGCTCGAAGCCCGCGGAGAAAGCCATTTTCTGATTAACGATGGTGAGAATCCGTCCGGTGGTGGGGTCCATCGCCAGCACCGAGCCGTTCGCGTGCCCCAGAGCATTGACCGCGATCTGCCGAATCAACGGATCGTCGTAGGTCGCGTCATCGCCTTTCGTTGGATCGCCGTACGCGCTGACGCCGCTGCTTTTTTTGTGGTGCGTATGCGCGGTCGCGCCGGCCAGCTTCGCAGTGGTCGCAGGGGTCGCCCCAGCGGCCATCGCGAACGCGCCGGCGAAGAAGAGGCAGAAGATCGGTACCGCTTGTTTGAAGGCTGGGCTTTCCATTACGTTCCATATCGGCCGGAAAATCTCGCATCCCAACCGTTGAACTTTCAGTGTAAGGAATTGGCGTACAAAGGTGCAACTGTAAACAAGGGCAGCTTTCCTGAGCGGCATGACTGGCCAGAAGGACAGCGTCCGCCGCGAGGATGCGCGCGCCCCGTACGAAAGCTCCCATGTTAAGACCCAACGCCGTGCTGCTAAAACAAAATGCGCGGCGAAAATTCTCCCCGCGCATTCTTGAATCTCTGCATTGAGTTGTCGCTGCTATCGGCTGGTGCGTCCCTGCGCAGCCGCGGCAGCCTTCGGCGGCTGGACCGGCTGTTTCGCGGCTTCGGCGTTTGCCAGTTTGTGCGCTTCGGCGGAGGGTTTTCCGTTACTCACTTCGCCGTTGGCCAAATGATTCGGCAGGCCCAGCTGCTTGCGGAGTTCATGCTCGATCTTGCCGCGAATGTCCGTATGTTCCTTCAGGAACAAACGGGCGTTGTCGCGGCCCTGGCCCAGGCGATCCGCCTTGTACGAAATCCACGTGCCGGATTTTTCGAGCAGGCCGCTGGTGACTCCGAGATCGATTAAGTCGCCTTCGCGCGACACGCCTTCGCCATAAATAATGTCGAATTCGGCTTCGCGGAATGGCGCGGCCACTTTGTTCTTCACGATTTTCGCGCGCGTTCGCGATCCGATCACGCGATCGCCTTCTTTAATCGACTGAATGCGGCGAATATCCACGCGGATCGACGAATAGAATTTCAGCGCGCGGCCGCCCGTGGTGGTTTCCGGATTGCCGAACATTACGCCGATCTTCTCGCGGATCTGGTTGATGAAAATCAAGCAGGTCTTCGACTTCGAAACAATCGCGGTCAGCTTGCGCAGCGCTTGCGACATCAGCCGCGCCTGCAAGCCCATTTGCGCATCGCCCATATCGCCTTCCAGTTCCGCGCGCGGGACGAGAGCCGCCACCGAGTCCACCACGATAATGTCCACCGCGTTCGAGCGAATCAGCGCCTCCGCAATTTCCAGGGCCTGCTCGCCATTGTCCGGCTGCGAAACCAGCAAATTGTCCACGTCCACGCCCAGCTTGCGCGCGTACACCGGATCGAGCGCGTGTTCCGCGTCGATGAACGCCGCCTGCCCGCCCAGCTTCTGGGCTTCGGCGATCACATGCAAAGTCAGCGTCGTCTTGCCGCCCGATTCCGGGCCGTACACTTCAATCACGCGCCCGCGCGGAAAGCCGCCCACGCCCAGCGCCGCATCAATCGAAATCGAGCCGGTCGGGATCACGCTGACGGGGACCAGCACGTCCTTGTTCCCCAGCCGCATGATCGAGCCCTTGCCCCACGTCTTTTCAATCTGCGATATCGCCAAATCCAGGTTTTTTGTCTTTTCGTCGTTCATCGTGGCACCTCAAAAAGGGGTAAAGCGATTTAGCTGCCTGGGGGAGGCGGGGGTGAGTCTATCACTGAGTGCCAGTCCCGTCGCGGCCATTTCTGCAAGGCACATTACCACAAGGCGAACAAAAAGCAAAAGGTATTTTGGGCCATTTTTCGCGTTTTGCGCCAGGCCATCGCGCCGCGACCTAACCTAATACTTATAAAATCCGCGACCGGACTTGCGTCCCAGCCATCCGGCAGCGACATACTTACGCAGCAGCGGGCAGGCCCGATACTTCGGGTCGCCGAAGCCGGTCTGCAGCACTTCCAAAATATTCACGCACACATCGAGGCCAATAAAATCCGCGAGCTCCAGCGGTCCCATCGGATGATTCATGCCCAGCTTCATCACTGCGTCCACGGCTTCCGGCGTGGCCACGCCTTCCATCACCGCAAACGCCGCTTCGTTGATCAGCGGCATCAGCACGCGGTTCGAAACGAAACCCGGCGCGTCATTCACAGCGACCGGTTTCTTCTCCAGTTTTTCGCACAGCGCCATCGTGGTCTGAAACGTCTCATCGCTGGTCGCCAGGCCGCGAATTACCTCGACCAGCGCCATCACCGGCACGGGATTCATAAAATGCATCCCGATAAATCGCTCCGGCCGCGAAGTCTGCGCCGCCAGCTGCGTAATCGAAATCGAAGACGTGTTGCTGGCCAGAATCGCGCCGGGTTTCAGAACCACATCCACATCCTGCAGCAGTCGAACTTTCAATTCGAGCTGCTCCGGCACAGCCTCCACCGCAAAATCCGCGGCCGCCAGCGCGCCCACCTCAGTCCTCGCTTCGATGCGTCCCAGCACCGCCGCCTTCTCCGCCTCCGCGAGTTTCCCCTTCTTCACTTCGCGGTCGAGATTTTTCGCGATCGTCTCGATCCCGCGGTCGAGATATTTTTTCTCCACGTCGCGCAAAATCACGCGATAACCCGCGCGCGCAAACACATGCGCGATGCCATTGCCCATCGTCCCCGCGCCCAGCACCGCCACAGTTTTTATTGCGTCAGCCGACATTCATCCCCCGATCAAAACCCGCGCGACCGCGCTGCGTCACATGCGCTCGATGGCCAGCGCGACGGCGTTTCCGCCGCCGAGGCACAACGCCGCAATTCCGCGCTTCAGGTTGCGTCGCTGCAACTCGTACAGCAGCGTAATCAATACGCGCGCGCCGGACGCGCCAATAGGATGGCCCAAGGCGACCGCGCCGCCGTTCACGTTGACCTTTGCCGCATCAAGCCTCAGTTCGCGCGTCACCGCAATCGCCGCCACCGCGAACGCCTCATTCAATTCGTACAAGTCGACGTCCGTGTCGCGATCCCATCCCGTTTTCACCAGCAGTTTTTCAACGGCCTCCACCGGCGCCATCATCACCCATTTCGGTTCCACTCCGCTCACCGCCTGGGCCACAATTCGCGCCATCGGCTGCTTCCCAAGCCGCGCGGCATTTTTTTCGCTGGTCAAAATTACCGCGCCCGCGCCGTCATTCGTTCCCGGAGCATTCCCCGCCGTCACCGTGCCGTCCTTCTTGAACGCCGGCTTCAGCTTCCCCAGCGCTTCCAGCGAAGTGTCTTCGCGCGGCGACTCGTCAGTCTTGATGATGACGGCGTCGCCCTTCTTCTGCGGAATCGAAACCGGCACAATCTGTTCGCCAAAAAAACACGACTTGATCGCGCGAACCGCCTTCTGGTGGCTCTCGAAGGCGAACTGATCCTGCTCCTCGCGCGAGATTTTATATTTTTCCGCGACATTCTCTCCGGTCACGCCCATGTGGTAATTCTCGTACGCGTCCCACAAGCCGTCGTTGATCATCGAATCAATCATTTCCTGATTGCCCAGCCGAAAACCGGTTCGCGCCCCTTTCAGCAGGTACGGGCAATTCGACATCGACTCCATGCCACCGGCCACCACCACTTCCGATTCGCCCAGCCGCACCGCCTGCGCCGCCAGTCCCACCGCCTTCAAACCGGATCCGCAAACTTTGTTGATCGTCATCGCCGCAACCCGCGGGTTCAAACCTCCGCGCAACGCCGCCTGCCGCGCCGGATTCTGCCCCAGCCCAGCCTGCACCACATTCCCCATGATGGCTTCGTCCACCAACCCCGCGTCAATTCCAGCGCGGCGCACCACTTCTGCGATCACCTTCGCGCCCAGCTCCGTCGCGGATAGCGGTGCCAGCCCGCCCATAAATTTTCCAATCGGCGTGCGCACCGCACTCAAAATTACAGGATTTTCCAAGGCTAAGTCTCCTTCAAATCGCGAAGTTATAAATCAAGTATAGGCGCGGCCCGATGGCCGGTCAATTTAACGCAGGGATAGGGGATAGGAGAGAGCGAAACTGCCCTTCCGTGCCACATTCGACCTAGCGGAAGCTTGAATCCAGGCTGATGGTTTTCGCGCAGAATACAATTTGCGCAACGCAATCCTGTTTTAAGGGTCTCAAAGGACCGTTCAATACCACCTATCGCAATGAAATTAGATCCCAGTGAAATTAACGGCTAATAGAATTCCGTTCTAGATTCGTTGAATTTGAGAATTATTGAATCGATTTGGGCTAGCGGATTGATATTTTCGGCGTGACGAGCGATCCAATTTGAAATTATTTTAAGTTTTTCCTGTTGCTCGACCTGCAATTGGGAAGTTTCTATAACACCCGTGATTGCGTCAGCCAACGCATTAAATGCTTTGCTCTTTGACCAATCCTCCAGGAATTGTTCGGCGATTTTCGTTTTTCGCCTGTATTCCTCTCGTTTTACGCGCATCTCCTCAGCACGTTTCTCCCTTTCTTGTTGTTGCTGCAATCGCAGTTTCCGTTCTTGATCGACAAATTCCATAGCCTTGGCCAGATATGGCAGTACGCTTAGAAAATCGCTCAAACAATCCTCAACGTTGCGGGTCGTTCCCTCACGCCAAGTTTTGCGAAAATTCTGTATTTCGTATGGCACGTTTACGATTGACAGGCACAAGTTTCCCGTCGGTATAAAATCCCATTGCGGTGCATACACGTAGAGGTTCTTATTTTGACGGGCGCGTTCTTCTGGTGTTAGAGAGTGGGGTATTCGGGAAAAACTCTCATCCACGGATAAACCGATATTTTGCCCTTCCACGAAAAGGTACAGACGCGCGCCTGATTCTACTGCCCACGAGACGGAATAAGGCCGGAGCGGGCGAATCACGTGTGGAGCTACGATTTCGTGAGTGCCATGACCCACGATGGCAGAATGATCCGCATGCTGACGATGATCGATGAATACACGAGGGA
>Ga0302325_10002424_pt1 | contig 45322 bp, 31 predicted proteins | sample Palsa_T0_2_FD_201948 | JGI IMG/M metagenome (GOLD analysis project Ga0302325, IMG submission 201948) | Peat permafrost microbial communities from Stordalen Mire near Abisko, Sweden - Palsa_T0_2 | ecosystem: Environmental > Terrestrial > Soil > Palsa > Peat permafrost | place: Sweden: Abisko... | reverse complement strand
TCGCGGGCAAACCAAGTGACGACTTTTCCGTCGTGATCCCCGACGCCGTACTATCGCCAGATGGTAGAACCAGCTTGATGTGCGAAAGATGCCAGACTTCGCCAAGGGTAACGGTCTTGGGAAGCTGGTCAGTTGCTGTGGTATGACGAACAGCAAAGGGAGCCGGCTTCGCCATGTCCAATGGGTTTAGAGTGGCGGACGTGACACGAGGCTGATTCCCTGCTCCGAAGGTGGCAAAGCCGGGAAATTCTTCGGTCTCCTCTTCCATCCTAGGTGCGGCAAGCAAGCTGGTAACCACAGGTGCGAGCGGCTTTCTCTCGCCGCACGGTGCGTCCACCATAAATGTGATCCCTTGGGTGTGGCCTTTTGTCCGCGTGACCGCCTGGACGGTCGCGTGTAATAGCGCGCCGGACGCTAGGCGGCATTCCGCCTGTTCCCAGGGAGCCAGGACCTGGAGAGCAAAGGAGGACCCAGTCTTCAGCCTGTCGCCTGCAAGGGTTTGCGAGAGTTCCGCCTCGATCGGCGCTTCCTGCGCGCTTGCACAAGAAAGGCATGCGACGGTCATGAACGCAGCGATCCACTTCGGAAGATAGCCGAGAGAGCAGTAAGGCATACCGAATGGCATCATTCTCTCTCGCGCGAAGCTCTGGTGTCCATTCCCGGCTATTCCCGTCCTCAGTGCCTGATCCCAGTACCCGAACGGGGTTATGGGTAATTTCATCCCAGCATCTGCCCCCCTTTCGCTCAAACCTGGCAACCACGCCGGAGTTTGCCCGGGTCGTGCCCCGTGCAAATCGTGCAGGCGCGGTCAACTGACAGCCCGTAGCAAACTCCTTAGGGTGGTGTTCTAGAGCGACTTGCCTCCTGCTCTCGCTCTTAATAGAATTTATGATTTTGAACACGAATGCGATTTGATTCCCGACGACTCGTGTCAACTCAAGAGCAAGAATGATTCACTCGCAGCGCAGCGCGACCATGGGGTCGACGGCCAGAGCTCTGCGCGCGGGAACCATGCAGGCGAGTGCAGCCACCAGAATGAGCAGCCCGGAGGCGGCCAAAACCATGATCGGATCACGCGTTCCACTCTCGATCCAGCGGGCAATGAGACGATTCAGACCAAGGCTGAGTGCAAGACCGGCGACTATTCCCAAGCCCACACTGGTTCCGGCCGACAATGCGACCAAGCGCAGCACATCGCGGCGCCGCGCTCCGAGGGCGACGCGAACGCCCAGCTCACTGGTGCGCTGCAGGACCGTGTAGGAGACTACGCTGTACAGGCCCAGCGCGGCGAGAGTCAGCGCCAGTATGGAGAACGCGCCAAAGAGTATGGAGATGAGACGCGCCCGCGCATACTCCGGCTCACGCTGGATCCAGCCCTCGAGGTCGCGTATATTGCCGGCGGTCTGCTGGTCGGGATCGATGGAGGCGATCTTTTGCTTGATACTGTTCAGCATGGCGAGCGGTTCGCCTTGCGTGCGAACCAGGACCTGCGTGAACTGCGCCGTCACGAGCGTGTAGGGCGCGTAGACCGCGGGAGCCGCGGGTTTCCCCAGCCCGTCATTCAGCGAGTCGCCTACGACGCCGATGATCTGCAGCCACCCCGCGGCCCCATTTGCCGCAAGCGCCCAGGGAGGGAGAGTGGCGAATTGGGGTACGCGCACCGTATGACCCAAGGCATCCCCGCCGGACAGGTAGTGACGCACGAACGCCTGATTCACGAGGACGAGTGTAGCGCCCCGCGCGATTTCGCTGTGGTCCCACACGCGGCCGCTGAGGAATGGGATTCGCAAGGTTGCGAAGTACTCGGAGCCGACGAATTCCACTTCAGCCTCCTGCGCCTGGGAAGCCGGTTTGCCCAGAATCTCGACAGGCCGGCGCCAGCCGCTGTTGGGCGGAGTGGCATTGGTGGAAATACCGGCGGAAAGGACGCCAGGCATTTGCGCGATTTTGTCGCGGAGTTGGGTGAAGAAGCGGGCACGATCCGCCCAGGTCGTGTGCGCATCTTCGCCGATGGGAATTACGACCGACATCACGTGCCGCGGTTCATAGCCGAGCGGCGCCGTGTTCATGCGAATAAAGCCCTGAATGGCCGCGCCGGCGGCGGTCATCAGCAGCAGAGTGAGAGCGATCTGGCCGGCAATCAGGGCGGAGTGCAGGCGTCTGCCTTTCACGCTGCCCGTCAGCCGCTGCGTGCCGGCCTGCATGACCTGGCTGATCTCCGGCCGCGCCGACTGCAGGGCAGGAAAGAGGCCGAACACGATTCCGCTCAGCAATGCCAGGCCTACGCTGAAAAACAGGACAGCGAAATTGATGTGGAAGTCGGCTTCGTAGGGATAGGAGTATTCTGGCAGGCGCGGGATGATGAAGCCAATGGTCCGGTAGGCAACAAAGATGCCCAGCCCCGCTCCGGTCAGCGATAAGAGCAGAGCTTCGGTGAGGAGTTGGCGCACGATGCGGAACCCGCTGGCTCCTACCGCCGAACGGATAGCAAACTCGTGCTGTCGCGCCGTGCCCCGTGCGAGGAGCAGAATCGAGACGTTGCCGCAACCGATGGCGAGCAGCAGCGCGACGGCCCCGAAGAGCAGGAACATTGTCTTCTTCAGATCGCGGGTATACGTGTCGGCAAGACCGCGCACGCTGATCTTGAACTGTTTGGGGAAGACATTTGGCGTTTGGCGGTCGAACTCCTGGAAGAGTGGTCGGAACTCGCCCTCTGCGGCGGCGAAGCTAATGCCGGGCCTCAACTTGATTTTGGTTCCGTACCGATGCGTCTGATCGGATGCCAATTTCATCGGAACGAAGACCTCTCCATCTCCCCAGGTGAAGCGCACCGGCATCACGCCGAGGATGGTGTAGGTCTTATGGCTGAGCTGGATGGTTTTTCCCACGACCGCGGGATCGCCACGGTAGTGCCGTTGCCAGAACGTGAAGCTCAATACTGCTACGGACTGGGGATCCTGGCCGTCCGGTGCGTCGGAGGGGACGAAGTAGCGGCCCAGCAGGGGAGGCAGGCCGAGAAACTGGATATGGGATCCCGTCATCTCGATCAGCCTCACGTCGTCGGGTACGTCACTGCCTGTGATCGCCTGGTTCGAAAACGAGGAGGCAACCACATCCTCGACAGCATGCGTCTGGCGCAATTGCCGAATCTGCGGCCCGGTCAGGTCCCAGGTCCAATCGCGGCCGGAGTTGTCCGTAATCCAGACGTCGCAGATCCGGTCAATTCCCGCGTAAGGCCAGGGGTGAAGCACCGCGTCATAAAGGATGCTATAGACGGCGACGGTGGCGCCTATTCCGAGCGTAAGCGACAGGACCGCGGTGAGGGAGAATCCCGGGTTGCGAAAGATCTGCCGAAGGGCAAAGCGGAGATCCTGTAGCAATACCTGCATCAGCGCCTCCTTTGGGAAGGGCAAAGCCGGGCCGGTTGCTAGGGCCTGAGCGCTTTGACTGCCACGTTAACACGCTCAGAAGCTTTCGGCGGAGACCCTAGCTTATTCGACGGACGATAAAGAAAAGTGTTTAAGCCAGACCACGCAGGTTCAATCGTTATGCACTTCATTCAGCGTCTGGACGCCCCGTTGAACCGATTTTCGAGAGATGGGCGCTGCTGCTTTTGATTGAGATTGCCAATTCGATTCAGCGCACTTCGGACGATGTGCTGCAGGTCGAAGAGGGGTCGCTGTATCCGGCGCTCCAGCGAATGTTGATCAAAGGCTGGGTGAGGGCGGAATGGGGGACGACGGCGGCGTGCGCGCTACTACAAGCTGACGGCCCTGGGGCGCAAGCAGCTGGCGTTGGAAATCTCGCAGTTTGAGCGTGTGATGGGGGCTATTGGACGCGTGATCCAGACAGCGTAAGGAGTGAGCGATGCATAGAATCCATGAGCCGAACCGGGACGGAGACTACAGCATGTTTTCGACCAACACCTATGAGGAGATGAAGAGGAGTACGCCGGAGTTAGCTGGCGGCGATGCAGGCGGGGTTTGAGAATCGGCCCGTTGTTATACGGCGTGATGGAGGCCGAGACGCTGCCAAGCCGCGGACGGGGGAGTTGGTCTCTGGAAACTACTTCCCCATGTTTGGGGTACAGCCTGCAACGGGACGGCTGCTTTCCGATACGGATGATGTTGCTCGGCAGTTGCTGACGGAGAGCTTGCTGCTGGCGGGAATCGGCGGCATGGCGGCCCTGGCGGTTTCCTACGGCGGGTCGCTGCGTTTACTCGCCGCTGAAAAGGCAGTTGGCATATCGCATCACCTCTGCGTGTCCATCGTTGGTTGCGACCGAGCTCCAGTCGGCTACTACGGCGTCAAGTTCGCCCAGGAGAGAGCTGTGGAAGAGGGGACGGTACCGTGGAGCATCCTGCGCTCCACACAATTCCACGAGTTTGTCGCCAAGCTGTTTGCGTCTGCTGCGCGTTGGTCAGTGCTCCCAGTTCCGCGCGCTCGGGTGCAAACGGTGGCCATCGCCGAGACAGCGCAGGCCATTGCCGATATCTGCGAGCGGCCTCCATGCCTGGGCCGCATCCATATTGCCGGACCCGAAATATGTACTGCTCGTGAGCTTGCACTCGCATGGAGAGCATTCAGTGGCCGCCACGCCATGCTGATCGAAATACCTCTACCCGGAAAACTTGGGCGCGCCTTACGTGAGGGCGCTTTGACAACCGACAGACCGGATATTCGGGGCAAGCTTGGATTCAGAGATTGGCTCGCACAACCTGGAGTTTCGCAGACAGGACGAAGTAACCCCCATCGTATTGAGCTGAAAGATTCGGATGGCATTTGCGTGGCCAACGGGAGTTTCGGACCTGGCCACGAAACACATATTCTCGAGGGTCCCGGACGATTTGGGTATGTAGGCTCAAAGCACGAGGCAGATGTCTACGGCTTGCTGCCCGTTCGATGAGGTCGCAGGGAAAGATCGCAATAAACTGCCAGCGCATCGGAGGTATTTCGGAAGCTACGCTGCGCTCCGGTCGGAAGGGATTTACTAGCAACGGATTGCGACCGAACATCACTATAGGGTCTGTATATTGATTCGCGACGGCGAGAGTTCTCCAGAACGGCCGTCAACACTCTTTGAACTGGGAGGAAACATGAGTTTCCAGGATAACGATACGGGCGCAGGTTTCGGAGTCGAGGGCACAAGCGGCAAGAAAATTGGCGTCGTCGGCAGATCAAGCTCAGGCCCCGGAGTGTTGGGTGAGACTCAAATCAAGGTCGAGGGCAACCCCGCGGTCAGCAGTTTACCCGTAGGTGTGATGGGGGTGGCGAAGTCGGGTGTTGGAATGATCGGCGTTGCCGAAAACGGATCGGGGGCGTCCGGCGGTTCTGTTAAGGGCGCCGGAGTTTTTGGGAGCAGCTCGGAGGCTGAGGGAGTGCGCGCGTTTAGCGGACAAAGCCATGGTGTCAGTGGGAGGGCTGTCAATGTCGCGGCAAGCGGGGTCTTGGGCACCCACGCAGTCGATGGCAATGGCGTGTCCGGTGTTAGCCAGGGCGGTAATGGTGTGTACGGGCAATCTGATAGCAACGCTAATCAACCGAGAGATAACCCAGGCTCGGGAGTTTTCGGCTATGCGCATCCCCAGGGATATGGTGTTTATGGCTATAGTCCCAAAGGACCTGCCGGGAGTTTAGGAATCAGCGACAACGGATTTGGCGTTTTTGGCCAGTCGACCACTGCTACTGGCGTCCAAGGAACAGGAACCATCGGAGTTGTTGGAAACGGAACTGGGCTTGGAGTGAAAGGAACCGGAGAGACGGGAATCGAGGCGGACGGAACCTCCTTCGGCGTCAACGCGACTGGATCCATAGGGGTGCAGGCACAAGGAGACCTTATCGCTGTGAGCGGTGACGGTGGCGTGTTCGGTGTAAAGGGAACCGGAACCTTGGCCGGCGTGTGCGGGCAGCCTCAATCGTCGAGCGGAGGGGGGTTCCTTACCGGCTTGCTGGGGATCGGAAGCTCTTCCCAAACAGGCGTCAATGGCACCTCTGCCGACGGAAGAGGAGTATGGGGACTTTCCACGAACGGCTCAGGAGTTGAGGGATTCAGCGCGGCCGGGCACGCTGGATGGTTCAACGGCGACGTAAACATTACCGGCAACCTAACAAAATCCAGCGGTAAGTTCGTCATCGACCATCCACTTGCACCAGAGACGATGTATTTGAACCATTCGCTTGTTGAATCTCCAGAAATGAAGAATCTTTATGACGGGGTTGTTGCTCTGGACGCGCGGGGCGAGGCCACGATCAAGCTGCCACGATGGTTCGAGGCTCTTAACGGAGACTTTCGATATCAGCTGACTGCTCTGGGCGACGCAGCTCCCAATCTCCATGTTGCGTCTGGGATCCGAGCCGGGCGGTTTCGGGTTGCCGGCGGCAAACCGAAAATGAGGGTCTGCTGGCAAGTCACTGGAGTACGCCACGACGCCTGGGCAAAACACAACCCGATCGTGGTAGAAGAAAGAAAAGTTGGTCGTGAGCGAGGCAAGTATCGTCATCCCGAGGTTTTCGGCAAGCCCGAAGAAATGTCGATCTATTGGAATCGCGATCCCGATCTGTTAAAAGCGCTCCTGAAGCAGCGGAAGCGCGGGGACACTCTGGCGGAGACGTATCTAAAGCTGCTGCGTGCGCAATTGCAACCGAAGACGGCGGCTAAAGCCAAAACCAGACGGCAATCCGTAGTTCATTCGAGCAAGCAAAAATCGAACGTACTCAGTTCCCAGGTTCTTCTTACCACTGGCTTCCACAAACCACTGAAAGTGCAGGAACCCGTCAGTGAGAGTTTAGAGAAAGAGATAATGGAAACAGCGCTTCGCCTCGCACAACAAAAGATAGAGAACTGAATTGCGAAACCACAAACCCCAAAAAGTCGCAAATAACTAGGGGACAACCTCAGTAGCAGTGACGGCGCTCAATTGGTGGATGGCCATCCAGGTTTGGGCGTAGGAATTCAGCGCGTTCAGACTGGTCGTACGGTCATCCTGGAGAGCACTTATATAGTCGAGGAGGGCTATTCCTCCTCGTTCGTAGGCAAATTGCGCGATGGATAAGACATCTTTCGCTTCGTCAAGATAGTGGCCGTTGTAGCGGTCAGAAAGCACCTTGGACGTGGTATAGCCAATCCAGGCCTGGTCGACGTCGGAATAGACCTGGTTCTGAGCCGCGACTTCGCCGAACCGGCTGGCAATGGCCTGATACTTGCTCGTGTCTTTGTTGCCCTGGTTACGATCGAAAATGCGTATCGGGATGGAAACACTGAAGCCGGCGGAGTTGTAGGTTGCCGCTCGCTGGTAATCGCCCTCGATCGTGGGATCCGCAGTTCCATTGGCGTAGGTCAGCTTGACGTTCGCATCGGCTACGCGCACCGCTGCCTGGGCGGCGCGATAATCCGGCCTGGCGGCCAGAGCCTTTTGTTCCAGGTCAATCAGAGTGCCCGGCACCGCCGGGGGGACGATTTCCCCCGTAATCTCGAAGGTGCGGCTCGGTTTCTGATAGCCCATCAATAATTGCAGTTGGTCACTGGCCTGCACCAGGTTCATCTCCGCACTGCTTTCGTCTGACTCAAACTGTGCCAGTTGCAGATCGAGCCGCTCGTAGTCCAACTTGCCAATGTCGCCGGCATCGTAACGATCGTGGTTGATCGCGAGCACATGGCGATAGTCCCGCAGATTATCCTCTGCCAGCTTCAAGGTCGCCTTGGCTAACACTAAGGTAGTAAAGCTTTGCTTCACCTGCAGAGTGATCTGCCGTATCTGGTCGTGATACTGCCCGTCCGTCTGCGCGGTCGTGTTCCTGGCAATATCCAGCCGCCAGCGCCTCTTTTGCCCCCGCTCAAACAACCGGTTGACGCCCACATCGTAGGCATACGGGCTGGCAGAGTTGTTGGCAGAAAGCGTGATGTCGCTGCCGGCTATGTAAAGATTTGGATTTTGGCGGACCCCTGCCTGCACCTCCTGCCCTTTCATGGAGAGCAGGTTCTCGAGCGAGGAGAGCAGTACAGGATTGTGGGCCAGCGCCTCCTCCACGACCTGCTGCATGGTGAAAGGAGCTGACGGCGGAGGAGGAGGATTCGGGGGCGGCGGAGCCTGCGCCAAGCCAGCTTGGCCGACAGCGAATGCCAGGCAGAGGGAGAGCCCATACTTTTGAATGGAGTTCAATTCTCAAACTCCGTTTCCGGTGTGGGCAGCACGTCGTGCTCGCCCGCGATCCACACATACAAGGTCGGCAACAGGAAGACGCTGATGACCAACGCCCCCACCAGGCCACCCACAATGACGATGGCAAAGGGCCGCTGCGAATCCGAACCGATGCCATGCGAAGTGGCCGCCGGCAAGAGCCCGAGGGTGGCCACGAGCATGGTCATCATGATCGGCCGCAGCCTCAGCACGGCGCCTTCTACGGCGGACTCTTCGATGGAGTGGCCGCGGACTCGTAATTGATTGATGTATTCCAGCATGATGACACCGGTCTGCACCGAGACGCCAAAGAGTGCAAGAAAACCGACGCCAGAGGAAACGCTGAAGTTGGTATGGGTAAAGAGCAGCGCCAGCAATCCGCCCACCGGCGCCATGATGACGTTGCACATGATGAGCATGGCCCATTTGCCGGAACGGAACATGGTGTAGAGAATGATGAAAATCAGAGTGATGGTGATGGGCAAGACCAGCATCAGCCGCTTGTTGGCTCGCTTCTGACTCTGGTATTCGCCCGCCCAATCGATGTGGTAGCCGGGAGGAAGCTTGACTTGTTGGTTGACCTTGGCAATGGCTTCCTCCACCGTGCTGCCAAGATCACGCCCGCGTACGCTGTACTTGATGGCGACGTAGCGCTGGTTCTGTTCGCGGTAGATCTCCTCCGCACCGTCTTCTACCTTGACCTGGGTCAGCTGAGCGAGAGACACTCTCTCTCCCGAGGGTGAAAGCAGACGAATGTCTTCGATTGCTTCCCTGGTGTCGCGGTAAGGCTTCTGGTAACGGACCACCAGATCATAGCGCGCTTCGCCCTGCAACACCTGGCTGACGGCCCCGCCGCCGACTGCAGTTTGAATGGCATCTTGTACATCGCTGACATTGATGCCGTATCGGGCAGCAGCCGCACGGTCGACAGCATAATTGAGGTTGGGCTGCCCGATCTCGCGGAAAACGCCGAGATCCTGGACGCCCTTGATACTGCTCATAATGCCGAGGATCTGATCGGCCTTAGACTCCAACAACTTAAGATCGTCGCCGTATATCTTGACGGCCAGTTCGCCTTTGACGCCGCTGACTGCCTCTTCCACGTTGTCTGAGATGGGCTGAGAGAAGTTCCAGATCACTCCGGGCATCTTCACCAACTCACGGTTCATGGCGGCAATCAATTCTTCCTTGTTTTGGTGGAAGGCGGGGCGCCACTTGTTTTTGGGAAGCAAGTCGACAAAATATTCGGTATTGAAAAAACCGGTGGCGTCGGTTCCGTCATCGGGCCGCCCCACTTGAGAAATCACTTTTGTTACTTCTGGAAATGCGGCAAGAATGACACGCGCCTTGTTCATCGTCTCTACCCCGGCGGTAGGACCGGTGCTGGGCGCGAGCGTTCCTCTTACCCAAATGGCGCCTTCGTCCAGGTGGGGCAGGAACTCCGAACCGATGACCCCGCTCAAACCCAGGAAGGCGGCAAGAAGCAATGCACACACAGCAATACCGACCGTAACCACACGATGCTCGATCGCCCAGGTTGCGGAACGGCGATAGTGATCCGTGATCCAGACCATCACCGGGTTATGCCACTCGCGCGCACCTTTCCAGAAAAGAAAGCTTGACAGTACGGGTGCAACCAGCATGGAAAAGATCAGCGCGCCGAGCAAGGCAAACGCCACTGTCCAGGCCATTGGCTTGAAGAGCCGGCCCTCCACCGCCTGCAAAGTGAAGATGGGGAGATAGGCAGTGACGATGATGCCGATGGCGTAAAAGACCGGGCGCTGCACTTCATGCGCTGCCTCGCGGATCTGTTCCATGGGGCTGGTGCTATCGGCTCGCCGGCGGCCGAGATGGCGAACGATGTTCTCGACCATCACCACCGCACCGTCCACGACCATACCGAAATCAAGAGCGCCCAGCGACAGCAGGTTGGCGGGAATATGGCGCAGATCGAGACAAATGGAGGCAAACAGCAACGCGAATGGAATGGTGAGGGAGACGATCAAAGCACCGCGGACATTCCCTAGAAAGAGAAAGAGAATGATCACCACCAGGATGATGCCTTCGGTCAGATTATGCAGAACGGTGTGGGTGGTGTAATGCAGCAGGTCGCTGCGGTCAAGGAAGGGAACGACTTTGACGCCCGGGGGCAGAATTTGATCATTGAGTTCTTTGACTTTGGCGTGAATGCCCTCCAGGGTCGAATCAGAGTCGTCCCCCTTCTGCAGCAGGACGATGCCCTCGATCGTATCGTCATCGTCGATGACCTTGCCGTCCTCACGATGGATGGCCTTGCCGATCTGGCCCAGGCGAATCTTCGGTCCCTGTAAAACCGTGGCAATGTCCCTGACCTTCAGAGCGGTTCCGTTGGCGGTTTTGAGTTGGGTCTCTTGAATATCGCGGACGTTGCGGTAGAGCCCTACTTCACGGATATTAACCTGTTGCTGCCCCTCCTCAATGAAGCTGCCGCCGGCATTGGTATTGTTGTTGGCCAGCTGCTGTTCCACCTGCCCGATGCTCAAGCCATAGGCGATGAGCTTGTTGGGATCGACCCGTACCTGGTATTCGCGGGTCATACCGCCGAAACTGGCGACATCCACCACGCCCAGAACGGACTTGAACTGCTTCTCCAGCGTCCAGTCCTCGATCGATTTGAGCTCCATGTTGTCGTACGCCGGATTGGTACTATGCAGCGTGTACCAGTAAATCTGACCGACCGGGCTCCAGTCGGTCCCCATCTGGGGCGTCAGTCCCGCCGGCAGCGTCACCTGCGAGAGGCGTTCGAGAACCTTCTCACGGTTCCAGTCATTGACCGAATCGTCGTCAAAGATCATCTTGATGTCGGAAAGACCGGCGAGCGAAAACGAACGCAGATGCTGCATGTGCGGGATGCCGGCCATCTGGATTTCGATGGGGATGGTGACTTGCTGCTCAACCTCTTCGGCGGCGCGCCCGGGCCATTGTGTGATCACCTCGACGTAGTTGTTGGCCACGTCCGGATAGGCTTCCACGGGCAGATTGTGGAACGAGATAGCGCCCCAAATGAATAGCAGCACGGCGGCTGCCAGGATCATGTACCGGTTGTTGAGTGCGAAATCAACCAGACCCCGGATCATTACTGCTCCACCGAATTCTGCAACTCAAGCGCGTTCGTGACCACCTGCTGGCCTGGAGCAAGGCCGGAGATGATTTCCTGCTTTTTGTCTGGGAGCATGCCGCCGGCCACGACGCCCACACGTTTGAACTTTCCGTCGCTGGCCGGCACGTAGACCCAGTCACGGTCGTGCAGATGGAGGACAGCGGAGGCTGGAACCGCCATGTGCGGCTGTGGCCTTCTCCCGTGGAAGGTGGCGGTGGCGAACATGCCAATGCGCATCAAACCCCCAGGATTAGGGACCTGGATACGCACTTTTGCAGTGCGGATAGAAGGGTCCAGGATGGCGTCAATTTCACTGATCGTGCCGGTGACGACGCGGTCTGGATAAGAATTGAGCCGGATGTCTGCCTTGTCGCCCACGTGAACCATGGGCAGATCATTTTCATAAACGTCGCCAATCACCCACACCTGGGAGAGATCGGCGATGGTGAACGCAGTGGCCGATCCGGCGAGGTTAACCCCGGTTGCGGCGGCGTTGGTGACATTTTGGGCGATGACGACACCGGTCGCCGGGGAGTAGACCTTGACGGTAAGGGAGGGATGGTCTTTGTCCACGCCGAGAACGACCAACAACTGCTCCGCCGCTTTCAGATCGGTCTGGGCATCCTGCTCAGCGTTTTCCGCGATTTCCAGCTGGCTCTTGGCGATCGCACCCTTGTCGTAGAGGATTTTGGCTCGTTCGTACTGTATCCGGGCTAATCTCTCGTCGTTGACCGCCTTCAGGTATTGATTGAAAGCGTTGGAAATATCAGTGCTTTGCACTTCCATCAGCAACTGGCCCTTGGTCACCGAGGCGCCGATTTGCGTGTGGATCGCGACCACCCTGCCGGAAGCTATGGAGATAACCGGAATGGTCCGGGAAACATCCGGATTGACCGTGGCGGTCACATTGAGCGTAGACGTCGACTCATACTGGGTGGCGGCAACCAGGGGGAAACGCTCCGGATGATCGACAGTGATGAGGCTGACGCCGCCCTCACTCTCCACCTGCGCCGGGGGAGGCGCCTGGGCGGCCGGATCCTGCTTTTCGCGGCTGCAGCCAGACAACATACCGAGACTCAGAGCGGCTGCGATGACCACCGTTTGCTTCATGTGTAGACCTCTCGACCCAACGCAGATTTCCGATCTTTCCCGGGGAGCATCTCCACTGCAGGATTGGGTGCTACTCATATTGTCGAAAGCGATTGGACGGAGCAGAGGACAGAATTCGGCCACTCACCATTCAGCGAAGCCTCGCGTTGCTGATCGCCAGAACTACCCTGTCACGATTACCGGCCATCAGAACGCCAGCCAGCCAATTTGGACCGGACGGTGTTCGGAACCGCCAGATTCCATGTTACTTGAGGCTAAGCGGCCACGATTGGCCAATTCCAGGTATCTTTTGATCCTGAGACTACCTGTTTAGTTGCAAAACTGACATGAAACTTTGGTGAGGAATTCATCAGCACGAACATCTGTTTACACCCTTACTCGTAACCGAGATAGATTTCCCGGTCCGGAGATGCCTGGCTTTCCCAAGGCCGGTTTACAAATACAGTCGTCGCCGAGCATCCCGTCAAATTTCGAGCCGGTAGAATGGAAATAGGAATGGGACCAACGCGGGAAAGCTCAGGCATGCCACTTTTTTCCATGTTCATGTGGGGCAAGCGCAGCACGTCAGTGCTGGTCGCGGCGCTGATGATCGGCTTGATTGCGTGGATCGATGCGCGGGTCGCGGCTCAGATCCCGCTTGGCTTTTTGTACCTGGCTCCTATGCTGGTAGCGGGCGCCTCGCTACGCCGGTGGGAAGTTGCCGCGGTGGCGGGGGTCTGCGCCTGGTTGGCGGAGGCCTTCGATGAGTTTCCCTGGGGGCCTAATACCGGCTTGCCGCGCGACCTGCTGTACTTTGCGGCGTTTTGCTGCATGGGGCTTTTTATGCACCAGGTGACGCGCAACCGCAAGCTTTCTGCCCGGCATTTGCGGCAGATTGAATCCGAGATGACTGCCCGGCGGGATGCAGAAGAGCAGCTGAAGGTGTTGGTGGATAGCAGCCCGGCGGCAATTATTACCACCAGTTCCGACGGCTGCGTGTTGCTGGCCAACGACGCGGCCGATCGGCTTTTCGGGCTACCGCCCGGCACACTCCCAGGGCGATCGATCCGAAACTACTTGCCCTCGTTGGTCAATGTTCCCGCTCTGGACAGCAATCAGCAGGCGTTCCGGACGGCGATGCAGTGTCGCGGGCGCAGGGAAGACGGAGAGGTTTTCCAGGCCGATGTATGGTTTTCGACCTACTTGACCAGTGCCGGGCCTCGCCTGGCGGCCATGGTGCTGGATACTTCCGAAGACCTGCGGACCCACGAGGAATCAAATTTCCACCAGATGCTGGCTAGCTCGCGCATTATGGTGGCGGCTGTTTCGCATGAAGTCCGCAATGTGTGCGGGGCCATTGCGCTGGTTCATGAAAATTTGTCTCGAAGTGGCCAACTAAAAGAAAATAAAGACTTTGAGGCTCTCGGAACGCTGGTTCTGGCGCTCGAACGTATTGCCGCGATGGACCTGCGGCAAAGCGCCAGCCACGCCGCCGGGGTGGAGGTTCCGCCGCTGCTGGACGAGCTGCGCATCGTGATCGAGTCTGCGCTGCGGGATGGCGGGATCACCAGCCAGTGGGAGCTGGAGGAAGATCTGCCTCCCGTATGGGCCGACAGGCAGAGCCTGATGCAGGTATTCCTCAACCTGACCAAGAATAGCGAGCGCGCCATGGAGAACCAGGAGCGAAAGGAGCTGACCGTGAGCGCCCGGCGGGAAGGAGTGGGGGTGGCGGTTCGCTTCCACGATACCGGAGGCGGGGTAGCTTACCCTGAGCGACTCTTTCATCCATTCCAATCGGAGGCGCATTCCACCGGGCTTGGTCTTTATCTGTCGCGCGCCCTGATGCGCAGTTTCAAGGGTGACCTGCATTATGAGCCGGAGACCGGAGGCTCAACTTTCGTGGTGGAGTTGTCATCCCCGCCGCGAGAGAGCAAGAATGAAGACTATGAGCAGCGAAATTCGGATATTGCTGATCGACGACCACAGCCTCTTCCGCGAGAGCCTCAGCCGGCTTCTTCAGACCGAGTCTGACTTCCAAATTGCGGGCACCTGCGCTTCGGCGAGCGCGGCGCTGGCACTCCCGCACCTGGATAAGGTGGACGTGGTTCTGCTGGATTACGATCTGGGGCATGAGCAGGGCACACTGTTTCTCGATCGAGCGCGAACTGCCGGTTTTGCCGGCCGTATTTTGATGGTCACCGCGGGCATGAACGATGCAGTGATGTTGCGGGCACTGGAGAACGGTTCGTCGGGGGTTTTTTTGAAGCATAGTCCTCCCAGCCGGTTGAGCGAAGCCATCAGAAAGGTGTTCGCCGGAGAGGTCTGGCTTGACCCGGCAGTCACCCGCACGATTATTGCCGCGGCTACCGGGAATGCCGCTGCTCCGCGGCGAGGCGCAGGTTTGACCCAGCGCGAGCAGGCAGTGCTCAAGGGGGTGTTCGAAGGGCTGACCAATAAAGAGATAGGCGTCCGGCTCTCTATTTCTGAGAGTTCGGTCAAGGCTGTGCTGCAGCAGCTTTTCGAGAAAACCGGCGTACGCACGCGCAGCCAACTGGTGCGCATCGCGCTGGAAAAGCACTCCGATGAGTGGCTGACGAATCCTACGTGACCCCGGCGTGACTATGGATGTTTGGGACGCGATTGTGGTGGGTGCGGGGCCGGCCGGCTGCGCGGCTGCTTATGATCTCGCGGTTGGCGGTCAGTCGGTTCTTCTGCTGGATAAAAGTGATTTCCCACGATCCAAGGCTTGCGCTGGTGGTCTGACGGCCAAGGCAGTGAAGACACTCAGGTATTCCATTGACCCGCTGGTGCGCGCGGTGGTTCGTCGTGTCCAGTTAGAGAGTGAAGGCTTTTCGACTTGGTTAGGGAGCCGCGAGCCTATTTGCGTGATGACCGTTCGGGCAGAGTTCGATGATTACTGCCTAGGCAAGACGATTGCGGTGGGCGCGAGCTTCAGAAAGATTTCCGCGGTGCGAGAGATTGTGCGCACTGAGAACGGGGTGCAGTTGACCACTGCCGATAGGACCTATGGCGCGCGCTTCTTGATTGGGGCGGATGGGGCAAGCGGGCAGGTCCGGCGGTTATGCGGCGAGGGGACGTGGTTTTCTCAGGGCTTTGCGCTCGAGGTGCAGACATCGATGCCGAAGGAAGAGGTTCCTCTTACGTTTGATTTCGGCTCCGTTCCCCACGGATACGCGTGGGTTTTCCCTAAGGGGAATCATCTGAATGTAGGGATTTACTCACAGGCGTGCGCCGCCGGGCTCAAACGGAGTGGGCTGCTGCGCTATGTGCAGCAACGGTTGGGTGTGGATGCGGCGGATCAGGTGACGGGGCAATATCTGGGCATGGGGGCCGAGGCGTGCGGAGTGGACTACGTCCGGGAGGATTTGCGGGATCGGGTGTTGCTGGTAGGAGATGCGGGCGGCTTCGTCGATCCGCTGACCGGGGAAGGCATTTATGGGGCGTTGCTGAGCGGACAGGCAGCCGCGGATGCGGTCCTCTCCGCGTCGCGAGGTGACGGGGGTGCGGCGGAGGTATTTGCTGGGAGAGTACGCGGGTACCGCCAGACGCTGCGTTTTTCGGTGCGCGCTGCAGCGGCTTTTTATCGCAATCCTGCGCGCGGGTTTCGGGCGATGCAGCTACCGTTTGTTCGCCGCACTATGGTCAGGACCTATACCCATGGGCTCAATGTCAACAGCCTCGCCATGCGGGTGGCGTTGTCACGCTGTTGACGGCCTTTTTCCCTTCGCCACAACTCTGTACGGGTGCCCCACGTTCGCACCAGCATACGTGGGATGAAAACGATGGGCGAAGCCCAACCATTGCGGTTGAGCCGGCGGAAAGCAATCGAAAAAAGTCGTTTTCGGCCCACGTACGCTGGGGCGAACGTGGGGCACCCGTACAGAGTTGTGGCGAAGGGAAGTTTTGTGGATGCCCTTAGCGGTGCAAGAGGCTATAGAGTAAGACGGTCAAGACTGTGCCGCTGATCAGGACATATAGCTTGTCTTTCTGTATCGCGAAACTATAAAGGCAAAAGGCAACACGCACGATCGGGGTCGCGACCAGGAGCAGAATGCCGAGGCGGATGATACTGCGACTATCAAAGTGGCGAATGCCCTCAAGGACCGGCGCGAAGTGGTCGACGGGCGTCGGAACGCCGTGAAAATAGTGGTAATCCGTTCTCACCCCATGTGCCTGCCACAGATACAGAATTTCGCCCAGCAGGACCACAAAAGCCGCCAGGCTGACGCCAACGCGCAGCATGCGGCTGATGGTGATTTCCATTTTCAAATCAGCTTCAGAGGGCACCCGATCACAACCTTCCCGTGGCTCCGCTGTAGATCATCTCCACGCCCAGCGCGACGATGACCACAGCAAAGATCAGCCTGAGAATTGGTACCCGGATCCTGACCAGCAGACGTGCCCCGGCAATGGAACCAGCCAAGACTCCTAACATCACCGGCGCCGCCAGGCCGGGTGCGATGTAACCTCGGCGCAGATAGACACCCGCACTGGCCGCAGCCGTCACGCCGATCATGAAATTGCTGGTGGTGGTGGACACTTTGAAGGGAAGTTTCATGGCGGAATCCATGGCCAGGACCTTGACCGCGCCGGAGCCGATGCCGAGAAGGCCTGAGAGGATGCCGGCGATGGCCATGATGCCAAAACCTGCCGGAACATTCTGCCCTATGTAGGTTTGGCGGACACCGCCCACCGGATAGTCTCCCGTCAACTTCAATTTTTCAGCCAGAGCATTTGGCGGGTGCGCTTGCACATCTTGATTGTGGCGGAAGGAACTCCAGGCGGAATACAGAAGGGTGATGCCAAAAATGATGCCGATTGCGTGGGTCGAAATGCGCGCGGCGAGATAGGCGCCCGCCACCGCGCCCAGGGTGGTTGCCACCTCAAGAAACATTCCAATGCGCACGTTGGAGAAACCTTCGCGCACATAAGAAACGGCCGCGCCGGAAGAAGTGGCAATCACCGAGATTAATGAGGCTCCCACGGCGTAGCGAAGATCAACATGAAAAACCAAGGCGAGCGCGGGGACAATGACCACTCCCCCGCCCAACCCGGTGAGGGCTCCAAGCAACCCGGCGAGAGCAGAGGTGAGCAGCACCGCGCATGTAAACTCGATCAACCCCACCCTACGCGGGCACCAGCACAGAGTCATAGATGTTCATCATCTGCGCGTAATTCTCCTCCGCGGTGTATTTGGTCTCATACTCCAGGCGAGCCTCGGTGCGCATAAAGGCGGCTTCCGACGGGTGCGCGCTCCACCATCGCACCGCTTCCACCAAAGCGGCGGCGCGGCCAGGTTCAAAGTGCAACCCGGTCCGCTGATGATCAACGATGGATGACATGCTACCCAGATTGCTGGCGATGACCGGCAGGCCCACGGCAAAGGCTTCCGCAATGATCATGGGGAAGCCTTCATACCAGGTGGAGGGCAAAATCAACACTGAGGCATCCTTCATGCGCTGCAATATTTCCGGGCGCGGTAGCCATTTGAGCCAGGTGACACTTTCCATCTCCTTGCCGGCCTTCTCCACCTCGGACGCCAGGGGACCATCGCCGGCGATCTGGAGGGGAAAATCGCTTCCTATTTGCCGCCACGCCTGCAGTAGTGTGCTGATTCCTTTCTCTGGTGTCAGCCGGCCCACAAACAAGGCGTAGTTTCCCTTGCCGTCGCCCGGCCCGGGGTCGGTTTGCAGATAGTTGGGCTTAACGAAGATCTTCTCCGCGGGAAAGCCACCTTCGATGAACTTGTTGCGAGCGAAATCGGTGAGGGCAATATAGGCCGAGACGGTTTGGTTCCAGGTCTGCTTATAGTTGTGGGTGGCGAGCATAGCGGTCACCGCAGCCGAGGCCAGCCTGCTGCCGCGATAGCAGCCATGCACGATGCTGGGCCACGGTATCGGCTTGCCGAGGCAGTCCTCACATACATTTCCATCGCGAAAGAAAGTGCTCGCGGGACAAAGCAGACGGTAGTTGTGCAGAGTTTGTACGACCGGAATTCCTTCCTCCTTGGCTGCATAGTAGACGGCGGGAGAAATGACCTGAAAAGTGTTATGGACGTGGACAATGTCGGGCTTTTCGCGCTGCATCAGCCGGCGCAGCTCGCGGTGGGCTCGCTGATTCCAGATGGTGTTGGCGGCCGTGACCAGTGGATTCTGGCCCTTCGCCTGGTCGTTGCTGGCCCGATAGACAAGCACCTGGTGACCGCGGCCGCGGAGCAGTTCGGTCTCCTGGGCAAAGACCTGATCTTCTCCGCCGGGCAACTGGTATGAATTGTGAACCAACAGAATCTTCATCTGGACTCAGCCGCGCGCTCGCGCTCGCCGCGGATGGCGCGTGTGACCATTTGCTTCCATACGCTTTGAGTAAGAAGCAGATCGACGGCTCGCTGGAAGAGGGGATGGGGAAGACGATTGGAGAAGCGCCAGAATTGATCCATTTTTGAATTGCTCCGCAAGCCGTAACGGCACAGATCGTGATAGGCCTGGCGGGTGGCCGGATCGTTGTTCAGGCGGTGGCGTATGTAGTTCATTTTGAGGTAAAGCGGATTGCGGTCGATGTTGGGGAAGGAGCGGGCGAGCGCGTCATCGATGCCTTGGAGGTAGCGCTTCTGCTCCAGCCAGAGGGAGTCCATAATTTTGAGCTCCCGCTCCAGGCGGCGGGCGGTGATGCGGGTGGAGTTCTGGTCATTCAGCCCGTGCAATCGCCAACGGGCCAGGGGTTCGTCCATAGCGCACAGTTCTGTCATCAGCGGAGCCAGACGGTGAATCATCTGCTCGGCATAACCGGTGTATTCCACAGGAATGGGAAAAATCTGGTCGGCTATTTCACGGCGCAGGGCCAGGTTGGTGGTGGGCGGCAGGCCCATCAGGATGCCGGCATTATCGTAAGTGCACTGGGCGCAGTCCCCGCTAGGAAGGGCGCTCAACAAAGGATACATACCACGTTGACGTTTCTGGTTGTCGACCAGGCTGGCGCGATGAACGGCAAAGCCCGCTTGGGGGTGGAACTGAAAGGCGTTGACCACCGCTTCGATTTTTCCCGGCAGGAAGGTGTCGTCGGCGTCGAGCAGGCAGATTATGTCGCCGGAGCAGTTGCGATAGGCGGAGTTCAGGTTAGCCGCCATGCCTCCATGAGGATTACGCAGCAGTCGAATGCCCGGGTAACGGTTGGCATAGGATTCGACCACCTCGCAGGAGTTGTCCTGGGAGGCATCGTCGCTAACGATAATTTCCGTCGGCGGGTAGGTTTGCTCCAGCGCACTGTCGATCGCCTGGCCGACATAGGCGCCATAGTTGAAGCAAGTGATCAGGACGGAAACGGCGGGCCTGGACGCAAGACTCCTCAGTGCGATGGGCGTGAACTTAGTCGCGGCTGATTCCACTGTCATGCTTCAACCCACCCCTCAACGATACATCCTCTCAGATCGCTCCTGCTCTAATGACTCTGAGTTGACAGACCAAGATAAAAGGCTCGCCAGGCGGCGACGAAATGCTCCTCGGAGCAGGCAGAGGCGGCCAGCCGGGCTCGTTGACCCATAGCGAGACGAGCGGCCGGGCTAAGGCTGAGAATGCGCTCCAGGCCCATCCTGACCCCGGCAACGCTGGTTTCAATCAGGAAGCCGTTCTCTCCGTCCACCAGCAAGTCTTCCACTCCATACAGTTGCGAGACCAAAATGGGAAGAGCGGAGGCCGCGGCTTCGTAAGTAACTAAGGAAAAAGTCTCGTAAAGGGATGGAAAGACGAAGACGTCCGAGCTCCAGAGGTAGGGGCGGACATCGGACTGCATACCGACAAACTTGACCCGATTCCCGAGCTGATAGTTCGCAGCGAAGCGCGCGATCAGATCCGATTCACCGCCCACAACGATGAGCTTGAAGCGCTCCATGCCTGGGGTTCCCAGTGCCTGCATGAGCAGGGGCAACCCTTTGCGCTCGAATTGTCCCAGCGCGACAAAGAGACCTGCCAGGTCCTGGTCATCGATACCCAGGCTGTGACGAAATGCCTGGCGATCAAATTCAGGCGGCATTTGCAGGCGTTCGAGGCTGATGGGATTGGGCAGAACGGTAAGCTTGTTTGCGATATACGGAAATTCCGCTTTCAGCTCCCTGGCCAAGCCTCGGGACGGCACCACGACCTGTTTGGCGCGGGGATAGGTAAAGCTCTCCATCCAGGCGTGCAGCTGATGATCGAGCCAGCGAAACCACCCACGCAGGCCTCTGGCGCCGGATTTGCTCCAGTGATGCTTCAGGTACATGCCATGGCAAAAGTGGGAATAGAGCAGATCGCCGAAGGCGAGATTGCTTTCCAGCGCCTGAACCAGATCGGGTTTTGGGCCACCACGCAGCCGGTAAAGCCAATAACAGAGGGGGGCCATGAAGTGGTAAACCACGAACAGCAGGGCCAGGGGGCGGGTGGGGGACGGCACCCTTATGAATTGGATTTTCTGCGGCCAGGGATTGTCGAACTCGACGGCAAATACGGTGAAATCATGCTCCGCAGCCAGCGCGCGCAACATCGCCAGATGACAGCTTCCAATGGGGTTGTTGCGGGTGATTTTGTAGTCGAAGATGGCGATGCGCAAGCGAGCGTTTCTCCCCGGAACACCCAGGTCTCAAACGCGAGACCTGGGCCACCCACTCAATATTCATAGGCAGGATTCTACCGGTCACTGTTCAATTGCGGGAAACAGGTATCGACCGAGGTTCGTGCTGTCCCAAATTGAGCACTTTCCCAATTTCGAGTGGTCTGGCAAAGATCGCGAGGAGTGGTTTTCCTGGAGAGAAAACTGCTCTACGCCATTTTGACCAGAGAGAGGCGGCCGGGACGGGGCACCTTGCTGACGATCCTTTTGGCGATCTCGAGCGAGGCGGTGGCTGCAGGCGAGGGAGCGTTGCAGACGTGAAGCGAGTTCTTGCCTTCCAGCAAGAGGAAGTCGTCGACCATGCTTCCATCCCGCAGAAGCGCTTGGGCGCGCACGCCGCTCTTGCTGGGAATCAGATCGTCGGCTTGTATCTCGGGCACCAGGCGCTGCAGGCTTCGGGTAAAGGCGGCTTTGCTCAGGGAACGGTACATCTCCTGAGCGCCTTCGCGATAATACTTGGAAGAAAGCTTCCAGAAACCGGGGTAGAGCAGGACTTCAGAGAGGTCGCGCCAGCTGAAGTCGGTTTTGTTGTAGCCCTCGCGCTTCATGCTCAGAACTGCGTTGGGGCCAGCGTGAATGCTTCCGTCCATCATGCGGGTGAAGTGCACCCCGAGGAAAGGAAAAGCCGGGTTGGGAACAGGGTAGATGAGATGACGCACCAGGTGACGGCGCTCCGGCTTCAACTCAAAGTATTCTCCCCGGAAAGGCACGATCATGGCTTTTGGTTCCATGCCGCCCAGCTTGGCCACGCGATCGCTTTGCAAGCCGGCGCAGTTGATCAGGAAGCGGGTTTCAAGCGAGCCCCAGGATGTTTCCAGCAAATGACCGAGCGGTGTAGGCACCACGTGGAGAACCTCGGTGCCAACCTTGAGTTCCCCTCCCTGCTGCTGGATCTCGTGCACCAGCGCATGGCATACCTGACGATAATCGACAATGCCGGTGGTGGGTACGCGAATGGCAGCGACACAGGAGACGTTCGGTTCCACTTCCTTTGCTTCTTCGGGGCTAAGCCGCGTGGCCGGCACGCCGTTCTGTAAAGCACGCTCGTAGATGCTTTCCAGTTGCGGCAACTCTTCCGCTTTGGCAGCCACGATCAGCTTGCCGCAAATATCGAAAGGGACGCCGTATTCGTAGCAAAAAGCACGCAGTGACTGGTTCCCCGCCATGGCCAGTTCTGCTTTTAGACTGCCGGGCTTGTAGTAGATACCTGAATGAATGACGCCGCTGTTGCGGCCGGTCTGATGCTGGGCAAAGCCTACTTCTTTTTCCACCAGAAGAATTCGCGCGAAGGGATAGCGACGGCCCAGAGCAGCACCCGTCGCCAGACCAACAATTCCTCCACCAATTATTGCGAAATCATACATAGATTGCCTTTAAAAGCCTGCACGTGGGCAAGGCTGGATTTGAAGTCAAACGGAGACAACCTCAGTAGACAGGCCCATTTTCTCGAGATCCGCCTTGATCTCTGGTTGGTAGATCGGGTTCATGGCAATGGCCAGGTCGGGTTTGTACCGCTTGAGAAAGGCCGGCGAGACAATCTCCTGCCCGGTGCCGGCCATGTACTTGCCTTCGCGGAAGGGATTGATGTCGACCACGTATTCGATATCGCAATCGGGTGTATGCAGGTTGAGCGCAGTGAGGAAGGCAACGCCCTTTGATCCTGAGCCCCACACTACGGCTTTTTTACCGCTGTTCCGGGTTTCCTCGAGCTTGCTCCTCCAGGACGCCATTCTTGCCGCCTGGTGTTCGGTAAAGAACTGAATATCTTGATTGATGCGGGCCGAATCGGGTTTCTCAACCGCGGATTCGGTGGTGCGCGAGGGCTTGGCCGTAATCATCAGATATTGGTCGTCGTAGTCGGTCCAGACATCGAGCACGTCGAATCCCGACTCACGGAATAAGAGCGAGAGGGATTCTGCGCTGAAATAGGAACAATGCTCGTAGTAAATATCCCAGAAGGCCAGATCACGCAGCACGCGGCTCATGTCGGGCACCTGGAAGAAGATCACGGTGTCGTAGCGATCACCCACGGAGCGGCGCACGGTCTGGACGAAGTTTGCGGTATCGGGGATGTGCTCCAGGGTCATTTTGCAGCACACGAAATCGCCTTGCACGTGGGCATATTTTTCGCCGTAGAAGTCAGCCACGAAGTCAACTTTGGCGTCTCCAGCAGAAGGGTTTCTTTCGCTGACAAAGGCAGGATCGAAACCCACGCCGCTGTTGTTGCCCATCTCGCATAACAGCGAGAGAAATTCGCCTTTACCACAGCCAATCTCAATCATTTTCTTGTTGTGCAGGTCGTATTTTTCGATCATTTCGGCGGCCAGGCGGCGATGGAAGGCCTGAAAAGTCGCGGAAAAACCCTGCGTCTCCTCGTATTGCGCGGAGTAGTTGTGCACGGTTGGATCGAAGACCGTGTTGGCAATGAAGCCGCAGTGGGAGCAATGTCCCAGCGCGATGTCACCCTTGGGAAAGTTCACGGCAATGTCGCGCGTCGGCATCAGCAGAACGCTGTGCACCGGCACCCGTGGAACCTGGTAGAAGACACTCATGTCTCCCTTCAAACAGTTTGGGCAGGTCTTTATCTCAGGCATTTCTTGGGTCCCCGTAAAAGATAGGATTGATGGCACATTCCTGCCACCCCACTCACAGAGCGGATAGGTGAAAGGAGGAATAATCGAAGGTATCGACGAAGCTCAGATAGCGGCAGAAATTTTCTCAACGGTTCGCTTGAGCTCTACGGCTCATGGCGATCAATGCTTAAACTTGAAACTTCGCCTCTAAGTAGGTGGCCCAGACCTCAGGTCTCCTAACAGGCTGCGGAAAAAGTCTGTTTCACGGTTACGTACGGCCTAAAGGCCGTACCCTTCGAAAACTTGGGTTTTTCCGCAGCCTGCTAAGGAACAAGTCTACTTTCCGTGGGAGGTTGAAGGGTGAGTTCTGACTATCCCACCCTTCGATTGGTAGAGGGGCTAGAGCCTAAAAGCGCCACTCGCTAGCGGGCTCCTACCACTTCCGGCCGGAATACTTTGACTCCGTCGGTGGCTTCAGAGCTGTCATAGGCGGCGGCGATTTCTTCCGGTATGGGGCTCAGATCGGCTCCCTTCATGAAGTCACGCAGGGAAGTTCCAATCGGATGTGAATCGAGATTGGGCGCCCCGTTCTTGGCCTTCACATCGACCAGGCTGACCGTCCGGAAGTCGATGCTGAAGCGGGTTCTGCCAGAGGTGTTGGGCACGGTGGAGTGCATGTTGGCAGCGGAGAAGACCAGCGCTCCGCCGGGCTCAGAGATGACCCGGACCTGGGGGTCCAACTCCATGACCTGCTCAGGCTTTGGCTGCTCGCGCGTGTCGGACTTGATATGCTTGGCCGCATCGACCCGCCCGGTGCTATTCCAGGCGTAGTAGTTGAACTTGCTGGAGCCGTTCTTGACCGCCTCATTCCAATACCGGGGATGAAATGCCATCGAGCTCTCCGAAGACATTTCGAAGATGGGCAGCCACCAGTTCAGCTGGCACATCGGAGCCGAGTACCAAGTGTCGCGGTGGAGATGGTGTGCGTATCCCACACCCGAAGTCAGATAGGCATCCGAGGTGACGGCGCGTAGGCGCGGCACATCGAGGTAAGTCGTCTCCATGTCGCAACCGAAGTCCTTGAGCATGGCCTGGATCAGCCGCTTGGTCTCCGGGTGATGAATAAAGGCGGGCTTGAGAGGAGCGAAGATACGTACGAACTCCTCCACCGGCATATCGTACTGGGCTGTGGTCGGGTCGTCTTTGCCGAAGGCGTCCTTGATCATTTCGGCGGCGAAATTGGTGAAGGCGAGAGCCGTGGGCCGAGGCGAGTAAACAAAAAGCTGACCCTCATACAAGTGCTGACGGCGCTTCTCGTCGTTAAATTTGGAATCTACATAGATGCTATTCATGAGCAAGATCTCCTTTAGACAACTGCAGGCGTCGGGATCGGAATGATGAATTTTCCGCCACTCGCCTTATAGGCATGTTGTTGTTCCATGATTTCGCCGGCAAAATTCCACGCCAGCACGAGAACGTAATCGGGCTTTGCATCCAGCAGTTTCTGCGGCGAAAGAATCGGCAGGTGATTGCCGGGCATGAACCGGCCCTGTTTGAACTCATTCAGATCGACCACGTAATCGAGCAGTTTCTTATCGATATTGCAGAAGGCGAGCAGAGTGGTGGCCTTGGCCGCCGCTGCGTAGCCGGCAATCGATTTGCCTTTCCCCTTCAGATCCGTCAATAAGGCGGTGAGCTCGTCGCGGACCGCATGGACGCGGTCAGCAAAGCCCTTGTAGTACTCGATGGTCGAAACACCGGCATTCTTCTCGTCGGCGAGGATCGCTTTCAAGCGCGCGGTCGGAGTTTCTACCGGCTCAACAAACAGCCGCAGAGAACCGCCGTGAATCCTGGTGCGTTCCACGTCGTTCAGATGAAGGCCATGATCGCGGAACAGCCGCGCCAAAGCGGTCACCGAAAAGTAGCAAAGATGCTGGTGATAGATGGTGTCGAACTCGCATTTCTGAATCAGGTCGACAATGTAAGGCGCCTCGATCACCGCTACGCCGTTGGGCTTGAGCAAGGCAGCGATGCCGTCGACAAACCCGTTCAAGTCGGCCACGTGAGCGAGCACATTGTTGGCCAGGAACACGTCGGCTTTCTTGCCCTCGGAGGCCAGCTTTTCAGCCAGTTCCTGGGTAAAGAAAGTGTTGATGCTGGTGACGCCGCGCTCGTTGGCGGTGCGTACCTGCTCTTCGGCAGGATCGATCCCCAGCACGGGAATCCCGTGGGCCACGAAGTTGCGCAACATGTAACCGTCATTGGACGCCGCTTCGATGACCAAGCTATTGGCATTCAGGTTGCGGGAATGGACGATGGCTTCAGCACTCTTGGCGAAATGTTCCAGCAGGCTCTTGGACACGGAAGAAAAGTAAGGATAATTGCGGCAAAAGAGAATTTCCGGCGGAACGGTTTCGGTGATCTGCACCAGCGAACACTCGGGGCAGAAGACCAGATCGAGGGGCGCCGTGACTTCCGGCGACCCTAACTGATCGGCTGACAACAAGGCATCGGCAAGCGGAGTGGTTCCGAAGGAAAGAATCGGAATGCAGTCCGCAGAATTACAGGCGCGGCAATGGAAGGTGGAAGTGGTCATGCCCGGGCGGCTCCTGCGACAACGGGGGCCGTCGCTTCCTGGTTGGTCCAACGTAGAGAAGTGTCGAGAACACCTTCCTCGATCAGCTTCCGAATATGGGCGATTCGCTTGAAGCGCGGTCCCTCAAAGTCTTCGAGGACCAGACCGATCTTCTTGTAGGTTTCGTGCAGTTCGACCGCACCCTTGCGCGCATCCCAAACCGGCTGGAACTCGGGCAGAACCTTGCGGATCTTGCTGCAATCCACGCGGTAGCAGCGCTTGTCGGGGCCGGCGTCGGCAGCGTACTCGATCACGGTGTTCGGCACCGTCTCCTTGACGATGTCGGCCAGCTCATAAATACGGTAATTGTCTTCGTTGCGCCCCACGTTGAAGGCCTCGTTATGCACCAGGTCAATCGGGGCATGCATGGCGGCGATGAAGGCGCGGGAGATATCGGCGATGTGCACGATCGGTCTCCAGGGCGTTCCATCGCTCTTGATGTATACCCGGCCGGTGGCATAGGCCCAGGCGACCAGGTTGTTCAGCACCAGGTCAAATCGCAACCGGGGCGAAACACCGAAAGCCGTGGCGTTGCGCAGGAAAGTGGGGCTGAAGTGGTTATCCGCCAGCTTGGCCACGTCCTGCTCCACCATCACTTTGGAGGTGCCGTATGGAGTCACGGGGTTAAAGGCGGAATGCTCGTCCAGCAAGTCGTCGCCACCGGCGCCGTAGTTGCTGCAGGAAGAGGAGAAGATAAACCTCTGCACCCCGGCTTGCTTGGCCAGCTTGGCCAGCTTGACAGATGCCTGATGGTTGATCTCGAAAGTGAGACCCGGATTCAGATCGCCTAAAGGATCATTCGACAGCCCGGCAAGATGGAGAATGGCATCGAAGCCCTTCACATCTTCCAGAGTTGCGTCACGAACATCCTTGCGGATCTCAGGAATCGGAGCGATCCCATCGGAAAAAGTGCTGCGCTCAAAAAGGTCGGTGTCCAGCCCAACTACTTTATGCCCGGCCTGCAAGAGCATTGGCACTAAAACCGTTCCGATGTATCCCGCGTGGCCCGTTACTAATACTCGCATTCGATTCCTCCCAGGTTTGCCAAGGTGCGTTACCGCTTTCCCAATAAGTTTCCAGAATCTTCTTTTCGCGTATGGTGTCCATACACTGCCAGAAACCAGTGTGACGATAGGCCATCAGCTGACCTTCGCCTGCTAACCGCTCGAGCGGCTCCTTTTCAAAGTGAGTTGTGTCGCCGTCGATGAAGTCAAAGACTTCCGGCTCAAGGACGAAGAACGCGCCGTTGATCCAGCCTTCCTTGGTTTGTGGCTTCTCAGAAAACTCGGTGATCTGGTTGCCGTCCATTTCGAGGTGCCCGAAGCGAGCGGTCGGTCTGACCGCAGTCAGGGTGGCCAGCTTGCCATGGGAACGATGAAACGCCAGCAGGTCGTGCAGGTTGATGTCAGAAACTCCATCACCCCAGGTGAGCATGAAGGTTTCGTTGCCCACGTAGGGAGCCAACCGCTTGATGCGCCCACCGGTTTGGGTTTTCATGCCGGTATCGACCAGGTCGACGTTCCAGTCGGGAACTGCTCCACCGTTCATGCGGACTTTGCCGGTCTTCAGCGAGACGCTCAGATCGCGGTTCAGAGAGCAGTAGTCGAGCATGTACTTCTTGATGACTTCGCCCTTGTAGCCCAAGGCTATGGCGAACTCATTCAATCCGTAGTGCGCGTAATGCATCATGATGTGCCAGAGAATTGGCTTGCCGCCAATCTCGACCATGGGCTTCGGCTTGAGTTCAGTTTCTTCGGCTAGACGCGAACCGAGGCCCCCTGCAAGTATTGCAACTTTCATAAGGATTCACCTCCACTGGTATTTAGATCGAGGGAGACTATTTTTGAAGAAGCCTGCGCTGCCTGCGGAGGAGTTTGGGCAGCGATCGTGTGCCTGTTCTGGAAATTGAACAGGACCTGGTCGGCGGCGACCAATAGATCCTTGGCCATCCGGCGGTGATACATCAACATCCAGCGCAGAACCAGGGCGTAGCAGCGCACCTTTTGCCATTGGGTCAGGGGCGAGTGCGCTACGGCGAGCCAAAATTCTTTGGCTACATTCCACTCCGGGAAAACAATTTTGCGCGCCTGGGTGGGATCCCACCACTCCATCGCCGGCAAGGTACCGTGCCGCTTGGTGAGGCGAAAGCCCTTGGCCTTGGTTCTTTCCGGCATGGTCCAGACCGACTGGCGCATGTGCTTGGTGCTGATGAACAGGTACTCCGGAACTTCGTAGTAGCGGCCGAGCAAGCCCAACTGCAGCAGCAGAACACGATCACTGTGCGCATAGCTACCTTGCGGGGGCAGCTGATGAAGAGCATCGAGGCGGATGAGGCCGAAGATGGGATAGCAGCGGTGGCCGGTGAGCAGCAGGTCGCGCGCGCGAACCACAGGATCGAGCGAGCTGGTGCGCACGCCGTCATCGTAGTTCTCGATGAACTGCCCGTTTTCGTCGATCACGCGGGTCAAGCTATGAGCCAGGACCAGCGACTCATCCGCCTCCAGTGCATCGACGCACTGGCGGAGATAGTCGGGCTGAATCATGTCATCGTGGGCGGCTTGCTTGAAGTATTTGCCGGTAGCCAGTTCGTACACCCGGCGGATGTTCCAGCCCGCGCCCATATTGCGCTCGTTGCGGTAATAACGGATGCGAGAATCCTGGGCTGCATAGCGGCGGCAGATTTCATCGCTTCGATCGGTGGAGCAGTTGTCGGAAATGATGAGTTCGAAATCCTGGAACGTCTGGTTCAGGAGCGACTCGATAGCAGCCTCAAGGAAACGATCTCCGTTATAGAGGAAAAGTCCTATGCTGACGAGGGGCCTGGTACTCATGGATGATGACTCCGATCTGGGATGACAGCTTAGTGGGGGAGGCGAGATACGCGAGAGAGGTACATCAGTTTGACAGCCGTTCAAGACATCTTTTTTAAGCGAGACATTAATTGCTTCAGCCAGCTTTGCCGAATTAAGAGATTGACGGCGAAATCGAACACCGGGTATGGCAGATAGGGCGATATTTTCCAGAGCCATACATGGGTAGCACCCGGGTTTGCTAGAGTAGCCCGAAAACGATCGTAATGCAGGCGGAGATCGGAAGATCTGGCAAGGCGTGCGTGGATGTAACTTGCAAATGCGATGTATCCGTTCACGCTGAGCGGCTGAAGGCTTTCAGCTAGATCAGGACTCATACTTTCAAGGAACTGTTTTTGAGCAACCCATAGCGCACGGCAATAAGCCAATTCGCGTGCGAAGGATGCTGCCGTCACACGGTCCGGCCCATAGTTATTACTCCCGTGCAACCGATATTGGGATAAGGCTTCGTCCTCGCGGGTTACTTTGGTCAGCAAGGGCGCCAAGCGGGTGATGTATTGATCGGGACAATTGACCAGCGGCACTTCGAGTGGCAAGGGGAAAATTCGGTCGGCAACCTGGCGACGAAGACTCAATCCTGAAGTGGGAGGCATGTAGGGCAGGATGCCGCCGTCTTCGAGAAGCCGGGGGCCATACCAGCCCTTCGGCAAAGGGGCAGACATGGGCCACACCCCCTGCCGCCGACTGAGGTCTGCGCTCATGCGGATGACGCGATGTAAGCCAAAGCCGGAATCGGGATTAGCTTGGAAATCAGCTACGATCCTTTCCACTTTTTGAGACAAAAACAGGTCGTCTGAGTCGAGCAGAGCAATAATCTCGCCCTGGCTGGCGGCAAACGCGGCATTAAAACCTGAACCCTGTCCTCCGTTTGCTTTTGGGATGAAGCGCAGGCGTGAATCCTTACGCTCGTATTGCTCAATCATGTCGACTGAGTTGTCGGTCGAACCGTCATCGCAGATGATCAGTTCGATGTTGGGGTAGGTCTGGTCAAGCGCACTCCGAATTGCGGCCCCGATGAAACGGGCGTAGTTATAGTTTGAGATTAAAATCGAGACTAAGGGCTCGGCCGGTAAAGGGCGTAGCTCGATCGGATGCAGTGCGGTGATGATTTCTAGCTCCACCATGGGCATGAGTAGGTTCGGTATCGTTCGCGGTTAAAATTTCTGAAATGCCCAGGGCTCTGGTCCTAAGCAGAACTGCCGTGCTGAGTTATTTTCAGCTGTGGCTTCGGGGCTGACCCACGGGTATGCAGGTTAATAGGCCCCGACACCCTTCATTGCCTGGCCCGGTGTGGCCAGGATGATCTTGATGTCCAGCAGCAGGGACCATTCTCGGATGTATTGCAGGTCGAGCCGCACCATTTCTTCGAATGGCAGTTCGCTGCGGCCGTTCACCTGCCATAAACCTGTGATACCCGGGTATACGGCAGAGCGACCCTCGGACCAATCGGCGAATTCGCGGCTCATCCCGTCCGGTCCCAGATCGCCGGCAGGCAAAGGCCTGGGTCCTACCAGGCTCATCTCCCCGCGCAGCACGTTGATCAACTGTGGAAGTTCGTCAAGACTGTAGCGGCGAATGAACCGTCCCACTGTGGTCACCCGGGGATCCTGCTTGATCTTGAAAATGTGACCCTGCTTTTCATTCGCGTGGGCCACGTGCGACCGATCCATGGTGGTGTACATGGAACGAAACTTGAGGAACATGAAGTGACGGCCGCCCCTGCCTACGCGCGGCGCCTTGTAGAGAACAGGCCCGGTCGAGGTGAGTTTCACCAGGATGGCAATGGCCAGCATGGTGGGGGCGAGAAAGATGAGAGCCAGCGTCGACGCTACGATGTCAAACGCCCGCTTGACGAACTCCTGACCCTTGGTGAAGGACAAGGGCCGAAGCTCTACCAGAGGCAATCCATACTGATTGACGACATTAATCCGGCCCGGTTCGGGAGCAAAGTCAACCGTGCAATTGACGATGACCCCCATCCTCTTGAAGACCTTGTTGCATTCGTCCAGCTCACCACGTGAGATCGAGCCGTTGAGAAGAATGATGCGATTGAGATGTTCGCGATTGATTAATTCGGCCAATTGCCCGGTGGTTCCCAGGATCGGCATGGGAAGCAACAAACCCTCAGTGGAATGACCCTCGGGAATGATCAAGCCTTTGATTACATTGCCAACGTTGGCCGAGTGCATGAGCGCAACCAGGCGGCTGGCATGGGCTCCGTCTCCCAAGAGCGCTGCCCGGATAGGGGACGGCCAATGCCGTTCGGCCAACGCGGTAGCGACTACGCTGACGCAGCGGGCCAAGCCTAAGCTGAAAAAACTTAACGGAGCAAAGATCATGAAGAACGAGCGTGAGACGCCGGTTCCAAGTTGACGGGAGAAGAAAGTGACAATGACGATAATGCAGCTGGCCAGCAGTGCGCCTTCGGCGGCGTTTATTCCGCAGGTCCAGAGCCGGAGCCTGCCTTCGACACGATAGAACCTGAGGCGCCACGCCATGATAATCCACAACACCAGGACCAGCATCAGCGACGGGGCCCAAATGGAAGCGTAGGTCCAGCTGACTCGTTGGCTGGCTAATGGATTGAGCAGAACCCGCATCTGGATGGTACCGCTCCAGGCAACGCTCACCGCGAGCAGATCCAGCACGAATTGCATTGTTTGATAAAAGCGTAGATTGCGGACGTGCATGAGAGCGGTTCTCCCCATACGCCCCCCGGGCAGAAGCCAAGGAAGCGTTCCATTTAAGAAAGCAGTCACAGCCCTTCTCCTGGTCGTCCAGATCAACGGCGGCTTGCGCCGCCTTCGTCTGTGGAGAAGGGCAATAAAAAAGGGAACGTTCCACTTCGAGACACTCTTTTAAATGGGGAAAGGTCCACTTGACTGCTATCTTTCCCTGGTGTCTTGTTCCCTGTCGTTGGCAGTTGGTTTTTGCAGCAATGAATCGCGGCGGGGGATTCCGCGCACACCGTCTGCTTACGATTCAGATGATCGTAATCCAACTTGAAGTTGCTTGTTGCCTAACTGCGTATTGCGCCTGCGTAGCTGTTGTAGTGGTTGACGTATGCCGGATCTTCGATGCGAAGATCGCAGCCGTTAAGAATTGTTCCAATGACCGGGGTGCCATCGTCGGCAAGCCGTTCGCGGGCTTCTCCCAATTGTTCCGGGCTGGTCTCACCCGCTCGACTGATGAGAATCACACCATCGGCGTTGCGGCTGAGCAACCGGGCATCGGCCATACCCATCATCGGTGGAGAGTCGATGAGCACAAAGTCATACTCTGCTCTGGCCACCTCGATCAGGCTATCCAGATGGGTGGAATGGAGCAGCCTGGAGATGTTGGCCGGCTCCGATCCACCGGGTAACACGTACAAACCGGGGACAGTGCTGGGACGAATCACCGAATCAAGCGTGATGGTTCCGCGGCCTTCGTCGAGCAGCGCATCGCTCAAACCGGTCGCGAATTGCAACCCGAAGAGCTTACCCAGGCGAGGCCTTCTGAGATCGCCGTCGACCAGCAACACGCGCCTTCCGATTTCCGCCAGGCTGATGCCAAGATTTGCTACTGTGGTGGTTTTCCCTGCCTTGGGACGCGGGCTGGTCACCAGGATGACCCGGGGACTCACTCCGTTCACACGGCTAAGGAGAATGGATGTGATTGCGGATCGATAAGCATCCGCCATCATGGTTTCATCCTGACACCACTGCACCATCTCCTTATCGACCGCTGCCGAGCTGGCGGACAGCAGGCCATTCTTGGATTCGATGGCAGCGCTGTTGGCGCCATTCAGGTTACGCAGCGTGAGCGGGATGCGGTCGCTGTTGCCAATGCGGGCTGAGGGGATCACAGCCAATTCAGGCACGTTGAGGTGCTTGACACTTTGACCGGGACTCCGCAAGCTGGCGTCATTGCGCTCGCGCAGCAAGATGTAACAGGTGCTGACGACCATACCAAAAAGCAGGCCCAAAGCCAGGTTGATGGGAAGGCTCGGCCGGTAGGGCGTGCCCGCCGGTATGGCAGGACTGACCACACGGACATCGCTCGACTTGAGTGCAGCTATCACGCTCGCTTCTTTTACCCGTTGCAGCATGGATTGGTAAATGTCGCGATTGGCATCTACATCCTTCTTCAAGATGTTGTAGCGAACTTCTTTGGAAGACTGGTCAGAAACCACGCCCAACTGCGCCTTATAGGCAGCGGATAATAACGCCTTGCGACGCGAGGTTTCAGAGTTTTGCACGCCCAGGCGGCGAATGATGTTGTTGCGCTGGCGGGCAGATTGCTGTTCCAGATCGGCGATGGCCGCGTCCAACTGCTGAATCTTGTAGTTGGCCGGGGTAAGGGTCACGCTCAAATCAGCGCGCTGACGGCGAAGGTCAGCAAGCCGGGCCCGGTTGTCGCGCAGCGTCGGGTCATCCAGAACCTGGGGCATCGATTCAGCAGGAGCGCTCTTGGACGTCTCCACCTGCGATTTGGTGTCCGCTTCATCCGCTTCTGCCTTGGCCAGATCGGTTTGTATTTGGCGCAATTTATCTGCTGCAACGCTCTCCTGCGATTCGTTAGGAATTACGATGCCGGTCTGGCGCGCGTATTCCTGCAGCGCCCCCTCAGAGTCCTGGAGCTTGCCGCGGGCATCCGCGAGCTGGGCGGTAAGGAACTTGTTGGTGTTACCCGCAGTGTTGCCTCTGGCTTGCTGAGCTTGCTCGATAAACTGCTCGGTCAGAGTGTTGGCGGTATCCGCGGTCAGCTGCGGCTCAGGACCGAGCACAGCCAAGGAAATGAGGTCCGAAGTTCCATCGACCTTAACCTTGGCGTCTTCCAGCATATTCAAGACCACAGCTTCGCCCTCGGCAGTGGTCGGTACAGCAGGACCGAACCAGCCGCGAATGGTACCGACGATGCCGCCGTTCGCTGCGATGGCCCCGGGAACCTTGGGGCCCATTACTTCCGCCGTCCGCTGCATCACCGGCGGACTCTTCAATAATTTTGTTTGGGTCTCAATGTAAGCATCGCCGGTGAGCTGATTGGACGTCGGATCAACGTCTTTGCTGTTCATAAAGTCCTGGTTGATCCCAGTAACCTCAAGGATCACTTCCGACCGGTAAACTTTGTGCGCGATGAGCGTATAGAGCACACTCACCAATAGCACGCCGCCCATGATACCGATGACGGCGACGCGATGGCGGCGAAGCAAAGCAGAGTAGTTCACCGAAGCTTCGGGTTGAGGACGATGTTCCACCATGGGACGCGACAGTTCTATGGAGTTTGGGCGTCCTAAGTTCCGGCCTTCGGAAGAGCGTGGTCCAGGAATGATCTGCTGGGTCGGAGTCATCTTTTGTAATCCTTTCGGAATCGATCGAGTTGGTTAGAGCGGTTTCACAATGATTGTTGCGAGACCGCTCTCCAGAGCCGATCGCAATCAGGTGCAGTTCGATGTGGACAAACTAGGCCCCCCATCAAGTCGGGGGTCTCTCCTGGGGCCATGCTTAGGCAAAATTCGAAGTCAGGTGCTTAGCGCCAGATGAGAACGCCGGTCCCGATGCCGATGGCTGCTTCCAGGCCACGGGCGCCAACCTGCTTACCCAGACTGTTGGGGACATAGACGATGTCGTCAGGCTTCAACTGGAGATCAGGAGACTTGTTCTCCATGATCTTCTTGACATTGAGGGGGATCTGTTCCCGCTGTGCTGCACCATCGGCGCGAAGAATTCTGGCTCCGCTGAGGGACGCGGTCTTGTCCCACCCGCCGGCCAGGGCAACCGCCTGGGTAACCGACATGGTTTCGTTTTCAGACATCACATAGCCGCCAGGCCTGGTCACGTTGCCCAACACGTACACCATGCGGGCGCGGTTCACGGTGATGACATCGTGGGGCTTGATCAGAATGTTGCCTTCCGGCTCTTTCCCACTCATGACCGCGCGTATATCGATGTGGGCGATGGAGTACTTGCCGGTGGGATCGGTGAACGCGCCCTGAACCGGAATGGGCCCCTCGCTCAGGTTGCGAGTGATCAGCACTGTGTCACCAGCATCGGCGCGCAACCCCCCCGCCTGTCCGATGACTTCCATCAGGTTGCGATTGCCCCTCAGTTGAACCACGCCCGGAGTGGTTACGTTGCCGGCAACAGAAACCGGCTGGCTATGGAATTCATTCACCTGCACGGTGACCTGCGGGTCTTTGAAGTACTTCTTGTAAGCGGTGACGAGATTGGCCTGGAATTGCTCCACGGTCAGACCAGCGGCACGCACCGTCCCAATCATGGGCAGGGTCACGCTGCCGTTGTTATCGACCTGCGCCGGCTTGTCGGGGATGTCGTCCGCGGCAAATACGCGAACGGTGAGCAGATCTTCGGGTCCCAGTATGTAGCTGGTCAGATTTGGGGTGCCCGCAGAAGGCACAGTGGACGCGGAAGCCAAAGTCGCAGGCAACGGAGCGTTCATCGGAGTGCCGACGCGGCCATCCGCAGCGACTAAGCTCTGAGCCTGAGCTGAAACCGACATCAAGCCCGGAAAGCAAAGAGAAAGCAGGATCAGTTGGACTGGAGACTTGCGCATAATTCACTCACCATTGGGTATTGAAATCTCGCCCGAGAAATACCTCCGGCGGGGAACGTGCTCGGTAAAGAGCGCTGGAGACAGGGATCGAGTTAAAAGCTTAGGGTGCCAACCAGGGAAGCCGGCAAGGGGGACGTACGAGACCATAAACGCACGTTACTTCGGGAGAACCAAAAAACGGGATAGACAGAAGTTGACGCAAAGTTTGCTAGAGCTGCAGCTAGGCCATCATCCGCTCCGCAACCGCCGGAGCATACGGTGAGACCCAGTCAGGATGTACTTCGACCAAAACAGATCGGCGTAAAAGATTTACTGAAAGAATGAGCCGTTGTGAACGGCGAACCTCGACCAGGATGCCGTTCAAGCCCGCCAAGGGGCCGCGCAAGATGGAGAACGAACCTGCCTCGCCGACCTCAGTGTACGGCCAGGCTTCGACGGGCACATCGACGCGGACGGTCTGCTGCAGCGCCTCAATCTCTGCCTTGTCCGCAGGCAGTGGGTTGGTCCCGGCCCGAACTACGTCGATCACGCCGCTGGTCATGAGAACAGGCACGATCAAGGACCGGTTGGTGGAGCAAAAAATGTAACCAGGGAAGAGCGGCATCTCAACCACTTTGGTGCGATCCGCCCATTGCCTCTTTGACTTATAAAGAGGCAGGAACTCGGTAAAGCCCTTTTCCCGCAGAGCGAGTGAAACCTGCTTCTCGTGCCTGGGGCGAACGCGGAACGCAAACCATTCATTCGACTCGTTGGACCCTAGATCGCGATACATGAGTTTCTCCGTTACAAGAGTGAACTTGCTTACTGCAAATCCCTTTGGGATCTCACTTCGCTTCGAGGGGGGAACGATGCGAATATCGATGGTGTAGGACGTTTAATTTTTGCGGTACCGGGCGGGCTTCCGCCATCTCGGTTACAAAACCTACTTTCAGGTTGCCTCAGCGTCATCCACTCCGATGGTGCTATAGACGCCGACAGGTGTCAACAAAATCCACTTGCCAGGAAGCGGCAACTTGCGACACAGCCCAAAGTCCGTCCCAAAACAAGGAAGTAACAAGACCTATTGGACCGAAAGTAACCTAAAGTAACCGAAAGTAACCTATTCGTAGCTTCGCCATGTCAGTCACATCGACCAGACTTGGAAAGGACTTTAATTTCCCTGTGATAATGACATCAAGTACCACCACTTGGGGGATTAGCGGTTGATTGACGGTTTTGGCGGTAAAAAGCCTCGTCCGTCTTTCCGGTCTTGAATGCCTACATCCCGTAATCTAGCGGCATCAGTGCCTAGTGTCAATACTTTATGCAGCTTGCATAACTCCAACGCGGATTACCTTTGGAATGCGGCTCTCTCACGCTGATTACCTCGAAGTCCCATGTAATCTTGGGGGGAGAGCGAGGAGTCACACCCTGTGATTCTCCGGTTGGCTACGCCGAGCAGCAGGGCGGCGCATGGCGTCGACCGGCGTTGGAGGTGCATGGCGCTGCCGGAGTTCGGCATGACCTGCGGCCAAGCGCTCATGCCGACCTGTGACTCGGAATCTCTTCAAGCGGAAGGGCGGTTAAATTGGCAGGGTCGTCAAGGGTCCCGTTAATCACCTGAGCGAACAGTCCGTTCATGGTTTCAGCGCGACGCTTCCAAGTTTGCTCCTCGGCAAAGGCGAGGGCAGCCTTTGACATCGCCAGTAAAGACCCCGGATTTGTGCCTAGAGTCTCAAATGCCCGTGCCAGGTCGTCGATCACTTGGGCGGGGAAATTCACCGGCACTTTGATCGAGGCGTCTTGAGGAACGAAGGCTTGAATTCCTTGATGGTTGAGGGCAACCACCGGAAGACCATGTGACATAGCCTCCAGCACTACAGACCCGAAACTGTCACGCAACGAGGTGAATACGAAAGCGTCAGAACTTTGAAAAAGCGCTGACATGGTCTCGTGAGGAACCTGGCCAAGGAACTCAACCCGATTGGTCAGCCCAAGGGACTTTGTCAGCCTCTCCAGGTTCGATTGCTCACTTCCGGAGCCAGCCACCAGCAAAGAGATTTCTTTGTAGCTGCAATTTGCCAAGGCGTGCAAAGCGATGGCCAACCCTTTTTGTGGCTCAAGCCGACCTGCCCATAGGAGAGTGATCTGCTCGCCGAAGTGTTTTGGGGTAGGATTCGTCAGACGACCGTCCACGCCGCAATCCAGGAACAACCGAACATGCTTTGCACCAGCCCGTTCGAGCAACTTCTTGGTCTCGATATTGGTTGCCAACACCAAGTTGGTACTAGCCAGAGTTCTCCGCAACTGTGGCGAAAATCGTAGACGGGTTAAATTCAAGCTCCGCAGAACTTCTTTCACTCGGTTCTGACGCAGGTGCGAGATGAAAGCCAGAGGGAAAGACTGTCCCCCGCCGATCGGGCCCCAGACTGCTGGGACGGGCAATTTCCAAAACGGTGGCGGGACAGCGATCGTGGACCAGCTAACGTGGTGCACGAGATCGAAATGAACCTGATCATGAAGCAGGGCTGCCTGCTTGTAAGCTTCGCGCATCCAGAGCCAGTAATGGAGACGAATTCCTCGCTCCTGATTAAGGCCTGGGGTCCAATAGTCAAAACGACTTTGGGGAGCGGTCCAGATGAATTGAATTCGCGCATTGGGCTGGGTAGCGAGGTACTGGTCGACCCGGTTCTTATATTCCGGATGAGCGATCACCCAAATTTGGTTGGTGCGGGACAATTGGCACGCCCAATTCCATGTGAATCCGGGTTCGGATCCCAAACCGGGACCGCACGCATGGCCTACTATCAGGATCTTCATGGACGAGAATGCTCCTTGTTTGCCACCTGCATCGAGGAAAAAACTAGGGGGTTAGTCCCGGAGCTCGATCCCACCGCATACCCAGACAAGCCTCTCCGTTAGGCCTCGTAGCTCGCCCAGGGCCGACTGTAATGACTCGATCACTACCCGCGTTCTCAATTGGCCACCGGCAGGGGGGAAATTTCGCAGGCAGCAGACAGCAAATTGCGATCCTGTTGCCAGAGTTTAGTACGCCGGTTGCCGGTGTCGCGTTCTTTTTTCGCCTCTGCTTTATTCTCCTGCGTTATACCTCTTGGAAAGCGTTGACCTCAGCAAACTCCTGGGATCGGTCGACCAGAGAAACACGTTCTGGCCGGGGTCGTGCGAGTCCTGAAAGGCTCGGCGCAATCAACAAGCCAATGATGCAATAGAGCGGGATGGCGCCGCTCGGAGTTTCGAGTACATTACCGAAAAAAGCTGCGAATATAGTCGAAGAGTACGCTGCAAGTCCGAAGGCCTTCCCCGTTACCCTATATAAGCGCCACAACATGGTTATGCAAGCAAGCTGCAGCGCGAAAAATATAGAGACGCCGAGCCAGCCGGAATACCCAAGGGCAAAATAAAATATGTTGTGCGGCGTACGGATATCGGAGTCCTTCAGATACGAAACGAGATTCTTTAGTAGAAAACCGTAGCCGGGCCCGATGATCAGATTAGTCTTATTTTCTTGAGAATTCACCCAAATCGCGTGCCACCACATTTCTCTCCAGTGAATGGTTCCCGCATACATCCCGGTATCTTCTGAACCCGTGTAGTCCTTAGCGAGTTCTGGATCGATGGCAGACAATCCCCGGGCCACAATCTCTCGGGAGGATATCGCGCCGCCGCGGGTGGAGGGCGATGGCAGGTTGACGTCAAAAACGGCGCCCAGCACCAACAGTGCGGTAAGTCCGAGGAAAAACATCGCAACCGGCTTCATCTTCTTTTCCAGAACACCCCAAATCAAGAACGACAGCGCCGCACCGAACCAATCGGAGCGGACTTGGCCAACCAGGAATATGATGGCGGCGACCGTCATCGGAAGCCAATAACGGCTTGGCTTAGGCACCAAACACAGCAATCCGAGGATCACGAACGCACCGCCGCCAGCCTGACCGAATATGGGAACTGAATCCGAGCCGGGCATGGTAGCCGTGACGTTGTGGAGAACCAGATAATAAAGTGGGCCGTAGATGCAGAGACCCCAAGCATAAAATTGCAACAGCCGCTGCATCAGTTCAGGTCTCCGAGTTCCTACCCAGAGGCCCAGGAAAAAGAAAAGAGGATAGAGGTTGAATACAAGATTTTGTATGGCAACGAGTGGCGAGAAACCGCTAAATAGTCCACGAATTGTCTCGAAAACGCCGTAAAGAATTGAAATGAGCAGAACCCAGCTGAACGCTCCCAGAGGGCCCCCGAGGGTCAGAGCTCCAAACCAGCGGTCAAAGAGTTGGCGTGGGCGGAAGATGACGAATGCAGCGAGGGTAAGGTCACCGATAAAAAGCTTTGCCGGTGGGATGCCGAGATAAGAAAAGCTGCGGCCGGTAAGGCAAAAACCCACCAGAAACAAGAGCAAGTATTTCGACCAGGCGTCCCAGTCACGCAGTCTGGTGGAGTGAAATGCGGCTTCCGGACTGCCCATACCCTAGTCTCCAGTACCAGCAATTTTAGGGGGGTTTGCCGGCTTTTTGATAGTACGGACGGGTTTCCCGGCCGCTTACAGTCGGGGTGAGGTCTTGCCTGAAGAACCTCACACCAGAGGTCACCTCTTTAAAGGTGACTTCGAAAACGAGATCGGGGAGAGCCCTGTGGGGGGTACCGGGCTATTCAATGCCTGCCTGGCGGAAATTACGCCAAGCAATTCACTGCCTACACCACGTAATCTAGCGAGCCCGGCCTCTGGTGTCAACTACATCCATCGCCGAAAGTGCACCGTTCGCTCATTGTCTCGTTACCTCGGTGCGGTACTAGTTGGATGCGAACCTGTGGTTGAATCCATCATTTTTGAACATAGTGTGCGCTCTGCACCGCGCTGGGGATAAATCCGTATCCGGACGGGTAGCTTTTCGGGTTCGCTCCGCTTCCCCACATCCCGATTGCCTTGACCGTTGTGCCCGGGGTAACGAAAAAGGGCGCGGTATAGAGCCAGGAAGAGGTGGTCGGGGCACTGCCATCGGTGGTGTAGTAAACAGAGGTATTCCCGCGTGGTCCGGGACCGCTCGTCAAGCCGGCATCCGTCAGGGTCACTTTAATCGGTTCAGAATAGGTACCGGTGGGGCTGGGCGAGATGGTAGGTGCAGCACTCGGGATCGCCGCGCATTTGCCGCTGGTGACATTGCCAACCTGGGCTGGCATCGCTTGTTTCCAGTCCCCCTCTTCCTTGATGAACTGCTGGTTAACTGGACTACAGATGTAATTGTTCTTGATTTCCCACGGCGTCGTCCCCACCCCCCAAGCAATCATGGGTGCGTTGTTTAGCCCCTCCACCAGGTTGTTGTTATATCTGGCTCCGTTTCCTCCCGCTTCGATCCCGTACCCTATGTAGCTCGGGGCTGGCCCGGTGGGGACGTTTTGGATGAGAACATTGTTTTCCACTCTCACTCCCGGAACCTTTGCACCGTTATTGCAGCACGGGAAGGAGAGATCAAAGGTGCCGAAGAACGGATTGAACGGGTCGTGGTAGCTGTTGTACTCAAAGCGGATGTTTTCCGTTGGTTGCGGTTGTTCCTCCCACGCCATGCGATGAATTCCGCTGAAATCATTGAACTGTGCGGTCACATTGGAGGTGGTGACGGTGGTGGGAGGCTCGCATCCATGTGGGCCATTCACGCACAGGAAATGGACTCCTTCTCCGAGATGTATGAATTGGTTGTTGGAGATGGTCATTCCCCTGGTAGTGCTCTGTACGATAATCCCGGCACAATTCCCGGCTGTATCAACGGTGTAGGAAAGCAACGGTCCGCTATCCGGCGATATGCAGGAGGTGGCATCTCCGAATATGTTCCAGGTGACAGTTGCATTTGACAGTATCTGAGCATTCGGGTCGTTGGGGCTTCTGCCGCCGTCAAAGTAGATTGCCGGGCTATTCCCCTGGCTAGCGCAGCATGGCAGTCCGGTGAACTGATTATGTGTGATCGTCAGATTCGAGTTGGTGGTTGTTACGAAAATTCCGCCCGCGTTTTGGAACCCGAGGTATTCAATTGTTGTGAAAGATTTGCATCCAGGAGCCAAATTGAAGATGTCTGTGCTGCCGCTGGTAAAGCTTGCGGACAGGATCGCTGTAGGTGGGGTCGCTTCGGGTCCGGTGTAAGTTACGCCGCATTTAAGCTCAAAGCCAGAGGAGGCCTTGTAGGTTCCAGCCGCGAAGGAAATCGTATCCCCCACCGAAGCCGCGGCGATGACTCGCTGAATGGTCGAATAATTCTGGCCGGGATTCACCCGATACGTGGACGCGTGGGCCAGGATGCAGGTAGTCACAAGGAAGATGAGCATTGGCTTTGCGATCGATGCAACACCAAAGCTGGGTGCTAGTCGATGAAACGAGTAAAACTGAGAATCGGGATTTGAACCTCGTACGTGCCGGCCCATGAGCGACGTTGCTACAAACTTCGGTTGCATTTTCCGATACTAAAGCGTTTCGGTTGAAACTCGGACCGAACATTGCGCAGATTGCAGATTTGGGGCACTCGGCTCGGTTACCGATGCCGGCCTGCCGGGAAAATCGAATTTTGACGTGGCCGACAAGTTCCCTCGCCTTTGCTCAACGGCGGGACGCGACTGAAACAGAGTCGTGGCCTCTCCGTCAGCAACCAACTTGGTGCTAGTTGGCAAGAAGCCGAACGTGTGGTACGACGGTAAAGCGGTGTTGGCGTTGGCGACTGGTTTTGGTGAGCTGAAATCGCAGTTGGCTTTCCGACCGGATTTATTTCAAATCAGTGCGCCCAAGGGTGTTTAATCTCAACCGTTGTGAAGAAGGAGAATGTATGGCAGATCTTGATCAGCTGAAGCAGAAATATTCGCCCGTGATCCAGACGATTGAGGGCTTTGGCGACTTAGGCGCAAAAGTGGACTCAGTAAGCCTGGATGGAGAAAAGCTATATCTGAAGGGCTCCGTGCCCTCAGAAGTGGTGGCAAATCGGGTATGGGATGTAATCAAGCAGGTGGACCCGGTGTACTCGGACCTGCACCACGAAATCGCCACCACCGGTGGTCCGAATCAAAGCTACAGTGTCAAGAGTGGGGACAACCTCTCCAAAATAAGCAATCGTTTTTACGGGTCTCCCAACCACTATTCCAACATTGCCGCTGCGAGCAACATCTCCGATCCGAATAAGATCCAGGTCGGACAGCAAATTACAGTACCTGTGCTCACCTAAGCACAACTCGGTCCCGGTCGTGCGCCGCTCCCCTGGAGCGGCACATGGCCGGCACAACGATTCCCACCTCTTGACCGGCTTGGCTGGCATGAAGGGAAAGGGCGATTTGGTGGTCGGCCGAAGCCCCGAAGGGGGCGTCCAAGTCGTTCACGTCTATCGAGTAGCCAAATTGCTTGACAATCGGGTATTTCGAGAGCTGCGTCTCCTCCGTTCTCAAGGTCCTCGAACAGCCTGCTAATCGCATTTTGAAGATGAGGCTGAGCCCGCGACCTAGTGGACGGTAACAGCTGATGCAGTAGAGCTGCAGGGGCTAAAGCCCGACATATTCTCAATCGTGTGCGGCCCGACTAAAGTCGTGCCCTGATACAAAGCATAAGAGCCGCGAACCCTACAACACTCGCGCATTTCGCAGTTTTGGTTCTACTCCTGAATCAACTGTTAGAGTCCACTCGTCGATCGCCGCGGAAGGATACCAACGGGCGCTTAAATAAGGACGACGGCCTCCGGTGTAGTTCCCTGGCGCATGGACCATCATTGCGAGACTGGTCAGAAAATCAAGATTAATCCCCAAGGCCCGCGGCCAGAAGCGGATGTTTACTTCGTATCTGGTTTCCCCGGCTAACCCTTCCAGGCGGGCGCTCGCCCGAAGCCACGAAAAATCCACACTGTAGTATCCCAAAATGCTCAGCGGTCGAGCAAAAAATTCTCTCTCAACCCATTTTAAATCAATAGCTTACAAACTTACGTAATGCCTAATCGGTGTGATTGCCGCAACCTCGGACATGCGCGGATAGTAGCACCAACAGGACAGCAAATTTCGCCGGCGGTACCACGTATCTCGAGGATGCGAAAGCCCGTTCGCGCCTTTGAAATGGCCTTCTCCCCAGGGCCGCGTTGCTTCGAATTTCCGACTGACGAGGCAATCAATGCGTATTTCCCTCACAGCACGGGTGTGTTTCGGGCTCCTGTGCGTTTTTCCGATTTTGATAGCAGGGTGTGGTAATCCCTCGTCTCAGACCCTCGATTCCCTGACGGTCACAGCAACACCTTCCACTCTACCCGTAGGTGGTGCCGCAGTTCTGAAAGCGGTAGCACATCTGAGCGATGGCACAACGCAGGATGTAACTGCAGGCACGCAATGGAGTTTGTCCAACACCGCTCTAGCGACGATCGGCAATGGAGCCGTTACCGCGAAGGCATTAGGTACGGTGACCGTGCAGGCTGCCTATGTTGAAGTCGCACCGGCCGGCTCATCCCCATCGGCGGCAACGGCTTCTCCTCAGAACCTGAGTGCATCGACACAGATCACAATTACCTCGGCGGGTAACGTTCCCACGATCAGCTGGAATGCGCCGGCGGCAATCTCATACGGCACCGCATTGAGCAGCACGCAATTGAACGCCACGGCCAACGTCCCCGGAACATTCGCCTACACACCAACGGCCGGGACCATGCTCAAAGCGGGACAGCAGCAACTTTCCGCCACTTTCACGCCGACCGACACAAAAACCTATTCTGCCGCTACAGCTTCGGTGCAGCTTACGGTCAACCAGGCCACTCCCGTGATCACCTGGGCTACGCCGGCCGCCATTTCGCCGGGAACCGCCCTCAGCGGGACGCAATTGGATGCCACCGCCAATGTGCCCGGCAGTTTCATGTATAACCCGGCGGCGGGCGCGGTTCTGGCTGCAGGCAGTCAACAATTGACGGCCGTCTTCTCACCGACCGACACGACCGACTATGCGTCCGCCACGGCACACACTTCGCTCACCGTAGGGTCGCCTCCCAGCGGTCCAACCGGTGGACCGATCGGGCCCGCTCCGATTGGTTGCGGAGGTCCCACCCTCAACGTGGATAGCAGTATGAGCACAAGCACACTGCAGAGCACAATTTCAAATGCTCCAAGTTGCGCACTGGTTGTCTTTGCAGCGGGCACTTACAACATCACCGCCCCCATTACGCTAAAGTGCAGCCTTACTTATACCGGGCCATCGGCCTATCCAGCGACTGCCATCCTGTCATCCACTACGGGACTGGCAAATTCCATCTTTAATCTCTATTCAGCGTCATGCGCGCAGACGACGACGATTGCCTATCTCAAGTTCATGAACTCGGGAGGCGTTTACGTCCAAGCCTCCTTTTCGAATCTATTAATCACCCACAACCAGTTTGCGAATCTCCCTTGCTGTGGTCAATACGTACAGGCATCGACAGCGGGTATATTTTTCGACGGTGGTTCGGATAATTCCCGGTCTGCCAATAACATCACCATTACGTGGAATCAAATAGGGGATAGTACCTCCTGCACCACCCCTACCAATGCAATGAACAACTATGACTCCCCGGAAACTATTGAAGGGGATTGCGAAGGGATAGGGGTAGTGAGCAGCGTCAACGGGATGGTGATCGAGAACAATGTCATCGGGCCAG
>Ga0302325_10002423_pt1 | contig 45340 bp, 40 predicted proteins | sample Palsa_T0_2_FD_201948 | JGI IMG/M metagenome (GOLD analysis project Ga0302325, IMG submission 201948) | Peat permafrost microbial communities from Stordalen Mire near Abisko, Sweden - Palsa_T0_2 | ecosystem: Environmental > Terrestrial > Soil > Palsa > Peat permafrost | place: Sweden: Abisko... | reverse complement strand
TTGCGTGCTGATGATGCGGCGAGACCGGCAATCGTTTGCGTGAAGCGGGGGATTCCCCAAAGCGTTACCGCTTCGGTGCCGACCAACTCACAAGCAAGCGGATAAAGCTCCGCTGCTTGCGATTGCTCGCCGAGCATGGCGAGACCCTCAATCGCAGTCACGAGCAGCCACCACGAACCGAAGGCATTGGGTTGGCCGCTACGAGGAATCAGCGCGCGCCTTTCATCAAGGATTGACAGCGCGCCATCGCGATTGCCAGTGTACGCCATATCGAAAAAGCGTCCCGCTGCCGGTTCCATCGGCAGCGCTCCCTACTTCGTGGCGGCACGACGCTTGCGCCAGCAGCAGGGCGCCTGCCCAGTTTCCGCGAAAAAAATCCACCACACTTAGTTGTGCCCTGAAGACAGATTCCCAGAAGCCGGACCCCACGCTTTGGCCGTATTTCGACAGTTGCCCGAGGCCAATCTCAAGTTTCGCGAGGTCGGGCGCTATGCCAAATTCCGCCCAAGCTCGTGTGGTGAGGCAGCGCACGACCGAGAGATTATCGCCTATCTTCCGCGCCAGAGGTTCCAGGTCGTCCGCGATTTTCAGCGCCTCTACCGGGCGTCCCAGAAATAGCAATGTTTGATGCAGACCTCGCAACTGTAGGAAGCGCTGCCACGGAGGGGTTTCTGATCCGCCCAGTTGTTCACAGAGAAGGCCGTCTGCGGCCGCCTCTCTGAACCGATAGAAGAGCACATTTACTGTCGCGACCTGGCGCCAAGCGCCGGGGCCTCAAGCTTTGGATCGGAGAGCCGGGAGGCAATGTTCAATGCGTCTCGCAGCGCCTCATCGGCCGGTTCATAGGCTCCGGCACCTCCGTTCGCGAGGCCCAGGGTAGCGAGAAGACGCACCCGGTCAGCGCTCACATCTGCCTGAAGGTAGGCGAGCCCGCGATAGCGGTCAACGAGCCTCTCGCAGGTTAGCCGCGACGACATCATCCAACGTTCAGTCGGGCACTTCCGCAGCGCCGATGCGGAGTTCGGCGCTCGACTTGCAGCGTCACTGGCACAACGCCGCAGGTCACGCTGAGGCGCCTGGAAGGCGATCAACGTGCACACCAAATTGAACAGTTAACGTTACGCAGAAGAAGACCGGGATAATGAAACCAACATCGCAACTCAAATAAAGAACTTCGCAACAACTCCAACCGATCTCAGCGGCGATGCCGTCGTCGAGATATCCGATGCGTTGCGCAAGATGCTAGCGGACGTCTTCGCACTTTACCTGAAAACGAAGAACTTCCACTGGCACATGAGCGGGAAGCACTTCCGCGACTATCATTTGCTGCTGGATGAGCAAGGCAGCCAGGTCTTCGCGATGACCGACGATATCGCAGAGCGCGCGCGCAAGCTCGGCGGCGCAGCCCTTCACCGGCCAGTGAATCGGGGTAACTCCGGTTGAGAGGGTGGCGAGCAACTGCTAATGCAATGGTTTGGGAGGATTCGCAACATGAGCGATGTCATCTTCGAACAACAAGGCACTCAAAGGGACACTGCGAAAGTTATCCCTCGCGGCATCATTTCAGCAGACGGTCATGTGTGTGAACCACCGAATTGTTATGTCGATTATATCGACCCGAAGTATCGTGACAGCGCACCGCGAATCGTTCCACAAGCTGACGGCACCGAGGCCTTCGTCGTGCCAGGGATGAAGCGGCCAGTCGCGCTAGGCTTTATAGATGGCGCCGGCTTCAGTATCAAAGAGCGAAACGAGCGCGCTAAAAGGGTCAAGTTCGCGGATATCCGGGAGGCTGCTTACGGCGGTCGTGCGCGACTGCCATACATGGACCAGGACGGGATTGCCGCTGAGCTCGTTTACGCTTCAGTCGGAATGGGCCTGTGTATGCATCGTGATGCGGAGTACAAGGACGCATGCATGAAGGCCTACAACCGGTGGCTGCAAGCCATGTGTAGCGAGGCGCCGAATCGCGTTTTTGGATTAGCGCAAACCGCGATCTTAAGTGTGGATAGTGCGATTGAAGACTTTCGACGAGCAAAGCAGATGGGGATGGTCGGGATGATGATGCCAGGTCGTCCGATTCACGAAGACTACGACCACCGCGATTATGATGCATTGTGGGAGTGTGCAACCGACCTGGGACTTCCGATTTGCTTTCACATTCTGACGTCACGCGACGGCAGTCTCAGCATGCCCCATCGTGGTCACGAGATGAACAATTTTCTCGGCATCATTCGCGCAGTGCAGGATGTTGTTGGTCTGATGGTTTTGGGTGGAGTCTTCGAACGCCATCCAAAACTGAAACTGGTGTGCGCTGAGGGTGACGCAGGTTGGATGCCTCATTACATGTATCGCATGGACCATGCAGCCAAGTTCAATTTCGAGAATGGAGTGATCAAGGGTTTGTCCAAGGTGCCGAGCGAATACATCAAGCAGAACGTCTGGATGACCTTCCAAGACGACCTTACCGCCTTCAACTCCCTGCATCAAATGCCCTACACGCAACTCTTATGGGCGAGCGACTTTCCACACACGGATTCGACCTGGCCGCGCTCGCAGCAATTGCTGGCAGAGCATACTGCTCATCTCCAGGAGCAACAGCGGCAGGCGATCATGCGCGAGAACACAGCCAAGCTGTTTCAATTGCCGGCTGGCAACCAGTCCTGGCGCATGTACGACGCGCCCGTGTAGTTGAGACGCCAGAGCCTAGACACGTAGGTCCTCGTCCCGGTTCAACCTGACTTGGACCGATCGGCTTTATCTTATTTTTTGCCGCTTCGAATCGAATAGTGGCATCCTCGTCGATTGCACCGCGCCTCGCGTCGTGTAGGGAAGCATCGCGTGGACCGCATCGCAAAATTAGCGTCACCAGCCTAACAGTCCATCGTAGTATGGGATTGCGGTCGTTAGAATGCCCAAACGATTGGTCACATCAGCCGTGCCGATAATAGCGCGGACTTGTGGATGCCATCCCTCGAATTCCTTTAGTGCTTGGGCCACTTCGCCCTTGGCGGTCCAAGACCCTAGGCGCCATTCGCCGGGAGTTACCGCGACCCAATTGAGGAAGCGCACGGCGGCTGAGCTAGAAGGGCGACGAGTTCTGCTGGCGCCAGGTCTCGCTGATCTGATTGCCCGCATTGGTATTGTTGAGCACGACGATACCACCTGACTCCGCGATAGCGAGACTCTGCGTGTAGGTTCCCGAGCACTCCGGCGTTAATGAAGTGAACGTAAACGAGGCGGTGCCGCTGCCGTCCGGGTTGACCGTGTAGGTGCCCTTCGAGGTGACGTCCGTGCAGATCGTGCCATCGAACACGAAAGACTCGTGACCGCCGATATTGCCGTTGCCGTCGGCCGTGAAAACTGCCGTACCGTTTATCGGCAACAGCGAATTGCCCTGGATTACCGAACCCTGGAACGTGCTCGCGTAACTCCCCCTGATGCTGCGCCTGGAAAATCCGAACCCGGCTGGCGCTTTCGCGCTCTGAACGGCGATCAACGCGCCCGCGGCAGCAACTGTCAGCAAGCCAATTTTAGATTTCATAAGTCCTCCAGCTGGGGAAGCTAGTCGGAAATCATGTCGGTCTCAATCGTCAGGCCCGATACGAGTTTCTGCACCAACCGCCGCAGAGCCCGCAGATTAGCCTGCGTCGGCATAACGCTGAGCCGATTCGCGCACATTACGTCCTCTGCAAGTGCGGCGCGAAGGGTTTGCGACGAGTCGCCACGTTCCACACCACGGCGTCCTTATGCGAGCCTGTAATGCCGACCCGGAGGAACTACGATGTCGGACCTCGATCGAGCGATCATGGAACGCTATTCTGCGCAAATGAACTTGCATCGTGCAGTTGTCTCGCGGCGGTGAATTAACGGAGGATCGCGCCAATGCCTGATAGAAACTCGGCTGAATCCGCTGGCAAATCCCTGCACGAAGCGGCGCCATCTGCACCGACGCCAGAGGCCGATGCGCCAATCGCGCACGCCTCTACTGGCAAGCTGCCTCAAAGGCGGCCCCTGTGGATGTGGATCGCCGGCGGCGTACTAATTCTTCTCGCCCTGACCAAGGCCGTTCCATTCACGATCAACGCCTTTCGCACGGTGTCCACGGACGATGCATACGTCAACGGCCATTTGACCTTTGTGGCACCGCGGGTGCCGGGCCAAGTTGTACGTGTATTGGTGGACGACAACAATCGGGTCCAAAGAGGCAATCTGCTGGTGCGACTCGACAAGGAGCCATACCGGGTGCAAGTGGATATCGCCAAGGCCGAGTTGGAGGTGGCTCAGGCGGATCTAGTCGCAACCCAAGCGAAGGTTCGAGGACTCGCTGGACTCGCGCGCAGCGAACGCTTTGAGTTGGCCCAGTCAATTGAGCAGGTCCACGACCAGGTCGCCGACTTGCAAGCTAAAGTGGCAGCTATGCAAGCTGCGGATGCTACGTTAGTAAAGGCCCAAGCCGATTACCAGCGCGAACAACAGCTGCTCGAGAGTCGAGTTATCCCCCAGCAAGTTTTCGATTCGTACCAGGAAGCGTACTCTGTCGCCAAAGCACAATCATTGAAGGCCGAGCAGGAAGTATATGAAATTCGCGCCAAGCTCGGGCTCCCTCCCAAACCTCCGAACGGTGGTGATTTGGCCGAGGTCCCGCCCGATCTGGATCAGCATTTTTCGGCAGTTAAAGCGGCTCAAAATCGTCTGGTAGAAACGGCCGCGGAACTCGGGGTAGTCCAACCGTTCAAGGCGACGCCTGATCAAATGCTTTCCGAATTCTACAAACGCGATCCATCAGGGAATATTGATATTATCCTCAATCAGGTTCTGAGCAACGCGCCCGAAGTCAAGCAAACGCAAGCCAAATTGGATGAGGCTCAGGCTCATCTTCACCAAGCCGAGCTTAACCTCGCTTATTGCGATGTCGTGGCTGACATCGATGGCGTGGTGACCAGCCGCAACGTCAACCCGGGTAATCACGTGGTGGCGGGCGAACAGCTAATGGCGTTGCGCTCGCTAACCGAAATCTGGGTAGATGCCAATTTCAAGGAGACTCAACTTGCAAAGTTGCGTATCGGGCAACCGGCTGATTTGGACGTGGACATGTACGGGCGGCGGCAGCGCTTCCGAGGCCGCATCTCCGGCTTTACGATGGGAACCGGCTCGACGCTCGCCCTGTTGCCCGCCGAAAACGCTACCGGCAACTTCGTCAAGGTCGTGCAGCGGCTGCCCGTGCGAATCGACCTGATCGACTACAATCCCGACGTTACGCCACTGTTCATTGGACTCTCGGTAACTCCCTACGTTCACATATACGAGAAGCCCACCGGACCTAACGCCGGAAAGTTCCTCCAAGCCTCGCTTGGAGGCGAACTTCCAGTCCTTCCTCCAAATCCACAATGACCGTCGCGGTATTACAGACGCCTTTGGCCCGGCGGTCGGCGGCTCCGAGTCCCTGGTTGATAGCTGCGGCGGTGGTGATCCCAACCTTCATGGAGGTGCTCGACACGACCATCGCCAACGTTGCTCTGCGTTACATTGCCGGCGGCTTATCAGCTGCAAACGTGGACAGCGAGTGGGTTATCACCAGCTATCTTGCGGCGAACGCGATCATCCTTCCGATCTCGGGCTGGCTCGCACTGCGGCTCGGGCGACGGAATTATTTTTTAGCTTCGATCGCCATATTTACCTTGGCATCTGCCCTCTGTGGGATGGCCGCCAGCCTGACTTTTATAATCGCTTCCCGCGTTTTGCAGGGCGTCGCCGGTGGCGGGTTGCAGCCTTCGAGTCAGGCGATATTGCTGGACGCTTTCCCGCAAGAGAAACAAGGCCAGGCCATGACGGTCTTCGGGATCGCGGCGCTGCTGGCGCCGGTCGTCGGGCCGACTCTCGGCGGTTTTATCACTGACAACTACGGTTGGCGCTGGATCTTTTATCTGAATGTTCCGGTGGGCCTATTGGCATTTTTCATATGCCGCGCGTTAGTTGAGGACCCTGCGTATCTGCAAGCCGAGCGAGCCGAGAAGCGCGATCGCCGAGAGCCTTTCGATGCATTGGGGCTCTGTCTGTTGAGCGTGACCATGGTCTGTTGGGAGATCTTGTTGAGCAAGGGACAGGAATGGGATTGGTTCGGGGATCCGTTTCTTCGAGTCCAGACTCTAGCGATCTTGTTTGCCTTAGCGCTGGGCGGCTTGATTTATCGCGAATTGCATCTGCGCAATCCGCTCATTGCTCTCAGGACTCTGGCCGATCGAAACTTTTGCATGTGCTGCATCATAATTTTTTGCGCCTATGGAGTGCTCTACGCCAACACCATTTCCCTCCCGGCTCTGTTGCAGTCGCTATTTGGCTACGACGCGACCACCTCGGGCTTGGTTCTCTCCCCGGCTGGGGTGTTTGCTATTGGCACGCTGGTGGTTGTCGGCGCCCTTTTGTCACGCGGCTTCGACGCACGCTATCTGATGGGTTGCGGGTTACTCGTCATGGGTCTTGGCAACTATTGGATGGCGCATCTTAACCTGGAAATAAGTCCCTACCAGGTCGTTTGGCCCAGGGTAGTGCTGATATGTGGACTATCGATGTTGTTCGCTCCACTCAACGTGGCCGCGTTTATCTATATGCCTAAGCAGATGCGTGGCGCCGCGGTGGGGCTGCTCGCATTGTTGCGCAATGAAGGCGGCAGCGTTGGGACCTCAGTCGCGCAGATCGTACAGGAACGACGCGATCAGTTTCACACGCTGAGACTCAACGAGGGTCTGGGTAACCTTAACCAAGCCGTTAACGACCTGTTGGCTCGCGGCCAGGCGTTTTTCCTGCAACACAATGGAGATCCATCCTTGTCGCATCGAATGTCGCTTGGGGTGTTGGACCAATCACTCGGTCAACAGGCCTCGTCGCTCGCCTACTTTGACGTCTTTTCAGTGTCGGCGGCGGTCAGCTTGCTCCTGGCGTTTCTGGTTTTATTCATGCGGCGATCGGTGGCGGAAAAAGGAGCTCACATAGGAGGCGAGTAGCCAGTTCTCGTTCAGGTCAGCCGGGCTTGAACGTTTCATGTTCCCCTGGGAATGAACCCGGGGATGCCCGTGTTAACAACCGGATTGAGCCTGACTCGCGTAGTGATCCCTTGAGTGATTTCCTCGATGGAGTCATCGGGGAGAGTCGAGACATTAAAATTTTCCTGGATGTAGCGGACGCTGGTAGCCGTGGTGAGAGGAGCCGTGCCGCGCTGCATCGCCCACGCTAGCAGGACTTGAGCGGGGGTTTTGTTGACGCGCTTCGCAATGACGGTGATCACAGGATTGTTGACCAACTTGGGTTCAATACCATGACCCAAAGCAGCGAAGGCCTGCATCACGATGCCGTTCCTCTTGCAATAGTCGAGCAGATCCCACTCAGGGAGATAGGGATGGGATTCGACCTGAACAGCAGCCGGCTTTACGCGAGCGATATCGAACACCTCCTTTAGTTGTGCCAAATTGATGTTCGACAATCCGATCGCCTTGCACCGACCTTCATCCACCAGGCTCTCCATAGCCTCCCAGGTATCCGTCAGAGTCGTCGCTTTATCATAAATCACAGTGCCGTTCTGGTCTCTTGGGTCTTGCTCGTCGCCGGGTTGGAAAGCGAATGGAGTATGGATGCTGTATAGGTCGACATAGTCCAATTGCAGTCTTTTCAGACTTGCCTCGAAGGCGGGCTTGACGCGTTCGGGACGATGATTGTTGTTCCAGAGCTTCGTACCTACAAAGACGTCCTTCCGTTTGACCTTGCCCTCCTTGAACACCGCCCCCATCGCTTCGCCCACGTGTTCTTCATTTCGGTAGCGTTCGGCGCAATCGTATTGACGAAAGCCCGCCTCCAGAGCGATCCTGACTGCTTCTTTTGTTTTGATCGGATCAGGAATCAGCGTGCCAAAGCCGAGCGCCGGAATTTCATCGGAGCCGTTATTGAGCGGTATCTTTGAATAACGAAGTCCGTCGGTGTCACTCATAAAACCATTTCCCCGGTGCAAATCGCATTTTGAGCCGATTGTAGCGAAGCCCTTATTGCCAGCCAACGAGCTCAGCACGCTTCACAGTCGGTGGTCTAGGCCAAGGGCCTGACTATCGACACCGGAAGATACTGGCACGCCGCCGCGTGATCCTGTGGTTGAGTTTCTGCGGCATCTTTATCCGAACCTATGCCGAGTGGTCAAGAGAATTTGACGACCGGCCACATCGAAGGTTATAGCAAGGTCCGCCGGAACGGATCCCGATTTGCAGCATCTAATCCTCGCGACTCCCAAGGCCCGCTAGGGAGTTGTACTATCTGGAACGGAGGAGAGAGCCCCTTGCTAGACGCACTGCAGATTACGTTTCTGTTTCGGCGGGGGCGACCGAGCTTGTAAAAATCGAGGCGATTGCTGAGCGAGCGCGTGGCGGGATTCATAGAGCAACAGTTCGGCATCCAACGGCCACTTGCCTGGTTGGATCGGCTCGGCGCGCTGGTCACACGCGAACTTGCTCCTAGCGCGCGGAAAATCCGCACCGCCTTACGCATTTCCACGATTGTGACAATTGCAATCGGACTGGACGCGAGCTGTCACGTAAACACTCAGCTGGGCGCGGTAATTGTGTGGCTCCTGGCGGGTGCAGGACCGATGATGTCCATGCGCAAGGCCCTATCATGGCAAATCGCGGTGACGCTCGCTCTGATCACGTCGGTGGTAATGGCGCGCGCATTCGCGGAGACGCCGTGGTTGATGCTGCCGTTTGTCTTCGTTTGGATTGCGTTTTCAACCTACACGGGAGCGACGCGCAAACTCGGCGTAGGCCTCGTCGTTATACAGATAGTCTGCCTCATCACATTTTACGGCGTGGTATTTTCACCTGAGGAAATCGGTTGGAACGCAGCAGCCTCGTTCAGCGGTAGCGCGATTGCCTTCGGCGTGATCGTCCTGTTCGACAACTGGTTGTGGCCGGACCCGGGCGAACCCATCTTGATGGAGTCTCTCGGAGCGAGCGTCGCGCGTGCCCGTTCGCAGCTTCTCGGGGCTTCGAACTTTTTTCTCGCTGGCGAAAGCGTACCCCGACCGCCGTTGCCAGCACCGACCTCCGACCTACCGGCACATATGGCGCTTCTCGATCAAGCGTTGGCCGAGGGCGCGTCCGATCATCGCCGGGCGACCCTGCTTGCGGCGATCACGCGCGCGGCTCGCATCAATCTGGAAGTGGATCGTCTGGTCACGACGGCGCGCGAGAACCTGCCTCGAGAAATTCGCACGATGGTCGCGGACGAAATACAAAGGGCGGTAAGTGCGATCGCCGCCGCGCTTGACGAGATCTCTCACAACCTTCCGGCGCGCATTGTTGCGGGTGCGGACGAGCAGGCTCCCGCTATGCGGACGCATGTGCGCTTGGCGATGGACAATCTGGCTGCGCGCGTCATTCAGATCAGACCGGCATACATCGGCAAAGCCAGTCCGGCGGAAATCGGCAATTTCGCCGAATTCATCGACTCGCTGGCTGTGCTGACCAGGCACATCGAGCACCCACTGGATGAACCTCCCGGGCCACCGACCACGGAGCCGTCGAACAGTGCCGTCCCTCGGAACAGTGCTGTCCCTAGATTGAGCGATCCCGTAGATCCCGCGCTGGTGCGCTATTGCTTGAAAGTCGGCTTGTGTACGGTGGTCGGCTATCTAATCGGCCTCATTACCCAGCGTCCGGACTTATTCATTATCCTGGTGACCGTAATAACAACCGCCACACCCACCTATGGCGCAACCCTGCACAAGATGTACCTCCGGATCGCCGGCGCTATAATCGGAGGAGCGGTTACCCTGCTCGCTATCATTATAGTCTCGCCTAACTTCGAAACGCTCCCATCCTATATGCTTGCGGCCTTCGCGGTCTTCTATCCGTTTGCATACTGTTCACTCGGCAATGCGCGGATGTCGTATGCGGGCAAGCAAATGGGGATCATTTTTTCGCTAGTGTTCGTTGGGTTGAGCCCATCCGTCAATATCTACGAACCGCTTTGGCGCATCTGGGGCGTGCTGCTTGGCGATTTTGTCGTGGCGATGGTCTTCTTTAACCTGTGGCCGGAATACGCCGGTGATTCCCTGCTCCCCAGACTGCAAAGAGTCCTTGCCAATGTGCTCGCGCTAGTGCCGAGCGGCCCAGCTTCGAGCAGCGAGGATAAAATCCTGAAGACGAACTCGGAAACGATGCGCGTGCTGACCGAGTTCCTCGCGATCGCCGATGATGCGCGGATGGAAGGACGCACCTGTGCCGTTTACCATGATGGGATCGTCGAAGCGGCCGGCACCCTTCGCCGGATTGTGAACCGGCTGTCCTCGATCGCGACAGCGCGAGTTCTCATTCAAATGCCGCAACTCGACCCTGTAACCGAGTTTGCGCATGCGCGGGTCTTCACCGCGATTCGCGGGCAGCTTGTCTCGTGGCTGGATTTCTTTAGCGGCGCTGAATGCCACAGCGCTGCCGCCGCTCGGTCGATCGCGCAGAAACATTCAGCCGATGAGTTGGCGGAACCGCTCAACGAGTTCAGTTCACGCCTGGAGGAAGGAGGGTTTGCCCGATTGGAATCGTGGCCGCTTGAGCCGCGCCGCACGATGATCACGGAACTGCAGTCGATGCGACGACTTGAGCTTCTATTGTCTGAGCTGAATCGGTATCTGGCGGATATTCCCAGCCCTCCACGACACGCATAACGCATCGAGGGGTGATCGATCGTAGATATGTTCAACTGTCACCACGGCCTCGACGTCGCGTATCAACGAACGCTTTCCTGGTCCGCTGAACGGTAACCTCAGAACCACCACGTTTCCCTGTTCGACAAAGTGCCTCCAACAGCCCTTGAAATGGAATATCTGTTCCCTGGATAACACAAGAGAATGGCCTCGCGTCCGCGAGTTCAAATAACATTTCCCCGAAGCCGCAAACCCCGGCGCGTTCTGAGGCAAGGAAGACTGGAGTGAACATCACCGTGAGATTGAAGCATGTTCCCTTTCGCGACCTCGCGGGAGACGGTCGCGCGACGCGGCCCGATCAGTTGCTCCTGGTGTGTGACCGTTGTCACGACATCGAGGCAATCGTCGTTGCGATCATGCAGATATTACCGATCGAACGGACTTGGGCCCTGTGCGGAGCCTGTGAGGGCCAGTTGCCGGCGGGCTTCAACATCATCTAGGTGCGCAAGCCGCTTATTGCCGAATCCACTTTTCGTTGAGGGTTATGATCGCGGCCGATCCGCGTTCGTGGGCGAGCACCCACTGAGCAGCTATAAACCTTCGGGCCGAAGCCCCGCTGAAGATCCCCCGCCCTATCGCATTTCCGGTATCCACGGATGCATTTCTGCGACTCGATTTGCACGTTGACAGGTCGCGGGATAAATTCTGGCGCGCGTGGATTCTCCCACGGCGGTCATGATGAAAGAGAGCGACACCTCAGCCGACAGATTCAAACCCCCGCCCGAAGTTGCGAAGCCGTCCGCCACGGATTCAACCGCGGAAGGTGCGCGCCTGACCGAGAGTCGCGAGTCCCAGGTGCCGTGGAGAAAATGGGGGCCTTACCTCAGCGAGCGGCAATGGGGGACCGTGCGCGAAGACTACAGCGAAGACGGCAACGCGTGGGAGTATTTCCCGCACGATCAGGCGCGCTCGCGAGCCTACCGCTGGGGCGAGGACGGACTGGCGGGAATTTCCGATGACCACGGGGTGCTGTGCTTCGCCCTCGCCTTGTGGAACGGCAATGATCCGATTCTCAAGGAGCGCCTCTTCGGCCTCACCAATAGCGAAGGCAATCACGGCGAGGACGTAAAGGAGTATTACTTCTACCTCGACAGCACGCCGACCCATTCGTACATGAAATACCTGTACAAATACCCGCAGCGTGCTTTCCCTTACAGCGACCTGGTCGAGACCAACCACCGCCGCTCACGCGACGAACTCGAATACGAACTGCTCGACACCGGCGTCTTCAACGACGACCGCTACTTCGACGTGTTTGTGGAATACGCCAAGGCGGGCCCTGAGGATGTGCTGATCAAAATCAGCCTATGCAATCGCGGACCCGATCCGGCGCATCTCGAGGTTTTGCCGACGCTCTGGTTTCGCAACACCTGGTCGTGGCCCGATGGCGGAGCCAAACCGGTCGTGCGAGCGATCGAAACGGACGGTCGCACCGTCATCCTGGCTCATCATGACGATCAGCTCTTCGCGGAGTCGCTGCCGGATTACTATCTCTACTGTGAAGATTCGGTCCCGCTGCTCTTCACGGAAAATGAGAGCAACAACGCGAAACTGTTCGGGACCGCGAATGCGTCGCCTTACGTAAAGGACGGCATCGGCGAATACGTTGTGCATGGACGGCGCGAAACGGTTAATCCGGATCGGATCGGGACGAAGGCTGCCGCCCATTACAGATTGATGATTCCGGGCGGTCAGACTCAGACGCTCCGGCTGCGCCTGTCGAGGACGGCACCCGCAACTTCGGTTGACGCTTTCGCTGATTTTGACGCGGTCTTGCAGACCCGGCACAAAGAGGCCGACGAGTTCTACGGCGCGCTGATCCGGCCGAACGTCAAGCACGATCCCGATCGCGTCAACGTGGTGCGGCAGGCGCTCGCGGGCATGCTGTGGAGCAAGCAGTATTACTATTTCGACGCTTTCCGATGGCTCAAAGGCCATCAGCATCCGCGCGCTCTCACCGCGAGTCTCCAGCCCCGCAACCGTGACTGGTTTCACATGATCAACGACGACGTCCTGTCGATGCCCGACAAGTGGGAATACCCGTGGTACGCCTCCTGGGACCTCGCCTTCCACTCTATCGCGATGTCGGGCGTTGACCTGGAATTCGCCAAAGATCAGCTCGAAATCGTACTCAGCGGCCGCTACATGCATCCCAACGGCCAGGTGCCCGCGTATGAGTGGAATTTCAGCGACGTCAATCCGCCCGTACATGCGTGGGCGACTCTCTTTCTCTATCGCACCGAGCAGGCGCGGCGCGGCGTCGGTGATTTGAATTTTCTCAAGTCGGCATTTTCCAAGCTGATGCTCAACTTTACCTGGTGGGTAAACCAGAAGGACCGCTTCGGCAAAAACGTCTTCGAAGGCGGCTTCCTCGGACTCGACAATATCAGTGTCTTCGACCGCAGTTCACCGCTGCCCACCGGCGGCAACCTGGAGCAAGCCGACGGCACGGCGTGGATGTGCCTCTTCAGTCAGAACATGGGCGAGCTTGCGGTCGAACTCGCAAGTCATGACCCGGCTTACAATGACCTGGTTTCCAAGTTCATCGATCACTTCCTGTGGATCGCTTCGGCGATGAATCGGCCGGGGCCCGACGGTATGTGGGACGAGGAAGACGGTTTCTACTACGATTTATTACGGAGGCCTGATGGCAGCTCGACCCGGCTGAAGGTCCGCTCAATCGTGGGCCTGTTGCCGCTGTGCGCTACGACTGTCGTGGAGCCTTGGCAGCGAGTACGCTCGCGCGCGGGGCATTTTTATGTGAATCGGTTCCAGCAGATGCCCGAACTCCTTCAATCAATCCATCCCACCGGTCTGGGTCATTTTGGAGTTGCCGATCGCGGCATCATTGCCTTGCTGAATCCCGAGCGCCTGCGGCGGGTCCTGTCAAAGATGCTGGATGAGAACGAATTCCTATCCCCCTACGGGATTCGCTCGCTATCGAAGTTCCACAAGGATCACCCTTACGTGTTCAAGCTGGGCGGACACGAACATCGGGTTGACTATATGCCCGCCGAATCCACGATCGGACTCTTTGGCGGCAATTCGAACTGGCGGGGCCCGATCTGGGTGCCCGTCAACGCGCTCATCATCCGCTCATTGATGTCCTTTTACATGTATTACGGCGACAATTTCAAAATCGAGTGCCCGACCGGTTCCGGCCGGCTCATGAATCTGTTCGAGGTCGCCAGGGAGATCGTCGATCGGATGGCGAGGATTCTACTCCACGACGATCGCGGCCGCAGGCCCGTTTACGGGGGCGCCGAGAAGTTTCAGTCCGACCCGCATTGGCGCGACCATATTCTGTTCTACGAATATTTCCACGGTGACAACGGTGCCGGCCTCGGCGCGAGCCATCAGACCGGCTGGACGGGTCTGCTGGGCAGCTTGATCGATCTTTTCGGGGGCCTCGACGCCGCCGCCGTTCTCGCCCGCGGAAGGAGCGCCACCTTCAAATGAGGATCAGTCCGCAACCGCCGGCGCGCAGGCAGTTCGCCGAGGCTTGACGCTTCAGCGCCCCCGGAAGGTCGAATCGGTTTACCGGGTTTTCTGAACCAGCAGTCGCCCGGCTCGAGATCAGACCTGCGGACGATCAACCCGGGAGACTCGCCGCCTCAATCGAACTACGTTGCGGCCATCGCGCCGGATGTACTGCGCCTCGTCCGCAAGTTTTCGCACCAGGAAGAGGCCCAGCCCGCCGACCGGTCTGTTTGCCACAGGTTGATCGAGCTTCGGTGGCGCCGCCGCCAACGGATCGAAGGCGCGGCCATTGTCAATCAAATCGATCGTTAACCGGTTGCCCTCCAGCTCAAGGGTGACTTCCGCGATGCCCTCCCCCTCATACTGGCCGGGATATCCGTAATGCGACAAATTGGTAAGCAGCTCTTCGAGTACAATCAGGGTCCGCGCCTCTTCATCTGGCGCGAGCCCATGCTCCGCGGCGAATGTTCCCACGAAGACCTCCAACTCCCGCATCGCCACGTTCCGTACGTGAACGGTCAGGCGAGCTGCCGCGATGGGCTTGATTTCGGGTCGCTGGTCGTCCACGAGTACGCCGTTGTCGTCACCGGGATTCTTGGTGCGGGATTCTAGCGCGGAGTGGAGCCTGAGTCGCGATGGCTTCTTGACTCGCGACAGGTTAGCCTCTTTGCCCAGAAACGCGAAAGTCGCTCGGAGTTATGCCATGCATGCCATCGCTTTCAAGGGACGCTCCATGGGCGCGTGCATCGGCGTCATTCTCGCGATTCTCTTCGTCTCTTCTGCCTTGGCGCTAAGCCCCCGCATTGCGCAGGTAGAGGTCGTGTCGGGCCAGGTCTCGGTAGAACGCGGCGGTACTCGGTTGACCGTCAAAGTCGGGGATCCGGTGTACGAAAAAGACCTGATCCAAACGGGTGCTGATGGATCCATCGGCATCACCTTTATCGATAATACCGTGATGTCGGCCGGGCCCAACAGCGAGGTATCGCTGGAAAACTACCGGTTCGATTCGAACAACTTCAACGGCTCGATGCTCGCCGACTTGCGCAAAGGCACGCTCTCGATCGTGTCGGGCGATATCGCCAAGAGTTCGCCGCAGGCGATGAAGATCAAGACGCCCGGTGCAATCCTCGGCGTTCGCGGTACACACTTCGCGGTCTTCGTTGTCCAGGTTCCCCCTAAATAAGACTGGTCACCTTGCGCCGTTGCTGCATATTCATGCTGATGTTCCTCGCGCTCGGATGCGCGCAGCGGCAGGAACTCTTCGTCGTTTTTCCGAATCCCGACGGAACTTCCGGCGCGATTACCGTGAGCGATGGTCAGCACTCAATTCTGCTGGACAAGCCCTATGCCGCCAGCGAGGAAAAGCGCGGACACCTCGCCGCGACCACCACCGATGCGCAACAAGCCCAGGAGATTTTCGGCGCTGCGCTGGACGCGCAGCCGATTTTGCCGAAGCATTTTCGCCTGTATTTCCTCAGGGACACCGATACGATGACGCCGGAATCGCTACTCAAATACCGCAGCGTCTTTGACGACATCAAGCGGCGACCCGTGTACCAGGTCGAGGTCATCGGCTACACCGATACGCTCGGCGACAAGGCGCACAATCAGCAACTCTCGCTAAAACGCGCGGCGGCAATTCGCGATCGTTTGATCGCCGACGGACTCAGCGCCAGCTCGATCTCAATCGCCGGCCGCGGCGAACTGGACCCCGCCGTGCCGACCGGTCCGCAGGTTGCCGAGCCGCGCAATCGCCGGGTCGAGATCACCGTCCGCTGATTAATCCGCCACCGGATCGGCGCGCGTCCAGCGCACCGCCAGCAGCGTGATGTCGTCGGCCTTCTCGGCGGCCGAAAATCGAAGGACATCATCGCTGACGAATTCAACCAGCTTCCTGGCGCTTTCCAACGGTGCCGACGAAAGCAAACGCTCTAGACGCACCGCCGTGTAGAACTTGTCGCCGGCGTCCTCGGCTTCGGTCACACCGTCCGTATATAACAACAGCGTATCTCCCGATTCGAGTTGATGCCGCTCGACCGGATATTGAAAGTCGTCGATCGTTCCCAGCGGCGGGCCGCCTTCGCCATTGAGTTCTGCCGGCTGCGCTCCGGATCGCATCACGAACGGCGCTTCGTGCCCGGCGTTCACGTACGCCAGCTTGCCCGACGCGAGATTCAGAACTCCCGCGAACACCGTTACGAACATCATGTTCCCGCCCGCCATCGCGAGATCGCCACTCGAGGACGAGATCCTTGCGTTGGCCTCCGCGAACACGCGATCGAGCGCCTCGGCGTGCCGCGTTATCGCATCGCGCAAAACCTCCTTGGTCATCGCCATGAACAGGGCCGCCGGCACCCCTTTGCCCGACACGTCGGCGATCGCGAAGAAGAGCCGCTCGGCATCGAGTTGCAGGAAGTCATAGAAGTCCCCGCCGACCATTCGCGCCGGCTCGATAAGCGCGTACAGATCGACATCGTGCCGTTCCGGAGGCCCAGGAAATCGACGAGGCAGCAGTCCCATCTGGATCGCCCGCGCGGCGCCGAGTTCCCCTTCGAGCCGAGCTTCGACTTCGCGCTCCCGTTTCAATTCGACTCCGAGACGGCGGCGCGCAGACTCGGCGGCGCGCAGGCTCGCACCGATCATAACTCCGAATGTGACCACCGACGCGATCGCCGGAAAGACCGCATCAACCAGCAGGTGGAAGAAATGGAAGCATCCGAACGCGGCTCCAAAGAGCAGCAGGATCAGTATGGCGAAGGATGCACTCGCGATCCGCGGCCGCCGATACGGCAGCGCAAAAATAGTAATCAGGCCCGCCGCGAGAACCAGCGCGATCTCCAGCCACCTCAGTCCGGCTGGCCGCCGCAGCAGAGTTCCACCCAGGATGCACTCGGCGAGCTGCGCCTGGACTTCGACGCCCGTCATCAGCCCCAGCGGCGTTTGCCGCTGATCGGTCAAGCCCTGGCCGGTTACTCCGATCAGTACCACCCCGTCCCTCAGCTTGACTGGATCGTACGACCCGTCCAGGAGATCCGCCGCCGAGACATAACGATTCACGTAGGACGGTGAGAAGTACGGATATACGCGGGCATGCCCGTCGGTCGGTATAAAGAGCCCGGCTACGCTGCCGCCTTCAACGCCGTCCCGGCCGGTCAGAATTTCGATCGCACCTGCTCCCGACGCCACCCGCAGCGTTTCGAGCGCCAGCGCCGGCGTCAGTTGACCTTGCCCAATGACGAACAGTGGCAGCCGCCGCGTGATGCCGTCCGGGTCGGGATTGCCGATCACCGCTCCTTGTCCACTCGCGGCGGCGATCAGCTCCGGCATGCTCCGCAGCAGGTACGGATATGACAACAGGTACGGCCGCGGATTTCCGCCGGATTCACGAATTACGCCGATGCGCGACGGCCCTTGCACTGCGGGCTCCGGCTCCTCCGCGGTGCCGACTCCGAGCACCGTCGGCACTCCCTTGATCGCCTCCGCCAGGGCGGCCTCGTTCGGCGGCAGGAGCGCTAGCTCATGGGCCAGCGATGCGGGCAGGTCCGGCCGCGCGTCGATCAGCCTGCCCGGCGACATCCGATCCGGCTCAGCGAAGATGATATCGACGCCGATCACGCGCGGCTTCCCCCCGGCGATCTGCCGCACCAGCTTTCCGAGGAGCGTTCGCGGCCACGGCCACTGGCCATACCGCGAGAGGCTCCGGTCGTCGATCGCGACGATCTGGACCGGTAACGCCCGAACGTCGCGCGGCGCGATCCGTTCCTCCCGATCGAATCCATGCAGGACCAGCGTCTCGGCCAGGCCCGGGTCGCGCATCCGCACCAGGACCAGCAGGCCCAGGACAACCAAGGCGAACGCGCGTCCCGGAGCTCTGAGGATTTCAGGCAAGCTGCAAACAGCCGCGCTTGCGGCCAGCCGTTCGCGCTCTCACAAAGCGATTTCCAGCCCGTCGTAAGCCGAAGTGACAATCAGCTTGTGATGCTGATCCGATCGGCTGATCTCTTCATAGCGACGGGTCTCGGCGAGGATCTTTTCCAGTGTGCGATCGTCGTTGACCGGCTCATGATGATACATGACGAGATGTTTGACGCCGGCCAGTTGCGCCAGCTCGACTCCGATCATATTGCTCGAATGTCCCCAGTCCTCCTTCATCGAGATCTGGTCGGCGAGCGAGTACTGCGCGTCGAAAATCAGCAGATCGGCATTGCGAAAAAACTCGACGAAGGGATAGTGCGCGTCGAGCGTCTCGTACTTGTGCTCGGAGTCCGTCGAATAAACTACCGTCCGTCCATCTTTTGAAAATCGATAGCCGTAAGAGTCATTCCCATGCCTTTGCGCAATCGCCCGCACCGAGAGTCCGTCTATCTCGTAGGTGCGGCCCGGCTCAAGCTGGACGAATTCGATCGTCGCCCCCATCGTTCGGAAATCCACCGGAAACGACGGACTCGACTGCTGCCGCGCAAACGCCTCGCGCATCTCCTTGTGACAGCCGTGGATACGCACGACGTTGCCCGGCACGTACGCCGGCATGAAGAACGGAAACCCCATCACGTGGTCCCAATGCAGATGCGACATAAAGACGTTGAAGTGATTCTTCTTTGCCGGACCGGATTTCGCCAGCACGCCGTTGCCGAACTCGCGCGCCCCCGTGCCCATGTCGCATAGCACGTACTCGTCGCCGCCCGTAACGATCTCAACGCAACTGCTGTTGCCGCCGTAGGTGCCGCTGACCGAAAATGGAAGTTCATCATCGATGAAACGGTCGATCGCCGCGGCGTCGTCCAGGCTGCTCCCCCGCGCGGCCAGCAACGCCTCGCGAATCTTCATCCGTACCGCGCGGGCGTTAAGCGGTGCAGGGATCGAACCTCGGCTTCCCCAAAAGCGCACTAACATCGCTGTCGATCCTCTCGATCCGGCGCAATCTCAGTTTGGTCCCGCCCCGCCCTGCCCGGTCGATCCCGCTCGCTGGCTCAAGGCCGCGACGGCCTCGGCCGTCGTCTCAAAGACCTGCACTACCAGCCCGAAGTGACTAATCGCGAAAATCTCCTTGACGATCGGGGTCAGCGCGGCAACCGCCAGCCGCCCGTTGATCGCCTTCGCTTGTTTCGAAGCGATCATCAGCGCGCGCAAACCCGCGCTCGAGATATATTCGACCTGTGAAAAATCGACCACCACGCTCGCGGCCGCCGACCCTGCGCTGCCTGTCAATCGGGTCTGGAATACCGGGCTGGTATCGTTGTTAATGCGCCCGGCCGGGCTGAGTATTATGATTTCGCCTTGGCGCTCCTCGCTGATTTCCATCATCTTCCCCTGATTCGGAGCAAAGGCCCAAGCCCGCAGGTCGATTCCGCGAATCATTTTCGGCGTTTGGCCGAACGCGCGCAAGAACAGAGATTAGAGAAGGAGAAGAAACTTAAACCGAGCGAACGAGTCCGCGAGGCGCGCATACTAAGAAGCTGAGATGGTGGTCGAGGAACTAAGAACTTAGAGTTCCTTCGGAGACTGAAACCTTTGAATGGTTTCAGACTTCCCACAGTGAATGACATATGGATACGAAGGCGGAGCGATCTCACAAGCGTAGCGTGGCGAAACGAGCTTCGCTAGGCGAGCTTGCGAGCCGAGCAAAGGAGTCTGCGACGTGCGCACAAATTAGACTCTGAAATTCTGCGAGGTGCGAGGAATGAAAGTCTCGGATCGGCGCGCGGAATACCGCGCGATTGATTGGATGCGCGCCCCGCAGATGCGTTCGCTCGGCTCGTAGGCTCGCCTAAGTAATGGTTTTACCAACGGGAAGTCTGAAACCTTGATAAGGTTTCAGTCTCCGAAGGAACTCAAGGTTCCTCGTTCCCCGACCACCATCTCACAGTCTTAGTATCCGCACCTCGCAGACTCGTTAGCTCGCTGCGCTGCGCTCCGCTAGTTTAATTCCTAATCATGGACGCCCGCCCAAATCCGCCGCGCGGCCTCGCGCTGCTGCGCGATCCGCATCTCAACAAATCGACCGCCTTCACCGAGGCCGAACGCGAGGCGCTCGGCCTGCTCGGGCTGCTCCCCGAAGGCATCGATTCCGCCGCAGCCCAGATTCAGCGCGTGCATCTGCAACTCGCGCGCAAGCCCAACGACCTCGAAAAGTACATCTACCTCTCGCAACTGCAGGATAAGGACGAAACGCTCTTCTTTCGCGTCCTGATGTCGGACCCCAACAAATTCCTGCCCCTGGTCTATACCCCGACGGTCGGCGCGGCCTGCCTTGAGTTCGGCCACATCATCCGCCGTCCCCGCGGCCTGTACCTGTCGATCAAGCGCAAGGGCCGCGTCCGCGAGATTCTCCACAACTGGCCGCAGCGCGACGTGCGCTTCATCGTCGTCACCAGCGGCCAGCGCATCCTCGGCCTGGGCGATCTGGGCGCCAACGGCATGGGCATTCCAATCGGCAAGCTCGCGCTCTACACCGCATGCGCCGGCGTACCGCCGCAACTCACCTTGCCGATGCTCCTGGACTGCGGCACCGATAACGAATCCCTCCTGCGCGACCCGCTCTACCTGGGCCTGCGCCAGGCGCGTCCGACAGTCGCCGAACTGGATGAATTCGTCGAGGAATTCATCACCGCCGTCGATCAGGAATTCCCCCACTGCTGTATCCAGTTTGAAGACTGGGCGGGCGCCGACGCGATTCGCCTGCTCGCCCGCTACCGCGACCGCATCTGCTGCTTCAACGACGACATCCAGGGCTCGGCCGCGATGGCGTTGGCGGGCATTCTCGGCGCACTTCGCATCACCGGCGGCAGGCTCGCCGATCAGACTTTTCTCTTTCTCGGCGCAGGTTCCGCCGCAATCGGAATCGTCGATCTACTGACCGAAGTCCTGGTCCTGGAGGGCATTCCGGCCGAGCAGGCGCGCGCCCGGCTCTGGTTGTTCGACATTAACGGGCTGCTGGAGTCCTCCCGAAATGACCTCGCCGACTTTCATCGGCCCTACGCGCATAGTCACCCGCCGGCCACCGACTTTGCCGCCGCCATTGAGTCAATCAGGCCGACCGCAATTATCGGCGTCAGCACTGCCGCCAAGGCCTTTGACCAGCGCGTGATCGAGGCGATGGCGCGCATCAACGAACGCCCCATGATCTTCTCCTTCTCCAATCCGACCTCGCACTCCGAATGCACCGCGGAAGACGCCTACCGATGGTCCGACGGCCGCGCCATTTTCGCGAGTGGCAGTCCTTTCCCACCGGTGCGGGTCAACGGCAGGACCTTCGTGCCGGGACAAGGCAACAACGCCTACATCTTTCCGGCCATCGGCCTCGCCGTCTATACGAGCCGCGCCGATCGCGTCACCGACGAGATGTTCATCGCCGCGGCGCGCGCCGTCGCCGATATGGTCACTCCCGAGGAGCTTGAAGTCGGCCTGATCTACCCGCCCCAGTCGCTGATACGCGAAACCGAACTCTACGCTGCCGAGCGCGTGGCCGAGGTAGTCTTCGAGCGCGGCCTCGCCCGCGTGCCGGCGCCGGCCGATCTTCACACATTCATCCGCTCGCATGCCTACACCGCCGAATACCAACCCCTCATCTAAAAGCACCGTTTCGATCGACCTCACGTGAGACGCGACGCACTCCCAACGGTCACAAACGCCAGATCTCAGCCGGTCCCCATGCAGCGCCAATAGAACGCGCTCGCTTAACTCTAGGTCATAGTTTCAAACATTCAGTTTGCAGAGGCCTCACCGCGGTGTTACAGGGGTTTCATGCCCTGCAAAGTTCCACTGAATACGGGAGGTATAATTATGTAACCGTCTGATGACGACGGGGGAATCGAGTGTCGATCGGCCGCTTGGATGACTCTAAAACTCTCGGGGGAATGCGCAATGAAAAGGCTGCTGATAATTGTAGTCGCGATCTTCGCATTGGTCATGAGTCAGGAATTGAACGCGGTGGCTGGGCTGGGTGGAGCAAACATCCCGCTTATAGCGCTCGCAGGGGGATATTCATCAACTGTCCAGGGATCATTTGCGCTTTGCCTGGACCCTGACACTTTCGCTCTCGAATCCTGCGCCACGCTCGGCGCCTTGGTCCTTCCGTTAACCTATCTGGCCGCCGGACAGATCACCTGGGACTTTCAAGGCAACGCATGCGGAAGTTTCAGCCAGGTCCAGTCGGACCTTCCCGTGGATGTTTCCCCGCCGCAGGTTTCCCCAACCATCATCGTCGGTAAGTTGCTCAACTATAGTTCCGCAACCGGCGGCGGCGACGAGTCTTTCACCGCTTACAGCGGCGGTTCCTGCAACGGACCCGTCTTCAATGGCACTGGTGCGACAGTAGTGAGCACCGGCACCGATCACTTTGTAGTATCGGGCAGGGGGAGCCGCCTGGATGGAATCTTTACGTCCCTGACTGACGCATCCAGCGCGATTGGAGATTTCTCCATTTCTTTCTTCGACTTGAAGCAATAGCGCGGAGAAGGTCCGCGACGCCGCTGCAACGGCGCAACAGCGCCGGCAGCCGGTCTCATTCGGATCGAACGATTCGCCCAGGGCGCGGCGGCGATCAGACCGCCGCGTCCATCGTTCTTAGGCCTCGGCCTGGTGTGGGTGTGTTCTCGACCCAGGGGTCAGCTTCGCGAATCGTTCACGCTCCTCGTGGTTTGCTATTTCTCCATGAGCCCTCTCCGGCGCCAATGCCGCTAGGGGGATGTTCCGAGGGACCCTCATGTCAAGAATGTAGGATTTCACCACAAACGGAAGGCGAAAATGTTTCACGTGAAACATTTTTGCCTTCCGTTCGTTTTTGCCACGTAAGCGCTACTGTTGACGACTAAAGCCCGCTCCTTTTTGGCGAAATCTGCGAAAGATCACCCCGGGCGGGCTTCCTCACCCGGTCGCGAGCGATTCAGCTCGCTCTCATCCCTCACCGAAACCTCATTTTCCTTCTCTCTCAGACTCTGATTTCTGCGCATCTCGCAGAGTCTCAGAGTCTCATTTCTGCGCACCTCGCAGACTCGTTAGCTCGCTACGCCTACGGCTCCGCTAGTGTGTCAGCTCGCTACGCCTACGGCTCCGCTAGTGTGTGAGCTCGCTCGCGGGCGGATTTGCTTGGCGCGGAACGCATGCTACTCGTTGGTCGCGAGGTTCTTGCGATGCCACAAGACAATCATACTGGCGATACGCTCGCGCTCCTGGTCGGCGGCGGCCCTGCCCCGGGCATCAACGGAGTCATCGCATCGGCGACCATCGAGGCGATCAAGAGCGGGATGCGCGTGATCGGAATCTATGAAGGCTATCGATGGCTGGTGAAGGGCGACCCGACGCACGTCCGGGAGTTGACCCTCAACGACGTTAGCCAGATTCACTCCCAGGGCGGATCGATCCTGCGCACTTCGCGGACCAATCCAGCCGCCGACAGCGCCAGCCTGGAATCCGCCATCCGCGCCTTGATGCTCCTCGATGTCCGCTACCTGGTATGCATCGGCGGCGACGACACGACGTTCGGCGCTGCCAAGATCGCCGAGCGCACTCGCGGTGTGATCGGCGTTGCCACCGTACCCAAGACCATCGATAACGACCTGCCGTTGCCCGAGAACGCGCCGACCTTCGGCTTCGAGACCGCCCGATCGGTCGGGTCGTCGATTGTCGAATCGCTGCTGGAGGACGCGCGCACCACCGGCCGCTGGTACCTCGCGGTCTCGATGGGGCGCAAGTCAGGATCGTTGGCGCTCAGCACGTGCAAATCGTCCGGCGCTACGCTCGCAGTGATTCCAGAGGAATTCCGCGACGCAGAATTCGACCTCGCGCGCGCCGTCGAGACCATCGTCGGCGCGATCATCAAGCGCCGCGGCTCCGGCCATGACAACGGCGTCGCCGTCATCGCCGAGGGAATCGCCGAGCGCCTCGACCCTGCTTCTTTGCCCGCGGCCCCTGGCATGGAGCGCGACGCATACGGCCACCTGCATATCGCCGACATCCCGCTCGGCATCGTGCTGCGCGACCGCGTGCGCGAAGCGCTCAAGGAACTCGGCATCGACGTGACGGTCGTCTCCAAGGATATCGGCTACGAACTGCGATGCGCCCGTCCGGTGCCGTTCGACGTCGAGTACACCCGCACGCTGGGCTACGGAGCAGTGCGGTACCTGATCGGCGGCGGTTCCGGCGCGCTCATCGCAATCACCGGCGGCCACGTAACCCCGGTCGATCTCGATCAGCTGCTCGATCCCGCCACCGGCCGCATTCGCATCCGTGCGGTGGATATCTCCGCGGAATCTTACCGGGTCGCGCGATCCTATATGACGCGCCTGGAACCGGCGGATCTCGAAGAGCCGGCGCTGTCGCGGCTCGCGGCGCATACGAAGCTCAGCGCGGGCGACTTCCGATCGCGCTTCGAAGCTGCGGTGCTGGCGACCGCGCTCTAGACGCGCCGAGCCCGAAGACCACGACAGTATTTGCACGGAGTTCACGCTGTCTTAACGATCCGTTGATGAAGGCGGTTGGCGGGCCCGCCGGCGTGGGTCAATAATGGTCTGCACATCGACGGTCTAAGCATCGGGCTTGCAGATCCCCGCGATGGACTCCGCAGCGTGATCTGATTACGGTAACGCACGAATCGAAGGACACCCAGGTCGCGACCGTTGAATCCTTGGACTGAAGCTGCTGCCGCATCGCGACAGGAAATCGACGAAAGTGGCCGCGTATTTGAACCTGAATCGGAGCGTAATTGATGGGACCAGTAGGAAAAGGGATCTTTCTGACCAAGGGCGTCGGCCGGCATTCTGAACGGCTCACCTCCTTCGAACTCGCGCTTCGCGACGCTCGAATCGCGGAGTTCAATTTGGTGCGGGTCAGCTCCATCTTCCCACCCGGATGCAAAGTGGTTTCGATTCAGGACGGACTCAAAACGCTCCGTCCGGGCCAGATTGTTTATGCAGTGATGTACGACGAGGCCACCAACGAACCTCATCGGCTGGTCGCCACTTCGGTCGGCTTGGCGATTCCTGCGGACAAGGATCAATACGGTTATCTGTCGGAGCACAAGAGTTTCGGACAGACCGATCAGAAGGCGGGCGACTACGCGGAAGATCTTGCGGCAACGATGCTTGCGACGGCACTCGGCATCGACTTCGATCCCAATGTGAGTTACGACGAGCGCAAGGACGTCTGGAAACTTTCGGACAAGATCGTGCGCACTCGGAATATCACGCAATCGGCGGTCGGTGATCGCAACGGTCTGTGGACTACGGTGGTGGCGGCGGCGGTCTTTGTCGATCTGGCCGACGAGGCCTGAGCGCCTGATTCGAGGCTTGCGCGGCCCGGAATCAGGTAGTTCCCGCTCTCGAAACATCTATTACATAAGCTTGGCCGTTGCGTTTTCGCGTCCCCGGTGCGCTTTGAGCGTCTCGGATGACGGAGTTTCGAGCGGATGCGCCGGCCAGCGTTAGGCTGCTCTAGGCTAATTAAGCCGCGCTTCGTTTCAGATTTTCTTTACCAAGCTATTTTAATCAATAAAATCTATTGACCGTCAAACGTTGCCTAGTCAATATATTGACATACCTAGATCGCTCGAAGGTTCAGGGATTTAGGCTTCAAAATAGCGCTTCAGGAGCACAACGGCGATGTTAATACGTGTTTTAGCTGGTTCATTGATGGTAGGCGGACTTACGTTTGGCGTGATTGGCACGACGCGTGCCCAGGAGGCACAGGACTTCAGCCACCACTTTCCGACCCCGGTTCATCAATCGGCCCCCGAGCTCGATCCTTCCACAATCGGCAGCGGCCTCATGATACTTGCCGGCGGAGTCCTTCTGCTCAACGAACGCCGCCGTAACAAGCGATAGCTAAACTTCCTGCAAAAGGGCCCGCGACGATTCACCGCAGCCTCCAAAACGATGACGCCCGGGCCCAGGCTTGGTCGGGCGTTCGTTAACTCAGAAAAACATCTCCGACAGAGACTAGCCAAACCGGCCTCATCCAGTTCGATATGCCTGAGGTTGCGATAGCGGGTCCCCGCTCATTTTCCGGTGCACTCACGATCAGCCGTCCCCGACTGGTTGTACGATCGGTCTTCCTTATCCTGTTGTTGGCGGCGGAGTTACTTCATTTTGGAGTGCCTCTTCTTCCGCGTCTCGATCCAACGCTGCAATGGTGGCTGCCGCTCATCGGGGACGGGCGCCCCTTAGGCGAAGCGGTGATCGGCGGCGCACTGGTGGCGACTTTTCTAAGCTGGCCCGTCTTTCGCGACGAGCTCGCGGTCGCGATTAATCACGCAGATTCTGCAAGCCTCAATTTCTGGCTCGGAGTCCATCTGCTTTGCGTTGTGGGTGTCGCCACGTGGCTTGCCTGCGGAATAGACGGAGGTGTCTTCACCGCAGTCAGTGCGCAGATATGGCTATTCGCGGGCGCGGCCTTGCTGCCCGCCACCGCCCTGAGCTGGTCATACGCGGTGCTGCCGAACACCTTCTGGAAGCGATGGCTGACCCGCAGCCGAAGCGCCATAACAGCCGGTGCGCTGGTTGGAATTGCGGCGCGGTCAGCGGGATATTTCGCCCAGATGCTCTGGCCGCCGCTGTGTCATTACACCTTCGTCAGCGTCGAACTGATGCTCCACGCACTCGGAGTGGCGGTAGTGAGCGACCCCGGCCTCGCGCTGATCGGCACGGCACGCTTCGCTGTCTCGATCGCGCCAACCTGCTCCGGGCTCGAGGGCATCGGGCTCATTTGCGTCTTCATCGCGGCGTACCTGTGGTTCTATCGCACCGAGTACCGCTTCCCCGCGGCCCTTGTCCTGATTCCAGCCGGCGTCGCCGGCATCTGGATACTGAATGCGGTCCGCATCACGCTGCTGATCCTGGTCGGCCAATGGTTTAGCGGCGTTGCAGTTACCGGCTTCCACTCGGTGGCAGGCTGGATCTTCTTCAATCTGACGGCCTTCGGGATAGTGGGTGCGAGCCGTCACGTGCGGTGGATTACTCGTGACGACGGCTCCGAGACCGTCCGCGACAACCTTCGCGATCCGAATCCTGCCCTTCCTTATTTGATGCCTCTGCTACTCACAATCGGCGCCGCTATGTTGACCGCGCCATTCACCGCTGGCTTCGACGCCGCGTATCCGGTGCGCGTGATAGTAGCCGGGCTCGCTATTTGGGCCTATCGCGATCGAATTGGTACCGCGCTGGCGGAGTTCTCGTGGACGAGCGCCGGGCTCGGTGCATTGTGTTTTATGATCTGGGCCGTCCTGGTTCATCCGGATGGTACTGCAGATGCGGTCATCGCGGGCCACCTGCGGAGCCTCCCGTCCGTAGCGATGACGGGTTGGATTATGTTGCGTGTGGCAGGCGCGGTTATCACCGTGCCGATCGTAGAGGAACTGGCATTTCGCGGCTATCTGCTGCGCAAACTGGTGGCTTCGGATTTCGAGTCGGTACCGTTCGATGGCTTCACGTGGCCGTCATTCATTATCTCCTCGGCGGCCTTCGGCGTAGTGCATCAGAGCTGGATCGCGGGAATAGCGGCGGGAGCCCTCTTCGCGCTGGCGATGTATCGCAGAGGGCGGCTGGCGGATGCGGTTGCAGCTCACGCCACTGCCAACGCGCTGCTCGCGTGCTACATCATCGCTACCGGGTATTGGTCACTCTGGAGTTGACGAAAGTTTGTAAAACGTGTGGCGGAAGTCAGAGCGGATGTCTGCGCCAAAGCAACGGAATACCAGCTAAACGAAACGAAATGAAGCGAATAATAGAATATTTCGATCGCGCCTATATTATCAATCTCGAAGATAGGCTCGATCGTCGAGAAGAAGTGATACAGGAATTTGGTCAGCTTGGAATCAATGTTCCGAATCAGAACGTGCGTTTCTACACTGCAAAACGTTTAACTGAAAAGGGCCTGTTTCCAGACGTAGGAACAAGAGGAAATTTCACCAGCCACCGGAACGTTTTGCGCCTCGCAAGCCAGGATGGACTGCGCAACGTGCTCGTTTTTGAGGACGACGTAAGTTTCAGAGATTGCACCGCCTCGCTTGAGGATCAAATCGTAACGCAGCTTGCACGCAATGCGTGGGACATCGTGTATTTCGGGTATTTATTGCCCTCTGACACGGGTCTTGAGGGGGGCCCTCTGGTGGATTTCCCGAAGGAGATCGTTGGTGCGCATTTTTATGCAGTTAACTGTGACTTCATAAACCCGTTGCTCCAGTTTATGGACCAGTGCGAGGTCCGCCCAGCGGGTCATCCAGACGGCGGCCCAATGACTGCCGATGGAGCTCTGAATCATATTCGATTCCTAATTCCGGATATGCGCGTGCTTTTGGCGGTGCCGAGTCTCGCTCATCAAAGAAGCTCGCGCACCGACATTCATCCGACGCGCATTTTTGATCGGACCGTCATCCTGCGGCCGCTCATCCGCAGGGCCCGGGCGATCAAGCATAAGCTCCGGATGGCGGTAGAAAGGAGCCGGTTACGCCGTAGGTCGAGGGTGTAGTGAAGCCAACCCTGATGACCCTATCCGCGCTCAAATGATGATTGAAGGGGGAATAGGTACGAAATCGAAACGGCGATGTTGAACGAGATCGCCCAGCGATGCGGTATCGGAGAGCAAAGAACGACCTTGATCGGTCGTTATAATGACACGGGTCAAAACCATCCGTGCGGAAACATATACATCGATCATGGTTTCGAATCGCTCAACGGTTCCTTTCTATGGACTGGATCGCCGACTTTTCCTTCGATGCAGTGGGCAGAGGTTCGCACTGAATGACGACCAGGCTTACTTCTGTTGAGTTAGCATCCAGCGGTCGATTTCGCGGCGGCTGAAGCGCCAATCGGAACCCACCCGGAAAGCCGGAATCTTGTTTTCCTTAAGCAGTTTGTAGATCGTTGACACGTGCACCTTCAGGTACTGCGCAAGTTCGTTCAACGTGATTATCTCGTCCGGTTCAGCCTGACCTGCCATATCACGAGAGCGTTTCACAAAGTAAGCTCCATCCCACCCGGCGCGGACTTTCAAATTCCAACGTCGCAGCTTTGTTCCTACCGCATCCGATGCGGCTTTCTGGTTAATGATAGCCGGAGCCGCCCGCTCTAAAATCCGCGCTCTAAAGCCCGCTACCGAGATTTTTGGCCGCCTCAGCGCTCGCGGATCCGAGGTTTAGCGACCGGTGATCGAATTGGGTTAGGGCACGGCAGCCTCGCCTCGATCAAAATCAATCTAGCTAGTAGACGAACATCGAAAGCGTCCCGTCGCTAGAGAGCATCGATGCGAATAGGATTATATGTATTAAACTATCTAAGTGTCAATAGAGTTAGTAATGACTAGAACAGACTAATGATGATAAGATTTGCCAATATCGTTCCTTAGCATCCTTTAGGATGTTTATTCTTGTCGAAGAGATGCTAGAGAGGTTAATGATCAGGTAGCAGAGCCTTTTATATCCTTTATTCGTCATAGAAAAGGAGGAGCGGTCAAGACAGAACGTCATGAGTGGGAGCGAAATACCTACGGATCGACCTGCCATGTACCCACCTAAAGGTTTGGTGCGGACCACCGGATACCGGCGAGGATTGCCGCCGCTAGGATCTCAACAGCCCTCAGGACGTCGCCCTGAGGTTCAAGCTGGGAAACTGCGATTGGCTGTTCGGGGCAGTGAGCGCAGACCCAGACTATGCTGGCTGACGCTTCAAAATTGTCCGGACCGAATTAGAGCTGCCCGGCTATCGTTTCCGGGCATACCGAATTGAGTGAGAGAGGCCCGAGTATCGGCAGCGTCGGCGCATCCGCTCTAGTTACTGACGGTCACGTATTCCTGGGCGCTCCCTACGTAGGAGCCGTTTCGATAACCGTTACAAAGAAGATAGTGACTCCCGTTGGCGAATTTCGTCGTCTGCCAGGAATAGCTGCTATAGGCGACAAAAGTATCGTCGATGTACAGGAAGGCAGTGCCCCCTCGGTTGGTAGAGCAGGTGAACGACATCAAGCCTGAAACGGTGCTTCCTGGTGAGGGACTGTAGATGGTTACCGATCGCCCACGGGTCGGTGTCGGAGTGGGAGCAGGCGTTGCGGTCGGAGTTGGCGCCGGCGATGCGGTTGGAGTCGGCGATGGCGTCGGGCCTGGAGTGGGTGACGAGGTTGGGCTCGAAGTCGGATCAGGCGTTGGGGTCGAGGTCGGAGATGGCGTCGGCTTAGGCGATGGAGAGGGGCTCGGCGAAGGCGACGGCGTCGGAGTCGCTGACGGTGTTGGACTGGGCGACGGGCTCGGAGTCGGTGATGGCGTTGGGCTCGGCGAAGGGGCTGGGCTCGGCGAAGGCGTTGGGCTCGGAGTTGCGGATCCACCAGATCCGCCGGCCTGAGCTACCACCAGCCCATAGGCCGGGACGGGTATAGTAACTTGATTCGAATTCGGACCGGCGACCACCGTACCGCCGTTACCGATCGCCACCAGAGCCGAGTTTTCGTTTGTATCGGCGATTGAAGAGGTGAAATTGATTTGCTTAACGGTTCCCGCGGGAAGCCCGGTAGTGGCCGGAAATTGAACGATGACGTTCTGCGCTGCAGGATTTGAATTGACAATCGCCACGTTCCACAACGCGTGCGAATCGTGCCATGCACCGACCACGATTCCGTCATAAGTGCTCGAGCCGGTCGAATAGAAGCTGCCAGTCCTGGACGTGATAAAATAGTTATTGAGAAGTTGGAGCGCGAGTCCCCGCGGGCGCAGCAAGCCGGTCGGGAGATCGTGGACGACGCCCCACATATCCGCGCTCATCGGACTGGGCGGGGTACCGGTGCAGGTACTGCCGATCGAAGAATTGGCGCAGCCGGAGCCGTTACAGGCGTAGTTGGTCTGGGCAAGATCCCAGATATTTACAATCGGAGTACCAGAGGCCCACAAATTCAGCGCCAGTTCCGCGTCGGTGGCGGCACTGCCGGCGCCCGCGATGGTGCGGTTGCGTTCGGCATTCGACGAGCTACCCCACCAGGTCGAGGGACCGCCTTCATAGGCGGCAAAATGTTGTCCACTGCTGGTAAGTGCGCTGGTCACGCTGTCCATGTAGCTTTGCTGGAGATTCTCGTCGCCGAACAGGAGAGACATGTCGTTCGCGACGCTGGTTTGCGTGTCCAGGCAGTAAAGATAGTAAGGCGCGCCGTCGATATAGGTCGCAGTATTCGCGGCCGACTGGACGGTGGTGATCTGACCGGTAAATGGGGGATAAGCGCCGTACTGTGCGCCGGCGACCCACTTGAGGTAGTTGCCGGAATTCGATCCCGCGCCGGCAAGCAATGAGTTGAAGTCCCGCTTAGCCACCGCCGAATACTGATCGCCCTGGGGCGCGTAGCACACCCCTCCGCATGAGACACCATTCCACATCTCGTTTCCCCACTCGATGATTATCTGTGAGAAACCGTAGGTGTTCTCTTCTTTGGCGAGATAGGCACCTAGCGACTGATACTCGCTATCCGTCAGCACGACCGGGATAACGATCCAGGGAGTCGATCCTACTGCGGCATTCAGCCCAAGAAATTGATCAACATTGTAGAGCCAGGCAGAGCTGGGACCGGCAAAGGCTGAAGGGCCCCGCGCGGTATCATCGGCAACGAAATTCGCATAAGAGTCTCCCTGCGCTCCCTGGTTATCACGTATGAACCCCGGGCTGAGCGTCTTAAGCACCTTGGCCATATCGCCAGACCATGGCGAAGAGCTAGAGGTGGTAGGACCAACGAAGCAATCGTCAACCCGGACGTCTCCGGAAGTACCATTCGCAGTTATCTGGAACTGAAGAGTAACGACATTCGAGGTGAGCGCGGTCTCGGGACCGGTAAACGTCTTGGACTGTTGCGTCCAGTTCGAGGTCGGCGTGTAGGTTTGACTGAAGTAAGCCGGAATTCCGATGCGTCCAAAACTAAGTGTCAGTGACGGTGATACCGCGTTGACCGCCTTGATCCAACAAGACACAGTCCATGAGCCTGTAACCTGTATAAAATTGGTTGAAGCACCGGTGTAATTTCCAGGTGTGGCATCCTGGTACTGTGTAATCGTGTGAGCATTTCCGTTCAATGCAAGGTCGAGCGCCTGGACGCCATCACTGTTAGGCTCCTTATCATTAGTAAGAGTTATATTAGCGTCCGAATTCCACCATCCCGCGGGAGTATAAGTCGAATTGCCGGCAGTATTACCAGCCGTGTGGAAGCGAATGTAGTCACCGGCGCTGATAGTGAATGAAGCCGAATAGGTGAACTGGGGCGTCGAGGAGGCGCAGCCCGTCGGATTATAAGCGGTTATGGTTCCGGTTCCGCGAGTGGCCGCAACCGCATTTGAACCCGAGCCGGTTACATAGACATCCTGGAAGGTGGCCCCGGTGTAAAAGCCCGACGGCATCGAAAACCAATTAACCTGATCACAAAAGGTCGAGGAGGTAACTCCCGAAGATGCCTTGACGACGCGACCCGAGGTCGATGGTTCAAAGCCGGGATTCTGCAGAATATTTTGTAGATAGTCGGCCGATCCTCCCCAATAAGTCCAACCAGCCAGATTTATCCCGATACCTTGGAGATTAGTGACTTCGGGCGAGCTTGAAATGACGGCGCCATTGGTTTGTGCGAAGCACTCAGTCACCATCATGGTCATCAGGGCGGCCATTAGCCAGGAGGCATATTTCTTCATGTATTCAGGTACTACCTTCGACAAGCGGGTCGCCGGGCCATCACTCTTCCACGGACTTAGTAACGCGCCAGTCTATGCAGAGCGGAAAGAGAGAGAGAAGTAGCTCAAAATCAAATTCATCAATGGTTGGGACAATTGACAAAATGAGTAGGTAAGTCGATGAAAACTCCTGGTGGTCAGATGACATCCCAGCTTTTCTTGAGGGTACTAAAATAAACTGTAAAGCCGGATAACCACACGACTTTGTACCATCAACGTCAACCCGACTTTTACGTGGTTTATTCAATCTAAACACCCCATCGCTCGATGCGTTGCACATCCACGGGTCTTGAAAAATTAATCGAGTGAAAGCCAGCCGCTAACCTAGCCACAAACAGGTAACAGGGAGGTTTGCCAACGAAAGATAAAAATGCCGGGGTAGAGTGTTTTCCGGCGAGTATCAGACAATGAGAGATAGTAAGAACCAGCTACAGTCTAAGTAGCAGTGATTCAATCTAAGACCGGAACGTTTTAGCGGAGCGGCCGAACGGAGTGCTTAGCGGTTGGTGCGCACCCAAGGGGTGTTCGAGGCGGCGGATTTTAGAATTTTAGCCACCATTTTTAACTTCCACAGGGTATAGAACGGCGCCGCGAGCAAGGCTGAGAAATCCCGCCAGCCGCCGCCGCCGACCACTATTGCCGCGCAGATGTGAAAGGCTAGCAAAACGAACGCGATGAAAGCGTAGATTCGAGCCGGCGCATAAGGGATCGCCAATGCCGCGAGCAGAAGAAGAGCATGAAACGCGAGCGGCAGCAGCAGCAACTCGAGCAACGGTTCGATAAGCGTCAGCCTGCCGTCCATTACCTCCCGCGCGAGCCCCGGGACGTTCTGGGCGATCATGCGAAAGCGCCCGCCCTCCCATCGCGCGCGTTGAGTTTCGACGCCAGGCCCCGTGCTGGGCATCATCCCGCGCACCGTAGTGCTATCGGCGAAGGCAATCTTGCGGCCGGAGCGGACGATCCGCAGACTATATTCAAGGTCTTCAACGACCGAGTGCGCGTCGTATGGCACGGCAGCCAGGGTCGTTGCCATCAGGGCGAAGCCGTTGCCGAGGATACCCGCCGACAGGCCGAGGCGGTCGCGACCGCGCGGACGAAGAACGTTGAACGCCATCAGCGCGGCGTTCATCAGCCGGGTCCGGATGGAAGCCTCGGGGTTGAGCACTCCGTAGCGGGTCTGTGCGCCGGCGGCACCACTTTCGAGCACCCCGATCACTTCGACCAGGAGGTTTGGTTCAACGACAGTGTCCGCGTCGATCACGAGAACGGCATCAAAGCCCTCACTGAGGAGCTGGTCGAAGCCGTATTGCAGCGCGTAGCCTTTGCCGCGACGGGATTGGTCGGTTCGCTCGATGACTCGCGCGCCCGACCGTTTCGCCACGGTTGCGGTATCGTCGGTGCAGTTATCGGCGACAACCACGATCTCGAAACCGTATAGACTCAGCGGCCGGGTACAGAGAAACAGGCTGCGCACGGAATTGGCGATATTGAGCGACTCGTCGTGCGCAGGAATAACCACGGCCAGCTTGCGGATCGGCACGAGTGGAGTGTCGCGGGCGTGAGAATTCTTTCGCGCCGGCAATATTCCACTGAAGGTCAGCAGCGCAAGTTCGAGGGTTCCCGGCAGCGAAATCAGTATGAGGAAAGTTCCGGCGATGGCAACCACGGCGTGAATCACGGGATTTCGCCTGGCGCTGTCTTAATCGCGCCGGATCCACTCCCGAGGCGGATGCCAAACACCCGGCTCAGGCGCTCGAGGTTTTTGTCGAGATCGTATTTTTCGGCGACGCGACGCCGTCCCGCCTCGCCCAGACGCCAGCCTAAGGCCTCGTCGTCGATCAGTTTTTCGAGCGCTTCGGCGAGCGCCCGGTCGTCAGAAGGTACTACGAGAAGGCCGTCAATCCCGTCACGAATCAATTCAGGGATTCCGGTGATCATGGTCGCAACACACGGAATCTCCATGGCCATCGCTTCCATGAGTACGACCGGAATACCTTCGGCGAAACTTGCGAGGGCGAAGGCGTCGGCCTCACGATAGAACTGGCCGATTCGATCCTGATTTATACTGCCCGCGAAGCTGACGTGTTCGGCGAGCCCGCGGCGATTCGCTTCGCGCTCGAGAGCGGCACGGTCAGGGCCGTCGCCGACCAGTTGAAGGTGGACACGACGCCCGCGCTGGATGAGATGGTCGATTGCCGCAATCAAAACGTGCTGTCCTTTCGCGGGCACCAGGCGCCCGACACACAGGATGCGAAAGGGATCATGGGCGGGACGAGGAGGCCGCTTAGCGAAGACGTCGAGATCGACGCCCAAGGGCGCGATTTCGAATTTGTTCCAATCGCAGATGGGCGAGATTTTCATGAGCTGGCTGCGAGCGAAATGCCCAATGCAAACCACGAAGGACGCGCCCTCGATCTTTTGGCTAAGGCGCTGGCCGCTAACCTCGTAGAATTCGTCGGGGCCGTGGACGGTGAACGAAAATCCGATCTCAAAAATCCTGCTCGCGATCAACCCGACTGTCGAAGCCGCGTTGGCGAAATGCACATGCAGGTGGCGGAGGTCGCGGCTTTCCATCCAGTTCCCCAGCATCAACGCTTCGGTGAAATAGAAGATGGAATAAAGCAATTGACGAAGATCGGTCCCGCCCAGTGAAAGCGCGAAAATGAGTCCCCTGAGGTAGGCGCCGGGGCGCTGTTTCAGCGCTCGAAGATGGGCTTTTGCAGCACCGATGGCACCGCTTCGTTTGATGTAGAAGGTGGTCGCGGCCTCTTCCCGATCGTCCGCGGCCATCTCGGCGATGGGTTGCCGGGGCGAATTAATCGAGGCGACCCGGACGTCAAAATTCTTCAGGCGCAAGCGTCGCACTTCGCGCAGGATGAACGTGTGCGAGACGGCCGGGTATTCACTCACGAGATAAGCCAGCCGGAGGGGCTTTGCGTTCAAAAGGACCGACCTTTCAAGCGAAATCGCTGGATCGACGTGAGCTTTGGGGTCGGAGGCCGGAGGTAGATTCATTAACTTGGCCAGTGGTCAGATTTGAGCAAATATACGAGTATTGGGCAAGGAAAGTCTAATACCGATTAGGACACCATATTAAAGCTTGCCAAAATTGTTAAATATAGAGATTATATCGAAGATGCCAAATAGGACTGAACGGACTTGCCGCTGGTCTCGCAAGTGCGCCGGCGCGGCGGGATCTGTCGGACAGACTTCAAAGTTTGATCACCGCAGTTCAGGTATTCTGGTGGTCGAATAGAAAATCTCGACCGGGGTTTCACACCATGTCAGTAAGGTCAACAATCATATCTCAGTTCGAACTCATAGCTAAGGAAAAGAAAATTCCTCTGCCGCCACTGAACGACGATCTGGTATTGTTGGAATCCGGGCTCGACTCCTTATCGTTTGCGATTATCGTTGCTCGACTCGAGGATCAACTTGGACTCGATCCGTTTGGCGCTGATGAGGATATCCAGATTCCAATCACCCTGGTCGATTTCATAAGGATCTACGAGGATGTCGCAAAATGACCGGGGGTCACTGCGGGATTGCCTTAGCAGGTCAGGTAATCTTTCCCATCGATCAATTGGAGATGCTGCCTCAAGCGCGACCCTAAGCGATCTTATTCGCAGTTCGATCCTTGGCGGACGTCTCCAGGAACTAGCGGGCCGATCCATTCTCGTTGCTACGAAGGATCAATTCACGACGGCGCTGGCCCTGATCGAATTAGATGGAATTGCTCGGCGCCTGGTCGTCTATCCGGCAGATTTGCCGCAGGCCCACGTCCCATCTGTAGTCGCGACCGCGAACGTCGATACTCTCGTATGCGATTGGGACGCATCGGTGGCCAATTCGTTTGACGTTGAACGCGTAATCAATTGCGGCCCATTGTTGAGCACCCCGGATTGCGCTCGGACCAGGCAACTGCCTACCGAATGGGTATTGCTTACCTCAGGCACGACGGGCCATCCCAAGTTGACGTTGCACACTCTGGCCAGCCTGACCGGAGCAATCAAAAGCGATGCGTCGCCAAATAATTCAAAAATCTGGAGCACATTCTATGACATTCGCCGTTACGGCGGCTTACAGATTTTTTTGCGCGCATTAATCGATGGTTCGTCGCTGGTGCTTTCAAGCGCCGAGGAATCCACCGGTGGCTTCCTCATTCGAGCAGGTGCTGCGGGGGTCACCCATATCTCGGGAACTCCATCGCACTGGCGGCGTGCGTTGATGAGCCCGATGGTGCATCGGATTGCGCCAAAGTACGTCCGACTCTCCGGAGAGATCGTGGATCAGGGTATCCTGGACAATCTCCGGTCTGCTTTTGGAGATGCCACGATTGTCCACGCCTTCGCTTCCACAGAGGCTGGCGTCGGATTCGACGTTCGCGACGGCCTGGCGGGCTTTCCCACGGGATTAATCGAAGATGCACACGCGGGCGTTGAGATGAAGATTCAGGATGGCTCGCTGCGGATACGATCAGCGCGGACCGCGGCGCGCTACCTAGGCGGCGAGGGGTTAGCCGACGATGATGGTTTCGTCGATACGGGCGATCTGGTCGAGCTGCACGGCGACCGCTATTACTTCGTCGGCAGACGGGATGGGATGATCAACGTAGGTGGCGCGAAGGTCCATCCAGAAGAGGTCGAAGCGGTACTGAACCGCCATCCGCGCGTGCGGATGTCGCTCGTGCGTGCGCGAAAAAATCCAATAACCGGCGCAATCGTCGTCGCCGACGTAGTCCTGAAGTCCGCCGGCGATGCCGGTGCAAGCGACGAGGCCGGAGACTTGAAGCGCGAGCTCATCGAAATGTGCAACCGCGTGCTCGCTGCTTACAAGGTTCCGGCCTCGATTCGGTTGGTGCCGTCTCTGGACGTAACCAGCGCGGGAAAGCTGGCTCGGTCCAATGTCTAATATCATAGTAACCGGCGGCAGCCGCGGACTGGGGCTGGCGATTGCGCGCAAGCTCGCCACGGTTGGCTATATTGTTATCGCTATCGCACGCAAAGAGAGCCAGGCCCTCGATTCGGCGATGCGCGAAGTTGAAACCGAAAGACGTGGGGCGCTTCACTTCAGGCGATTCGATCTCGCTGATATCGCGGGCATTCACGATTTGGCTAAAGGGCTGCGCAAGGAGTTCGGACCGATCTACGGGCTGGTCAACAACGCGGCCCTCGGGACAAGCGGACTGCTGGCGACGACCCACGATGATCGGATCAAGAGTCTCGTGAATCTCAACGTCGTATCGCCGATGGTTCTAACCAAGTACGTAGTGCGCTCGATGATGGCTGACGGCGGCGGCCGCATCGTTAATGTCGGGTCGATAGTTGGTTCCACCGGATATAAGGGCCTGGCGGCGTACGCTGCGACCAAGGCGTCGATGGTCGGCTTTACGCGATCGCTCGCGAGGGAAGTTGGTTCTCTGGGGATCAACGTCAATGCGGTTGCGCCGGGCTTTCTGGAGACGGAAATGACCGAAGGCTTGAGCGGCAAGCAGCACGCGCAGGTCGTGCGGCGCAGCGCGCTCGGTCGCCTGGCGGAGGTCGAGGACGTCGCCAATGCGGTCGAGTATCTGATCGGAGACAAGGGACGGAATATCACGGGCACAGTGTTGACGATCGATGCCGGCAGCACGGCCTAGCCGGGGGCCCCGTTCTTTACAGGCGCAGTTCTCCATTCTGAAGCCTGCGGTGCAGCGCAAGGTCGAGTCTTACGAAGCTTTGCCGGAGCCGGTCATAGAAGAAGATCGGATCTTTAATTACCGCCGGATCATAGCCCTGCCTCGCCAGATCCTGCACTTTCGACTTGAAGGTCGAGGTAGCTTCAATGCTGTTGCACATCCGTAGAAACAATGGGCAAGCGTAGTCGGGGAGGCTCGATCTAAGGTGCTCGCGAAAGGCGCCAAGGTCGAAGTCGCTGGCGGCGACGATCGCGACCATTCCCGCGCGGCCATCGGTACTTGGGATCGCCACGCCGTAAACGATCGCTTCCTGCACCGGGCCATACGCCGAGATTTTCGCAGCGACCTCAGCCGTGGATACGTTCTCTCCTTTCCAGCGGAAGGTGTCGCCGATGCGATCGACGAAGTAGTAGTAGCCTCGATCGTCCTTGCGCATCAGGTCGCCGGTGCGAAACCACGCGTCGCCGGACGCGAAGACGTTCCTCAGGATCTTTTTCTCGGAGGCCTCGCGGTCGGCGTAGCCCTCGAATCGGCCCGTCAAACCTGAGTCATCATCGAGGATTTTACCGATCGCCTCGCCGACTTCGTCAGGCTTACAGCGGACGCAAAGGCCTGCGTCGTTGCGTAGGGGCTGGCCGGCTGCGGTGTCAAACTTCACCAGCACCAGATTGGAGCGATGCGCCAGAAAGGACGGGATGCGGCCGATTGCACCGGGTTTGCCTTCACAGTTGTAGAGCGACACATTGCCTTCGGTGGACGCGTAGAATTCGAGAATTTGCGGGATCCGAAAGCGGCTTTCGAATTTCGGCCACACGTCGGGCCTGAGCCCGTTGCCGCAGCAGAGCCTGATGCGGTGCCGGGTTTCTTGCGGATGGGGAGGAGCGTTAACGAGGTAGCGGCAGAGCTCGCCAATATATTGGAACAGAGTACAGTCCCACTCGACGATGTCGCTCCAGAAGCGGCGCGCCGAAAACCCCTCTCTGATTACGACCGATCCGCCCTTGACGAGCACTGATCCGATAGCCACCACGCCGCCGACACTGTGATACATCGGGAGACAATTCAGCATCCGGTCAGTCGGCCGGGTATCCATGAGGCCGGCAAACCAATAGCTCCATTGCATCAGTCGAAAGTGGCTGATTTTCGCGGCTTTGGGGAGGCCGGTAGTGCCCGAGGTGTAGATGTATAACGCGCAATCCGTGATTTGTGGCGCGCGGTACTCCAAATTAATGGGTTGGCCTGCTGCCTCCAGATCCAATTCAAGGTCGATGCGGCGAAAGCTGTTTGTTCCGTCACCGTGAACCCACGCTTCAACCGATTGAGCGAGGCGAGGAACAGCCGCCGCGAAAATGTCCGAGAACTCAGCACCGACGATCACATGCCGGGGCGTGACGACATCAATTGCGTGCGCGAGGGAATCTTCGGTGAGATTCGTGTTGATGAGCGATACGACCGCGCCGACGCGGGTAATCCCGAGCCAGATCGCGAAGTACTGAGGACAGTTGCGCATCAGCAGACAGATCACATCGCCCGGGGCGACGCCTTGCCGCAACGCCCATCGCGAATAGCGGTTGGAGGTATCGGCTAGCTCGCGATAGGTCATCCGTTCATGGTCGTCCGCCAGGGCGAGCGCGGGGCCGAATTGGCCGGCCAGGGTCTCGATCACGACCGGAAGGGTGACCGAGGGATCGCGCTCGATAGGCGCAGTCATTTCGAGCGCCCGCACCCAGGCCTTGAGAGGAGACGACGTCTTGATTGCGGGATCAGGGCTCATTTTGACCTGGCGGGGACGCGGCATGGAGGACGGTATCGAAAGGAACACCAAGATACTAGAAGCATGCTAACACGTGTTTTATACCAATGCGACCACGCTACACTATATTTAAGTGCGTAATTCATTATATAGTTGTCAGACAATACCTTATTTCACTCATAGAGTACACACTAAACAGCTTGACACTACCACTAAGTGGGTTTATAGTCGATATAGGCTAGAATCGCTAGGATTTGTTCTATCAGATCGAGCGATGTAGGAGAGTTCGTTAAGGTGCGGAGAGAAACGATTGCGATCCACGGCGGATACGACGTTGACCCCACCACCAAGGCCGTTGCCGTACCGATCTATCAGACCGTGGCTTACGCGTTCGATAGCGCAGAGCACGGAGCGGCGCTGTTCAATCTCGAAGTCCCGGGACATCGATACGGCCGCATCAGCAACCCTACGAATAACGTCCTGGAGGCGCGCGTGGCGGCGCTCGAGGGAGGTATTGAGGCACTTAGCGTAAGTTCGGGACAGGCCGCGCTGCATTTCGCGGTGCTCAATCTGACTCAGATCGGCAAGAATATCGTCTCCGTTCCGCAACTTTACGGCACCACTCACACGCTTTTCGCGCACATTTTGCCGCAGCTTGGAGTCGAGGTCAGATTCGCGGAATCCGACGATCCGTCAGCCATCGAAAAACTGATCGACGACGACACCAGAGCGGTGTTCTGCGAGAGCGTCGGGAACCCGGCCGGCAACATTTGCGACCTCGAGGCGCTGGCGAATGTGGCTCATCGGCACGGCGTCCCGCTGCTGGTCGATAACACGGTCGCCACTCCGGTCCTGCTACGGCCTTTCGAGTACGGAGCGGACATCATAGTGCATTCGCTGACGAAATTCATGGGCGGGCATGGGACGACGATGGGCGGCATCATTGTGGACAGCGGCAAGTTCCCGTGGGGACGGCATGCGCATCGTTTTCCCATGTTCAGCGAGCCCGACGCGTCGTATCACGGTCTCGTTTACACCGACCATTTTGGTCCTGCCGCGTATATCGCGCGCTGTCGCAGCGTGTACCAGCGCAACATGGGTTCGGTGTTGTCGCCGCTGAGCGCGTTCCTGCTGCTGCAGGGAATCGAGACGGTGGCGCTCAGGGTCGAGCGGCACGTTGAGAATGCCCAGCGAGTGGCAGAGTTCCTTCGTGACGACGAACGGGTGGCGTGGGTCAACTATGCCGGCTTTCCTGACAATCCGAACTATCAACTGGCACTCAAGTACCTTGGCGGCCGTGCTTGCTCACTCGTCACCTTTGGGGTTCGCGGCGGATTCGAAGCGGGATGCGAGTTTTACAACGCGCTGATGTTGATAAAGAGGCTGGTCAATCTAGGCGACGCCAAGTCGCTGGCTTGCCATCCAGCCTCCACGACGCATCGCCAGATGTCTCCCGACGAGCAGCTAAGAGCGGGTGTGACGCCAGAGACGATCCGGCTCAGTATCGGAATCGAGCATATCGATGACATCATCGAGGACCTTGATCGCGCGCTGAGGGCGGCGGCCCGGGGCCTATCGATAAAGGGAAACGGCGCGCATAGCTCCGCTGGCGTCCGCTAGTGGTTATCGCAAGCGCCCTGCACGGAGACTCGATATCCTGCGACGAACCCATCGTCATCGGGCTCGTCAACAACATGCCAGAAGCAGCGTTGCTCAGTACTGAGCGCCAGTTTAACGGCCTGCTTTCCGCGGCGTCTCGAGGGCGAACGGTTCAACTGAGGTATTTTACTCTTCCGGAACTTCCACGTTCGGAAGCCGCGCAGTTACGTATCAAGCAGCACTACGAAGATCTTAATGAATTGTGGTCTGGCAGTCTCGACGGGATGATTGTCACCGGCACCGAACCGCGCGCATCCGAGCTAGCGGATGAACCTTACTGGGGAACGCTGACGAAGCTAATCGACTGGTCGGGCCAGAATACGCTTTCGACGGTGTGGTCATGCCTGGCGGCACATGCCGCGGTATTTCATCTCGACGGGATCAGGCGGCGGCGGCTGCCGGAGAAGCTGTTTGGCATATTCGAGTGCGCGCAGGTTACCGGCCACCGGATCATGGATGGCGTTCCGGCTAAGTGGCCTGTACCTCATTCCCGCCACAATGACTTACCTGAGGAAGCGCTTATCTCGCGAGGCTACCGTGTCCTATCTCGATCCGCCGCCGTCGGGGCTGATTCATTTGTCAAGGACAGGGGTAGCTTAGACATTTTTTTTCAGGGGCACCCGGAATATGAACCGGAAACCCTGCTGCGAGAATATCGCAGAGACCTGGGACGGTTCCTCGCGGGAGAGATAGCCAGCTACCCGGAAATGCCAAGTGGTTATTTTGATGACGACGCCGTCGAGGCTTTGACCGAGTTTCGAGAGCATGCGCTACGCAACCGCAAAGCGGACCTGCTGCAAAGCTTTCCGATAGCGAGAGTGAGTCACTCAGGGTCATCAAAGGAGCCGGCTGTACGGATATACGCGAACTGGATCTCGTATTTGGCGGGACGTCAGCACGAGGGCGGCGAGACCTCGAGCCAAGCGGGATAACTTCGGTCCGTGCGCGCAAATGATCTTCTCCCGCCCGGAATCGGGCACCCACCATGCCGGAATCGGTCACTCGCAATGAATGCTCTGCACTGAGTTTGAGCCGTGGATCAGAAGAAAGACCAGCCGCCTCAGTGTTTCAGGATGTGCAGTGATACCGGTTCGGGAATTGCATTCGTTTTCGCCTAAGTAACCAGATGAAGCGCGACGAATCATCTAAACCAATAACGGCGCTGTTTCCGCGAGCGCAAGATCGCGAGCATTGGGACGATTTCCTCACGCGAGAACTGATTCGCGCGAACGAGAGGATCGCCGAAGGATCCGTGATGCCGACCTTCGATATCACAGCGTTCAAGCGAGAGCTTGCGGATTTCGATTTTCAAAGGTCGCGGTCACTCGGTGAGCTGCTAACGTGGACCATCGCCGGGATGGAGCGCGGCCTCGTTCATGTCACCCATCCGAGCTACTTCGGTCTATTCAATCCTGCACCAACCTTCCCTGCCCTATGTGCAGATCGGGTCGCCGGCGCCTTCAATCCGCAGCTAGCGACCGCTTCGACGTCTCCGGCCGCAGTGGAAATCGAATCTCACGTCATAGGCGCTATCGCGCAACGTGCGGGATTTCCGCGAGAGTCCGCGGGCCACTTCACCAGTGGCGGATCGGAGGCGAACTATACTGCGCTGATTTGTGCGTTGACGCAGGCGAATGAGAGCTTCGGGACCGATGGGGCACGCGCGTTCGAAGGCCCTCCGGTGTTCTATGTGTCGCGCGAAAGCCATCTAGCGTGGCTTAAAATAGCTCATCAAGCAGGGATAGGTCGCTCCGCGGCGCGCCTGGTCGCTACCGATGGGACCGGTCGCATGGATGCGCAAGCGCTGGCCAAGATCATCAGCGAAGACCGGAGGCATGGCCGCGTCCCTGTGATGATTGCCGCCACGGCAGGCACGACCAATGCGGGGATGATAGACCCCCTGGCGGCTTGTGCGGAGATCGCACGGAAATTTAGCTTATGGTTTCACATCGACGCTGCATGGGGTGGTGCACTGATCGCGTCCGATCGGCTGCGCGGAATTCTATCTGGCATGGAGGAAGGTGACTCCGTAACGATCGATGCTCATAAGTGGTTCGCGACGACGATGGGTTGCGGCATGTTCATCACCAGGCATGCGCGGGTGCTTTCGTCCGCATTCCAAGTCTCGACGGGGTTTATGCCATCCAACGTTGCCGGAATCGATCCATATGTCACTTCGATTCAATGGTCGCGGCGGTTTCTCGGTCTGCGCCTCTTCTTATCGCTGGCGGCCGCGGGATGGAGCGGCTACGGTGAACACATCGAGCAATCAATCGAACTAACCGGGGTCCTCGCGAAGGACCTTCGGGATAGAGGTTGGACAATAGTAAATGACTCACCCCTCGGTGTTTTGTGCGTGCAGCCGCCGTTCGGATGCGGCGATGCCAGGGCGATAGTGAACAGCGTCCTTGCAAGCGGCAAAGCCTGGATCGCGGTGGCGAAGTTCGAGGGAAGCGACGTCATCAGAGCATGCGTAACTAACGGAGAAACGAGCAGAAACGACGTGCGTGACCTCGCGAAGGTGTTACAAAGCGCGAAGGATTCGTGCTAGCGGGTGGCGTTTCAGGCAGTGTGGTTGGGAGTGCTTGTCAGCGGGGAACGAAGAATTCCAGATAGGACAAAATGCGGTTGTCGCGAGTCTCCACGATATCGATAAACTCGGTATGTACTGTACTTCCAGTTATCCTTGAATAAACGTTGGCACGCCAATGAATCGCTGCCTGAAGGCCATCGATTATCATCGAAAGAATAACCTGATCGCTGACTCTGAACGTTCTTATAAGAAGCGTCAGGAGTTGGCGAAATTCGGCTGGCTCAGAGGAATGGACCGCGATCGGGTTTCCATTGCTGGCAGATGCAATCTCAAATCTGGCATCAGCAGAGAACAGTCGGCAGACTCCTTCGAGATCGGCACGCATCCGCGCCGCGTAGAGTTCCCGCAACAATGAAGCAACGTCGATTCGAGAAGTCATGGTCGTTCTGTGGCATAGGTAGAGGCGCCAATCAAGATTCGCAACTAAGGTCGGCAGTCGAAATCGATCAACACAATACGCACCTAGCGGGCGGACCTCACCTCACGATTCCAGCCGGAGCAGCCGAAGCGGACGGGCTGCCGCCGGGAATCACACAAAAAACGGTTCCGTGGAAATCGTCACGTATTTCTGAGCAGCCGGGTGATTAATCTGCTGATGGCTGAAATCGATTGGAAATTGGCAGGGGTGATATCAGAAATGGGTATCATCAGGTCGAACTCCGATTCGACTAGCAGCACAAGCTTAACCGTGTCGAGAGATGTCAGACCGACCTCCATGAGGTTATCGTCCACACAAATAGGTCGGGTAATAGAACGCTCAT